>LNFM01000487.1_pt1 | contig 102510 bp, 95 predicted proteins | sample 596031 | NCBI WGS metagenome assembly LNFM01 (sample SAMN04254537, study PRJNA301005) | activated carbon metagenome | isolation source: dual media filters at the Ann Arbor, Michigan drinking water treatment plant | place: USA: Ann Arbor
ACGGAACTTGCTTGCTTCATTTTCACGTTTGCTCATGACGTGACCCTTTTGATGGATGGATCCCCACGACTGAATACCGCCCATCGTACTGGCTTAGACTAACATACTTGAAGGGGCTGATGTCAGTTCTGGCGGCGAACTAATGTCTCAGTTGGATCATTCACGACATCGCGGCTGGCTCGCACAATTTCCGCTTTTCGACTGAGAACCGACATTCGGCGTTCAAGGTTCGCGACTCGGTTTACGGATGGCTTTGGTGAAATTGGACCACCTCCGCGGATCGAGGTGTAATTATCTACCACATGAAAACCGGCCGGCTGAGAGACTAAAGTGCACTGCCAGTTTACCACGCAGTGAATTCATTCTCCGGTCTCCAGCGCGAGTCTCCAGAAAACGGGAGTTTTCTTGGATTCGCCTGGAGACTTTCGGGAATTCTCGGCCCAAAAAGTTCGAACACCGGTCTCTGGAGACTATCGACGATGAGAAAAGCCCGCATTTGGCGGGCCTTTCTCATTAAGGAAAGAAAATTCTCCGAAAACAAGAATGCGTGGCTGGGGCGGGAGGATTCGAACCCTGAGATGGTGAATTGGAACCTGAAAGGTACCCGGGCCGCATCCTCGGATCAGACCTAAAGATGCTCGAAATCGCGCGAAATGAGCAACATGATTGCTCTGATTAGGCTCGACTTCGGCGGTGCAGGAAGCATGTGTGGCGTCGGCAAAGGAGTTGACGCCGATGGACACGCATTTAGTTGAGGCGACGATCAAGGCATATCTAACTGAAATCCGTAACCGGCTTGATAAGGCCGCGGGAATAGGACGCGCAGCCGATGCCTGCGCCGGTGCTGGCTTTCATGAAAAACAACGCTGCTGAATGCCGCAAGCCTGATCAACCGGATCGCCCGACAAAGCTAAGCGCTCTGCCCCGCTGGGGTGGACCGAGAAGCAAGCGACCGGCCCGGCGGGATGCAGTTCTAACCGATGGATGCTGTCAAAAGAGCAACTATCTTGCTCAGATGTGACTGGCTTACGGGTTCGATCGGAGCGTTGCTGTGGTGACTTTGAAGTGGCGAATGCGCGCTTCTCGGTCTTGCCCTGCCGGGGTTTTGCTCGGGCGGGGCTGAGGTAGTGCGGCGGATGGCGTCGCATAACTTCAGAGGATCCCATGACCAAATCCAAATCAAAATCCAAAGCCTCTCGCGCGGCTGCACGAACGACCAGGAAATCTAAGCCTCGCTCGAAGTTCGCACCTTCAACACCAAAGACCTCGACACGGCCCGACACTAAGCACGCCCGCATTCTTGCGATGCTGCGGACACCAGCCGGCGCGACGATTGCCGCGATCATGAGGGCCACAGACTGGCAGCAGCATTCGGTGCGCGGTTTTCTCGCCGGCGTCGTTCGCAAAAAACTCGACTTGAATCTTGTTTCCGAATTGACGGACAAGGGACGGGTTTACCGAATTAAGGATAGCAAGGCTTCGTCCGGGGCTGCCGATCGCGTGAAGCAGGCGGCCTGATGCGATGCCGGAGAAGCGCCGCAAGGGTCGTGTCACGGCCGAAATATCTGTTGAGGACGAGATCGTGCATTTGCGCGGTCTCGATCTCAAAGGTCTGCGCGCTCGGTGGCAGAGCGTGTTGCAAAGACCAGCGCCCGATCATTTGCCGCGGCATCTGCTGTTTGCGATCATCGCCCATCGGATTCAAGCCGATCGCTTTGGGGACCTCGACCATGAGACGAGGCAGTTGCTGGATCGCACCGACGCGAAGGAATCCGGTGCGGCAATGTCGGCGCGACTGGTCAATTTCGATCAGAAGCGCACCGAATTGACACCCGGAACAGTTCTGGTTCGGGAGTGGGATCGACAGTCGCAGCGGGTGATGGTGCTGTCAGATGGGTTTGCCTGGAATGGCCAGACCTATGATAGCCTCTCCAAGGTCGCTTTTGCCATTACAGGCACCAAGTGGAATGGCCCACGCTTCTTTGGTCTGAGGGACAAGGAAGATAGATCGGCCACAGAGGCTCGGTCATGAAGAAAGCTTCGATCAAACCGGTTCGCTGCGCGATCTATACCCGGGTCTCCACCGACCACGGGCTTGATCAGGAGTTCAACTCACTGGATGCCCAATATGACGCTGCCTCCGCCTACATAAGGAGTCAGGCCCATGCCGGCTGGGGCCTGATCCGGTCCCGCTATGACGATGGCGGATACTCCGGCGGATCGACCGACCGGCCTGACCTACAGCGACTGCTGGACGACATCCGCGCCCGGAAGATTGATGTCATCGTCGTCTATAAGGTCGACCGCCTAACTAGATCCTTGGCGGACTTCGCCAAACTGGTCGAACTGTTCGATGCCCAGGGCGTATCGTTTGTCTCTGTCACCCAGCAATTCAATACCACGACCTCGATGGGCCGGGAAGTCACCTCCGAACGCATCCGGGACAAGATCGCGGCCTCCAAGCGAAAGGGCCTGTGGGTCGGCGGTCCCCTGCCCCTCGGCTATGCGATGAAGGACGGCAAGATTACCGTCGTCGAAGACGAAGCCGAACGGGTCCGGCTCATCTACCGGCAATACCTCGCACTCGGCGGGGTCAATGCGCTGGTGCGAGATCTCAAAGACAAAGACATCCGAACAAAGAAAAGACTGCGCGTAGCCGGCGCGACCCACGGCGGCATTCCGTTCGGTCGTGGCTCTCTATTCTATCTGTTACGTAACAGGTTCTATATCGGCGAGGTCAAATACAAGGGCGAAATCCTGCCCGGCGAGCAACCAGCGATCATGGATAGGCAGCTTTTTGATGCAGTTCAGCAGAAGCTCACCGATCAATGGTCTCACCGAAATCACGCCAAATCCAAATCCGAGCATCTCCTGACGGGGCTACTGTACGACGATGCGGGCCACCGAATGATCCCAACCCATGCCACCAAAGCTGGAATCCGCTATCGCTATTACGTCTCGCTGCCGCATCTCAAGGGGGAGTCCAAGACGGTATCGGTCGGATCGGTCTCCCGGATTCCCGCAACCGACATCGAGGACATCATCGTCAAATCGGTGAATGACCATCTTGTCGCCCAGCACGACCGGCCAAGTTCCAGCCGCGCACACGCTGGCGATCGCAGCGTGATGATTGCGGAGCAGGTGGTCCGCATTGATGTGCACAAGGATCGGCTGATCGTTCGATTCAAATCGGCGGGCACTGAGGAAGAACCTCATTCGACAGATGGTGAGTTTCTGTCGATCCCTTGGCAGAAATCGCCGTCCAGGAAATCCCGACAGATCCTCATCCCGCTCGGCGTCCGCCGAAATGAAGTTCGTCCGACCCGCATTGAGCGACGCGCACGTCTTGTCAACGCTATTGCCCGAGGCCGCCGATGGCTTGACGAGATCGTCTCAGGCTCTGCCACTAACATCGAACAGATCGCCGCACGCCAAAAATGCAGCGTACGTCAGGTCAATATGACCATCTCGCTGGCGTTCCTCGCCCCGGACCTCGTCAAAGCTGCGGTCGAAGGTCGTTTGCCCCGCGGCATTGGTGTCGAGCGACTCCGCGACGCTCCCGCGGAATGGAGCCGACAGTTCGAAGCGCTCGGATTGAACCCGCAATAGGTCCGGACGCTGCTCGAAGCTCGCACTCAGCACGCGACCCGAGCGTCGGCTGGTCAGTTCCGTCCCGAAATCCAGTCGCCAGGAACGGAATTTTTGGATGCGGAGACTGGAGGCAAGAGTTCACCCGAGAGACCGTTATTGTCGGTAGAGACCGGGAACGTTGAAAATATTTGACAAGATCCCCGCAGAAACGGCCTCTTTTCGATCAAGGACGGTTTCCGCGGTTCGGGAAGACTGGATGGTGGGCGCGACAGGGATCGAACCTGTGACCCCCTCGATGTCAACGAGGTGCTCTCCCGCTGAGCTACGCGCCCCTCTTGGAGGGTGATCTTCACGGGTGGGGTCCGTATATCGGCTCCAAAGCGGGCAGGCAAGCAGGCTCGGCGGATCTCTGGCCGGGATGTGGCGGGGTCGATCAGGCCGCCAGCATCTTGTTCACTTCGCTGACCAATTCGCGAAGGTGGACAGGCTTCGAAAGCACTTTGGCGTTTTTCGGAGCTTCCGAATCGGAATTGAGCGCGACGGCGGCAAAGCCCGTGATGAACATGATCTTGATGTCGGGGTCGAGTTCCGAGGCGCGCCGCGCCAACTCGATGCCGTCCATCTCGGGCATCACGATGTCGGTGAGCAGCATTTCAAACGGCTCCTCGCGCAGCCGCTGATAGGCTGACATGCCGTTGTCGTGGGACGAGACCTGAAAACCGGCGTTTTCCAGCGCCTTGACCAGGAAGCGGCGCATATCGTTGTCGTCTTCGGCGAGGAGGATTTTGTGCATGGTAATGGGTCGTCGAATCCCGGTGGGAGGATCAGTCCGCTCACTAAGCCCCACAGAGGTAAATTTGGGTTAAAGAGTTGAGCGGCCCAGGTGCTATTTCTGTACCGGAATGCGTCGCAAAGCAATGAAGCCCGGGCATTTTCGGCTTCTCCGATCGTTCCAGACCGTTACCGATTTTTTTCGCTTGGCAGAGTGGTCGTGATTGCCGACAATGCGTTCTCATAAGAACACCGTTGTTCTGGCAGAAAGACGCGTCCAGAGCAGCGGATCGCAGGGACGGCGCCCGACGATGCCCCAGTTTGATGGCGAATTGTCGCCTCCGTTCGAGATCGTGGAGCCGGCGCGATGGCGGGCGCCGATCATCTTCAATTCTCCCCACTCCGGCTCGGTCTATCCGCACGAATTCCTCGACGCGTCACGGATCGAGCTTGCCGCGCTGCGCCGTTCCGAAGACTCCTTCATGGATGAGTTGATCGCGGATTTGAGCGATCGCGGCTTTGCCACGGTCCGGGTCAACTTTCCCCGCTCCTATGTCGACGTCAACCGTGAACCCTACGAACTCGATCCCAGGATGTTCGCAGGGCGGCTGCCGAGTTTCGCCAATACGCGGTCGATGCGGGTGGCCGGCGGTCTCGGCACCATCCCGCGCGTGGTCGGCGACGGCCAGGAAATCTATCGCGAAAGGCTTTCGGTCAATGACGGGCTGGCGCGGATCGAGGCGCTGTACAAGCCCTATCACCGCGCGCTGCGCCGCCTGCTCAACAAGGCGCACCAGGCGTTCGGCACCGTGATCCTGGTGGATTGCCACTCGATGCCCTCGGTCGGGGTATCGCGCGACGAGCCGCGACGGCCGGACATGGTGATCGGCGACCGCTACGGCACCAGCTGTGCCGCGCTGCTGCCCGACAGGGTCGAGGACACCATGACCGGGCTGGGTTATTCGGTCGGACGCAACAAGCCCTATGCCGGCGGTTTCATTACCGAGCATTACGGCAATCCGGCATCCGGACTGCACACGATCCAGATCGAGCTCAACCGCGCTATCTATATGGACGAGCGGCGCCGCGAACGCAGCGCGAGATTCAGGCAAGTATCGACCGACTTCGCCGCGCTGGCCGAGGCGCTGGCCGACGTTCCGCTCGGCGATCTCGGCCCATTCCAGGCCGCGGCGGAATAGCTTCTCTTCCCATCATTCCGGGGCGCGAGTGAAACGCGTGAGCTCGGATTGACCGCGGCCCCGAAAAGAAAAAAGGGCCGCTTGAATTAACAAGCGGCCCAAGTCTAGGGAGGAAACGCCCAAGGAGGGCAGCGATAGCGCGAGGCGCTACCGCACCGCACCAATATGCGATCGCGCCGCACAAAGTGCAAGGCTTTTTGATTCATTTTCGGTGCAAAACTCGCATGGCTGGGCTGCAAGTCGAGGGGCGCTTCAAACGATTTTATGCACTATTTCAAAGACTTCGTTACCTCCGCGTCCTGACCCGCGGTCCGTCGGTCGCGGCGTATCCCGGCCTCTCGATTTCGTGATCCCTGCGTCAGCGGAAAATACACCATTCCGCTAGCTGATTCGGCGGACGCGGGCCGGCTCAGGGGCGACTGCAGCGATCTCGCTCTCATCGAGCTCACTGTATAATACGTGCGTTGCTGGTGCGCAGCCTGACGGATTGGGCTAGGCAGGGGTTCGAGCAATCTTCACCAGCTCCATTCCCCGAGGAAACCGCCGTGACGGTCATCGATTTCACCGCCTTCATTGGCCGCCTCGCGACGACCTCGGGCGAAACCATCCTGCCGTTCTTCCGGACCTCGCTTTCGATCGACAACAAGAGCAGCCAGGATTTCGACCCGGTGACCGAGGCCGACCGCGCCGCCGAAGCGGTAATGCGGCGGCTGATCAAGGCCAATTTTCCCCGGCACGGCATCGTCGGCGAGGAGTTCGGCAGTGAGCGGGAGGACGCCGAATATGTCTGGGTGCTGGATCCGATCGACGGCACCAAATCCTTCATCGCAGGGTTTCCGATCTGGGGGACCCTGATCGCACTGTTGCACAAGGGCACGCCGGTGTTCGGGATGATGCACCAGCCTTTCATCGGCGAGCGCTTTTCCGGCGACAGCGGCTCGGCGCATTACGATGGTCCCTCGGGGATACGAAAGCTGGCGGTGCGGCGCTGCGCCGCGCTCGACGAGGCGACGGCGTTCACGACCAGCCCGCTGCTGATGAACACCGCCGACCGCGCGGCCTTCGGCCGGGTCGAAGCCGCGGTGCGGCTGACCCGCTACGGCGGCGATTGCTATTCCTATTGCATGCTGGCCGCCGGCCACCTCGATCTCGTCGTCGAGACCGAGCTGAAACCCTACGACATTGCGGCCCTGATCCCGATCATTACCGGCGCCGGCGGCGTCGTCACCACCTGGGACGGCAAGCCGGCCCAGAGCGGCGGCCGCATCATCGCCGCGGGCGATCCGCGCGTCCACGAAGCGGCGATGAAGTTACTCAACAGCTAGCGGCAACGCATGGACGCCATGCTCATCGTCGATATGCAGGTCGGACTCCTCAACGGAGCCCCCAAGCACGACCTGAGCGGCGTGATCGAGCGTATCAACCGGCTGGCCGCCAGGGTTCGTGCCCAATCCGGCAGGGTGATCTTCATCCAGCATTGCGGCGGCAAGGGAGACGATTTCGAGCCGCAGACATCAGGCTGGCAGTTTCTTCCCGACCTGCTGCAATATCCCGCCGATATGGTGGTCCGGAAGGATCTGAATGATCCGTTCGCAGGGACCGATCTGCAGGACCGCCTGAAAGAAATCGCCCCGGACCGGGTCCTGATCACGGGATGGGCCACCGATCTTTGCGTCGATGCCACCGTACGGTCCGCGGTCTCGCATCATCACCACGTCGTCGTGGTTGCCGATGGCCATACCTTGAGCGACCGCCCTCACCTCGATGCTGCCAGCGTCATTCGCCATCATCATTGGGTCTGGAGCAATCTCATCACGCAGCGATCGATCAAGATCGCCAATGCCAGCGAGTTGCTGCCGCACTTGTAGGTCGAGCTACTGCGCGGCTTTGCGCAAATGCTCCACAAGCTGCTGTGCCGGGCGCGGCAGCGCCTTGAAGCTGCGGGCGCAGATCGCGAGCCTGCGGCTGGCCCAGGGGTCGCGGATCCGCACCAGGCCGATTGGCATGGAGCGGGCGCAGCGTTTGGCCGCGACTTCCGGCATTACGGCAATGCCGATACCGGCCGCCACCATCTGGCCTATCGAATGGAAATTGTTTAGCCGCGCCCGGAAGCGCAGCCGCGCGCCGAGCCGCGCCGCATGTCCGGCGACATGCGCGTGCAGTGCGCTCGCCGTGGTCAGGCCGATGAAGTCGCGGCCGATCACCTCGCGGAAATCGACCTGCCGCCGCTTTGCCAACTCGTCGCCGCGCGCGGCGACCAGCACCAGGCGGTCGTCGCTGAAGACGATTCGCTCGATCGTATCCGGCAGGGCATGCTCGGCCGCCAATCCGAGGTCGGCGGCGCCCGATGCGATGGCCCGGGCGATGTCGGCGCTTTCGCGTTCCTCGACGTCGATGGAAAGATGCGGATGAAGGCCGAGGAAAGTTGCCAGCGCCCTCGGCAGGTATTCCGACAGTCCCGACGTATTGGTGAGCAGGCGGATCGTGGCTTTGGTGCCCCCGGCATAGGCCGCGAGATCGCCGCGCATCGCATCGACATTGTGCAGGATGATGCGGGCATGATCGAGCAGGCTTTCGCCCGCCGCGGTCAGCTCGATGCCGCGGCGGCCACGCTTGACCAGCGCCGTGCCGAGGGCTGCTTCCAGCCCCTTGATCCGCGCGCTGGCCGACGCCAGCGCCAGATGGGCGCGGTCGGCGCCGCCGGTGATGCTGCGCGCCTCGGCCACGGCGATGAACAGGTGCAGGTCGACTAGGTCGAAACGCATGGGTGGTACCTTGAAGTGCAGGTATTAAACCGTCATTGCGAGCAAAGCGAAGCAATCCATCTATCCGAGCAAAGAAAGCTGGATTGCTTCGGCGCTCCGCTCCTCGCAATGACGGCAATTTTCCCCTGCCTTCGCTCCAACCGAAGGCTGGCTCCGCAAGCTCCAGATTGTGCCGGCAGCCTCGATCGGTCAATGTGATCCCATGTTCGAACCCCTGCTGTTGTTGATCGCCGCCGCCTTCCTGCTTGCCGGTTTCGTCAAGGGCGTGATCGGGCTCGGGCTGCCGACGGTGTCGATGGGCCTGCTCGCGGTGACGATGCAGCCTTCGCACGCGCTCGCCATCGTGATCGTGCCGGCCATCATCACAAACATCTGGCAGACCTTCGTCGGCCCCTATCTGCGCGACATCATCCGCCGGCTGTGGCCGCTGATGGTGGGCACGGTGATCGGCATCTGGCTGAACGCGGACATGCTGACCGGCCCCTACGCGCGCTACGGCACCATCGCGCTCGGCGTGCTGCTGGTAATCTATGCGATCATCGGGCTCAACAAATTCACGTTCCACGTCGCGCGCCGCAACGAAGGATGGGTCGGCGGCATCGTCGGCGTCGTCACCGGCCTGGTTTCCGCCGCGACCGGCGTCCAGGTGATCCCGTCGATGCCGTTCATGCAGGCGATCGGCATGGAGAAGGACGAACTGGTGCAGGCGCTCGGAGTGTTCTTCACCGTGGCGACGGTGGCATTGGCCTTCAACCTCACCGCATCAGGCCTGTTGACCGCGGCGACCGCGCTGCCGGGCACGGTAGCGCTGGCGGCGGCCTTCGCCGGCATGTTCATCGGCCAGGCGGTGCGCGCGCGGATGCAGCCGGAAGCGTTCCGCCGCTGGTTTCTGCGGGCGATGATCCTGCTCGGGCTCTATCTGGTGGGCAGCACGTTCTATCATATTCACCGCGCCTGACCCGGCGCGATGCGGTCCGGGATAAACGAACTACCCGCCGAGCGGGCGACACCCTCACGGCGGATAGCACTGCGAGGGGTCCGGCTTTCTACTTCTTCCGCGGATCATCGGCGGGATTGACGTAGGTGACCCCCTGCGGTCCCATACCAAGCAGTTGAGGGACGGTATTTTCGGTGAACGCGGGAGCACGCTTGTTTACCTTGCCTCGAGCATGGCAACGCGAACGCCGAGATAGACGAACAGGCCGCCCAGCGCGCGATCGATCCAGAGCAGGACCCGGCCCGATTGCCTGACGCGGCCGGCGGCGGATGCCGCGAGCGCAGCGACGCCGAGGCACCACAGCGTGCTGTTGACGATGAAGATCAGGCCGAGCAGCACGAAGGCGAGAGCCTTGTGCGGCGCCTCCGCCGCCACGAACTGCGGCAGGAAGGCGAGAAAGAACAGCGCCACTTTCGGGTTCAGCACGTTGGTCAACGCGCCCTGCCAGAAGATCTGGCGCAGCGGGATTGCGCCGCCGGCGGACACCGCATCCGTTGCCGGGACGCGCGGCCGCGACAGCAGCATTTTCACGCCGATGTAGCAGAGATAGCCGGCCCCTGCCCATTTCACGACGGTGAATGCCACCGACGACGCCGCCAGCAGCGCCGACAGTCCGATCGCGGCCGCAAACACGTGAACCAGGCAACCGGTGCAGATGCCGAGCGCCGCTGCCGCGCCGCCGCGCCAACCCATCTGCACGCTGCGGCCGACGATGTAGGCGGTATCCGGTCCCGGCGTGAGGTTGAGCAACAGGCCGGAGACGATGAAGAGCCAGAGTTCCTGAATACCGAGCATCATCGTTCAGGACTCCTGTTTGCGCTCGTGCGCCGGACCGAACCGACAGCGCAATGACGTCATCGCCGATGCAGCGCGCGCGCAGCGGATGCGCGCCGCATCCGCGCGATGGCGCCGGCGACGATCTGCATCGCCACCCCGGCGACCCATCCGGCCATGATCGTCGCGGTCCAGAACATCCGCGGATTCTCCCGCAGCACGATCAAACCGACGGAGACAAACGCCGTCAGCGCGGCGAGAAACGTACCGACCGCGCTCAGGAATTCCGCGGCGTCGACCTTGCCGCCGGAGCCGCCGGCGGGCTGCTCATGCGGTTCGTGAAACGGCAGCGGGGGCGTGTCGATTCCGAGGTAAAACCCGGTGGCGCCGGCAATCATCATGATGAGCAGAAAGCCCTGGGTCGTCAGCGCCGCGATACTGGAGCCGACCAGGGCGGCGACGAACAGGCCGGCAGCGGCGCCTGCCATCGCAAGCCCCGTGCGTTCCAGCACATGGGCGTATTTCCGTACGCGGATTCGCATGGTCGTGCCCCCCAGGAACGCTAGACGGCAGGCTAGGACATTTTCCAGCTGCGGGGAAGGCATTGCCGGCACGGCCGTTTCGGAAACCCCTCACTTGAACAGCGGCGTACCCGGCACGAAGGCGTCGAAGGCGGCCCAGAACTGAGCGCGGTAGCGGTCCTGCTCCTGCAGGATCTCGTGCCTGGAGCCGGCGATCACCAGATGCGAGCCGGCGCGCAGGTGATAGGCGAATTCCTCAATCGCCGCGGTCGAAACGATGGTGTCGCTGGAGGCGGCCAGCATCAGGATCGGCTGGCGGATCTGCAGCGGATAGTCGGCGGCGCGGAAGCCGCGCATGGTGCGGATCGCGGTATCGGCCCAGGCCACCGTCGGCGAGCCGATGCCGAGCGTCGGGTCCTCCTCGAGGATGGCGGCGTTGCGGGCAAAGCGCACGGGGTCGCTGGTGAAGGGATTGTTGATGAAGGATTCCGAGCCGGTCAGCGCGTCGCTGCCGCCGGGAACGTAGCGGCCGCCCTGCCCGGTGAGCCGAAGCACCCGCAGCAACGCGACCGAAGCAAGCGAGGTGGCATGCCCGGGCAGATCGATCATCGGCGCCGACAGCACCATGCGGTCGAACCAGCGTTTGCCGGCATGCGCCAGGCGCAGCATCACCGCGCCGCCCATCGAATGCGCCAGCGCGAAATGCGGCGGCGGACAATCCGGCAGCACGACCTGCTGCACGAAGGTTTCGACGTCAATCTCGAAATCGGCGAAATCGCGGACATAGCCCTTGCGCGGATCGCGCAGACGCCGCGACGAATGGCCCTGCCCGCGCCAGTCGATCATCGCCACCGCAAACCCGCGGTCGCGCAGGTCGCGCACCGTCTCGAAGTATTTTTCGATCTGCTCGCTGCGGCCGGTGAAGACGCAGACCGTGCCCTTGCGGCCCGCCGGCGGCGCCCAGCGGGCGAACCGCAGTTCGGCGCCGTCAGGCGTCTTGATGGTGCCGGTGACGACATTTTCCGGAACCGGATTGGCGGGGATCGAGACCAGCGTCATGGGGAGCGGACCGGCTAGGTAAAGGGCGATGAAAATCAAGGGCGGGGGCGTGAAAAAAGGGGCTGATCCCCGCTTCTTGAACGCGCTTCAGCCCCTCCCATATCACCTCCGTGCAGGCCGCTACCAGTGTTTCGGAACCGACCACTGGGGCTGCACAGATGCAAAGAGGCCCGGCCCGATGGCGGGCGGGTTCGTTCAACAGTCGCTCAATGGAGGACTACCCTATGCGCAGCTACGACCTCACCCCGTTTTATCGTTCAACCATCGGCTTCGACCGCTTCTTTTCGCTGCTCGACCAGGCAACCGCCGACGGCAGCTCCGGCTATCCGCCCTACAATATCGAGCGCACCGGCGACAACACCTACCGCATCTCCGTCGCGGTCTCCGGCTTCTCGCCGGGCGAGCTTTCGATCGTCGCCAAGGAAAATACCCTGACGATCAAGGGCGAAAAATCCGCCAATGAGAACGGCAAGGACAACGCCGAAGTGCTGTACCGCGGCATCGCGGCGCGGGCCTTCGAGCGCGCCTTCCAGCTCGCCGATTTCGTGCAGGTGAAGAACGCGTCGCTCGAAAATGGCCTGCTCCACGTCGATCTCGTTCGCGAGATCCCCGAGGCCAAGAAGCCCCGCAGCATTCCGATCTCCACGGCAGCGCAGGCGGCGCAAGTGGTCGACGACGCGGGCGAGAAAGCCGCGGCGTAACGCTACTGCAGGTTCGGCAGATATTCGCTGAGACGAAAACGCCCCGGGAAACCGGGGCGTTTTCTCGATCGTGATTCCGGGGGCGTGAGCGAAGCCAACGCGCCCGGACTCCATAGCCACGATCGGGAGTATGGATTCCCGATGTACAATTGCACATCTGAGCCCTGCGCCACGAGGCGCACCCCGGAATGACTTACCTTACTCCAGCCCCTGCGCCTTCGGCATCTCCTGGGTCGGCAGGATTTGCGGCGCGGGCTTGGCGGCGGCGGGGGCCGCGGCCTGGCCGGCGGTTTGCGGCTCGGCCGGTTTCGTCGGCAGCGCCGCGGCGGACTGCTGGGCGGGCTGCTCCGCAGCCGGCTGAGCTGCCAGCTGTCTGGCTTCGCCGGTCCGCGGCCTGGGCACCGGCACTACCGGCGTGCGGCTTGCAGCCCTGGGTACCGCCCCTGGCGGACGTGGTTCGCCCCGGAACGCCCCGGATGGCGACGGTGGACCGTAAACAGTCACGGCGTCATCGAAATCATCGCCGGTTCGGTACGCCGGCATGAAGCGCAGGATTCGCCCGTTCCGGGCGTCGATCACCAGCCTGCCGTCGTCGCCGCGGCGATCAATCACCGAAATGACGTAGACCAAGCCGCGCCGCCGAGGGATACCGAGCGGCGAAAATCCGCTGTCGCGCAGCACGGTGTAGACCTCGTGCGGCGGCAGCAAGCGCGGACCGTAGCCAGGCATCCGCGCTTCAGGCGGCATCGCCGCATAGGGGCCGCCGATGTCGGACGCGACCGTGTATCGCGAACCGCTGGCCTCGTAGGGCGCCAGCACTTGCGCATCGGCGGCCCCGACCACCATGACCAGCCCGGCCGATATGACCCATCCCGTGAACAGCTTCATCGCACAATCGCTCCTGCTAACGCCATTGAGCCTTTTCGCTCGTTGATCCCGCGTTTAAACTCACCGCGAAATCCGGCGGTCCTTAGGCCGGATCGCGGCGCGTTTGCTTCGAATCCGGGGCGGGCGACTATCCCCACCGGCGGCGCGGATCTGTCATGCAACCGGCGACTTTCGCGCGCTTGTATGATAGAAAAAAATTTGGCATGGTCTGAGTTAGGACAGCATAGCTGTCTCAATTGTGGTGCGGTCCCGGCACAGGGATCGCAGCGAAGGTTGGCGCTCAGGTGCCGGTAGCTGAAAGGCAAGGCCGTTCGTCGGGGACGCCGGACGCCCAGGCCTGAATTTACGACATTGCGGCTCGCGGAGGACGAGCGGTGGCCCGGTGGGTGCCGCAAACGCCCAAGGTGCGCCAACGGACGGTGAGGCCTTCAGCCTTATTGAGAGGACGTGACATGAGCGGGTCGGAGTTCGAGCGCGAAAACATCGTGACGGATGCGCTGTCGGCGGCCCCGGCCCTGAAAACGGCCGAAATCGCGCGCGAGTTCAGCTGGCGTCCGCCGGCCGAAGGCCTGTACGACCCCTCGCTGGAAAAAGATTCCTGCGGTGTCGGCTTCATCGCCAACATCAAGGGCAAGAAGTCGCATCAGATCGTCTCCGACGCGCTCAGCATTCTGTGCAACCTCGAACATCGCGGCGCGGTCGGCGCCGACCCGCGCGCCGGCGACGGCGCCGGCATCCTGGTGCAGATTCCGCACGCCTTCTTCGCGCGCAAGGCGTCCGGGCTCGGCTTCACGCTGCCGAAGCCGGGCGAGTACGCGGTCGGCGCGCTGTTCATGCCGAAGGAAACGGCGTGGCGCAAAGTCATCAAGAGCATCATAGCCGACCAGATCAGGGACGAGGGACTGATGCTGCTCGGCTGGCGCGAGGTGCCGTCCGACAATTCCTCGCTCGGCGAAACCGTCAAGCCGACCGAGCCCGCGCACATGCAGGTGTTCATCGGCCGCAACGGTGCTGCGAAGGATGAGGACGATTTCGAGCGCCGGCTCTACATCCTGCGCAAGTCGATCTCGCAGGCGATCTACCAGCGCCGCGACCGCGGGCTGGCCGGCTATTACCCGGTGTCGCTGTCGTGCCGCACCGTGGTCTACAAGGGTATGTTCCTGGCCGACCAACTTGGCAAATATTATCCCGATCTGTCCGAGCCGGATTTCGACAGCGCGCTGGCGCTGGTACATCAGCGGTTCTCAACCAACACGTTCCCGGCCTGGTCGCTGGCGCATCCGTACCGGATGATCGCCCATAACGGCGAAATCAACACGCTGCGCGGCAACGTCAACTGGATGGCGGCGCGGCAGGCCTCGGTGCATTCGGAACTCTACGGCAGGGACATCAGCCGATTGTGGCCGATCTCCTATGAAGGACAGAGCGACACCGCCTGCTTCGACAACGGCCTCGAATTCCTGGTGCAAGGCGGCTACTCGCTGCCGCACGCCGTGATGATGATGATTCCGGAAGCCTGGGCCGGCAATCCTCTGATGGATGAAGAGCGCCGGGCGTTCTACGAATATCATGCCGCGATCATGGAGCCGTGGGACGGCCCGGCCGCGATCGCCTTCACCGACGGCCGCCAGATCGGCGCCACGCTCGACCGCAATGGGCTGCGGCCGGCGCGTTACATGGTCACCAGCGACGACCGCATCATCATGGCGTCCGAGATGGGCGTGCTGAAGATCCCGGAAGAGAACATCATCACCAAGTGGCGGCTGCAGCCCGGCAAGATGCTGCTGGTCGACCTCGAACAGGGCCGCCTCATTCCCGACGACGAGATCAAGGCGCAGCTGGCGAAAAGCCATCCCTATCGCGAGTGGCTCGACCGCACCCAGATCGTGCTGGAGGAGCTGCCGGATGCCCCGACCAAGAGTTTGCGTTCCAACCTGCCACTGCTGGATCGCCAGCAGGCCTTCGGCTATTCGCAGGAAGATATCACCATCCTGATGACGCCGATGGCCTCGACCGGCGAGGAAGCCAACGGTTCGATGGGCAACGATACGCCGATCTCGGCGCTGTCGGACAAGCCGAAGCAGCTGTTCACCTACTTCAAGCAGAATTTCGCGCAGGTCACCAATCCGCCGATCGATCCGATCCGTGAGGAGCTGGTGATGAGCCTGGTCTCGATCATCGGGCCCCGGCCGAACCTGTTCGACCTGCAGGGCCTGGCCGGCACCAAGCGGCTGGAAGTGCGCCAGCCGATCCTGACCGACGGCGATCTGGAAAAGATCCGCTCGATCTCCGACGTTGCCGACAGCCATTTCAAGTCCCGCACGCTCGACACCACCTTCCACGCCGGCCTCGGCGCGGCGGGCCTCGAGCAGGTGCTCGACGAGCTCTGCGCGCGCGCCGAAGCCGCGGTTCGCGAAGGCATCAACATCGTGATCCTGAGTGACCGCGCCGCGGGCTCGGACCGGATTCCGATCCCCTCGCTGCTGGCCTGCGCCGCCGTGCATCATCACCTGATCCGCACCGGTTTACGCACGTCGGTCGGCCTCGTCGTCGAATCCGGCGAACCGCGCGAAGTGCATCACTTCGCCTGCCTCGCCGGCTACGGCGCCGAGGCAATCAATCCTTATCTCGCCTTCGAAACCATCACCGCGATGAAAGACAATTTGCCGGCGGCGCTCGACGACTACGAAATCGTCAAGCGCTACATCAAGTCGATCGGCAAGGGCTTGCTCAAGGTGATGTCGAAGATGGGCATCTCGACCTACCAGTCCTATTGCGGCGCGCAGATCTTCGACGCCGTCGGGCTGAAGGCGGATTTCGTCGCGAAGTATTTCGTCGGCACCCACACACGTATCGAAGGCGTCGGTCTGGCCGAAATCGCCGAGGAAACCACCCGCCGCCACGCCGATGCGTTCGGCGATGCGTTGCAGTACAAGACCGCGCTCGATGTCGGCGGCGAATACGCCTACCGCACCCGCGGCGAGGATCACGCCTGGACCGCCGAATCGGTCTCAACGCTGCAGCATGCCGTGCGCGGCAACTCGCTGGAGCGCTACCAGGCGTTCGCGAAAATCCTCAACGAGCAGTCCGAACGGCTCTTGACGCTGCGCGGCCTGTTCAGGATCAAGACCGCCGAGGACGAAAAGCGCAAGCCCGTCGCCCTCGACCAGGTCGAGCCGGCCAAGGACATCGTCAGGCGGTTTGCCACCGGCGCGATGAGTTTTGGCTCGATCTCGCGCGAGGCGCACACCACGCTGGCGATCGCAATGAACCGGATCGGCGGCAAGTCCAACACTGGCGAAGGCGGCGAGGAGAGCGATCGCTTCAAGCCGATGCCGAACGGCGATTCGATGCGCTCGGCGATCAAGCAGGTCGCCTCGGGCCGCTTCGGCGTCACTACCGAATACCTCGTCAACGCCGACATGATGCAGATCAAGATGGCGCAGGGCGCCAAACCCGGCGAAGGCGGCCAGTTGCCCGGCCACAAGGTCGACGCCACCATCGCGCGGGTGCGGCATTCGACGCCCGGCGTCGGCCTGATCTCGCCGCCGCCGCACCACGACATCTATTCGATCGAGGATCTGGCGCAGCTGATCTACGACCTCAAGAACGTCAATCCCGACGGCCAGGTCTCGGTCAAGCTGGTCTCCGAAATCGGCGTCGGCACGGTGGCCGCCGGCGTTGCCAAGGCGCGCGCCGACCATGTCACCATTGCGGGCTTCGAGGGCGGCACCGGCGCCTCCCCCTTGACCTCGATCAAGCATGCCGGCTCGCCGTGGGAAATCGGACTTGCCGAAACCCACCAGACCCTGGTGCGCGAGCGGCTGCGCAGCCGCATCGTGGTCCAGGTCGACGGCGGCTTCCGCACCGGGCGCGACGTCGTGATCGGCGCGCTGCTCGGCGCGGACGAGTTCGGCTTCGCCACCGCGCCCCTGATCGCGGCCGGCTGCATCATGATGCGCAAATGCCATCTCAACACCTGCCCGGTCGGCGTCGCGACGCAGGACCCCGTGCTGCGCAAGCGCTTCACCGGTCAGCCCGAGCACGTCATCAACTACTTCTTCTTCGTCGCCGAGGAAGTCCGCGAAATCATGGCAGCACTCGGCTACCGCACCTTCAACGAGATGGTGGGCCAGACCCAGATGCTCGACCAGTCCACGCTGGTGGCGCACTGGAAGGCCAAGGGGCTCGACTTCTCGAAGCTGTTCGTGCGCCAGAAGGAACTGCCGGGCCAGAAGATCCATCACGCGCAGAGCCAGGACCATCATCTGGAGGCCGTGCTCGATCGCACCCTGATCGAGAAGGCGCAACCCGCGCTCGATCGCGGCGCGCCCGTCCGGATCGAGGCCGAGATCAACAACACCGACCGCAGCGCCGGCGCGATGCTGTCGGGCACGGTAGCAAAGATCTACGGCCATGCCGGCCTGCCGCACGACACGATTCAGGTGAGCTTCAAGGGCACAGCGGGCCAAGCGTTCGGCGCCTGGCTGGCGCGCGGCATCACGTTCGACCTCGAAGGCGAAGGCAACGACTATGTCGGCAAGGGCCTGTCGGGCGGACGCATCATCGTCAAGCCGCCGCGCAATTCCGGCATCGTGCCGGAAGAGTCCATCATCGTCGGCAACACGGTGATGTACGGCGCGATCGAGGGCGAATGCTACTTCAGGGGCATCGCGGGCGAGCGTTTCGCGGTGCGCAACTCCGGCGCGGTCGCGGTGGTCGAAGGCGCCGGCGATCATTGCTGCGAATACATGACCGGCGGGGTCGTCGTGGTGCTCGGCAAGACCGGACGCAACTTCGCGGCCGGCATGTCGGGCGGCGTGGCTTACGTGCTGGACGAAACCGGCGATTTCGCAAAGCTCTGCAACATGGCGATGGTCGAGCTCGAGCCGGTGCTGTCGGAAGAGATGATCAACGCCAACACCTACCACCAGTCCGGCGATCTCGACGCGCATGGGCGGGTCGACGTATTCCGGAACCTGCTGGAATCCGACGTCGAGCGGCTGCACGTGCTGATCACCCGCCACGCCAAACTGACGGGCTCCAGGCGCGCCAACGAGATTTTGGCGAACTGGAAGCATTGGCTGCCGAAGTTCCGCAAGGTGATGCCGGTGGAATACCGCCGCGCGCTGAAGGAAATGAAGGCCAACGCCGACGCCGAACCGAAAATCGCGATCGGGGCGTGAATGCAACAAGGGGTTTTTCAGCCGTCATTGCGAGCGCAGCGATCCATAGGTCTCGAGGGCTGCTGAATGGATTGCTTCGTCGCGTTGCTCCTCGCAATGACGACGAGAAAGCCGGGACGTGACAAGACATCCTGAGGGATGACGAACGCAAGATGCAGGGGCGCTAGCTTTAATGGGCAAGATTACGGGTTTTCTGGAGATCGACCGCCACGACCGCAAGTATGCGCCGGTCGCCGAGCGCGTGAAGCACTACAAGGAATTCGTCATTCCCCTGAGCGAGAAGGAAACCCGCGACCAGGCCGCGCGCTGCATGAATTGCGGCATTCCCTATTGTCACGGCACCGGTTCGGTGGCGCCGGGCACGCCGGGTTGCCCGGTCAACAACCAGATCCCGGATTTCAACGAGCTGGTCTATCAGAACAACTGGGAAGAAGCCTCGCGCAACCTGCACTCGACCAACAACTTTCCCGAGTTCACCGGCCGCATCTGCCCGGCGCCGTGCGAAGCCTCCTGCACGCTCAACATCAACGACAACCCGGTCACCATCAAGACCATCGAATGCGCTATCGTCGATCGCGCATGGGACAATGGCTGGCTGCCGCCGGAAATCGCGGCGAACAGGACCGGCAAGAAGATCGCCATTGTCGGCTCCGGCCCCGCCGGGCTCGCCTGCGCACAGCAGCTCGCGCGCGCCGGGCATGAGGTGCATGTCTACGAGAAATTCGCCAGCGCCGGCGGCCTGCTGCGCTACGGCATTCCCGATTTCAAGATGGAGAAGCACGTCATCGATCGCCGCATCGCGCAGATGGAGGCCGAGGGCGTCATCTTTCACTACGGCAGCCCGGTCGGCGGCAGCGCCGCGGGGGCGCTCGATCCGCAGGCATTGCTCGCCGAATATGACGCGATGGCGCTAACCGGCGGTGCCGAAGCCGCGCGCGATCTGCCGATCCCCGGCCGCGATCTCGCCGGCATCCACTTCGCGATGGACTTCCTGCCGCAGCAGAACCGCCGCGTCTCCAACGAGCCGCTCGGCGGGGTTGCGGAAATTCTCGCCACCGGCAAGGACGTCGTCGTGATCGGCGGCGGCGACACCGGCTCGGACTGCATCGGCACCTCGTTCCGGCAGGGTGCGAAGTCCGTGACTCAAATCGAGATCATGTCGGCGCCGCCCGCGCAAGAGAACAAGGGCCTGACCTGGCCGAACTGGCCGATGAAAATGCGGACCTCGTCGAGCCAGGCCGAAGGCGCCAAGCGCGACTTCGCCGTGCTGACGCAGAAATTCACCGGCGAGAACGGGCGGGTGACGAAGCTGCACTGCGTCCATGTCGACGACAAGTTCAAGCCCGTCCCAGGCAGCGAATTCGAACTCCGCGCGCAGCTGGTGCTGCTGGCGATGGGCTTCGTCCATCCGGTGCATGAGGGGCTGCTGAAGACACTCGGCGTCGACCTCGACCCGCGCGGCAATGTGCGGGCCAACACCTCGGATTATCTGACCTCACTGCCGAACGTGTTCTCCGCCGGCGACATGCGGCGCGGGCAATCTCTCGTGGTGTGGGCGATCCGCGAAGGCCGGCTCTGCGCACGGTCGATTGATCAATTCCTGATGGGGACGACGAACCTGCCGAAGTAGTCCAACTGTCGTCCCCGCGAAGGCGGGTGCCCAACCGTCCGCGACGCCGCGGCGTACTGGATATCCGCCCCGCAGGTATGACGATTTTACCCGCTTTACGTTAGCCCCACGGCCCGCGAGGCGCCGCGCGGTTACGAGCCACGCCCCAGGGGCCACTGCGCCCGCGCTGTCCCTGCCGTGCCGACGGCAACGAACCGGCCCCTAGTTCGGCAGCGAGCCGCTGCAGCTCGGCGATCCGGTTCTCGGTCGCCGGATGGGTCGAAAACAGATTGTCCATGCCGCGGCCCGACAGCGGGTTGATGATGAACATGTGCGCCGTCGCCGGGTTGCGTTCGGCCTCCTCGTTCGGGATCGCGTGCGCGGCATTCGATATCTTGACCAGCGCCGACGCCAAGGCCAGCGGCTGGCCGACAATGCGGCCGCCGAGCTCGTCGGCGGCATATTCGCGCGTGCGGCTGATCGCCATCTGCACCAGCATGGCACCGAGCGGCGCCAGGATCATCATCGCGATCGAACCGATGATGCCGGGGCCGTTGTTGTTGTCGCGGTTGCCGCCAAAGAACATGCCGAACTGCGCCAGCATCGAGATCGCGCCCGCGATCGACGCGGTGATGGTCATCAGCAGCGTGTCGTGGTTCTTGATATGCGCGAGTTCGTGCGCGATCACGCCGGCGAGTTCCTCGCGGCTGAGCGACTGCACCAGCCCCGTGGTCACGGCCACGGCGGCATTCTCCGGGTTGCGGCCGGTGGCGAACGCATTGGGCTGCGGATTGTCCATCAGGAACACGCGCGGCATCGGCAGCCCAGCCCGTCCGGCCAGCGTGGCCACCATGCTGACAAGCTCCGGCGCGCTGCGCGCATCGACCTCCTGGGCGCCGTACATCGACAGCACCATGCGGTCCGAGTTCCAGTAGGCGAACAGGTTGGTCGCGGCCGCGACCAACAGCGCGATGGTCGCGCCGCCGGCGCCGCCAATCAGATAACCGACGCCCATGAACAGGGCGGTAAGACCGGCCAGCAGGATCGCGGTTCGAAAGTAGTTCATCGTCGTCTCCCTGATGCCGACGGCAGGAGCCCACGGCATACCATACGGGAATCAAGTAGATTGCCGCTGGGTCGGTTCAAGACCGGTGGGTGCGTCGCCGCGTCGCAATGGAGGCGGGATGAAGCGGTTCGGGTCCTGTTTGGGGTTATCGGGACCGCTTCCGGCCATGCCGGCGCCGGAAGCATGGCCGGAAGCCCGCACGATATCACCTGATCCGGATCAAAGCCGGTGTCTTGAGCGGACGGCAAACGCAGTTGCATCAATGCTGCAACCTCACCCCCAGCAACACCACCGTCGAATTGGTGCTGGCGCCGATGATGCTGGAGTCGAGCCAGTCGCGGCGCAGGGTGCCCTTGAGCCAGACGCTGCGGTTCAGCTTGTAGATCAGATCGCCGGAGACCGAATAGAAGCGGTCGAAGCGCGCGTCGCCCTGGTAGTCCTGGGTGCCCCAGGTGAATTTCCCGATCGTGGTCAGCCAGCGGCGGAAGTCATGATCGACTTCCACGGTATAGGTGTTGGTCAGCACACCGGAGACGCCCGGCACCGTGGTCTCGTCGATCGAGGTGGTGGCGAAGAATTTCGCCGTGGTCAGCGGCGTCGCGACCCACACCAGCGAAGCCGATGTCAGCAACCCCTGCAACGGCAGCAGCCGCGGATCCTGATAGGTGCGCGCCGCCCAGCCGATCGCCAGTTCGCCGGTCAGGATCCGCGAGAACTCGAAGCTGGTGCCGGCGCGGACGGATCCGCCGCTGGAGTTGCGCTGAAAGCCGTTGCGATCGGCCAGCAGGTCATGCGAGCGGACGTTGCCGACGATCTCGCCGAAAGGTTTGAGGCCCGGCATCAGGTCGTAGCTGACTCGCCCGAGACCGCCGAACTGGCTGTAGTTGCGATCGTCATTCGTGCTCGAGGTGCCGTCGGTGAGTGTCGAGGCCTGATAGATGGTGCGGTCGGCGGCGACGCCTGCCGACAACTGCAGGCGATTGAAATTGTGGTCGACACCGAAGGTGCCGCCGAGCGTCGCGTAGACCGGATAGCGCTGCAGGCCGGCCTGGATGTTCGGGCTGCCGGGATTATCGGTGGCGAGGCGCAGCCGCGCCTGCGCGGTCAGGCGGGTGTCGCGGCTAACGTCGAGCCGGCCGTTGACATGGCCGGTGAAATCCGGCCGGTCGGCCACCACCGGCGCCGAGGAAATGGTGCCGTCGGTGGGCGGCGGAAAGGTGTTGCCGTAGCCGGTGAACGAGCCGCGCAAGTCGGCCACGATAGCGTGGCGCTGCCAGTCGGAAACCGCGAGGAATTCCGGCGCCACCACATAGAACGGCGATCCCCGGGGCACTAAGGTGCGGCGCGGATTGGTGTCGAAGCCGCCGCGCAGCTCGACCGCGGACTTGATCAGAAAGCTGCCGGCGTAATCCCCGACCGCGCCGAACGGATCGCCGTCGATCTTCAGCCGCTTGCGCGGCGGCTGGCCGACCACGGTGCCGGCCATCGCCGGCGGGATCGGCGCCTTGCTGGCGGATTCCGATGGCGGGATCGACAGCCGCACCCGTCCGTTGGCCGGCAACGGCGGCGGCCTGCTGCCGGGCCCCGGCGGCGGCTTTGGCCTCGCCTGCCCCGGATAGAAGTTTGCCTTCTTGCGCGTCCGGTTGAGCGAATCGTAACCGGAGGAAGAGGCGCCGCTGGCCGCTGGAAGGCCGTAGGTCGGGATTGCGCCGATCCGCGACTTCGCTGGCACGTCCTGATCGCGCAGCTGCGCAGCCCTGGCGGCATCGCTGGTGCGGTCGTTGGATTCGGCGGTCCGGCGTAGCGGCGAATTCTGGGGCGACACGAAGCCGTCGCGCGCCGGACGGAACAGGTCGGGAGTGAGGGTCTGGGCGTGGCTTGGCGCAACATTGGAGGCGATCAGCGCAAGGCATGGCAAGAGCGCGCGCAAAACCAATGCGAGCCGGCGGCGGCCCCTTGCTGGACCCAACATCACGATGAAAAATACCCCAACAATCTCATATACTTGCGAATCCAATTCCGGGCACTCGCGGACGCGCCGGCGGAAACGTCGTTAATGGAGTTAAAACAATTATGGTTAATGAGCCGTTGCGGAGCCGGGGGCCGCGTCGCATCGCGGGTTGTCCCGTGCTAAGGAGGGTCCCGGGCCGAACGCCCTCTCCTTCGGAATCACGCATGGCCAATTCGAAACCGCTGATGGCACAATCATCCGGGACCGACCACGCGAGCGCCGCGATCCAGTCAGGGCTGCGCACGCTCGATGCCGAGGCCGGCGGCATCGCCGCGATCTCGGCGGCGCTGCAGGGCCCGCTCGGGCCGGCCTTCGCCGCCGCCGTCGATCTGATCCGCGACGCCAGAGGCCGCGTTATCGTCACCGGGCTCGGCAAGTCGGGCCACGTCGCGCGCAAGATCGCGGCGACGCTGGCCTCCACCGGCACGCCGGCCTTCTTCGTGCACGCGGCGGAGGCCAGCCACGGCGACCTCGGCATGATCACGCCGGATGACGTCATCATCGCGCTGTCGTGGTCCGGCGAGCAGCCGGAGATGAAGAACCTCGTCAATTATTCCAGCCGCTTTGCGATTCCGATGATCGCGGTGACGTCCAGCGCCGCCTCCTCGCTCGGCGAGGCCGCGCGCATCGTGCTGGAACTGCCGAAGGCGCGCGAGGCCTGCCCGCACAATCTGGCGCCGACCACCTCGTCGCTGATGCAGGCCGCGATGGGCGACGCGCTCGCCATCGCGCTGCTCGAAGGCCGCGGCTTTACCGCGCTGGAATTCGCCAGCTTCCATCCCGGCGGCAAACTGGGAGCGATGCTGAAATTCGTCCGCGACATCATGCATACCGGCGAGGCGATCCCGGTAAAGCCGCTCGGCGCCAAGATGTCGGACGCGCTGGTGGAGATGTCGACCAAGGGTTTCGGTTGCGTCTGCATCGTCGACGCCGGCGGCGAGATCGCCGGCATCATTACCGACGGCGATTTGCGCCGCCATATGCGCCCTGACCTCATGACGGCTGATGTCGACGAGGTCATGACCCGGAATCCGCGCACCATTCCGCCCGGTATGCTCGCCACCGAAATGCTGGAGACGATCAATTCGTCGAAGCCGGCGGTGACCGTGCTGATCGTGGCCGAGGGCAGGAAGCCGGTCGGCATCGTGCATGTCCACGACGTGCTGCGCGCGGGCGTGGCGTAGGCGCGCTAGCTCGCCGGAAACCGCGCCGCCTTCGCCTCCAGCGGCAGCGCCAGCCCGTTCGCCAGATACGACACCGTGCGATAGAAGCCGCACAGCAGCATGATTTCGAGAATCTTCGCCTCGTCGTAATGCACCGAGAGCGCGGCGAATTCCGTGTCATCGAGGGTGGCGCGCAGATGCAGCGCATCGACCGCCGATATCAGCGCCTGCTCGGCTTCGGACCAGCAGGGATCGTTGGCCTCGCCCAGCACGGTGGCTCGGACCTGCGCGTCGGTGAGGCGGGCAGCGGCGGCGAAGGCCGAGACATGGACGCCCCATTCGTATTCGCACCCGGTGCGCGCGCAGGTGCGGTCGATAACGATTTCGCGCTCGCGCAAGGTCAGCGGTCCGCGGTCGAGCAAGCCGCCGGCGCTGAATTTCTCCCAGGCGCGCGGGCTGACGGCGATGGTGCGAAACAGCAACAGCGGCGGCGCGCCGCGCATGATGCGTTCGAATTGCTGTTGGGTCTCCGGCGGATAAGGCGGCTGCAGCGGGGCAAGGCGTGACATCGGCAACTCCGGTTGCTACAGTAAGCGTAGCGCCACGCTACAATATATGTAGCGATCCGCAAGGGACCCGCCGATGCTGAAAAAGAGCCCAGCCATGAAAAAACGCGGTGTCCGCGGCTCGACGTCGGGCCGGCCGATCATGGCGCTGCTCGACCTCCTAGGCCGGCGCTGGACTCTGCGGATCATCTGGGAGCTGCGCGACGACCGGTCGCTGACGTCGCGTGCGATGCGCACCGCCTGCGACGAGGCTTCGCCGACCATCCTGCAGACCCGGCTGTCCGAACTGCGGGAGGCGGGCCTTGTCGAGCTTGTTGCCGGCGACGGCTACCGCCTCAGCGGACTGGGAAAGGATCTGTTTGAACACTTTCTGCCCCTGCATCGCTTCGCCGAGCGGTGGAGCAAACTGCAATCGCATTGATTAGGCCGCCGCCACGGTGAGACTGGCGCCATCGGCCTGCACGATCCTGACCCGGCTGCCGGCGGGCGTATCGGGACCGGCGACGCGCCAGATCGTATCGTCGATCTTGACCGTGCCCGAGCCGTCGATGATCGGCTTTTCCAGCGTGAACACCCGGCCGACCAGCGCGTCGGTGCGCTTGTTGAGAAACGGGTTGCTCCGGCTGACGCCGCTGTTGCTGCGGGCGACGCGCCGCCACAGCGGCACCGCCGCGACGGCGAAGACCGCGAACATCAGGAATTGCGTCTGCCAGGACGGACTGAGCGCGAACGACAGCAGCCCGACCAGCAGCGCCGCGAGGCCCAGCCAGAACATGAAGACACCCGGCGCCAGCAACTCCAGCGCCATCAGGACGAAGCCGAAGATCAGCCAGTTCCAGTTGCCAAGCGTGTAAAATATCTCGGTCATCGCGCGAGCCTCTCAGCCATCTGTTCATGCGATCTACACACCACACCGGCAATGCGCACTTCACCGGACCAACTTTACCGTTGCGGCATCACCGGCGGCGGGGTCGGGCCAGCGCCCGGCACCGACGCGCGCCGCGCGGCCTGGGCGGCAACCGCGCCTTCGCCGAAGGTCGCCTTGGCGATCTCGCCGATGCCGGCCAGCGATCCCAGGATACTCATCGCCTCGATCGGCAGCATGATGATCTTCTGGTTCGGCGAATCCGCGAGCTGCCCGAACGCCTTGATGTATTTGTCGGCGATGAAATAGTTCAGCGCGGCGACATCACCTTTGGCAATCGCCTCGGAGACCATTTGAGTTGCCTTGGCTTCGGCTTCGGCGGAACGCTCGCGCGCCTCGGCGTCGCGGAAAGCGGCTTCGCGGCGGCCTTCAGCCTGCAGAATCTGGCCCTGTTTCGCACCCTCGGCGCGAAGGATTTCCGACTGCCGCTGGCCCTCGGCCTGCAGGATGTCGGCCCGCTTGACGCGCTCGGCCTTCATCTGGCGTCCCATCGCCTCGACCAGGTCGGCGGGCGGCACGATGTCCTTGATCTCGATGCGGTTGACCTTCAATCCCCATGGCGAGACCGCGGCATCGACCACGCGGAGCAGGCGCTCGTTGATCTCGTCGCGGTGCGACAGCACCTGGTCGAGGTCCATCGCGCCCATCACCGAGCGGATGTTGGTCATGGTCAGGACGACGATCGCCTGATTGAGGTCGGAGACCTCGTAGCTCGCCTTGGCGGCGTCGAACACCTGATAGAAGGCGACGCCGTCCACCGTTACCGTGGCATTGTCCTTGGTGATCACCTCCTGCTCGGGAATGTTGATCACCTGCTCCATCATGTTCATCTTGCGGCCGACGCGATCGAAATAGGGGACGATGATGTTGAGGCCCGGCGACAGCGTGCGGGTGTATTTGCCGAACCGCTCGATGGTCCAGTCAAAACCCTGCGGCACGGTCTTGACGCCAGCAAACAGCGTCAAGATCACCAGCAGCACGAACGCGATGGCGAAGATGTCGAAGCCGCTCATGAATCCTCCAAAGCCGCAAAACCGATACGCGCAGGCGCATTCCTGTTTGGTCTGGAAACCGGCCGCGCCGGTTCATTATAGCCTCTAAATCGGCGCCAGGAGGGGTTTGGCGACCGCCCAAAGTCATGCCCCGAAACGCCGGCCAGGGGCCTCGTTTCGCTGACGAAACGGCCCGCATCGCCTAATCGTCAAAATCCAGCCTTCATATCAAGCCTTCATATCCAGCCTTGCAACTCGCGCAGCACCAGCTGGCGGATCACGTCCATACCGGGATCGCTGTCGTTCAGGCAGGGAATTGCCGCGAACTGCTCGCCGCCATTGTGCTTGAAGATCTCGGCGTTTTCCTGCGCGATCTCTTCCAGGGTTTCGAGGCAATCGGCCGAAAAGCCGGGGGTCACCACGACAATGCGGCGCACGCCGTCCTTGGCCAGTTGCTCGATGGTCTTGTCGGTGTAGGGCTGTAGCCAGGGGTCGAAGCCGAAGCGGGACTGAAAGGTCAGCATCAACTTCGAGGCGTCGAGGCCCATGCGCTTGCGCAAGGCGTCTATGGTGGCGACGCACTGCGCCTGATAGGGATCGCCCTTGTCGATGTATTTCCGCGGCATCCCGTGGAACGAGGCCAGGATCAACTCCGGCTGAAAGGCCAGGGTTTTCAGATGCGCTGATATCGAGACCGCCAGCGCCTCGATGTATTCCGCATCGAGGTAATAGGGCGGCGTCACCCGCAAAGTCGGCTGCGCGCGCATGCCGGCGAGTACGCGAAACACCTCGTCACACACGGTGGCGGAGGTCGCGGCAGAATATTGCGGATAGAGCGGCACCACGAGCAGCCGGTCGCAGCCTTGTGCCGTCAGCGCCGCGATCCGCGAGGCGATCGACGGGTTGCCGTAGCGCATCGCCCAGTCCACCACGACATGGTCGTGATCGGCGATGGCCGCCGCCAGTTTCTCGGACTGGGCGCGCGTGATGGTCTTGAGCGGGGACTCGTTTTTTTCGGTGTTCCAAATTTTCTCGTAATCGCGCGCCTTGCGGCCGGGGCGCACCCGCAGGATGATGCCGTTCAGAATGAGCTTCCAGAGCAGCCCCTGATTTTCGATAACCCTGACATCGCTGAGGAATTCCCTGAGATAGACCCGCACGCCCTGCGCATCCGCGCTGTCGGGGGTGCCGAGATTGACGAGGAGGACGCCGACGCGTCCCGGGCTGGTCCCGGCGGCAGGCTCGGCTTCAGGCTTGGCGGTTTCGATGGATACGACTGTTGTCATAATGCCCGTGGCTTCGCGCGTCGGGGTATCCTTGTCAAGATAAGGGCGCTTTCGCTACTGTCACGTCTGGCCCGGGGGTGCGAGGCATCGTCCGGACCCGGCGATGCAAGGCATCGTCCGGCCGCGCGGCGGGGGAACCATGACGGTCGCCGAATGGTGCGTTTTCGGAACGCTGATGCTCTATCTGCTGACGATCGTACCTATCAAGTGGATCGGGTTTCGCCGTTTCGACAATGCCAAACCGCGCGACCCCGGCTTCTATGACGACCCGATCGCCTCGCGCGCGCTGGGCGCCCATCAAAACGGCATCGAGGCCTTTCCGTTCTTCGCCGTCGCGGTGCTGCTGGCCGAGTTTCGGGGCGCGCCGCAGCATCTCATCAACGAGCTGGCGGTGCTGTTCCTGATCGTGCGGATTGCCTACGTCTTCACCTATCTCGGCAATCGCCCGACGCTGCGCTCGATCCTGTGGAGCATCGGCTTTGCGATCAACATCGTGATCTTCTTCCTGCCGGCGATCCGGGGCTGGTTGCCGGGGTGAGGCGCCCATTTTCGAGTGACAGGGTCGGCGAAGCAATCCGGTCCATCAACATCATTGCGAGCGAAGCGAAGCAATCCGTTTCACGGTGTTGCCGGTTGGTAAGCTGGATTGCTTCGTCGCAATCGCTCCTCGCAATGACGCTGCGGGAGCTTTGCTTCATCTCAAACAGCAGATGCGCGTCCGCGTTCTCGCGGCGCAGTTTTGCCCGAGGTTTGCGGATCGTTGTCCCTCAAACACGAGGGAGCAGGGAATGCCGGATGCACGCTGCACCCGCGGTCTCGTGTGCAAGGTTGTGCGAAGAAGGCGCACACGAGCATACAGGTTCAGCGGAGGCAATCCGGCATTCCCTGCGCAATGGTCTTACGGCTTATGCCGCGCTCTCCCCGGCGACGAATTCGTCTTGCCACCGTCGCTGCCGGCTTGACGGCTGATCGACCCGGTCGGATCGATTTCGCCACCGACAGCTTGGCACCAGCAACGGGTGTCGGGACCACACGGTTTTGCCGTACGCAACAACATCGGTCGTCTGCGTGCCGCCGATCGCTCACGGAAATCCGCCCCGCCATCGCATCTCACGCCCCACGCTGCCGCGTCCACCGCATCCCATCCCGCGTTCGTGACGATCGCGATACGCCCCTCTTGCCGGGTGAGACGGGCGAACTTGTAGGCGTGATTTGCCCGACGGGTTAAGCGAAATTTTGCCCGTCGGGTTGTTTTGCCGCAGCCCCGGCGCCGTAGAGCGAGTCCCCACAACCGGTGATTTTTTTGCGTTTTCCATCCGCAGAATGGTCGACACGTTTTCTAGGTCGTCTTCGTCTGTGCGCTTTTCGGGACAGGGAAGCGTGACGAACGTCCGCTCTGGGCGCCAAGTCTGGACGTCCCCGCAAGGACGCGTTACGGCGGCGGAACATCGGCTGGCAGCTGATCCCGATTGCGTCATTTTCCCACGCAACAGCCCAGCGAAAAGTGCTACGTTATTACGTAGGGGGCACCGGATATTTGTCAAATGGATCGGTATCCAGGAGATCAATTCCCGTATGCGGCATTCTTCTGGCCTGCGCTCGTCGCTGCATCAGCCGCTGAAACCGCCTCCTCCGTAGCGGCGCATCTTCTGGGACTGTCGGCCGATGCTGCTGACGCCCGTACTTTGCAAGAGCCGGAACGAGCCACGCCAAGCAGGATTGCGCTGGAGCTGCATGCAGTCCGGCTTCGTGACTTTACCGAGGCCAAGAGCGGCGTTCCCACCCTGCTATGCCCACCGCTCGCGCTGCATGGAGCCGCCATTGCCGACCTCGCAGCCGGACACAGTCTCGTTGCCGCCCTCCGTGGCGCCGGAATTGAACGACTGTTCATGGCCGATTGGCGCTCCGCCAGCGCCGACATGCGATTTCTCGGAATCGACGAATATCTCGCCGATCTCAATGTCCTTGTCGATCATGTCGGCGGCCTGGTTGATCTCGTGGGACTTTGCCAGGGCGGGTGGTTATCCCTGGTCTATGCGGGCCGATTCCCGGCCAAGGTGCGCAAGCTCGTTATGGCCGGCGCGCCGGTTGATCTTGCTGCGCAGCAATCCGGTTTGTCGGCTATCGCCGAGGCCACTCCCCTGATGGTGTTTGAGAGCCTGGTTAAGCTCGGCGATGGTCTCGTTATCGGCCGCAATATCGCGCGGTTCTGGGGAAATGACACTGACGCAACCGGTATTCGCGAAGCTCTGCAGATCCTTCAGCCGATCGGCTCACCGGAATTCACGCGGCTCGAAGCCATCTTCAAGAACTGGAATTCCTGGACGATCGACGTTCCCGGAAAATACTACCTGGAAGTTATCGAGAAACTATACAAGCGCAACGAACTCGCCAGCGGAAACTTCGTGGCCCTGGGACAAAAGATCGACCTCTCGCGACTGCGGCTTCCGATGTATCTTCTGGCCGGGAGCGCCGACAAAGTGGTCGCCCCGGAACAATTGCTTGCAGTGGAACGGCTCGTAGGAACGCGGCGGGAATCTCTTCGCCGCGCGGTCGCCCCTTGCGGTCATCTCAGTCTGTTCATGGGGAGGCGAACGCTTGAAGGATATTGGCCCGGGATTGTACGTTGGATGAAGGAAGTTGAATGAGCCTGGCCACTTCCGCCGATGGACTCTTCGAATCTCCTCGATCTCTCATCCTGTGACGCCTCCCGCAGTCCGTGTGAGGGCCGCGGGAGGTGGCCGCCTCAGGCCAGATGCAGTTCGCGCGTGGCTATCAATCCCCGGATCGATGCCGGTATCGGGACCGCACGATGGGTCTCCTGGCTGGTGTAGACCCAGACGATCTCGCCGGTTACCAGCGGGTCAATGCCGCCCCTCAGAAAGATGGCAAGTTCGAAGGCGAGGCTCGTATTGCCGATCCGCGCCACCCGCGCGCCGACGTCGATTTCCTGGTCGAAGCGGACCGGCGCCTTGTATTCAATGAGCGATCTGACGACATGGAAGTCGATGCCGGTCGTCTTGGCGTCGGCATACTGGTCGTAGCCCAGGGCGCGAAAATACTCGGTGATGGTCGTATCGAAATAGGTCAGGTAATGCGCGTTGAATACCACGCCCTGACCGTCGATCTCCGAATATCGCACCCGGAACGGGTGGAAGAACCAGAATTGCTCGCGTGACATGAATTCCCGTCTAACCTTCTGCGTGTTGGTTCGCCCATATAGCCCACCGAAACCGTTTTCCCGGCGACTTGTGCCTTTTATGACTTCCGGCTCATGCGGCTTTTGAACGGATCGAAGACAACGACCCCGGCAGGCTTGAAATCCGATACGTTGCGCGTGACTACACAGCTGCTGCAATATTCTCGTAGTTGTGGCGCAGCACGTTGCCAATCCCCGCAACTTTCTGCCAGGGGATTTCCGGATTACGCGTTTTCAAGTCATCCGGAAGATGACGACTGGCTTCGGAAATAATCTCAACACCGCGCTCCACGAGCCATTGCCGCTGCCAGTCGCTTTCAAATGCCTCAAGCGACAAATCCGCCAATACACCATTGACGCGTTCGATCGCCTCGATGATGTCCGTCAAGCGCGGGATGAGCGAACGTGCAGCCACCAAAACACGCGGACGGCTGTTGCTTCTATCGCTTCCCGGAGGGTCTTATGCAGGCTGTCGCGCGTCATGATGTCCGTCTTGCGGCCGAGGATGCTGGCGGCGTATTCCTTGACGTCCATTAGCTCGTACACGCCGAGCTTGCCCTTCTCGTAGTCAAAAAAGAGGTCCACGTCGGAATCTTGATCTGCCTCTCCGCGCGCCGTCGAGCCGAACAGGTAGAGATGTTCGACGCCAAGCCGCTTCAAATCAGCTTCGTGCCGCTGCAATCGGCTTATGGCTTCATCGCGGTCCATAGCAATGTAGCAAAGCCGAGCCGACTCCTCAACCGCGCGACACCGCGCGCCGCCCGGTAGCTCCATCCGGTCAGAGACACGTCACCCGCTCGGCGGCGAGGTAACCGAACAGCAGGCCCACCCCCAGCAGCAGCACCAGTCCGGCCGCGCCGAATTCGATGCCGCGCATCACCAGCGCGCCGCCGCCCTCGCTGCCGCCGCTGAGGCGTCTCGCCAGGTCTTTCGCAGACACCGCGATGACGGCGATGGTCGCCACTGTGATCGCGGTGCCGAGCCCCATCACGAAAGTCGCGGCGATGCCGGCCCAGAACAACCCCTGCGCCAGCGCGAACACCAGCACCAGAATGGCGCCCGAGCACGGGCGGATGCCGACCGCCAAAATCGCCCCCAACCCACGCCGCCAGCCGCCGGGGCCGGCGAGCTCGCTCGGGGCCGGACCATGGGAGTGGCCGCAATGCTCGTCATGGACGTGGTGGGGGTCGTGATCGCGGTGGTGGTGCCCGTGATCGTGATGGTGATGTGCGTGAGCATGACCATGATCGTGGCCATGATGATGCTGCGCGGCGCCTGCCATCGCAGGCACCGGCGCGCGGGTCTGCAGCGCGCGCATGAACCCGCCGCCCTTGGTCCAGACCAGCCGGGCGCCGAACGCCGCGATCAGCGCATAGCTGGCGATCTCGATGACTCGTTCGGTCCCGCACATGGTTTTGGCGGTGGCGTTGAGCAGCCAGGCGCAAATCCCGACGATCGCCACCGCGACCAGCGACTGCATCAGGGCCGAGGCGAACGACAGCACGATGCCGCGCCGCGCCGTCTCCTGGTTGGCGACCAGATAGGACGAGATCACCGCCTTGCCGTGGCCGGGGCCGGCGGCGTGAAAGATGCCGTAGGCGAAGGAAATCGCAAGCAGGGTCCAGACCGCGGAACCGTCGGACTTCGCGGCGCGGATGGTCGCGGACATCTCGCGGTAGAATTCCGCCTGCTTTGCGAGAATCCAGCCGACGATGCCGCCGGCCTGGGATTCGGGAGCGCGCTTCGGCGCGCCGAACGGCGTCTGCGCCAACACCTGATGCATCAGTCCATCGAGCATCATCACACCGGTTGCCGCGGCGGCGCACATCAACAGGCCGCGCGCGAGATCCCGATCCGGTCTCACGGACATTGCACCGAAATCTTGTTGGCGAACATCGCGCCGTAGTTCGAATTGTCGCCGCTGGCGAAATTGTCCTCGGTGAGCCTCTGCGCCGTGGCGGTGCTGTCGTTCGGCCGCTGAAATTTCAGCTGGCAGGCGGCGGGCGCCCCGACCAGCTTGATCGGGTCCTTGTCGGCGAACTTGAAATCGATGAAGAAGGCGGGATCGAACACTTCCAGCGCCAGCACTTTCGGCCTGACCGGCGTCTTCAGCGGCAGCGTGAAATGCAGCGTCAGCGCCGAGTCCTTGTATTCCAGGAAGTAGTCGACCGGCTCCAGGAATTTCTCTTTTCGGCCGTCGGCCTTGGCGAAGGTGAAGAAGTCGAACTCCTTCAGCGATTCGACATTGGTCTGCGCCAGCGGCGCCAGCTCCTCGCGGCTATAGACGCCTTTGACCTTGGTCTCGATGCCCTGCAGGGCGTAGGTCGAGAACATGTCGTCGAAAGTCCAGGCGTGGCGCACGCCCGACATGGAGCCGTCGGCGGCATAGATCACTTCGCTGGCGGCGGTGATCCAGACATGCGGATGGGCCTGCGCCTCCTTCGCACCGGAAGCCAGGACGCCGGCCAGCAGCAGCAGGCTCAATAACCGTTGTTTCATCGTGTTCACCTCAGGCCGCCTTAGGGGTTTCCAGCAGGCCACGACGGCGCAGCAACGCGTCGGGCTCCGGCTCGCGGCCGCGAAACGCGACATAAGCATCTTCCGGGTCGCGCGAGCCGCCGGAGGAATAGATGTCGTCGTGCAGCCGTTTGGCAATCGAAGGGTCGAAAATATCGCCGGCCTCCTCGAAGGCGCCGAAGGCGTCGGCATCCATCACCTCGGACCACATGTAACTGTAATAGCCCGACGCATAGTGATCGCCGGAAAAGATATGGCCGAACTGGGTGGGCCGGTGCCGTAGCGCGATTTCCGCGGGCATGCCGATCTTCTCCAACTCGGCGCGTTCGAACGCCCGCACGTCCTGGATCGTCGAGGCCGGCTGGGTGTGGAATTCCAGATCGATCAGCGCCGAGGAGACGAACTCCGCGGTGGCAAAACCCTGATTGAATTTTCGCGCGGCGATGAAGCGCGTCAGCAGGTCGTCCGGCAGCGGCTCGCCGGTCTGGTAGTGCCGGGCAAACTGCCGCAGCACCTGGGGCTGCTCCTGCCAGTGCTCGTACAGCTGCGACGGCAGCTCGACGAAATCGGTGAACACGCTGGTGCCCGACAGCGAGGGATAGGTCACGTCCGACAGCATGCCGTGCAAAGCGTGGCCGAATTCGTGGAACAGGGTCCGGGCGTCGTCCGGCGACAGCAGCGACGGCTCCCCATCGGCGCCCCTGGAGAAGTTGCAGACGTTGACGATCAGGGGCGCGACCTCGCCGTCGAGCTTCTGCTGGTCGCGCAGCGAAGTCATCCAAGCGCCGGAACGTTTTGAAGGCCTGGCGAAGTAGTCGCCGTAGAACAGCGCCTTGTGATTGCCCGCGGCATCCTTGACCTCCCAGACCCGCACATCCGGATGCCAGACCGGGATATCCTTGCGCTCGGTGAAGGAGAGGCCGAACAGCCGCGTCGCGCAGTCGAAGGCCGCATCGATCATGTAATCGAGCGAGAGGTAGGGTTTTATCGCGGCGTCGTCGAAATTGGCCCTGATCTGGCGCAGCTTCTCGGCATAGTAGCGCCAGTCCCACGGCGCCAGCGCGAAGTTGCCGCCCTCCTCGGCGACCAGCGCCTGCAAGGCGTCGCGGTCGGCAAGCGCCCGCGCCCGCGCCGGCTTCCAGACCCGCTCCAACAGGCCCCGCACCGCTTCGGGCGTCCTGGCCATCGAATCCTCCAGCCGGTAGGCGGCGAAGGTGGCAAATCCCAGCAGCCTGGCGCTCTCCTCCCGCAGCGTCAGGATCTCCACAATGATGGCGTTGTTGTCGTTGGCGTTGCCGTTGTCGCCGCGCGCGGTGAAAGCCTTGAACACCTTCTCGCGCAGGTCGCGGCGGCCGGAGCTCTTCAGGAACGGCTCCACGAAGGAACGCGACAGCGTCATGACCGCCTTGCCGGCCATGCCGCGCTCCTCGGCCGCGGCTTTCGCGGCCGCGACGAAACTGTCGGAAAGGCCGTCGCGATCGGCTTCGCCGAGCTCCATGAACCAGTCCTGTTCGTCGCCGAGCAGATGATGGCTGAACGCGGTGCCGAGATGCGCCAGCCGCTCGTTGATCTCGGCCATCCGCTTCTTGGCGTCCTCGTTCAGCCCGGCGCCGGCGCGGTGGAAGCGGGTATAGGTGCGCTCGAGCAGCCGCTTCTGCTCGCCTGATAGCCCGAGGCCGGCGCGGTCGTCGTGCAGCAGCGCGATACGGCCGAACAGCACCCCGTTCATCATGATCGGGTTCCAGTGCCGCGCCATGCGCAGCGACACTTCCTTGTCGATCTCCAGCAGCTCGGGGTTGGAGTGCGCCGAGACGAGGTCGTAGAACACCGCCGCCACCCTGGAGAGCAGCTTGCCGGAACGCTCCAGCGCGGTGATGGTGTTGGCGAAATCAGGCGCGGAGGGATCGTGCTCGATCGCCATGATCTCGGCCGCGTGATCGGCGAAGGCCCGCTCAAAGGCCGGGAGGAAGTGCTGCGGCGCGATCTCGGCGAAGGGCGGGGTTTCGAACGGCGTCTGCCAGGCCTTCAAAAGCGGGTTTGCCGGGGCCAGCGAGGCGGCCGCCATTTCCGAGGTTTCCGGCATCGAGATTTCCTGTCTTGGTCGCGAATGAATGGAGCAGCCTATATCACGCGATGCGGCTTTTTTGGGCCTTTTACGCTTGATAGCACGACCCTTTTCATAGAGATTGCGGCCCGCAACAGGATACTGGACCCATGAGCTCGCAGCCCCTCCCTACCGCTTCCCGCCGGATCGTCTGGCCCAGCGTCATCACTGTCGTCAGCGCGGCGATCCTGATCGGCGCCGAGGTATTCGGCGCGGCGTTCGCCGGCGGCTGGGCGCTTGCGATCCTGTTCGGACTGAGCGAGACCGGCACGCACATCCTGCAGGCGGTGTTGTTCACGATCGGCGTCTTCATCATGGTGGCGTTCATCCGCAACGCGCAGCGCATCGAGCCGTTCACGCGCCGCGCCTAAAGTCGGCTGCACAACAAAGCCGCCCGCCGGGCTGTGAAAATATTGACGTTCCCTTAAGAAAACTTAACGTCTGTTCACGATCGGCGACGCGCGCGTGCGCCGAGAGCACCGCTGCAGGCGCATGTTGGGCGAATTCGTCTCCAGCCCAAAAAAACTATTGCGAAGCCGAGTCAAAACACCTATTTCCACTCTTGCCCAATTTCGCACGTGCCTGTGGTCGTGTGTCAGTCGGTAGGTATCCGGACAAGAGGCCGGACAGCCGCCAAGGGACGAAGAACCGAGGGTCGCTCAGGTCGCAAGATCCGAGCGTCCAGCATCTCTCTCAAGAGATGCCGTTGAAGGTCTCTTCGCTCCTTGCAACCGTGACTGGCAGCCGGAGGCGAACCGGCGCACCTCGTTCTCAACGGGGGACGCGACTTAAAGCAACGACGGATCGGGCTTTTTTGGTCTCTGCCGGCTTTCCACCAGCCGGCGCGAATACCGAAGAGGCTTGTCCTTCATTGCCAGGTGTGCGGGCGGGATCATTCCCAACCAATCCACGGCAGCACAATTCGGTCTGAGCTTTTTGGCCCCGTCGCGCCTCCATCGCGCAACGTGGCCGGAGCGCTTTGATCCGAGATCATTTTTGGACGTGTCCCGTCGCTGGGGCCGTTTGGGAGGGTGCTACCATGACTGAACGTATCCAGGAATTCCTGCGCAGCCGCCGGAACGAGGGTCAGGACGTCGAGCCGTGCCTCGTCGTCGACCTCGAAGTCGTGCGCGACAACTACCAGACGTTCTCCACGGCGCTGCCGGACAGCCGCGTGTTCTATGCGGTCAAGGCCAACCCGGCGCCGGAAGTGCTGTCGCTGCTGGCCTCGATGGGCTCGTGCTTCGACTGTGCCTCGGTGCAGGAGATCCAGATGGCGCTGGATGCGGGTGCGACCCCGGAGCGTGTCTCGTATGGCAACACGATCAAGAAGGAGCGCGACATCGCGCGCGCCTTCGCGCTCGGCATTCGCCTGTTCTCGGTCGACTGCTCCGCCGAAGTCGAGAAGATCGCCCGTGCTGCCCCCGGCGCCAAGGTGTTCTGCCGCATCCTCTACGATTGCGCAGGCGCCGAATGGCCGCTGTCGCGCAAGTTCGGCTGCGATCCGGAGATGGCGGTCGACGTGCTCGACCTCGCCAAGCGCCTCGGCCTGGAGCCTTATGGCATCTCGTTCCATGTCGGCTCGCAGCAGCGCAAGGTGAAGGCGTGGGACCGCGCGCTGGCGATGGCCTCGACGGTGTTCCGCGACTGCGCGGAGCGCGGGATCAACCTGTCCATGGTCAACATGGGTGGTGGATTCCCGACCAAGTACCTGAAGGAAGTCCCGGCGGTCGTGCAGTACGGCCGGTCGATCTTCCGCGCGCTGCGCAAGCATTTCGGCAACGCGATCCCGGAAACCATCATCGAGCCTGGCCGCGGCATGGTCGGCAATGCCGGCATCATCGAGACCGAAGTCGTTCTGATCTCCAAGAAGAGCGACGAGGACGAGGTGCGCTGGGTCTATCTCGACATCGGAAAGTTCGGTGGTCTCGCCGAGACGATGGACGAGTCGATCCGCTACGCCATCAAGACGCCGCATGATGGCGCCGAGATGACGCCGTGCGTGCTCGCAGGTCCGACCTGCGATTCCGCCGACGTGATGTACGAGAAGCTGCCGTACCCGCTTCCGGTGACGCTCGAGATCGGCGACAAGCTGCTGATCGAAGGCACCGGCGCGTATACGTCGACCTACTCGTCGGTGGCGTTCAACGGCTTCCCGCCGCTGCGGACCTACCACATCTGAGGCTGTAGCGAGGCGCTCGCTTTTCTTACCTCTCCCGCCCGCGGGGGAGGTCGGCGCGAAGCGCCGGGTGGGGGAAGACTCTAACAGCGGTTTCGCTGTGCGACCCCCCACCCCGGCCCTCTCCGCAAGCGCGGGAGAGGGAGAAGAAATCGGGAGCCGGTGCGCCGGCTCCTTCCCCTTCATCTGCCGATTTGCCGACAACGCGCCGCGGACAGATGTCCGCCGAACGCGGGGACATGCCATGACTGCCTTGCGGAAGACTGCCGTCGCCCTCATTTCCGATGCCGCTCCGTTCGTGATCCGCGCGGAGCGAGCCTCGGACGTCGTTGCGCGGGAAGCGCTGCTGGATGCCTGCTTTGGCTTAAACCGCCATACGCGCACCTGCCAGCGCCTGCGCGACGGAAGCGCGCCCGCCGAAGGCCTTGCCTTCTCGGTGGTGCGTCAGGGCCGGCTGATCGGAACCGTGCGGTTGTGGCATGTCAGCGCCGGAGGCAACCCCGCGCTGGTGCTCGGCCCGCTGGCGGTCGACGCTTCGTACCGTGAGCTTGGCATCGGCGCTGCGCTGATGAACCATGCGCTGGCGGCGGCGAAAGCGCGCGGCCATGGCGCGGTGATCCTGCTCGGCGACGCGCCGTATTATGCCCGCTTCGGCTTCTCGGCCCTCAAGACCGGCGAACTGTCGCTGCCCGGACCGTTCGAACGCGACCGGCTGCTCGGAATTGAGCTGCGCGAGGGCGCGCTGGACGACGCCTGGGGGGTGATCGCGCCTTTGGGTGCGGCCGCGCCACTCGGCAATCTCCGGCCGGCCCGAAGGACGCGAAAATCGGCTCCCCGCGCCGCTTGATTTGACCGTCAAGACGCGGCAATCGTGGCCTCGTTACAGCCGCGCCATGCCCCGACCCGAGGTGTACGACATGCCCCGCCGCCTGATTTCCACCGGCTCGCCGTTCGAAAAGACCGCCGGCTATAGCCGCGCCGTCATCGACGGCGAGTTCGCCTTCGTGGCCGGCACCACCGGCTACGACTACATCACCATGACCATGCCTGACGATGTCACATCCCAGACACGGAACTGCTTCAAGACCATCGAGGCCGCGCTCGCGGAAGGCGGCTTTGCGATGACTGACATCGTGCGGGCGACCTACTACATCACTGACATCGCCGATGCCGAGAAGGTGATCGCCGTCTGCGGCGATACTTTTGCCCAAATACGTCCCGCCTCAACCCTCCTGATCGTCGCCGGGCTCTACAAGCCCGAGATGAAGGTCGAGATCGAAGTCACTGCGAAGCTGCGTTCCGACTGATCACGCAGCGACGCAGTCAATCCCCTTACCGGAGACCATTCATGAGCCCCGCCGCGCCTATCCACGCGAAAATCACCGGCCCGATCGTCATGATCGGTTTCGGCTCGATCGGAAAAGGCACGCTGCCGCTGATCGAACGGCATTTCGAGTATGACAAGTCGCGCTTCGTCATCATCGATCCGCACGAGGACGGCGAGCTGGCGAAGCAGCATGGCGTGCGCTTCATCAAGCAGGGGGTGACCCGCGAGAATTACCGCGAGGTGCTGGTGCCGCTGTTGACCGCCGGCGGCGGCCAGGGCTTTTGCGTCAACCTGTCGGTCGACACCGGATCCGTCGACATCATGAGCCTGTGCCGCGAGATCGGCGCGCTTTACATCGACACCGTGATCGAGCCGTGGCTCGGCTTCTACTTTGACAAGACCATCGGGCCCGAAAAGCGCTCGAACTACGCGCTGCGCGAAACCCTGCTGGCGGCCAAGCGCAAGAGCCCCGGCGGAACCACCGCCGTCTCCACCTGCGGCGCCAATCCCGGCATGGTGTCCTGGTTCGTCAAGCAGGCGCTGCTCGACATCGCCCGCGACACCAATACGCCGATCAACGAGCCGAAGAGCCGCGAGGGCTGGGGCCAGCTCGCCCACAAGCTCGGCGTCAAGGGCATCCATGTCGCCGAGCGCGACACCCAGCGCTCCAAGAAGCCGAAGCCGATGAACGTGTTCGTCAACACCTGGTCGGTGGAAGGCTTCGTGTCCGAGGGCATGCAGCCGGCCGAACTCGGCTGGGGTACCCACGAAACCTGGATGCCGGACAACGGCCGCGCCCATACCGAGGGCTGCGGCGCCGCGATCTACCTGCTGCAGCCCGGCGCCAACACCCGTGTTCGCTCCTGGTGCCCGACGCCGGGCGCGCAATACGGCTTTCTGGTCACCCACAATGAGTCGATCTCGATCGCCGACTATTTCACCGTGCGCGACGGCCAGAAGGTGATCTATCGGCCGACCTGCCACTACGCCTATCATCCCGCCAACGACGCGGTGCTGTCGCTGCACGAGCTCTTCGGCGCCACCGGCAGGATGCAGCCGAAATGGCACATCCTGGACGAGGACGAGATCGAGGATGGTATCGACGAACTCGGCGTGCTGGTCTACGGCCACGCCAAGAACGCCTACTGGTACGGCTCGCAGTTATCGATCGAGGAAACCCGCGGGATCGCGCCCTACCAGAACGCCACCGGCATGCAGGTGTCGTCGGCTGTGCTCGCCGGAATGGTGTGGGCGCTGGAAAATCCCGCAGCCGGAATCGTCGAAGCCGACGAAATGGATTTCCACCGCTGCCTGGAAATCCAGCGGCCATATCTCGGCCCGGTCAAGGGATTCTATACCGACTGGACGCCGCTCAGCGACCGGCCGGGGCTGTTCCCGGAGGATATCGATACGTCGGATCCGTGGCAGTTCAGGAACGTGCTGGTGCGGTGAAGCACCGGACCTCATGGCGAGGAGCGCGCCTTTGCGCGCGTCTCGAACCATGAGAGCTTGTGGCCATCCTTCGAGACGCTCCTTGCGGAGCGATCCTCAGGATAAGGACGCTGGAGGACCGGCTACCGCTCCTTGATCGGCGCAGCGGTCTTCTCGGCCGGTGCCGGCGGCAGCGCGGGCTGGGCGCCGGCCTTCTGCGCTTCGGCATCGGGCCGCGCAGGCTCGGGCGGGACTTCCGTGGGCCGCGAACCTGTGGTGGCAGGTTCCGAGGGAGCCGACGGCTTCGTCTCCGCTCCCGGCGTCGATTGCAGCGGCTGCGTCGCTTGCGCCATCTGCGGATGTCGTGTCTGGATTTGGACCACCGACAGGCCGAATATTGCCAGCCCTACCGCGACCATCGCGGCGGCGATCAGCATATCGTTCCTGTAGGCGTGTCGACTATGGTCCGGAGACATTGGGTTCACCGCTGGTTGCCGCGAATTGGTTCGCGATATCAACGGCTGCGGCAATGGATAGTTCCCTCGGGAACTGCGGCAAGCGCGGCCGGTCGGACTGTTACAGCGCCAGAAGCCCGGCGTCGCCGTCTTCCGCGGCAAACGCCAGTTTCGTGCCCTTAGCGTTCCAGGCCAGCGCCGCCACCTGCGCGCCGCCGTTCTTGCGCACCAGGATTTCGGCACCGTCGTTGAGCCGCACCATCAGTACAGTGCCGTCGCTGTAGCCGGCGGCGAGGATATCCTGCTTCGGGTGGCAGGCGACCATGCTGACGCGCGCTTGCAGCGGCGCCAGCATCGCGGGCTCCTTGCCCATCGGGCCGTCCTTGGCTCCGAACGGCCACAGGATCACGGTGTCGGCCCCCGACGTCGCCAGCGCCTTGCCGCCGGCGCTCCACGACATCGAGCGGACCCGCCCGGGATAACCGGTCATGCGCATGTGCCTGGTATCGGCGAGCCGCCAGCCATGCAGCGCCGGTTCGTGCATCGAGGTCACCAGAAACTTGTTGTCCGGGCTGAACACCACGCCGAGATGCGAACCGGCCCATTCCAGTACTTCGGCGTTGGCGGCCATGTTGGGAAACCATAACGTCACGCCATTGTAATGCGCGATCGCGAGCCGCAGCCCCTTCGGCGCAAACGCCAGGCCGCCGACGGTCGACGGCACTTCAAAGAATTTGTCTTCACCCTTGCCGCCGCGGACGAACGCGGTCTTGCCGGCCGACCACGCGAACGCGCCGTCGGGATGCAGCGCCACGTTGTCGATCCAGCGCCGTTTTGGGTCGGTCGCCAGCAAGGCGACCTCGCCTTGCCTGTCGAGCGCAACGAGCTTGCCGTCATCGCCACCCATGAGGACCCGGCTGCCGTCGCAGGCAGCGCAGAGGATGCCGCCGCCGTGGACGGGAGCCAGCGAGATAGCGCCATCGGCACCGGCCAGAGCAACGTTTTCCTCGGCGCCGACGAAGGCGGCGATCTCGCCGAGAAAATGCACCGAGGTGACGGGCATGCCGATGGCGAGCGGGCGCACCCGGTCGGTGACCGATACGATGGAGGCGGCATTCTGGCCGGGATCGAACTCTTCCATCACGTGGTGATACAGCTCTCGAACCCGTCACGGATGATCTGCTCGGGCAATTCGCGGCCGATGAAGACGAGGCGGCTCTCGCGCGCTTCGCCTTCCTTCCAGGCGCGCTGGTGGTCGCCCTCCAGCATCATGTGGACGCCCTGAAACACGTAACGGTCGTCGTCGTCGGTGAAGGCGAGAATGCCCTTCGAGCGCAAGATCTTCTGGCCCTCGCTGGCAACCAGATTCTGCAGCCACGGCATGAATTTGGTCGCATCCAGCGGCTTGTCGGTGCGCAGCGACAGCGATTGCATGTCTTCGTCGTGGTAATGCTTAAGGCCGCCATGGCTGTGACTGTGGTCGTGGTGGTGGTCGTGGCCGTGATCGTGGCCATCGCCGGCGTCCAGAAATTCCGGCTCGAGCTCGAGGATGCGGTCGAGATCGAAAGCGCCGCGCTCCAGCACGTCCGACAGCGCCACCTGGCAGCGCTCGGTGCGGTGCAGCTTTGCATACGGGTTGATGGCGCGGATCCGGGCCTCGACCTCGGCGAGTTCGGCCCTGGAGACGAGATCGGTTTTGTTCAGCACGATGACGTCGGCGAAGGCGATCTGGTTCTTGGCTTCCGGCGCATCCTTGAGACGGTGGTTCAGCCATTTGGCATCCGCCACCGTCACAACGGCGTCGAGCCGCGCGTGCTTCTGCACGTCCTCATCGACGAAGAAAGTCTGCGCCACCGGCGCCGGATCCGCCAAACCGGTGGTCTCGACGATGATGGCGTCAAACTTGCCCTTGCGCTTCATCAGCCCGTCGAGGATGCGAACGAGATCGCCGCGCACGGTGCAGCAGACGCAGCCATTGTTCATCTCGAACACTTCTTCGTCGGCGCCGATGATGAGGTCGTTGTCGATGCCGATCTCGCCGAATTCGTTGACGATGACGGCGTATTTCTTGCCATGGTTTTCGGAAAGGATACGGTTGAGCAAGGTGGTCTTGCCGGCGCCGAGATAGCCCGTCAGCACAGTTACGGGAATTTTCTTGGACGAAGATTCAGGCATGCTCACTCCGGAAAGGCGGTGTTCGCGCCGGCTGCGCCGGCAGCAGGGAGGGCCCCTGCCCTAATTGGCGAGCGCGCCGGTCAGGGCCTTTATATTGTGCCTGACCATATCAATGTAAGTGGGGGCATCGCCCTTTTCGCCCGTCAGGCTGTCGGAATACAGCGTTCCGCCGACCTTGGCGCCGGTCTCGGCCGATATCCGCCGGATCAGCCTGGAGTCGCTGATATTCTCGAGGAAAACCGCCGGGATCTTCTGGCTTCTGATCTGGGTGATGATGCGGGCGATATCGCGCGCGCTGGCCTCGGATTCGGTGGAAACGCCCAGCGGCGCCACGAATTCGATGCCATAGGCCGATGCGAGATAGCCGAACGCATCATGGGTCGAGATCACCTTGCGGCGGTCTTGCGGAATTTTAGCCACCGCCGCCCGAACTTCGGTGTCGAGCGCATCAAGCTTTGCCAGATAGCTCTCCGCGTTGGCGCGATAGGCCTCGGCGCCCGCGGGATCGGCGGCGGCGAGCGCGTCGCGGATGTTGGTCACGTAGATCTTCGCATTGGCGACCGATTGCCAAGCATGCGGATCGGCTTCGGAGCCGAGCTTGCGTGGCGCGATGCCGCTGGTCGCGGTAACGATGGTCGGCTTCTTGCCAGAGGATTTCACCAGCCGCGACAGCCAGCCCTCGAAACCAAGACCGTTGATGACGACGAGTTTGGCATCGGCAATCTTTTTCGCGTCGGCCGGTGTCGGCGTATAAACGTGCGCATCGCCATCGGGTCCCACCAGCGTCGTGACACTGACGCGATCGCCGCCGACATGGCGCACGAAATCGCCGATGATCGAAAAGCTCGCGACGGTATTGAGGCGATCCTGCGCGTGGGCAGGCGAAACGGCTATCGCAAGCACCATGACAAGCCCAACAAGCAGGAGCACTGCTCTCTGATCGACCCTGATCGAAGCGCCGGCTCGATGCCGCAACAAAGACGGTGAGCTCGCTCTCCCGCTTGCGGGGGAGGGTTGGGGTGGGGGTACCAACCCATTAACGAACGTCGCAGTCCGGCGAGATATTTCCTCCACCCGCCGCACTCCGGCGAGCGCCATAGCCGAAGCTTCGCTTCGGCGTTGTTCTCCAAGAACGGCCGCCGAAGGCGGCCTGTGCTCCCCCGCAGGCGGGAGAGGTGGCACCGAGCACCTGGCCAAAGACTCCAACTCGATGAGCATTGCTACGCCTCCAGATGCCGGCGGGGAAACATCTGCCGGAACAGGCCGCTGACGGTGCCGAACAGCACCGAGCCGACATACAGCACCGCCGCCACCAGGATGATCGCAGGGCCCGACGGCACTTGGGTCTGGAACGACAGCACCAGCCCGGCATAGCCCGACACGACAGCGCTCGCCACCGCGATGCAGATCATGCCGGTGATGTCGCGCGACCAGAACCGCGCGATGCCGGCGGGCAGAATCATCAGGCCGACTGCGAGCAAGGTGCCGAGCGCGTGAAAACCGTTGACGAGGTTGATGACGACCAGCGCGAGAAACGCCAGATGCGCCGGCGCGCCAGCCCTGCTGACGGTGCGCAGGAACACCGGGTCGACGCATTCGATCACCAGCGGGCGAAAGATCACCGCCAGCACCAGCAGCGTGATGGTGGCGTTGAAGGCGATCACCAGCAGGGTCTGGTCGTCCATCGCCAGGATATTGCCGAACAGCACGTGCAGGAGGTCGATATTGGTGCCCTTGATGGAGACGATGGTGACGCCGAGCGCCAGCGAAACCAGATAGAACGTCGCCAGCGATGCGTCTTCCTTCAACTCGGTGTTGCGCGCCACCAGCCCTGCGAGGATGGCGACGGTAAAACCCGCGATCAGGCCGCCGGCGGTCATCGCGAACAGGCTCAGGCCCGACAGCAGGAAACCGATCGCGGCCCCCGGCAGGATGGCATGCGCCATGGCGTCGCCGACCAGGCTCATCCGCCGCAGCATCAGGAATACGCCGATCGGCGCGCCGCCCAGCGACAACGCGATCACGGCGGCGAGCGCCCGGCGCATGAATTCGAATTCAGTGAAGGGCGCGATCAGCGCATCGTGGATCATCGCTTACGCCGCCCGCGAAGGCAGGTCGTCGACCGCACAGGCCGGGGCTCCGTCGTCGAAGGCCTCGCACATCCGGCGCGCTTGCGTCAGGTTGTCCGAAGTCAGGACCTCGGCGGTCGGGCCCCATGCCACCGGGCCGCGCGCCAGCAGCAGGGTTTGCGGGAAATGCGCGCGCACCAGATCCATGTCATGCAACGCCGCCAGCACCGTGCGATGCTCGGCGTGCCAGTGGCGCACCACCGCCAAGAGGTCAGACGAGGTCTTGGCGTCGATGGCGTTGAAGGGCTCGTCCAGCACGATCAGGCGTGCGTCCTGCAGCAGCACCCGCGCGAACAGCATGCGCTGCATCTGCCCGCCGGAGAGCGTGCCGATCGGGCGATTCTCAAAACCGTTGAGCCCGACAGCGGCGAGCGCCCCGGCGATTTTCTCCCGCGCGGATCTGCCCATGCCGCCGAAAAACCCGATGGCGCGCCACAGCCCGGTGCCGACGAAATCGTACACCGAGATCGGAAAGCTGCGGTCGATATCAGCGGTCTGCGGCAGATAGGCGATATCGCGGACGTTGAGATCGCCAAGCCCGATCGAGCCCGCCAGCGGCTTCAGGATGCCGACCAGCCCGCGAAACAGCGTCGACTTGCCGGCGCCGTTGGGACCGACCACCGCGAGCAGCGCGCCGGTGGCAACCTCGCCGTCAAGGTGGTGCACCGCCGGATGCCGGTCGTAGCCCAGCGTGACGTCGCGAAATTGCAGTTGCGCGGCCATGCTCACCTCATCGCCAGCCAAACGACCGACCACAGCCCGGCGCTGACCGCGAGCGCCGCCCCGAGCCGGGCGACAACCGTCATGCGCAGGATCGACCAGGGCGCGGACTGCGCCGGGTGCGGCGATGACGGGCCGTGGCTGTGGGCGTGGGTGTGGTGGTGCGAGTGGTCGTGGTCGTGATCATGCGCCGGAGTCATGTAATAATGTTACATTATAACGTAACTTGAGTCTACGACCGGATACGGTTTCAACGGCCTGTTGAAGCAGCACCCTGGCTTCAACACGTCTTAGGAAGAAGCCCCTCCTACGGCCTCCCGATCGCCATCGCGATCGCCGCCGCCACGAACGGGAACGGCAGCGACACCGCCGCGCGAAACCAGACGAAACGGGCCGGCATGAACGGGATTTCCCACAGGATCAGCCGCTGGAACGCGAACAGCGCCCACGCCACCACATAGGCGACGACCTGCGGCGGGCCGGCGCCGGCCTTCATGGCAACAGCGCCGAGCGAAAAGCCGATCACCGGGCCGCCGGGCGTGGCGGCGCCGGCAATCGCGGCCATCAGCACGCCGAGCCACCCGCTATCGGGCCCGAGCCAGCCGGTGATCACCTCGGAGGGAATCACGGCGGCGATGTAGCCTGCGCCGATCACGCCGAGCGCGATGCGCGGCACGATGTTGATGAAATCCATGGTGCCTTCGCGCACCGACGTGACCAGCACGGTGCGGCCGCGCTGCCAGGCGATGAAGCCGAGCACGGCGACCGACCCCCACAGGATGATGTCGACGATCAGCGCGCTCATGGCGGCGCGCCGTGGCGATAGATCCGGACATAGACGAAACGGCCGAGCGCGCCGGCCAGGACCGGCAGCGGCAGCGAGATCACGATGCGCCACAGCGTGAAGTCGGTGCCCATGATCGGCAATTCCCAGACGATGGCGCGGCCATAGCCGATCAGCGTCCAGCTCACGACCATGGCGATGATGGCGCCGAAATCGGCGCCGACCGTGAGCAGGGCGGCCGCCACCGGATAGACGGTAAACGGCCCGCCCGGCAGGATCGCGCCGAATGCGGTGCCGATCAGCAGGCCCTTGAGGCCGGAGCTTGGTCCCAGCGCGCGCGACACCTTCTCATGCGGCAGGATCTCGGCGATGAAGGCGCCGAGCAGGCAGCCCGCCAGCACGCGCGGCAGGATGCCGCCGAACAACTCCAGATCGGTGGTGAGAATTTCCGTGACGCCGTCGACGCCGTCGCGGCGCCACACCAGCACCACGCTGACTGCGACCAGCACGGCGATCACGATCATCGACCAGCCGATCGGCTTGCGGATGCGGCCGGGGCGCGGCTCGGTGTCCGCGGCGTCGGCGTCGGCGGTCGCCGGATCTTTCAGGGGAAGTTCTGCCAAGGCAATCGGTCTGCGGGGTGAAGAGGCTGGACCTGCTTAGTCTTGCCGGCCCAACGAAGCAAACGGAAGAGCGACAGGACCCATGCGCGGCCGATGGATGGCCATGCGCGGGCGCACGTTCACGTCAGATGGCGCACCAGTGCCAGGCCGGCGAACAGGCCGGCGATCGACAGCACCACCGACCCCAGCACGTAGAACAGCGCGGAGGCGATCTCGCCCCGCTCATAGAGCAGCGCGGCATCGAGCGAGAACGCCGAGAAGGTGGTGTAGCCGCCGAGAATGCCGGTCATCAGGAACAGCCGCCAGGGCTGCGAGGCCTCGCCCTTGAAGGCGAGATAGCCGGCGATCAGGCCCATGACGAGCGAGCCCGAGATATTGACGATGAAGGTACCCCAGGGAAACGACGCACCGAGGCCGCGCGCAGAGGTGACGTTGACGAGATGGCGCAGCGACGCGCCGAGCCCGCCGCCGAGGAAAACCAGAAGGTAACTATTCATCTGCCCCACCCTGCCGGCCAGCGGCTCACGCAAACGAAAGAGCGGCAGCGCGTGCTGCCGCCCTCGATCGCTTGGCTAAAGCCTCAGGCTTTGGCAAACAGCTGATCGACATATTCCCAGTTCACCAGATGATCGACGAACGCCTTCAGGTAGTCGGGACGACGGTTGCGATAATCGATGTAGTAGGAGTGCTCCCAGACGTCGACGCCGAGGATCGGGGTGGCGCCATGCACCAGCGGGCTTTCGCCGTTGGCGGTCTTGGAGATTTCGAGCTTGCCGTTCTTGACCGACAGCCACGCCCAGCCGGAGCCGAACTGGCCGACACCCGCGGCGGCGAAATCGGTCTTGAACTTCTCCAGCCCGCCGAGGTCCTCGGTGATTTTCTTTTCCAGACGGCCGGGCAATTTGCTGCCGCCGCCATTGGGCTTCATCCAGTTCCAGAAATGCAGGTGGTTGTAGTGCTGGCCGGCATTGTTGAACAGCGGCGCGTTCTTGCCGAACGAGCCCTTGACGATCTCCTCGAGAGGCTTGCCCTCGAATTCGGTACCCTTCAGCAGATTGTTGCCGTTGGTCACATAGGCCTGATGATGTTTGTCGTGGTGGTATTCCAGCGTTTCCTTCGACATATGAGGAGCCAGCGCGTCATAGGCATAGGGAAGGTCGGGAAGCTTGAAGGTCATGGGATGATGTCCGCAATGATGGGAGACGTGACTTAACGGGAACCTTTATAGAAGGTTCCTTGCAGCTTAAACACAGCAATTTGGGATGGCCAAGCCAGACAGCGCGCCAGAGAAGAGCGAAACATGAGCATCGAGATCGACGTATTGAACGGAGACGCATCGTGGCCGACGGCCGAACCGCTGTTCAACGCGGTCTGGCCGCGCCACGTCGTTGAAAAGCTGCCATGGGCTGATGTCACATGGGCCAATGCCGATCTCCGCGTGCTGATCGAGGCGCCCGAAGGCGGCCTGGCCTGCCATGTCGGCATCTACTTCCGCCACGTGACCTGGGACGACCGCAGGTACCAGATCGGCGGCATCGGCGGGGTTGCGACCCGTAAGGACTGTCGGCGGCAGGGGTATGCCAGCCTCGCGCTCGACGCCGCCATCCAGACCATGCGTCATCATGAGGCGGTTCAATTCGCGCTGTTGTTCTGCGAACCGCACAATTTAGCGTTTTACCAGTCGCGCGGCTGGCACCCGTTCACCGGCGAAATCTATGCCGAACAGCCGCAGGGACGTATTCGCTTCGAGGCGATGGCGCCCTTGGTGTTCGATTTCAACCGCAAGCCGCGGCAGGGCATCATCGACCTATGCGGCCTGCCGTGGTGACCATGCGTGGCGCCGGGTGGCGTTGCGAGCCCGGTTCATTCATCATTCGTATCGGCCGGCTGAAGATCAGCAACGGGTGACCCATGACCATTGAGGCCCCGCCCCCCGCCGGCCTGCCCGCCAACAGCCTGCTGACGGCGCCGATCCTGCCGACCCTGCTGAAGCTGGCGCTTCCCAATGTCGTCGCGATGCTCGGCACCACCTTGGTGGCGGTCGCCGAAACCTCCTATATCGGCCGCCTTGGCATCGAACCGCTGGCCGCGATCGCGCTGGTTTTTCCCTTCGTCATGCTGACGCAGATGATGTCGGCCGGCGCCATGGGCGGCGGCGTTTCATCCGCGATCAGCCGCGCGCTCGGCGCCGGCGACCGCGGCCGCGCGGCGACGCTGGCGCTGCACGCCGTCATGATCGGCCTGCTCGGCGGACTGTTCTTCACCGCTGTCATGCTGCTGTTCGGCCGGCAGTTCTTCATGCTGCTGGGCGGGCGTGGCGGCGTACTCGAACAGGCCCTGCAATATTCGCAGGTGCTGTTTTCCGGCGCGACTTCGATCTGGCTGGTCAATACGCTCTGCTCGGTGCTGCGCGGGACCGGCGACATGCGGCTGCCGTCGGCGACGCTGATCGGCACAGCCATCGTCCAGATCGTGGTGGGCGGCGCATTGGGCCTCGGCCTTGCCGGCCTGCCGAAACTGGGCATGCGCGGGGTCGCTGGCGGGCAACTGGTCGCGTTCTCGCTCGGGACGATTTTCCTCGCTTGGGTTCTCGTCAGCGGCCGCAGCCGGCTCACGCTCGATTTTCGTGCCTTCCGATTTCAGCGCGACATGTTCCTCGACATCCTCAAGGTCGGCGCGATTTCCTGCGTGGCTCCGCTGCAGAGCGTATTGACCATCCTGATCTTCACTAGCATTTTGGCGGGTTACGGCACCGCGACGCTGGCGGGCTACGGCATGGGCTCGCGGCTCGAATTCCTGCTGACCCCGATTTCGTTCGCCTTCGGCGTGGCCTCGGTGCCGATGGTCGGCATGGCGGTCGGCGCCGGCCTCGTCCCGCGCGCCCGCAGGGTGGCGTGGACCGCAGGCGCCGCGTCAGGCCTTTTCGTCGGACTGATCGGCCTGATCGTTGCCGTCGAACCCTTGCTCTGGGTCTCGCTGTTTACCAGCGACCCCGGCGTCACCGCCGCCGCTCACTCCTATTTCGCCTGGGCCGGTCCGGCATTCGGGTTTTTCGGGTTGGGCACCTGCCTTTACTTCGCATCGCAGGGTGCGGCGAAAGTTGGCGGCCCGGTGCTGGCGGGAACGGGCCGGCTGCTGCTGGTTGCCCTCGGTGGCTGGTGGCTGGTGTCGATCGATGCCCCGGCCTGGACGCTGTTCGCGCTGGTCGGCGCCGCAATGGTGCTGTTCGGCCTTGGCGTGGCCGCATCGGTTCACCTGACGCGTTGGGGCAAGTGAGTTCCGCGCTCGGGGGGTGCGGCATTGCACCCGTTCGATTTTTTGGTATGCAGGCCGGCTTTCAGGGAGAGGCCAATGTCTTGCCGATTCGGCATCATCATCATTTCGATCCTGGCGGCGTTGCTCACCGCTCCCGCCGCCCATGCACAGGGCAGCGCTGAAGCCACCGGCATCTGGCTGACGCAGGCCGGCGACGCCAGGGTACGCGTCAGCAAATGCGGCGGCGGAATCTGCGGGGTCATCGTCGGGCTGCGCGAGCCGATCGATCCCGCCACCGGCAAACCCCCGGTCGACGACAAGAATCCCAATCCGGCCCTGAGAAAGCGCCCGATGATCGGACTGCCGCTGTTCGGCGGCATGCAGCCATCCGGCCCGAACCGATGGTCCGGACAAATCTACAACGCCGATGACGGCAGCACCTATGTGAGCCACATCTCGCTGGCGGGGCCGGATACGCTGAAGGTCGAAGGCTGCGTCGGCGCGATCTGCGGAGGCGAGAACTCGACGCGAGTCGGGCGCTAAGTCACGCCGCCATCGCCTTCAGCGCAGTCGCCGCCGAGGCGTAGCCGCCGCGGGCGCCATCAATGAAATGCACATGGTCGCTGCGCAGCGCCGAGGGCGTGAAACAGGTCATCATCGCCGCATCCTGCCGGTGCAGGCCGTAGCGCACGATTCCCGCCGAGGCCGCCGCGATCAGCACGTTCGTCAGCGCACGCTCCAGCTCCGGCGTGCAATCGAGGATCATGCGCAAGCCGTCGTCATATTTGCGGAAGTCGGAATTCTCCACCACCTCCTGCACATAGGTCTTCGGCACGAAGCCACCAACGCTGATGCCGAAGCGCATCACGACATAGGCGAACAGGGTATTGGCGAGCACGAAAGCGCGCCGCCTGAACAGCGATCCACCGCGCATGGCGCTGACTTCGTATTTGTTGCCGCTCGGCGGCCATTTCAGCGGCGGGCCCTCCGGCGGCACCGGCCGCCCTGCATCGGGGCTGCTCTCGACCAGCGCGACGAGGTCCTCGATCACTTTGCGAAAGGCGCCGGGACTGGCATCACGGCCGGGCACGACCAGCACCGAGAGGATCAGGCCGCGCGCGGACGGAATTTCCTCGAACCGGCACGACAGCCCGGTGAGGTCGGGCTGGGTGCCGGGCACGGCCTTCGCCACCGCGAACTCGCCGCGCTTCATCGCCGTCTCCGCCCAGCCGAGACCGCCGCCGGAAAACATCGCATAAGACAGGTTGGCCGACGGCCCGAATCGCGCGACGCGAACATCGAAGCCCTGCTCCCGCGCCGCCGACACCGGCACCAGCGCCACCCGCATTACGAGATTGAGGCTCTCCTCGACCCAGGTCGCGGTCGCCGCCATCGCCTCGCGGGTGCGCGCGAGATCCTCGGGCGACACCGCGAAACTCGCGCCGTCGCCGCCGAACACGAAGGGAAACTCGCGGCCCTCCAGCGCATTGGCGACCGCCGCGATCACCGAAGCCCCGGCCATGTTGACCGCCTTGTAGCGCGCGTCCGCGATCGCCTTGGTTGATTCCACGATATCGGCGACGCCGATGCTCCAGTCATCGGGCAGCCGCGCATACAGCGCCGGGTCCATCAGGCTGGCAAAGCCGCGAAAGACCGGGATGGAGCTGTAGAAGGTGGGGCCGGCGGTCATCGCTATGGAATTACCCGTTTCCGAAGTGGTCTGACAGATACGGTCGGCCCTGGCATTTGGGTTCATGGCATTGGGCAAAAAGCACCCTCGGACAGAGCCAGTCTCCGCCAGCTTCTACCCACTCCCCTTCGCCAGCCCCTGCAGCACCAACCGGTTGAGCCGGCCGGCAAACGCGGCAGGGTCCTCCGGCAGTTCGCCGTCGAGGATCTGCGCCTGCTCCAGGAGCAGGAACGACAGGTCCGCGGCGGCTTCGCCGTCGCCCGATATCGCCGCCACCAGCGGATGGCGCAGGTTGATCTCGAGAATCGGCTTTGTCCCGGCGCCGCGATTTTGCCGGGCCAGCAAGCGCTCCAGCTCGCGGTCCGGGCCGTGGCTGCCGGCGACCAGGCAGGAGGCGCTCGACGTCAGCCGCTGCGAGGCGCGTACGTCGGAGACGCGCTCGCCAAGGGTCGCCTTGATGACGGCGATAATCGCGGCTTCGTCAGCTTCCGGTCTGGCGTCGTCCTTGTGCTCGTCGAGCAGCGGGATGAGGGCAAAATCGACGTCGCCCTGGCTCAGCGACTTCAGCGGCTTGCCCTCGAAATCGAGGGCTGCCGAGGTCCAGAACGCGTCGACCGGATCGGTCAGCAGCAGCACCTCAATGCCGCGTGCGGCCGCCGATTCCAGCTTGGGATTCGATTTCAGCCGCTCGATGCTGTCGCCGACCAGGAAATACACCTCTGTCTGGTTGGGTTTCAGGTCAGCGATGTATTGTTTCAGCGACCGGTTCGCGCCCGACGTCGTCGTGAATCGCGACAGTGCCAGCAATTTCTCGCGCCGCTCGAAATCCTCGTAGAGGCCCTCCTTGATCACGGGCCCGAAGGCGTCCCAGATCTTGGCAAAATTCTCCGGCTCCTTGTCGCCGAGCGTCTCCAGTTCGCTGACGACGCGGCTGGTCACGGCCTTGCGGATCTGCGCCAGCTGCGGGTTGTTCTGCAGCATCTCCCGCGAAATGTTGAGCGGCAGGTCCTCGCTGTCGACCACGCCGCGGATGAAGCGCAGATAGGCCGGCAGCAGGTCGGCGTCATCGGTGATGAAGACGCGGCGGACATACAGCTTCACCCGTCCCTTGCGCTGCGGCTCGAACAGGTCGAACGGCTTTGCCGAGGGCGCGAACAACAGCACCGCGTAGGAGTAGCGGCCTTCGGCGCGGTAATGGAGCGTCATCGCCGGCTCATCGAACGCGTTCGCGATCTGCTTGTAGGCCTGCGCGTAGTCCTCCGGCTTCAGTTCCGACTTGGAGCGCTGCCACAGTGCGCTGGCCGAATTGATCTGGCGCGGCTCGCCTTCTTCCGCCTGAAGTTCGATCGGGAACTGGATGTTGTCGGAATAGGCGCCTACGATGCGCTCGATCTCGTAGGTCTCGAGGTATTTTTTGGCGTCGGGCTTGAGGTGCAGCACGATTTCGGTGCCGCGCGCCACGCGTTTGGAGTCTTCCTCGCTCGCCCGTGCGATTTCAAATCCCGACCCGCCGGACGACGACCAGGCCCAGACCTCGTCGGTGCCGGCGCGGCGGCTGAACACCTCGATGCGCTCCGCCACCATGAAGGCGGAATAGAAGCCGACGCCGAACTGGCCGATCAGGCCGGCGCCGTCCTTGGCCTCGGTCAGCCGCGACAGGAAGGACTTTGTGCCGGAGCGGGCGATGGTGCCGAGGTTGTCGATCAGCTCCTGCCGGTCCATGCCGATGCCGGTATCGACCACGCGCAGCGTACTGCCCTGCTTGTCGGGCACGATGCGGATTTTGGGTGGCTCGCCGTCCGCGATCAGCGCGGGGTTCGCGATCGCCTCATAGCGCAGCTTGTCACAGGCGTCCGAGGCGTTGGAGATCAACTCGCGCAGGAAGATATCGGTTTCCGAATAGACCGAATGCACCATCAAATGGAGCAGTTCGGCGACCTCGGCCTGGAACGGCTGGGAGACCGGTGCGGTATCGGTGGTGGTGGCAGTCATGATCAGTCTCGCTCAATGCACGCTTGCGGAAAGGGTCCGAAAAATCCGATATAGCCATAGCATCATCCGTGGCAAGTTCTTGCACCGCAAACCCAAAGTCCTCGCAGAAGGAAGATCATGGCAAAACCACGCTTCGATGCCGAGTTCGACGTCGTGGTGGCCGGCGCCGGATCGGCCGGTTGCGTGCTGGCGGCGCGGCTGACGGAGAACCCCGGGATTTCGTTGTGTGTGATCGAGGCCGGCGGTCGCGACCGCAACCCGTGGATCCATATTCCCCGGGGATTCGGCAAGCTCGTGCCCAATCCTGATGTCAATTGGGGCTACGAGACCGAACCCGAGCCGGGACTGGGCGGCCGCAGCATCCTGTGGCCGCGCGGCAAGGTGGTGGGCGGGTCGGGCTCCATCAACGGGCTGGTGTTCCTGCGCGGCGCGCCGAGCGACTACGACGAATGGCAGCGGCTGGGCGCGCAAGGCTGGAGCTATCGGGATGTGCTGCCCTACTTCAAGCGGATGGAGCATTGTGTCGACGGCGCCGACCAGTGGCGCGGCAGCGGCGGCCCGATGACGGTTTGCACCGTCAGACGGCCTTCCGCGGTCGCAAAGGCCTTTGTGGAGGCCTGCGAGCGGCTGCAATATCCGCGCAACGCCGATTTCAATGGCGAGCGCATCGACGGCGTCGGCTTCGCGCCGCTCAACGTCCACAATGGCTGGCGCCGCTCGACCGCGGTGGGTTACCTCCGGCCCAACCTTGCCCGGAAAAATCTCGAACTGTTGACCAGGACCCATGTCCGCAAAATCCTGTTCGAGGGACGCCGCGCGGTCGGTGTCGAGGTCGAGCGCGAGGGCCGCATCCAGCGCATCGGCGCGCGCCGCGAACTGATCCTGTGCGGCGGGGCCATCAACTCGCCGGTGCTGCTGCTGGCCTCCGGCATCGGTCCAGCGAGCGAGCTGACGCAGCAAGGCGTTGATGTGAAGCACGATCTCCCCGGGGTCGGCAAGAATCTGCAGGATCATTATCAGGCAGGTTTCGCGTTCAGGACCCATAGCGGCGACACCCTCAATGAAGCCGTGATGAACCCGGTCAAATCGGCCAGGATGGCGCTGCAATGGCTGTTCACCGGGACCGGCCAGCTCGCGGTTGGCGCCACTGAAGCCACGCTGTTCGCCAAATCCAGCCCCTCCGAGCCGGTGCCCGATATCCAGTACCAGGTGCTCAATTTCTCTTCCGACAGCCTGAAGCTCGGATTGCACCGCTGGCCCGGCTTTACCTTCATCTTCAGCGTCTGCCGGCCGAAAAGCCGCGGCGAGATCACGCTGCGCGATCCCGCCGGCCGGACCCCGCCGCGCATCCTCGCCAACTACCTGACCGACCCTGACGACATGCGCATCATGCTGGCGGGATTCCGCATCGCGCGACAGATCGCCGCGACCGAACCGTTTCGTTCGCTGGTGACCGAACAGATCCGACCGCGGCCGGATATCGAAAGCGACGACGAGATCGCCGACTTCGTCCGCAGCATGGGCTCGACGGTCTATCATCCCTGCGGTACCTGCCGGATGGGCGAGGATCACGGCGCCGTCGTCGACAGCTCGCTAAGCGTCCGCGGCATCGAGGCCTTGCGCGTGGTCGACGCGTCCGTGATGCCGGCGATGCCGTCACCGAACATTCATCCCGCCACCATCATGGTCGCGGAAAAAGGCTCCGACCTCATCGCGCAGGCGCTGGCGCAGTGACGTAGAGAAATGTCGACAACCGGCGCAGGCCGAAACTCAAGAAAAGAAACATAAGGAAACGCCATGACGAAAAGGTCCAAGGTAAAGAGCGTCGAAATCCTCGCCTGCGACGCCGGCTGGCGAAACTACCATTTCGTCAAGATAGCGACCGAGGACGGCGTGGTCGGCTGGAGCGAATATGACGAGGGTTTTGGCGCCCCCGGCGTCGGCACGGCGATCCAGCGGCTGTCCGGCCGCGTCGTCGGGCAGAACGTCATGGCGCATGAGCGGATCTTTGCCGAGCTTTCCGCGGCGACGCGCCCCGCCACCGGCGGCGTGGTGGCGCTGGCGCTCGGCGCCATCGAAAACGCCCTGCTCGATGCCAAGGCCAAGCTGCTGGGCGTGCCCTGCTACGAGCTGCTCGGCGGCAAGATCCGCGACAGCGTCCGGGTCTACTGGTCGCATTGCGCCACCTGGCGCATCAACCATCCCGGCTGGTACAAGCCGGCGATCATCGATCTGGACGGCGTCAAGGCGATCGGGCGCGAGGTCAAGGACAAGAAGTTCACCGCGCTGAAGACCAATATCTTCACCTACACCGACGGCAAACCGCAGGGCTGGCGGCCCGGTTTTGGTGTGCCGTTCGAGCCGGAGATCAATGTCGACCGCAGGGTGCTGCGCGACCTGCGCATGCACCTGGAAGCCATCCGCGACGGCGCCGGGCCAGACGTCGACATCCTGCTCGACCTCAATTTCAACGCCAAGACCGAAGGCTATCTGAAGATCCTGCGCACCATTGCCGACCTCGACATGTTCTGGATCGAGATCGACAGCTTTAGCCCCGAGGCGCTTGGGCTTATCAGGCGGCAAAGCCCGCATCCGATCTCGTCCTGCGAGACGCTGCTCGGCCTGCGTGAATTCCTGCCTTACTTCCGCGAGCAGGCGATGGACGTCGCCATCATCGACACGCCATGGAACGGGGTGTGGCAGTCGATGAAGATCGCAGCCTCCGCCGAGGCCCACGAGGTCAACGTCGCGCCGCATAATTTCTACGGCCACCTCTGCAGCATGATGAACGCGCATTTCTGCGCCGCGGTGCCGAATCTGCGGATCATGGAAATCGACATCGACCGGCTGGAGTGGGATCATGAGCTGTTCACCCATCTGCCCGAGATCGTCGATGGCCATCTGGTGATCCCGGATCGCCCCGGCTGGGGCACGGAGCCGAACGAGGAAGCGCTGCGCGCGCATCCGCCGAAGGGGCTCGGCGGGCTGTTGAATTACGGACAGAAGAAGTAGGACAACTCCCGTTCAATGGCTTCATCCTTCGAGACGCATTGCGGAGCCTGTCACCGGGCGCGCATCCGCGCGACCGTTGGCGATGCCCCTTCAATACAAGGAGCGCGCCTTCGCGCGTCTCGAAACATGAGGTCGCAAGAGTGGCCGGCCGGTATCGGGTATCGGGTGGATAGCGCCTGATATCCCGACCCACTGTGCCTCCTGGACACAAGGAGATCACAATGGGTACCTCAGGAATGGCGCTGGACGGCAAGGTAGCGATCGTCACCGGAGCGAGTTCCAGGATCGGGCGGGCGATTGCCCTGCTTTTTGCCAGCGAAGGGGCCCGCCTCGTCGTCGCGGCGCGACGCCGGGAATTGCTCGAAGGCCTCGTTGCCGAAATCGAGACGGCGGGTGGTGCTGCTTGCGCACTGGCGGGCGATGTTTCCGACGAATCCTTCTCGAGCGCCTTGGTGGAGCAAACGAAATCGCGCTTTGGCGGGCTCGACATCGCCGTCAACAATGCCGGCGTGCTCGGACCGATGATGGCAACACCTGATGTGACCCGCGACGCCTGGGACGAGACGATGTCGACCAACCTGACCAGCGCGTTCCTGGGCGCCAAATACCAGATCCCCGCCATGCTCGCGCGCGGCAAGGGATCGCTGATCTTCGTCAGTTCGTTCGTCGGCTACACCGCAGCGATGCCGGGCGCAGCCACCTACGCCGCCAGCAAGGCCGGCCAGATCGGCCTGATGAAGGCTCTTGCGGTCGAGTACGGGCCGCGAGGCATTCGCGTCAATGCGTTGCTGCCGGGCGGGACGCAGACGGCGGCGGCCGATGCGATGGCGGATACCGAGGAAATGAAGGCCTTCGTGCGCAACATGCACGCCTTGAAGCGCATCGCGGCGCCCAAGGAGCAGGCCCGCGCGGCATTGTTCCTGGCGTCCGATGCCGCGTCCTTCCTCACCGGAAGCGCGATGCTGGTGGATGGTGGCGTGTCGATCAACAAGACCTGAGAAGATGCGGGCGGGACATTGGCTGAGCCCTGCCCATGCCCCGCCGCATCACCGAAGCGCAATATCCAGCCAGCCCAGCGCGTTGACGGTGACAAGGTCGCCGGCATCGACGATCACCGTGGTGGTCTCGGCCTCGATGATTGCAGGCCCGGCCAGCGTTTGGCCGGGCCGGAGGTCGTCGAGCGCATAAACGGGGACCTCGCGCCAAGCGCCGAACCAGGCCTGCCGCGTCGTGCGCGGCGAGCACGCTCGCGCCGATGGCGTCGGTCGCGCATCCTGCCCGCGCTGCGACACTTCGCCGATCGCGGCGACCCGCGCATTGACGAACACGACTTCCTGGTCGCGCGAGGCATAGGTGTAGAGTTCTTCGTGGCGGCGGTGGAAGCGGTTCTCGATTCCATCAACCAGCGCTGCCGCGTTCCAGTCGAGACCGTCGAGCGCCACGTCGATCTCGAAAATCTGTTCGCCGTAGCGCATTTCGGCTGATCGTTCCGTCGTCATCGGCCCGCCGAACCAGGCGCGCAACCGGCCGGTGGCCTCAAGCTCCAATGCGCCGAACAGGTTGCGCGCGTCGTCGGCCGAAATGCGCGCCCCGGCGCCGTAATGGGTCCGGCTCACCTCGTAGCGCAAATCGCTGGTCAGCATGCCCCAGGCCGACAGCACCGAGGCCGCGATCGGCACGATGATGCGCCTGATATCGAGTTCGCGCGCGACCTCAGCTGTATGCAGGCCGGCCGCTCCGCCAAAACTCAAGAGCGCGAATTTTCGCGGATCGACGCCGCGGCGCAGGGTCATCAGCCGGATGCCGTCGGCCATTTTCAGGTTGATCATCCGGTAGATGCCGGCGGCGGCTTCCAGCCGCGACAGACCCAGTGACGCCGCCACCCGGTCGACCGCGGCTTCCGCCGCCGCGCGGTCGAGCGGACGCGCTCCGCCCATGAAGGCGCTCGCGTCGAGATAGCCGAGCACGACATTGGCGTCGGTGACGGTGGCGGCTTCCCCGCCATTGCCGTAGCAGGCCGGCCCCGGCACCGAACCCGCGCTTTCCGGGCCGACGCGCAAGGTGCCGCCGGCATCGACCGACGCGATCGAGCCGCCGCCGGCCGCGATGCTGGCGATGTCGAGGCTGCGCAGCGCGATGCGCTGGCCGGCGAGCATGCCGTCGGCGGACAGAGCCGCGCGGCCCTCCGAGATCAGCGAGATGTCGGTTGAAGTGCCGCCCATGTCGAACGGCACCAGATCGGGAATGCCGAGCAAATCCGCGCAGCGCCGCGCGCCGGAAATGCCGCCGGCAGGGCCCGACAACACGGTGCCCGCGGCCAGCCTGGACGCTTCCTCGACAGGCGCCATGCCGCCATGGGAGAGGATGATGAAGAGCGAGCCCCTGAAGCCGGCCTCGTGAAGGCGCTGCTCCAGATTGCCCAGATAGTGCCGCACCAGCGGCCGGACATAGGCGTTCACGATCGTGGTCGAGACCCGCTCGAATTCCTTGATCTGCGGCAGCACATCGCTCGAACGGGAAATGCTGATCCCGGGCAGTTCGCGCGCCAGCCGTTCGACGGCGGCGAGTTCGTGCACGGGATTGAGATAGGAATGCAGGAAGCACACCGCGACCGAAGCGGCGCCCGAACGGCGGATGGCGTCGATGGCCTCAATGAGCGACCGATCGTCGAGCGGGATCGCGACCTCACCATTGGCCTTGAGCCGCTCTCGCACTCCGAACCGCCGCTCGCGCGGCACCAGCGGTTGCGGCGGCGGCGAACGCAGATCGTAGCGGTTGTCCTTCAGCCCCTCGCGCATCTCGATCACGTCGCGATGACCCTCGGTGGTGAGCAGCGCGACTTTCGCGCCCTTGCGCTCGAGCAGCGCATTGGTCGCGACGGTGGTGCCGTGCACGATGCGGTCGGTAACCCCGAGCATCTCTGCGCGCGACAGCTTCAGCCGTCGCGCCAACTCCTCCAGCCCCGCCATGACGCCGACCGATTGATCCGCAGGCGTCGATGGCGATTTTGCGAACACGGCCTTGCCGCCCTCATCGATCGCAACGAGGTCCGTATAGGTGCCGCCGACGTCAATTCCGATCGTGTACATCAGGAGCCCTGCCCCGCCGGCCCATCGCCGGTGACAAGTCCCTGTTCGCGGTCACGCGCACGAGCTTCCGCCGAGCGTTGGGCCGGCGGTCCATAACCGCCGCCACCTGAGGAGCGGATCTCAAGACAGTCGCCGGGACCAATCTCGATGCCGACTTCCTTGGTGCGCAAAACGCGCGGCGGACGGCCTTCGGAGATCAGCCGGTAATCGTGCGGCACGCCGTCCTCGCCGCCGAGCATCCCGCACGGACCGTAGCGCACGCCGTCGCCGGCGGTGTTGCCGCGCGCGGGTTTTGTCGTTTCCAGCACCAGGTCCAGCGCGACGCCGAGGCCGCCGCGGAATTTTCCGTCGCCGCCGGAGTTCTCGCGGAACTCATGTCGGCGAAAGTGCAGGGGAAAACGCACCTCCGCGACCTCGAGGCTGCCGAATTTGAGACCGCCGACGCTGTGCCATTCGCCGATCGACGAATAGCCATCGCCGCCGGATGAAGCGCCGCCACCCGGGCGCGCCTGAAACAGGTGCCAGATGAAATTCCGCCCCGAGCGCGGATCCTCGCCCTGGATCGCGATCCGGAACCGGCGGCTCCAGCCCGCCATGGCGCGTTCCGGACAGGACGCCGACAGCGCCTTGACGATCGCTTCCACGATTTCATTGGAGGGATGGCTGGTGCACAACGTCACCGGACGTCCGGGATCGGCCCAGACGATCGTTCCCTGCTTCGCGATCACCTTCAGCGGGCGCAGCGCGCCGGTGTTCTTGGGAATTTCGGCGTCGATCAGATAGGCAAAGGCCATCGCCACCGCCGCCTGCATATTGGCATGCGAGGAATTGACGAAACTGGTCGACTGCGGATCGGAGGCCGACAGATCGACCTCGATGTCGCTGCCCTGCTTGGTAACCCTGGCCGCGATCCTGATATCGCTGCGGCCATGGCCGTCATCGTCGAGAAACGCCTCGCCAAAAAACACGCCGTCCTTCCAGGTTGAAACCACCGCGCGGGTCTGTTGCTCGGTCGCATCGAGGATCGCCTCGATGGCCGCTTCGACAATTGGCGCGCCGAACTCGCTGAACAGCTTCGAGACGCGCCGCTCGCCCAGATGTGCCGCGCCCAGCATCGCGGCGAGGTCGCCGCGAAACTCACGCGGGTTTCGCACGTTCAGCGCCAAGAGGTCGAGCAGGTCCTCGCGCGGCCGGCCGGCCTCCGAGAGCTTGATCGGCGGGACGCGCAGCCCTTCCTGCCAGATCTCGGTGGCGCCGGGATTGTAGGCGCCATGGGTGGCGCCGCCGATATCGCTAAAGTGGGCGCGGACGATGGTCCAGAGCAGGCGCTTCCGGCCATCGAAAACCGGCACGAAGACGGTGAGATCGGGCAGATGGCTGCCGCCATGATAGGGATCGTTGAGCAGGATTACGTCGCCGGGCGCGATGTCCTTGAACCGCTCCTCGACCACCAGCGTCGCCCAGGGCAGCGCGCCGACATGGACCGGGAGATGATCGGCCTGCGCAATCAGGCGGGCGCGCGTGTCGCAAATCGCCAGCGAGAAATCGCGGCTGGAATTCAGGATCTGCGAATAGGTGGTGCGAAGCATGGCTTCGCCCATTTCCTTCACGATCGAGCTCAGACGGTGCTGAACCACGGATCGCGTGATGGGATCGATCTTGCTGGACATGGGCGCTTGTTGGCAAAAACTGGCCGCGGGATCAAGGGACGCCGGTCATGCCGACGCCGCCACCTCGGCGATGGCTTCCGAGGCCGCGGTGACGATGGTGTCGATATCCCGATCGGTCATCGGCGTCGACAGTGCCATCAACCCATAGCCGGCCGCCACCACGCCCCGATTGAGCAGCCCGCGATGGAAGACCGCCGATCGCCGCGCTTCCTGCTCGGTCGGATAGGCCGAGCGGTAGTCGCGGACCGGGCGGTCGGCAAAATGTATTTTCAGCAGCGATCCCAGCCCGACGGTGCGGCCGGGCACGCCGCTCTTGCGGAACGCCTCGTCGATGCCGCCGCGCACCGCTTCCCCGATCGCGTCGAGCCGCGCGAAGGCGGCGTCATCGAGCAACTCCATCGCCGCGATGCCGGCGCGCATGGTCACCGGATTGGCCGAAAACGTGCCGCCATGCGGCAGCGCCGGCTTGCCCGCGGTGGGATCGAACACCGCCATGAATTCCCGCTTGCCCCCGACCGCGCCGACCGGAAAGCCGCCGCCCATGATTTTGCCGAGCGAGGTCAGGTCGGGATCGATCTCCCACAGGCCTTGCGCGCCGCGATAGCCGAGGCGGAAGGTGATGACCTCATCGAAGATCAAGAGCGAGCCGACCTCTGATGTGACTGCGCGCAGCGCCTCGAGATAGGCCTTGTCGGCCGGCGCGAGCCCCGCGCGGTTCGGCATCGGATCGACCAGCACGCAGGCGAGTTCCGCGCCGTGCTCGCGGATCAGGCTGACCGCCGCCTCGGCATCGTTGAAGGGAATGGTGATAACGTCGGCCAGCACGTTGTCCGGCGTGCCCCTGCTATAGGCGACCGAAACCGGCGCATTGCGCCCCCAGGCCTCTGGCGCCGGATCGAGGCTGACTTCAGCGTAGTCGTAGGAGCCGTGATAGGCCCCCTCGCATTTGGCGATCTTCGGCCGGCCGGTGAACGCCCGCGCCGCCTTCAGCGCCATCATCACCGCTTCGGTGCCGGAGTTGGTGAAGCGCACCTGTTCGACCGATGGCAGGCGCGACACCAGCAATTCCGCGAGATCGATCTCGGAGGCGGTCGGCAGGCCGAACGCCGATCCCAGCGCGAGCTGTTTCGTCGCCGCCGCCACCAGCGCCGGATGGGCGTGGCCATGGATCAGCGAGGTGAAATTGTTGATGCAGTCGATATATTCGTTGCCGTCCACATCGAACACCCGGCAGCCCTCGCCGCGCGCGGCATAGATCGGGTACGGCTTCATGAACACGGTGGTGCGGGTGTTGCCGCCGGGCAGGCTGGACAGCGCGCGGGTGTGGAGTTCTCGGGAGCGGGATTTCGGATCGGGATACATCTTGGCTTCCATATGGCGGCTGGCGATCAGCCCACCTGCACTATCACTCCGCAGGGCACGTGGGCCATCCCCCAGCGCGGGTGCGGGTAGACGTGAAACGCATGTGGATGGCAGCGGCGATTGCCGCGAAAGCTCAGCGTTCTGCCGCGAGGGCGGGCGCGGACCGCTCGGGGAGGCCCGCTTTTCGCAGGCCATCGACCGCGAGGTCGATGTACGACTGCGGGAAACTGTACACGCGGTGCTCCATGACCGCCGTTTCGATATCGAAGCCCCGGTAGAGATCGAGAAGCCTGCTGACGGCCAAGCGGGCGTTTTCGACGTCACCAAGCTGGCCGTATGTGTAGGCAAGCTCCACCTGATTCCACCACCAGCCCGGCAAGTTCATGTTCGTGAATTCGGCCAGCGCTTCCCGGAACTCGCCCTTGCGATAGTGGTCCTTGCCAAGTGCGGCGTGCCACCATCGTGGGTAGCCGTTCGGGTTCAGCGAAATCGCCTTTCTTACCAGCGCTACACCTTGGTCCCAGCGGCCGGAGAAGGCCAGCCAGTTTCCCAGGTTTCCCAGCAGCAACGGATCATGCGGGTTCAGGTTCAGCGCATTGGACGCCTCGGCATAGAACAGATGCAAGTCGCGCATGACGTAGGCGGTTCTTGCCATCGCAAACCTGGCCACAGGGTTCGCGGGCGCGAGATTTATGGCGCGGCGCGCAGCAACCAGCGCTGCTTCGAGCGGATCTGTACCGGCCCTCATGTTGTAGCCATAGGTGTACTCCAGGGTGTGCACCCAGGCGAGGACGGCCCATGCCGCAGCGTAATCGGGCTCTCTTGCAACCGCGGCTTCGAGGCAGGCGCGGGTGGCCAGATGCGTGGTCGCAGAGAAGCCCGACTGCATGACCTCGTTGGCCCGGACGACGCTCTCGTAGGCGCTCAACTCGCTCGGCGGCTTCCCCCGTCCCTTTCCCAGCGTCTCTCGTGCGATCACACCTGCCGAGATCGACGCAATCGCCGCCACGATCTTGCTTGCGATCTCGTCCTCGATGGCAAATATGTCCGCGGGGGTGAGTAGCGGTTCGTAGGTCTGGGCCCAAAGCAGCTGGCCATCGACGACCCTTATCAGGTGGGCCGTGACCCGCATGCGGTCGTTCGCCTGCCGAAGGCTGCCTACCACGAGGAACTCCACGCCGAGCCTTCGCCCGATGTCGCCGGCATTGGCGTCGGCGCTGTCGCACTCGGCTGTGAGGGCGCGGGCGGCGACGCGCAGTTCGGAATACCGTGTCAGTTGGGTGGCAATCTCCTCAACAATCGCGTCGCCGAGGAATTTGGTTTTTGCCTCGCAGTGGACGTTATTGAACCGCAGCACGGCAACGCGGGGTCCCGCGGGCATGCCGAGGGCCGCCATCGGCGTGTCCCCCGGGATCGCCGGGGCTGCTGCTGCTGCCTTACCGTTACCTGCAGCCGCGATGGGGCTCGGTCTGACCTCGCCGACAAAACGAAAGCCCCTGCCCCTGATCGTGCGTATGATCTGCTGGGAGGCGCCGCTGTCGCCGATCGTTTGCCTTGCTGATTTGATGCGGCTGTTGAGCGCCGCGTCGGACACGGCTCTGCCGCGCCAGATCCGATGGTTGATCTCATCCTTGGTAACAAGCCGGTCCCGGTTCTCCAGCAGGAGCATCAGCAAATCGAACACTTGCGGCTCGACGGGCACTACCTTGCCGTTGCGGCGCACCTCGTAGGCGTTCGTATCGATCGAGCACTCATTGATGCGAAATATCATTGCGAAACCCTTCGATACCAGCACCGCGGCGTCGACTGGCCGTGGGTGCCTGGTTCAGCGGGCGAACTCGGCTAACATACCAAGAATTCAGGCTGCATACAGCAAAAATCCACGTTCGCGCCCAGCACCGGCCAGCCATTGGCGGTACAGTGGGCAGGACCGCAGGAGCCTCCCGTTTCTGACGCTCCCAGGGTCATGAGGCGCGCTCAACTCGACTTTGAAAAAAACCAATTTGCATTGGCGATCCTCAAGAGGCATGCAAGTTCGACGCAGCGTATCGGCCCCTCCGACCGCTCAACGGGACCGACAACCGATCGATCAGTCCAAACAAGGCTGGAGCAGGAGAACGAAAATGGCTCTGCGCATTGGCGACACCGCCCCCGACTTCGTGGCGGATACCGCAGAGGGGCCGATCCGTTTCCACGACTGGATCGGCGCCTCCTGGGCGGTGCTGTTCTCGCATCCCAAGGACTTCACGCCGGTGTGCACGACCGAGCTCGGCTACATGGCCAAGATCAAACCGGAGTTCGACAAGAGGAACGTCAAGATCATCGGCATCTCGGTCGATCCCATCGAGAGCCACGCGAAGTGGGCCAACGACATCAGGGAGACGCAAGGGTATGCGCCCAACTATCCGATGATCGGCGACCCGGAACTCAAGGTGTCCAAACTCTACGGCATGCTCCCCGCCGATGCCGGCGACCGGTCCGAAGGCCGCACGCCAACCGACAACCAGACAGTGCGCAACGTGTTCGTCATTGGACCGGACAAGAAGATCAAGCTCATCCTGGTCTACCCGATGACCACAGGCCGCAACTTCGACGAAGTCCTGCGCGTGATCGACTCGCTGCAGCTTACCGCCAAGCACAAGGTGGCGACGCCGGTCAACTGGAAGCAGGGCGACGACGTGATCATCGCCGGCTCGGTTTCCGACGAAGACGCCAGGAAGCAATACCCCCAGGGATGGAAGGCCCCCAGGCCCTACATTCGCATCGTGCCGCAGCCGCCATAGCACGTCGCTTCCTTGCCTCGCAGATCGCTGATTGCGCGCTTGGCCGAAAGCCATGGCTGATGAAATTGGGAGATACAGATGTCGAGGATCACACGGCGCGAATTCGGAAAGGTTGTCGGCGCAGGAGGTGCGAGCGCTATCGCCATATCGGGGCTGCCTGCGTTCGCGATCGCCCAGCGCACGCCCAAGGTCGTCATCGTCGGCGGCGGCGCCGGCGGTGCGACGGTCGCGCACTACGTCAGGAAGGATGCCCCGAACATCGATGTCACGCTGATCGAGGCGAACTCAACCTACAGCTCCTCGTTTTTTTCGAACCTCTACATCGGTGGAATCCGCTCGCTCGAGAGCCTCGATCATGGCTATGCCCGGTTGCGCAACCACCGGATCAAGGTGGTGCACGACCGGGCTACGGATGTCGATGCGGTCGGGAAGACGGTGAGAACGCTGAGCGGAACGAATTTTTCCTACGACCGGCTGGTGCTCTCGCCCGGCATCGATATCAAGTACGATTCAGTCCCCGGTTATTCGCGGGAAGCCGCCGCGCTGTTTCCCCATGCCTACAACACCGACCGTGCCCAGAAGCAGCTCTTGAAGCGGCAGCTCGAAGCCATGCCGGACGGCGGCGTCGTGTTGATGGTGATGCCGAACAATCCGTTCCGTTGCCCGCCCGGACCCTACGAGCGCGCCTGCATGATCGCGCACTACCTCAAAACCCGAAAGCCCAGGTCGAAGCTCGTCATCCTCGATCCCAAGAAGGCGTTCTCGAAGCAGCCGGTTTTCACCGAAGCCTTCGACAAATACTACAAGGACATCATCGAGCTGAACCTGAGCACTGAAATCGACGACTTCACCGTCGTCCGGCTCGACGGCAAGGCCAGGGAGGCCGAGACCAAGGCCGGCAGGAAAGTAAGGTTCGATGTGGCCAACATCATCCCGCAACAGCGCGCCGGCGAGATCGCGGTCAGGGCCGGCTGTGCCGAGAAGGACTGGTGTCCGATTAATGCCGAGAACTTCTCGTCCAAGAATGTCAAGGATGTGTACGTTCTGGGAGACGCCTCGATTGCCGCCGAGATGCCGAAGTCGGCCTTCTCCGCCAACAGCCAGGCCAAGGCAGTCGCCGAAGATATCCTGGCCGAACTCGCCGGCAAGGAGAGATTCCCCGCCCGCTACCACAATACGTGCTGGTCGCTGCTGGCGCCCGACGACGCCGTGAAGATCGGCGCGACCTATGCACCGAAGGACGGCAAGCTGGATCCTTCGGGCTCGTTCGTGTCTCAGAAGGGGGAGGATGCCGGCCTCAGAAAACAGAACTACGCCGAAAGCATCGGTTGGTACGCCAACATCATCGCCGACATGTTTCCAGCGACTCCATCGCGCGTAAGCAAGGGTTGACGTACGGCGGAGGGGCCGCGCACATGGGCGGCGCGCCGCCGAGCGGCAGCGCCGGCTTGCCGACCGCAAAGCGGCCCCCTTGATCTTCGGAACCTGGTCCGATCAGGATGGATGTTCCGCAACCCTTGCCGCACGGGCATACGAGGCCAAAGCGAGGGGAATCAGCGCCCGGTAGGCGTGGCGATAGATCCAGCTCGGCAGAATCCGCCCGCGCTCTTCGTAGGCGACGCGCGCGCGGGGATGAGCGAGCGTCTGCCGTTCCGCGCGCCCGCGGCGATAATCGGCCAGAAACTCGATACGATTGACGTGTTTGGCATTCTTGTAGCCGTAGAGCGCGGGAGCTACCAGACGAAGCGGCGCGCCGTGTTCGAGCGACAAAGGTTGGCCATTGAGCTGGTCCGCGAGCAGAGTGTCGGCATCGACATCACGCCAGTCGATACAGACCTCGTATCCATCGAGCGACACGAAACGCAGGTATCGAGCCTGCCGAGGCCGCGCTCGCGGCGGAACCAGCGTGTTCAGCACGTCCTCAAGGCGGTATCCACCCCACCTGACGCCCGCCCGGGTCCACGTCGTGACACAGTGGAAGTCCGCAACGATCTCATGACGCGGCAGAATGCCAAGCGCGGCCAACTCGGACGTGACCGGCTTCTCCACCAGTCCGCGGATCGTTATTCCGGGTCGCTCCGGCACAGTTGGCCACCGGTCGGCAAAGAACGGAACGCCAAACCGCGGAAAGAAGTCGATCGCCCTCTGGCCACGCGGGAGATCAGGATGGGACATCGCGGCGGAAACCTCTACGATCAGCGGCTCGCGCGACCTGCACGCGCCGGGAGCAAACGAGTCTTGAATGCCTCTTGACGATGGCCGATGCAAATTGGTTTTCTTCAAAGGCGGGTTGAGTGCGCCTTATGGACCCCGAGAGCTTCACCGGAGCTCGAGCCGATGCTGGATATCGACTTGCTGAGGACCTTCGTGGCGATCCTGGAGACGGGGAGTTTCACGGCCGCTTCCGACGTCGTACGGCGGACGCAATCGGCGCTTAGCCTGCAGATGAAAAAGCTCGAGGAGCAGGTCGGCCACCCGCTGTTGAGGCGCGAGCCCGGTGGCATCAAGGCAACGGCGGAGGGGGAACGCCTGCTGATTCATGCCAAGCGCATCTTGCGTGCGCACGAGGAAGCAATCCTGGATTTCAGCGGGGTTTCGGGCAACGCCGGCAACCTCGTGCTCGGCATATCCGCCGATTACGGTCAGGCTCTTCTGCCGCGCGTCGTGCGCGTGCTGGCCAGGTTCTATCCAAAGCTCTCGGTCGAAGTGGTGTGCGGCCCTTCCCGCGATCTGTACGAGATGTGCACCGATGGACGAGTGGAGATCGCCTTCGTCGGAGAGGGCGAGGGCCTGGGGCAAAGCCCTGTGCTTCACCGCGAGCGTCTCGTCTGGGCGACGGGAGGAGACGTGCACAACAAAGACCCCCTTCCGCTCGCCCTTCTGCCAGCCGAGGATTCCAACTATCGCCGCTGGGCGCTCGACGCCCTCGATCGCGTGGGACGGCGGCACTGGATCGCCTACACCTGCTATTCACTGGCGGGGCTCCAGGCCATTGTGCGCGCAGGATACGCCGTTACCGTCATGGCGGAGTCCGCCCTGGTGACGGGCATCCGCGAGCTCCCCGACACAGAGAATTTCCCACCGCTGCCGCTGCTCGAAGTGCGCGTGACGCGCTGCATCGCCAAAGATTCCCTCTTTCTGCGCAATCTCGAGGCGTCCCTGATCACACAGCTCAGCCAGGACATGGGCAATCACCCGACGCACCCATGATGGCATTTTTGCACGACAATCGGGCACGCGGCTGAAACCGCGGCATGCAACGATCCCTCAAGGAAGTTGCCGGTCGCCCGATTGCACCTGCCTTGTCGCAGGCAAAGGGGAACAGGATGCCCGAACCCGGCGCGTCGTTTGACGACCGCCCCCGGAGACCCTAACCTTCCGGGCAAGGCACGCATTCGCGGGGATACAACTGTGACAAGCCAACATCTTCCGACAGCCCCCAGAAGCTCAGTGGATGTCTGAGACATTGGTCCGCGCCAGCGGCGCCGGAAATCATCCATGAGCAACCCTGATCCGCTGCTGCCCGACGAGCCCTGGCCCCAACGCGTCTCACGGATTTTCGCCTGGCTCGCCGGCGCCTGTATCCTGTTCGGCTGCGGCGCACTGATTTCGGTCGACGTCGTCACGCGCTTCATATTCAGGCGCGGCATGATCGAGAGCTTCGAAATATCCGGCTACATGCTCGCGGCATGCATCGGTCTCGGCCTCGCCTTCACCGTTACCTCGAAGTCCAACATCCGGGTCGACATCCTGCTCGATGCGTTTCCCTATCGCCTGCGCGCGGCCTGTGATCTGCTGGCCGCCTTCGCCCTCGCCGTGATTGCCGTGGCGCTGGTGTGGTTCTGCTGGAAAACCCTGGCGCAATCATGGACCATGAATGCCAGGTCTACCTCCATCATGCAGACGCCGATGGTGCTGCCGCAGGGCGTCTGGTGGATCGGCCTGCTCTGGTTCGCCTTCATGGCCGTGCTGCTGCCGTTGCAGGCCATCATGCGCCTTCTGGCGGCGGATCCGCGCGGCTTCGACGAATTGATCGGCAGCCTGCGCGTTGCCGATGAGCTGGAGCAGGCCGGCATCGATCTGGCCAAGACCGAGCCGAAGCCGGAGGCGGCGCAGCCATGATCGGCACTGCGTTCAGCCTGCTGATCGGCCTGATGGCGCTGAGCCTGCCGGTGGCGGCCGCGCTCGGGATCATGGGCTATGTTCTCTCGCAGAAATACGCGTTCTTTCCCCTGACCGGCGCGATCGGCGAACTGGCGTGGAATACGTCGAACGACTTCATCCTGATCGCGGCCCCCATGTTCATCATGATGGGCGAACTCATGCACCGCTCCGGCACCAGCGAGCGGCTGTTCACCGCCCTCGCCCCGTGGTTCGCGCGAATTCCGGGACGCCTGATCCACACCAACATTGCCGCCAGCGCCATCTTCGCCGCCACTTCGGGTTCATCGGTGGCGACCGCGGCGACCATCGGCACGGTCGCGATTCCCAACATGGAAAAGGGCGGCTACAACCCGCCGCTGTTCCTCGGCTCGATCGCGGCCGGCGGCACGCTCGGGATCCTGATCCCGCCGTCCATCAACATGATCATCTATGCTGTCTTGACCGACACGTCGGTCGCCCAGCTCTACGCCGCGGGGTTCATTCCCGGCTTCATGCTGGCCGGGCTGTTCTCGCTGATCGTGTTCGCCGCCGCGATCTGGCGGCCGGGGCTGGCGGGCCCTGCCGTCAGGACCGCCGGACTGTGGCCGCAACGGATCGCCGGACTGAAGCATCTGGTGCCGCCGCTCGGCCTGTTCCTCATCGTGGTCGGGTCGATCTATATCGGCATCGCCACCCCGACCGAGGCGGCGGCGCTCGGATTGATGGCGACGCTGGGCCTGGTGGCGGCCAATGGCCAGCTGACCCTGCCGGTGCTGGTCCGCGCCTTCGAAGGTACCGTGCGAACCACCTGCATGATCATGCTGATCATCATCGCCGCCTTTTTCCTGAACTTCGTGATGGTCTCGATCGGCCTGGTCAAGGCGGTGACCGATTCAGTGCTGTCGCTCGGCTGGCCGCCACTGGCGATGCTGCTCGCGATCATCGCGTTCTACCTGATCCTCGGCTGCTTCATGGAGACGCTGTCGATGATGATCGCCACCACGCCGGTGGTGGTGCCGGTCATCACCGCCATGGGCTACAGTCCGATCTGGTGGGGCATCATCTTCGTGATCCTGATGGAGGCGGCGCTCATCACGCCGCCAGTCGGCCTGAACCTCTATGTGGTGCAGTCCGTTCGCAGGCACGGACCGTTCTGGGACCTGTGCATCGGCGCCCTTCCCTTTGTCGGCGCAATGATCATTATGATCGGCATCCTGATTGCCTTCCCCGAGATCGCGCTGTGGCTGCCGAGCCTGCTGCAACCGCCGAAATAGCCGGCCGACAGGCCGGTCCAGCCCCAAGGAGACTGACCATGCTGACACGACCCGTTCTTGCCGCACTTGCCGTGGCTGCCGTCATCGGTCTCGCGCCTGCGCCCGCGACGGCCCAGACCCAGGGACTGCCCGCAACCACGTTCAACGTGGTCGGCAGCATCGGCAATCTGTCGATGTATCTCAACCGCGAAGTGCCGTTCTGGAACGAGACCGTGCCGAAGGAGTCGGCCGGCGCCATCAAGGTGCAGTTGAAATCCTTCACCGAACTCGGACTGAAGGGACCCGAAATCTTCCGGCTGGTTTCCGCCGGCACGCTGCAGTTCGCGACCACGGTGCTGAACTACAATTCCGGCGAAGTGCCGATGAATGAAGCGGCCGACCTGGTTGGCTTGGTCGGCTCGGTGGAAGAGCTGCGGAAGGCCGTCGAAGTGCTGCGCCCGAGCTATGCCAAGTTCCTCGAGGAAAAGCACGGCCTCAAGCTGCTTGGCTTCGGTACCTATCAGGCCCAGGTGATCTACTGCCGCGATGCCTTCACCAACGTCGCCGACCTCAAGGGGCGCAAGGTGCGCGCGTCCGGCGCCTCGCAGCAGACCTTCGTCTCCCACATCGGCGGCTCGCCGATCACCATCGCATTCGCGGAGGTGCAACCTGCGCTGGCCAGCGGCGTGATCGATTGCGCCATCACCGGCGCGCTGTCCGGCTACCGTTCGAAGTGGCACGAGTCGGCCAAATTCATCTCGCCGATGCCGATCAATTTCGGCCTCGCCGCCCACCTCGCCAATCTCGCATGGTGGAAAACGCTGGATCCGAAGGTGCAGGCCTTCCTGGAGACCCATGTCAGAAAGCTCGAAGACTCGATTTTCGAACAGGCCAGGACCGAAACCCAGACCGGCATCGACTGCAACACCGGCAGCGCCGCATGCAAGGAAGGCCAGCCGGCGGCCATGAAACTGGTTGCCGTGACGCCGGCGGACGAGGCCCTTCGCAAGGACGCGCTGGTGAAGGCGATCATGCCCGGCTTCGCGCAACGCTGCGGCGCCGATTGCGTGGCCAACTGGAATGCGACCATCGGCAAGTCTCTCGATCTCAAGATGGGACAATGAGCCCCAGCCCTGCCCTGAGCGGGGTTCGGCTCGCGGCGATCGATCCGGCCGCCTTCCGGCATACGCCCTGGAAGAACGGCGGCGGGATCACGATCGATATCGCCGAATCCCTGCTCGCTGGATTCGGGCCGGGCGGCTGGGAAGGATTGGTCTGGCGATTCGGCCGTACCGCTATCGTGACACCAGGCCCGTTCTCCGACCTTGCCGGCTTCGACCGCCGGCAGGTGCTGGTTTCCGGTTCGGGACTCGTGCTCGAGACACCTGATGGAGAGATCGATGTCCGACGTCCGTTCGAGCCGGTCCGGTTCGCCGGCGAAACCCGGATCGTCAGCCGGCTTGAAGCCGGACCGGTCGAGGTCGTCAATCTGTTGGGTGACCGGTCACGCGTATCGATAGACCTTTCATGCCTCGCGGCCGGTGCAACGCGTTCCCGCCCGGCCGGCGTCCACATCGTCTATGCGGCCGCGACGACTTGCGACCTCGTCATCAACGGCAAGCCCTGCGCGATTGCGATCGGCCACGCCATTCGTATCGATGCCGGTGCAAGCTTCACGGTCGTAAGCCGGCTTGGCACGGGGATCGTGGCGTCGGTTTTTCCGGCCTCCTCTCGGGAAATCTCATAGCGGCTTCTTGCGCTTCTTGGCGCTGTCGTTGCTGGAATCCGCCTTGACGACGCTGATTTCGCCGTTCGCTTCCAGGTTGGCTTGCTTCACTTCCGCCAGGTCGAGAACGCCTTGCTGCCGCAGCTGGCCCCGCAATTCCTCCTCGGTGATGAATTGCTTGCGCATGTTGTTCCGGTTCATTGTGCCGTTTTCGATCAGTCGGAGCGGCGGGGGCGCCAGCAGCCGCTCGAAAAACTTGAAGTGATAGCTCAGCCAATTCAGGAAGGTGTCCCAGAACACGATGGTGAGCACCAGGAGTACGCCTTCCGTGACTGATTTGTATTCCTTTGCAAAGCCGTTCTGAGCGGCATCCGCAATCAGGACGATGACGAGGATGTCGGCTATTCCGATGGTCGATGACTGCCGCAGCATGACGAACCGCAGGATCAGGAACAGCGACAGGTACATCACCGTTCCACGCAGCATCATCTCGGCGAGAGAATGCGTGGGGATCAGCAATTCCGACCATTCGATCAACAGGAACTTGTCCAAGGTGCCCTCCCCACGAATTGGTTGAACTGGAACTACTATGCATAGAGCGAGGCAGCCGCCAGCTTTCCCTCGACCGGTAATGTTGCGTGCGGCCAAAGCCGTCACCGCCCGCCACCCGGACTTTGCGCTTGTGGAATCGCCGGGGCAGCTAGGGCTTGCGGGAACTTCGGGGCACCGCGCGGGCGGCCTGGATGGCGCTCCAAACCAGAAACGGCGTCGCCGGCATATCCAGTTGATCGATACCGAGTGGCGACAAGGCATCAAGCACGGCGTTCATGATGGTTTGCGGAGCGGCGATGCAGCCGGCCTGCCCGGTGCCCTTCACGCCCAGCGGGTTCGACGCGGTCGGCTCCGAGTCGTTCAGGCCGCCGGCGAAGTTCGGCAGGTCCTGCGCGCGCGGCAGCGCGTAGTCCAGGAACGAACCGGTGAGCAACTGGCCCGAGCCGGGGTCGAAGACGACGTGCTCCAGCAGCGCCTGCCCGATGCCCTGCGCCACCCCGCCATGCACCTGACCGAGCGCCACGCGCGGGTTGATCAGGCTGCCGAAATCATCCGCGATGGTGTAGCGATCGAGCCGCACCACACCGGTATCCGGATCAATCTCGACTTCCGCGACATGGCATCCGTTCGGAAACGTGTAGAGCTCGGAGCCGTTCTTCGCATTTCCTTCCAGTCCCGGTGTCAGTCCCTCCGGTAGATTGGCAGGATCCCGCGCGGCGTCGGCCACCTTGCCGATCGCCATCGCGCGCTCGGTGTTCTGCACGACAAAGTTGCCTTCGATGAATGACACCTGATCGACCGGCGCCTGAAGCAGGTGCGCGGCGATCAGCCGGCCTTTCTCGATCAGGCTTTCGACGGCCATCACCAGCGCGGTGCCGCCCATATGCATCGAACGCGCGCCGCCATGGCCGTTGCCGCCGGGCAGAAGGTCGGTGTCGCCCTGGTGGAAGCGGAATGCGGAAATCGGCAACCCCATGAGGTCGGCCGCGACCTGGGGATAGGCGGTCTCGTGTCCCTGTCCATTGGACTGCGTGCCGACGGCGAGCGACACCGTGCCGTCCGCCTCGAACGCCGCCCGGGCGAACTCGCCCAGCGCGCCGCGGGAGGTTTCGAGAAAGCAGGCGACTCCGATGCCGCGCAACAACCCGGCCTTCTTCGATCGCGCGCGGCGCGTGCGAAAACCCTCGAGATCGGCGAGCGAGATCGCCTCGTCCAGACCGGCCTTGAAGCGGCCGCCGTCGATCTTCATGCCCATCGCCGTGCGGTGCGGAAACCTGCCGATCATGTTGCGGCGGCGCAACGCGACGGCATCGATCCCGGTCTTGACCGAGGCGAGGTTCACAAGGCGCTCGATCAGATAATTGGCTTCGGGCTTGCCGGCGCCGCGATAGGCGTCGATCGGCGGCGTGTTGGTGAAGGCGCCGCGCACCTCGACGAACACGGCGGGAATATCATAGACGCCGCCCATCGCGCTGCCGGCGGCGTTGGTCGAACTGACGGGGCCCTGGGTCGAAAGATACGCGCCCATATTGGCGACCGCCCGCACTTCCAGGCCGAGAAACCGGCCATCCTTGTCGAGGGCGAGCCTCGAGCGGGCAAAGAAATCGCGGCCCTGCGCGGAGCTGACGAAATCCTCTGATCGTTCGGAGATCCAGCGCACCGGGCGGCCGAGCTTTCTTGCCGCCCACAGCACCAGCACATATTCGGGATAAAGGTAGTTCTTCATCCCGAAGCCGCCGCCGACGTCGGGCACAACGACGCGGATGCGCTCGGCTGGAATCTTGAAGATGGTATCGGCGAGTTGCCGGCGAAGATCATGGACGCCCTGCCCGGTCAGCGACAGGCAAAACCCGCCGGTGTTGCTGTCATGAAAGCCGATGGCGGCCCGCGTCTCCATGGGGGCGGCGACCACGCGGTTGTTGAAGAGGTCGCATTCGACGACATGCGCCGCCTGCGCCATCGCGGCGGCTACAGCTTCAGCATCGCCCTTGCGAAACAGGAAGGCGGAATTGCCCGGCGCCTCCGGCCAGATCGCCGGGGCGTCCGGTTGCAGCGCCGCGGTGGCCATGGTGACGCAGGGCAGCGTTTCATAGGCGGCATCCACCGCTTCGCCGGCCGCCAGCGCCGCCTCCGGCGACTCCGCGACGATGCAGACCACGGGATCGCCGACATGCCGCACGAAGCCGCGCGCGAGCGCCGGGCGCGGCGGAACGACGATCGGCTCGACGGCGTCAATCACGGTGATGCAGGGCAATTCCCCGATGCCGTCGGCCGCGAGGTCGGCTTCGGTGAACACCGCCACCACGCCGGGGACCGCGCGCGCGGCTTCCAAGTTTAGCCGGGCGATCCGAGCGAACGCGATCGGAGAGCGAAGCACATAGGCGTGCAACACCCCGGGCACGTGATCGTCGGCGACGTATTCTCCATGGCCGGTGAGGAAGCGAAGGTCTTCCAGCCTGTTCAGGGACTGTCCTCGATAACGCTCTTGCAACCGTTCACCTCCTTCCAATGTGCCAAGGCGCCCCGAATACCGATCGGCAGGGATGCTACGCCACCCTAGCATCAGAGCATGGTGCGATGACCAGAAGAGCGAGCGTCCTGTCCACGCCTTCTCCCAACTAAAAATATCGAAAACAACCCCATGCAAAGTAACAGGGGGGTCGCTGACATGGATGCCTGACTCGAAAAAACTTTGACACGTCGGGCAAATCAGCGGCACTCTTCCATCATCGCGCAACTTTCTGACCGAGTGTCGCCCTGCCCAACGGGCTCTTTGGCGTGATCACCGGCCATACATCCCGACCATTGAAGGTGCACCGCTCGCTACATCGAACGATCGCGACCCGATGCCACACCGCGTGCACTGCCTTGGCATCGCGTCGTCCCGCCGCACAGTCGTCGGGAAAGCGATGCCGACAGAACGAAAGCGGAGGGGTGCGCCGCCGATGGCGAACGGATGTAAGGAGGGCCTCCGATGACCCCCTTTGCCACTCGCTCCGGACGAAATTCCGTTGCCAACCGGCAAAGAAAGCGGCAAAATGACCGGCAATTTTAACGGTCTTACTTTATATAAGTCACTGATAAATATATATTATAACCGGAAAAGAAAGCGGCAAAAGTGACCACTTCGACCGCAATGGAACCCCTCCTCCCTGAGGAGAGCCAGCGCCTTTCCGACCTTGCAACCGACCTCGTTGCCAAGAGCAACGCCCTGGCAGGCCGCCTTCACCCCGTCATGCAAGAGGGCCTTGGGGACCTCGTCCGCTCGATGAACTGCTACTACAGCAACCTCATCGAGGGACACCATACCCACCCCATTGATATTGATCGCGCCCTGGCTGGTGACTACAGCGCCGGGCCCGAAAAACGCAATCTCCAGCTCGAAGCACGCGCGCACATCGACGTGCAGCAAAAGATCGATGCTGGCGCGGCGCCGCAACCTTCCACTTCGATCGAGTTCATCCGCTGGGTCCACAAGGAGTTCTGCCTGCAACTGCCGGAGAAGTTCCTGATCGTTTTAGATCCCAGGACCGGCCGCGAAGAAAGGGTCGTTCCGGGCGAGCTGAGGCGCATCCTGGTCAAGGTCGGACACCACCTTCCCCCTGCCCCGGAAGACCTGGCTGCGCTGCTCGAACGCTTCGCCTCTGCTTACGGCAACGACAAGCTCGCCAAAATCCAACGCATCATCGGCGTCGCGGCTTCACACCATCGCCTGCTGTGGATTCACCCGTTCGCTGATGGCAATGGCCGGGTTACGCGCCTCTATTCCCACGCGCTCCTCAAAGAGCTTGGCATTGGCTCAAGCCTCTGGCCCGTCTCGCGCGGTCTTGCCCGCGCCGTCGATAAGTACACGACGGCTCTGCAATCTGCCGACCAGCCGCGTCGCGGCGACCTCGACGGTCGTGGCAACCTCACCCAATCCGGCCTGGTCGATTTCTGCGTGTTTTTCCTGTCGAGCTGCGTGGACCAGATGGTCTTCATGGAATCGCTGTTTGAGCCCGCCGAGCTGCAGCGGCGCATGGAAATCTGGTGCGAGGAAGAGACCCGCGCCGGCCGTTTGCCAAGAGGTAGCTGGGCGCTGCTGCGCGAAGCCTTGCTGACCGGCGAGTTCGCGCGCGGTAAGGCCCCAGGCCTTACCGGCTACCAGGAACGTCAGGCCAGAACGGTGCTCAACACCCTCATTGAAAAAGGCTTCCTGGTCTCGCCAACCTCGCGATCGCCTGTACGGCTGGGCTTCCCGCTGGCGGTGGTCGATAGGTGGTTTCCGCGTCTGTATACCGGCCCGGCGAGCGCAACCTAGGAAGCTGTTCGCGGCGACAAACGCGGCGCACTCGGTGGTCGATGCGCGGCATTGTTTCGGGCATCCGATGCAGCGACCTTAATCACAGGAGCGCGATGCTGGCGGCTCCTCGATCAACAAAGCCCCGAGTAACCGCGGCGGCGAGCGCGACTAGCTAGTCGCGCCTTGTCGGTCGTGCCCAGGAGAAGGTTGCTGATCCATACCGGCAGCCCATAACAGAAAACCTCCCAAGTCTTTGACCTGGGAGGTTTTTAACTTGGTTGCGGGGATAGGATTTGAACCTATGACCTTCAGGTTATGAGCCTGACGAGCTACCGGGCTGCTCCACCCCGCGATAAACCGTTGCGCGCCTTGCCGGGAACGACACCGAAACGAATCTGGCCAACGCCCGGGGGCGCCGATCAATGCCGTCTGGAAGCTTCCTGAGAAGGCAACCCATGGCAGATGCCCTCGGGTGCGAGCGGTATGTACCAACGTGAACCCGCTTTGGAAAGGCCCGTCGGCGATCTTTTGAGCTTTTTGTGACGGTCGAAACGCGCGTTATTGCGCCAAATCAGCCCGCCGAGACGGCTCTTGCCAGAAACTTGCCAAAAGCCCAGCTTCCCAGCCGGAACCCGAGGGAAACGCCATGGACCAGCCACTGAAAAGCCCCGGGCAATATGCCCTGGAGGACGCCTTTCACCGCCTGCGCGAGCTGACCCGCACCACCGCCCCGCCCAGCCTCGCCGAGCGGCTCGACCGGCTGGCGCGGTTGCGCGCAGCGGTTTCGGATAACGAAACCCGCTTCGAGCAGGCGATCTCGGCCGATTTCGGCCATCGCAGCACGACCGAGACCACGATCGCCGAAACCATGCTGGTGCGGGGCGAGATCAGGCACGCCACCAAATCCCTGAAAGCCTGGATGGCCCCAACGCGGGTGGCCACCTCGCTGCAGTTCTTTCCCGCGAAAAACCGGCTGATGCCGCAGCCGCTCGGCGTGGTCGGAATCATCGCGCCGTGGAATTATCCGTTGCAGCTGACGCTGGCGCCGGCGGTGGCGGCATTGGCCGCGGGCAACCGGGTCATGATCAAGCCGAGCGAGTTGGTGCCGCGGTTCTCCGCGCTGTTGAGGGAAGTGATCGCAGCCAAGTTCGACCGCACCGAAATGATCGTCACCGGCATCGACGAGGGCATCTCCGCGGCCTTTGCGTCGCTGCCGTTCGACCATCTGATCTTCACCGGCTCGACCCGGGTCGGCCGCCTGGTCGCCGAAGCCGCGGGGCGCAATCTGACGCCGGTCACGCTCGAACTCGGCGGCAAATCGCCCGCCATCGTCGACCGCTCCGCCGATATCGCCGAGGCCGCCGATCGCATTGCCTACGGCAAGTTGCTCAATGCCGGCCAGACCTGCATCGCGCCGGATTATGCGCTGGTGCCGGAAGCGTCCGTGCAGGAATTCGCCGACAAGGTGCAGGCCAGCATGCAGCGGATGTTCGGGACCGACCCTGACAACAAGGACTACACTTCGATCGTCTCCGACCGGCATTACAGCAGGCTCGAGGGCCTGGTGGCCGATGCCGCCGCCAGGGGCGCGACGATCCTGCACAAGACCAGGCCCGACGATCCCGCCTGGAAGTCGAAGCGCAAGTTTCCACCGACCATCGTGGTCGGCGCGACACCCGATATGGCGATCATGCAGGAAGAAATCTTCGGCCCGCTGCTGCCGGTCATGGGCTACAGGGATCCGGGCGAACCGGTGGCCTACATCAACAGGCACGACCGCCCGCTGGCGCTGTACTGGTTCGGCAAGGACGGTGCGGCGCGCGACGAGGTGCTGGACCGCACGGTCTCGGGCGGCGTCACGGTCAACGACTGCCTGTTTCACTTTGCCCAGATGTACCAGCCGATGGGCGGCGTCGGCGCGTCCGGCACCGGCGCCTATCACGGCAAATGGGGCTTCGATACGCTGAGCAAGCTGAAGCCAGTGTTCTATCGCTCGCCGTTCAACCGCCTCGCCGATCTCTATCCGCCCTATGGGGCGAAGATCGCGCGGCTGCAAAAGCTGCTGCGATTCATGTCGTAAGACTAGAGGCCGTCGTTGCGAAGAGCACTTGCGACGAAGCAATCCATGGTCGCCAGGCAAAGAAAGATGGATTGCTTCGCTGCGCTCGTAATGATGGAAGAAACAGAACGATAAGATTCGGGGGAATGCGCGTGACCGAAACATACGATTTCGTGGTGGTGGGCGGCGGCTCGGGCGGCTGCGCGGTGGCGGGACGGCTCTCCGAGGATCCCGGGACCTCGGTGGCGGTGCTGGACGCCGGCGGCAGGAACGACAATTGGGTGGTGACCACGCCGTTCGCGCTGGTGCTGATGGTCGCCGGCAACGTCAACAACTGGGCCTTCAACACCGTGCCGCAGCAAGGCCTCAACGGCCGCATCGGCTATCAGCCGCGCGGCAAGGGGCTCGGCGGCTCGTCCGCGATCAACGCGATGGTCTATATCCGCGGCCATCGCAGCGACTACGATCAATGGGCCTCGCTCGGCAATCCCGGCTGGGCCTATGCCGACGTGCTGCCCTATTTCAAGCGCTCGGAGGACAACGCCGATTTCGACGGCGAGTACCATGGCAAGGGCGGACCCCTGCATGTCGACGGATCGCGCACCGACAATCCGGTGCAGCAGATCTTCCTGCAAGGCGCGCGGGAAGCGCAGTTTCGTTTGCGCGAGGACTTCAACGCCGAGGACCACGAAGGCCTTGGCGTCTATCAGCTCACGCAGAAGAACGGCGAACGCTGGAGCGCGGCGCGCGCCTACCTCCATCCGCATATCGGCAGCCGCGCCAATCTGCGCATAGAGACCCGCGCGCACGCCACCCGTATCCTGTTCGAGGGCAAGCGCGCGGTCGGCGTCGAATACCGGCACGGCAAGGAACTGAAACAGATCCGCGCGAGGCGCGAGGTGATCGTTTCCGCCGGCGCATTCCAGACCCCGCAACTGCTAATGCTGTCGGGCGTCGGCGACGGCGACGCCCTCGGCCGGCACGGCATCGAAAGCGTGCATCATCTGCCAGGCGTCGGAGCGAACCTGCAGGACCATCCCGATTTCGTGTTCGGCTATCTGTCGGACAATCCGAACTTCAGCGGCCTGTCGCTGAAGGCGCTGCCGCGGCTGTTGCGCGCGATTCGCCAGTACCGCAGGGAACGCCGCGGACCGATGACCTCGAATTTCGCCGAGTGCGGCGGTTTCCTGAAAACCAGCCCCGACCTCGACGTGCCCGACATCCAGCTGCATTTCGGCATGGCGATGGCCGACGACCACGGCCGCAAGCGTCACAATGGCACCGGCTTCTCGCTGCACGTCTGCCTGCTGCGGCCGAAGAGTCGCGGCAGCGTCGCGCTCGGCAGCGCCGATCCGTTTGTAGCCCCTCTGATCGATCCGAACTTTCTCGGCGAGGCCGCCGATCTGGAATCCATGGTCGCAGGTTTCAAGGTCACGCGGCGGCTGCTGGAGACGCCGGCGCTGCGCGCCTTGCAGAAGAAGGACATGTTCACCGAGGGCGTCGAGACCGACGACCAGATCCGGGCGCTGCTGCGCCAGCGCGTGGACACCGTCTATCACCCGGTCGGCACCGCCCGGATGGGCAGAGATGCGATGGCCGTGGTCGATGCCCGGCTGAAAGTCCACGGTCTTGAAGGCCTGCGGGTCGTCGATGCCTCCGTGATGCCGACCCTGATCGGCGGCAATACCAATGCGCCGACCATCATGATCGGCGAGAAGGCGGCCGACATGATCAAGGCGGAGATGCGGGCGACCTGATGCAGCTGCGCCCTGCTCACCCGGACCCGGCCCCAAGTTCGAACCGGGAATTGAATTAACGCGCAGGTACGGAACAAAGGAATTGGCTCGCCGTTACAGCAGGGTTACTGGAGCGGAGACGAACGATGCAAAACCGACTGGCGGCCTATCTGGTATTGTCTTGCGCGGCTTTCGCATTTGCAACGCCGGCCACTGCCGGTGAGCAGCCTGCAAAGACGGCGGACACGACGACGGCAAAGGCGCCCGTCGAGACGTCTGCGACCACCCCGCCCGATTGCGCGACGCAGGTCTGGCCGCATTTTTCCAGTGCATGCTTGCGAGGGCAGAGTTCGCAAGTGAGCGTGCGGCAGGTCAATCTGACCACCGCGTCCCGTCCGTGAAGCTCGGATAAACCTCTCGACCTCTGAAACCGCCATCGGATGGCCGTGGGCCGACCCGCCGCGCGGAGCCCCTCCACGCGCAGCCCAACAGCATTTCGCCATGAGCCTGGGAACTGGCCGTTTGCCCTGCCACGTTCGCGCGTATGCGGTCAGACCTGCGCCACCCCGTGGTCCGCGCAGTGATAAATCCCTTGGTACCAATCTCCCGGTTTGGGCGCCACCGCCCTCGGGGGTCCGTCCGCATGTTTCGCATAGGATCTCAACGAAAAAGGCCGGCACGCATGCCGGCCTTCAACGTTCCTGTTGTCGGTTACCTCAATAGCAGAAACAGAAGAATCAGCGGGATCGGTATTCCAACCAGCCAAAGCAGAATGGGCATTTTACTCTCCTTCGTTAAGTGCTTCGTTCACCAGAAGCGATGCCCGGCGAACATGGGAATGCGATCTTCATCCCGATGGCGACCGCCTGCCGCCGCAGCCGCTGTAGCGACAACGAGACTGATGAGCAGCGACATCGCGGCAATGAAGGCGGTGATCAGGGTCGTCTTGCGGGCTTTATCCGCCTGCTCCCTGGCCTTTATTTCCAGGTCACGGGCTTCGGTGACCGCCGAATCGACCCTGGCTTGTGCTTCGGGCTGGGGCAGTCCGGTCCGTGACGCCACGATTTGGGTGAGATAGGTCCGGTCGCGTGCCGTCAACGCCTGATTCTTGATGGCACCGGCGAATATCCGCCCCGTTTCAGCGCGCAGCGCGTCATCGTTTGACGCGTTGGCCGCCTTCACATCGCCGGCAGCACCGGTCGTCTGGCCCGGCTGCGGCCGGAGAAGCAGGTCGACCGCGTAGTCCGCCGGCCCCATCGCGAGGCCCGATTTGGAGAGATTTCCCGACGCCGCGCCCGCGGCGACGGTCGAGGCCGCTTCAGCGCCCGTCTTGGCCGCCCCGAGTCCGACGATCGCCAGCACCGCCGCTCCCATCAGGACACCGACGGCCCACACCATGAAGCCGTGGGTGCTGTCTCGAAATGCTCCTTCGGCCGACCGCGAATCCATCCAGCGCGATCGCATGCGACCGGCGAGATATCCTCCAGCGGCGAAGCTGGCGATCTGGACCAACACCATCCACCAGGCGAGCGCGAGCGCCACGACCCACAGCTTGGCGCCGGCGCCGGGCCAGGGCGAAGTGAGGGAAAGGCCGACCGCGCTTCCGAACGTCAAAAGCAGGAACGACAAAGCAGCAGCTGCTATCGCACCCGCCAGAATGGGTCCCCATTCGAGATAACTGGGCTTCGCAGCAATCGTATCGGTGATAGCCATTTTGGGTATTTCCTTTGATGAATTAACGAAGCCCGATGAGGGAAAGGACCGCCATGACGATGACGACGAGACCGACCAGATAAACTACACCGTTCATATTTGTTCTCCTGTTGTGGAACTGGATTGTTTACTTCGCGCCTGGAATGCTGATGGTGAAATTCGGACCTGAGTTGCCCATCTTTCCGGTAGCCATCAGCACTGCGGCGCCGATAAAGATCACCAAGACGACCCCAACCAGAACTCCCAGAATTCCGCTCGCCGAGTCACCACTGTCTGACATTGATTTTTCTCCATGTTGAAACGCGCACCATAACGGCATGGAACCGCGAAGGTTCCGGGGAGCCGCTTCTTCTTCGGTGGATTTCAGCAAATAGACCGCGACGTGGAATGCCGGAACGCCCGGTCGCAGCGCGAGCGCCGTTGGGTTGTCGGCAATTCGATCTGCTACGCCAAAGGCGGGCGACGGGCGACCTTGCCAAGGCAACACACGTGGAACGGGCGCGTCCGCTTGCCCGCGTTTACCCGACGACTTGCGGCAAGTCCGAGCGGTTGCCGGTGGTGGCGGCTGATTGACCTGATCACGCCAGCAGGAAGCCGCCGTCCACCGTCACCACGCTGCCGGTCATGTAGCGCGAGGCGCCGGAGGCGAGCAGCATGATGGCGCCGTCGAGATCGGATTCGGCGCCGACACGGCGCTGCGGGATCCGCTTGGCCAGCTTCTCGCCCGCGGGCGTTGCCCAGAATTCGTGGTTCATCTCGGTGTCGATATAGCCCGGCGCCAGTGCATTGACGCGGATGCGGTTGCCGGCGAGCTCCAGCGCCATCGCCTTGGTGGCCTGGATGATCCCCGCCTTGGAGATGGTGTAGGGCGAGAGGAACTTCATCACGCCGAGGCCGAGCACGGAGGCGACGTTGACGATGTTGCCTTGCTGCTTGCGCGCGATCATCCGCCGCGCGAGCTCGGTCGCCGTGAAATAGGCGCCCTTCAGGTTGGCGTTGATGACGGCGTCCCAGTCCGCCTCGGTCTGGTCGACCGCGAGCTTTTCGATGGCGATGCCGGCATTGTTGACCAGCACGCTGACCGGACCGAGGGCGGCTTCGGCGTGGTCGATCGCGCTGGCGATCGAGGCGGTGTCGGTCACGTCCATCTGCACCGCGACGGCGCGGCCGCCATTGCCGCGGATCTCATCCTCGAGACTCTTCAGCTTGGCGGTCTGGCGCGCCGCCAGCACCACCGCGGCGCCCCCGGCGGACAGCACACGGGCGAACTGCCTCCCCAGCCCCTGCGAGGCGCCGGTGATCAGAATGACTTCTTTACTGACGTCGAATAGACCGGGCATGGCAGGTTCCTGGGAGAGTTATGGCCGCATTGATACAGACGATTTTAGCGATCGCAAACCTGTTTCGGCAGCCAGATATCCGGCCTTATCAGCGGCTCCTCGGTTCGCTACAGTGACAGGATCGGACCTTCAAAAAACACCTGACATAACGGGAGTGAGACAGTGGATCTTGGAATCAAAGGCCGCCGCGCCATCGTGTGCGCTTCGAGCAAGGGCCTCGGTCGCGCCTGCGCCATGGCGCTAGCCAACGAAGGCGTGCATGTGACGCTGACCGCGCGCGGCGCCGAGGCGCTGCAGAAAACCGCCGACGAAATTCGCAAAGCCAGCCCCGGCGTCACGGTGACCGAAGTAGTCGGCGACATCACGACTCCGGCGGGCCGTGAAGCCGCGCTCAAGGCCTGCCCCGATCCGGACATCCTGATCAACAATGCCGGCGGCCCGCCGCCCGGCAATTTCCGCGACTGGACCCGCGACGACTGGATCAAGGCGATCGACGCCAACATGCTGACCCCGATCGAACTGATCAAGGCGACCGTCGACGGCATGATGGCGCGAAAATTCGGCCGCATCGTCAACATCACCTCGGCCGCGGTGAAGGCGCCGATCGAGGTGCTGGGCCTGTCCAACGGCGCGCGGGCCGGCCTCACCGGCTTCGTCGCAGGCGTCGCCCGCAAGACCGTGATCAACAACGTCACCATCAACGGCCTGCTGCCGGGCCCGTTCGACACCGACCGCTTGCGCGGCCCCGTCGCCAAGCTCGACGCCGACAAGCGCGGCATCACGGTCGACCAGTTGCTGGCGGAGCGCGCCAAACTCAATCCGGCCGGCCGCTTCGGCGACCCCGAGGAATTCGGACAGGCCTGCGCGTTTCTCTGCGGCGCCAAGGCCGGCTTCATCACCGGACAGAACATCCTGCTCGACGGCGGCGCCTTCCCGGGCACGCTCTAGATGAAGGCGGTCTGGTACGAGCGAGCGGGTGCGGCGCCCGATGTGCTGAGCTTCGGCGACATGCCGACGCCGATGGCCGGCCCGGGCGAAGTCCGGGTCCGGCTGGAAGCCTCCGGCGTCAATCCCGCCGATGTCGGCCGCCGCGCCGGCAGCTATCGCGCGCTGGAATTCCCCCGCGTGATACCGAACAGCGACGGCGCCGGGACCGTCGACCAGGTCGGCGACGGCGTCACCCGGCTGGCCGTTGGGCAGCGGGTCTGGCTGTTCAACGGCCAGCGCAACGGCCGCGCCTTCGGCACCGCGGCCGAGTATATCGCGCTCGCCGAGCACCTGGTGACGCCGCTGCCGGACTGTGTGTCATTCGCGGGCGGCGCGACGCTCGGCATTCCCGGCATGACGGCGTGGTGCTGCCTGTTCGGCGACGGACCGGTCGCCGGTCAGACCATCATGGCCACCGGCGGCGCCGGCGCGGTAGGCCATTATGCCGTGCAGCTGGCGAAATGGGGCGGCGCGCGGGTGATCGCCACGGTCAGTTCACCGCTCAAAGCGGAGCAGGCGCGGCTTGCCGGCGCCGATCTCGTGGTCAATTACAAGACCGAGGACGTGGTGGCCAAGGCGATGGCCTTTACCGAAGGGCGCGGCGTCAATCGGGTCGTCGATGTCGACTTCGGCGGCAACATCGCCACGACCCTCAAACTGATGGCGATGAATTCGACCATCGCCATTTACGCCAGCAACGGCAATCGCAGCCCGGTGGTGCCGATGCGCGAACTGATGGAGCGATGCATCGCACTGCGCGCGCTGGTGCTGTTCGCACTGCCGCAGCCATTGCTGGCGGCGGGACAGGCCGATATCTCGAAATGGCTTGCGGCCGGCAGGCGTATCCACAACGTCGCGGCGCAGTTTCCGCTGTCGGAGACCGCGCAGGCCCACCTCGCGGTGGAGAAGGGCGACAAGCTCGGCACCGTGGTGGTCGACTGCGCAAGGTAGAGACTGTTAGGTCGGCGCTTTATAGTCCAACAGAATGACGGTCCGGTTCATCACACCGGCGTCGTGCGCTCGTCGGTCCAGGTCAGGCCGAAGGCGTCGAGGCCTTCGGCGAGATAGTCGCTGACCAGAGGCTCGCCCAGCAGGTAGGCGGCGGTGCGGTTGTTGCGGCCGTCGGCGGCCTCGCGCCGCAGCTCATCCCACTCTTCGATGGTGCCGTCGCCGCGTCCGAGCCGCATCAGGGCGACCAGGTCGATCTGCTCGTCTTCGGTCATGGCCGTGATGAAGCCGGTGATCTCGTGCACCACGGGATCGTCGCCATTGTCCTCGAGTACGTCGACCATCTTGTCGTCGGCAGCGTTGGACCCGGAGTCCGGATCGGTGGCCCCCTCCTTGACATCGAATTCGCGGGTTTTCTCGATCAGGAACCGGACCTTTTCGGCGGAGATGGCTAGCTCTGGCATATGGGCTCTTCCTTGTGGGTGGCCGACCAACGCATAAGCGGGCGAGATGATCCATTGCATGGAGCGAAGGAAACCAGCATCTTCGTCTCCAAGAAACAAGATGCAGGGAACGCCGGATGCACTGGACCATAGGCAAGGTCAAAATCACCAAAATCGTCGAGCTGGAGACCGTTGGCAGCACGAGATTCATCCTCCCTTTGGCCAGTAACGAGGAAATCCGGAGGCTGCCCTGGCTGATGCCGCATTTCGCCACCGAGGAAGGCCGGCTCAGAATGTCGATCCATTCGCTGGTCGTGGAGACGCCCTCGCGACGGATCGTGGTCGACACCGGACTCGGCAACGACAAGGAAGGCCGCAAGGTGCCGACCTGGAATAACCGAAAGGACCCGTTCCTCGACACCATGAGAGCGGCAGGCTTTCGCCCCGACAGCATCGACACTGTGCTTTGCACGCATCTGCATGTCGACCATGTCGGCTGGAACACCCAACTGGCTGGCGGCCAATGGGTGCCGACGTTTGCCAACGCGCGCTACGTGTTCGGCCGAACCGAGTTCGAGCACTGGCGCGACCACAGCGACGAGAGCGACAAGCTCGCCGTCTTCAATGACTCCGTAAAACCGATCGCGGATGCCGGCCGCGCCGATCTGGTCGACAGCGACGCCAGGATCAGCGACGAGATCACCCTGATCCCGACGCCCGGCCACAGCCCGGGCCATATGAGCATCCACATCCAATCGGAGGGCGAGCAGGGCCTGCTGACCGGCGACGTCGCCCATCACCCCTGCCAGATGGCGTATCTCGACTGGTCCTCGACCGCGGATTCCGATCCCGCGCAATCGGCCGAAACGCGGCGCCGGCTGTTCTCGCGCTTCGCCGATACGCCGACGCTGGTGATCGGCGGGCATTTCAACGCCGGACACATCCAGCGCGACGGCGACGCCTTCAAATTCGTGGCGCTGGCGTGAGGCCGGCCGAACTGTGCGGCCCCGCAATGCAGCGGACAGTCAGCAGTTGAATTTACCCGCCCGCTGTTCCATGAAGCATCCAGGCAATCAAGACCTTCACCAAGGGAGTGAGACATGAAGCTCGTTCGTTACGGGGCCAAGGACCAGGAAAAGCCCGGCCTGATCGATAAATCAGGTCAGCTACGCGACCTCTCGGCCCATGTGAAGGATCTGGACGGCGAGGCCTATGCGCCGGCGTCGCTGGCAAAACTCGCCGCCCTCGATACCTCGAAGCTGCCCGCGGTCGACGGCAAGCCGCGGATCGGGGCGCCGGTCGGCGGCGTCCCCAAGTTCATCGCCATCGGCCTCAACTATTCCGACCACGCCGCCGAAGTCGGGATGCCGATTCCGGCCGAACCCATCATTTTCATGAAGGCCATCAACAGCCTCTGCGGCCCCAACGACGCGGTCGAGAAACCGCGCGGCTCGACCAAGCTCGACTGGGAAGTCGAAATCGCCATCATCATCGGCACCCGCGCCAAATACGTCTCCGAGGCCGACGCGCTCAATCACGTCGCCGGCTATTGCGTCTGCAACGACGTCTCCGAGCGCAATTTCCAGATCGAGCGCCTGGGCCAGTGGACCAAGGGCAAATCGCACGACACCTTCGGCCCGCTCGGCCCGTGGGTCGCCACCAAGGACGAGATCGCGGACGTGCAGAAGCTCTCGATGTGGCTCGACGTCAACGGCAAGCGCTGCCAGACCGGTTCGACCGCGACCATGATCTTCGGTGTCGCCAAGATCGTGTCCTACGTGTCCGAATTCATGACGCTGATGCCCGGCGACATCATCACCACGGGGACACCGCCCGGCGTCGGCTCCGGCATGAAGCCGCCGAAATTCCTCAACGTCGGCGACGTGGTCACGCTCGGCATCGAGGGTTTGGGCGAGCAGCGCCAGGAAATCGTCGCGGCATGAGGCGGCCGCCCGGCCATGACGGAGAAGATAACCTCGCAAGGACACAAAAATGAAGCTCTCTTTCTCCCCCGCCTCGCCCTTCGCCCGCAAGGTGCGCATTGCCGCGATCGAACTCGGCCTGATCGACAGAATTGAATTCATCGCGGCCACGGTGACGCCGGGCCAGCCCAATGACGAGTATTCGCGCATCACGCCGCTTAAGAAGCTGCCGGTGCTGATCCTCGACAATGGCGACGTCATTCTCGATTCCTACGTCATAACAGAATATCTCGACGAACTGGCAGGCGGCGGCAAACTCGTTCCGGCATCGGGCGAGATCAGATGGAAGGTCAAGAGCGACCATTCCATGCTGCAGGGCATGCTCGATTCGATGCTGCTGTGCCGCTACGAAAAGATGGTGCGGCCGGAATCGCTGCGCTGGCAGGCGTGGGCCGACGATCACTGGGCCCGTGCCTGGAACGGCATGGCGCGGTTCGAGAAGCAGGCCGAGATGCTCGCGCGGCCGCAGCTCGATATTGCGCAGATCGCGCTTACCTGCGTGCTCGGCTATGCCGACTTCCGCTTCGCCGATTGCGGCTGGCGCAAGGCCTACCCCAGGCTCGACGCCTTCCATGAGAAGATGCTGGAGCGGCCGTCGGTCAAGATCTCGCTGCCGCCGCCGGCGTAACGGGCAGGAGTTTCCATGACTCTCAAACTCACCGTCGGCGAACTCACCATCCATCGCCTCATCGAGCAGGAAACCAGCTTCCTGCCTGCGCTGGAGATGCTGCCCGGGCTGACGCCGGAAGCGCTCGCGGAAAACCGGGCATGGATGCAGAAGGCCGGCGCGCTCGACGCCGGCGACGTACTGATCCTGTGTTTCCAGTCCTACGTGGTGAAGACTCCGCATCACACCATTCTGGTCGACAGCTGCATCGGCAACGACAAGCCGCGGCCGCTGCGCCCGAAATGGAACATGAAGACCGACGACACTTACATGGATGCGCTGGCCGCGGCCGGCTTTTCCGTCGGCGACATCGACTTCGTGATGTGCACCCACCTGCACGTTGACCACGTCGGATGGAACACGCGGCTGGAGAACGGCCGCTGGGTGCCGACGTTTCCGAAGGCGCGCTACGTGTTCGGCAAGGGCGAATTCGACTACTGGACCGAGCAGAACGAGAAGGCCCCGGTGCCGCCGTTCGGCGACAGCGTCCTGCCGGTGGTCGAGGCGGGCAAGGCCGAGATCGTGCGCGACGACTACGCGATCGGCGATCACACGCGGATCCTGCCGACGCCGGGGCATACGCCGGGGCATGTCGCGTTCACCTTCGGCCGCGGCAGGGACGACGCTGTTTTCAGCGGCGACCTGATGCACTCGCCGCTGCAGACACGCTATCCTGAACTGTCGGCGAAATTCGACGTCGACCAGGCGCAGGCGGCAGCGACGCGGCGCGGCTTCCTGGAGCGCTATTGCGACACCGACACGCTGTGCTGCACCGCGCATTTCCCTTCGCCCTCAACGGGGAAAATCCGGCGGCTGGGCAACGGGTTTTCGTGCGAGGCGGTTTAGCTGCTTGCACCTCGCCCCGCTTGCGGGGCGAGGGAGAAAAATTCAATCGAACAAACTCGGCGTGTGATTGACCACCGCGCCTTCGATGGCGAGCATTTTCAGCTTGGTCACCACGCCGCCATTGGCCGAAAAGCCGCCGGGCTTGCCGCCGGCGGCGAGAACGCGGTGGCACGGCACCACGATCGGACAGGGATTGCGGCCGAGCGCCTGGCCGACGTCGCGCGACAGCTCGACGCCGCCGAGTTTTTTGGCGATGTCGCCGTAGGTCAGCGTCTTGCCCGGCGGAATGCTGCGGGCGATCTCGTAGACACCGCGGTTGAATTCGGGAACGCCGTCGAGGTCGAGCACGACATCGGCGAGGTCATTGGGCTTGCCCGCGAGCAGTTCGACGATACCGTCGATCGCGTGCTGCACCTCGGCCGGCGGCGGCGCCTCGGCGAGGTCGCCATGGCTCTGGCGGATGCGGGTGCGGGTCTTGTCCTCGCCGCCCATCGGCAGCTGCACGCCGCTGATGCCGCGCGCACCCCATACGATGCCGCAGCGGCCGATTGATGTGTCGAATATTGCAAAAGAATGGCCGGTCATGGTTGGCTCCAATCTGGCGGCTTCCATGTCTGAGTTTGACACCCCGGAAGATAGGCCTGGAAATTGTTGCGATCCACCCGGATTCCGGGGAAGTTTCACGCGGTCCATGCGCCCTGCCCTTAGCTTACCCGTCAGCGAGCCCCGCCATGCAAACCCTTCACGTCAACGGATACGACATGGCCTATCTCGAGGTCGGCCGGGGCCTGCCGCTGGTCTGCGTGCACGGCTCGCTGTGCGACTTCCGGATCTGGTCGTCGGTGCTCGGGCCCTTGACGACAAGGCATCGCGTGATCGCGGTGTCGCTGCGGCACTTCTTTCCCGAGCATTGGGACGGCGTCGGCGACACTTATTCGATCGCGCAGCATGTCGAAGACGTCATCAGCTTCATCCGGCAGCTGGATGCCGGGCCGGTCGACCTGATGGGACATTCGCGCGGCGGCCACGTCTCGTTTAGGGTCGCGCAGCGGCGGCCCGATCTGTTGCGCAAGCTGATCCTGGCCGAACCCGGCGGCGAGCTCGATGGCACGCTCGATCCGGCCTTCGAGCCCGGCCCTTCGCCGCTGGCGGCGCGGTTCGCGGCTTCGGCTGAAAAGATCGCGGCCGGCGATATCGACGGCGGGCTGGCGTTCTTCATGGATTCGCTGGAAGGTCCCGGCGCCTGGAACCGGCTGCCGGCGACGCCGAAGCAGTTGTTGCGCGACAACGCGATGACGCTGATCGGCCAGGTCCGCGACAACCGGCCGCCGTTCTCCAAGGCCGATGCCGAGGCGATCAGAACGCCGACGCTGTTCATCGGCGGCGCCAGGACCAAGGGCGCGCTGCCGCAGGTGCTGCGGGCGCTGGCCGCGCACGTGGCCGATGCGAAGACGGTGATGATCCCCGGCACCACGCATCCGATGTTCGAGCAGGCGCCGCGGAAATACTGCGAGATCGTGCTGGAGTTTCTGGCGGCCGGGTGATCCCGATGCAAGAATCTGTTTTCGTTGCCTGGGGCTAAGCATGACGTCCACGATCGACATCAAACAGCTAGACGCGTCGCCCGAGACGCGCAGAATGCTGAGCGAAATCCTGATCGAGACGGTCGCGCACGGCGGATCGGTCAGCTTCATGCATCCGCTGCCGCCGGAAGCCGCAGGCACCTTCTGGGACAGTGCGCTGGCGGCTGCCGGCCGGGACGAGCGGATCATCCTCGGCGCCTGGGACGGGGATGTACTCGCCGGGACCGTCACCCTGCTGCTCGATTGCCCGCCCAATCAGCCGCATCGTGCCGAAATCGCCAAGATGATGACCCGCCTTGGCCATCGCGGCCGCGGCATAGCCACGGCCTTGATGCGGATGGCCGAGGAGCTCGCGGTGCAACGAAACCGAACCCTGCTGGTGCTGGACACCGCAACCGACGGCGGCGCGGCGGGCCTGTACGAGAAACTGGGCTTCACCCTGGCGGGAGAAATTCCGGACTATGCATTCAAGCCGCAGGGCGGGCTGAGCGGGACCCTGATCTACTGGAAGCGGATCGGCAGCTGAGCCGGCGAATGTCGAGCGACTCGGTCAGTTCAAGCTCGAGATGCTCGACGCCGCGGCGGCGTCATAAGGGTCTGGTTGCAGAGAACACAATAGCCTGCAGCGGCATGCGGCCGGGATCGGCGCCGAACTCGCGGCGAAATTCCTGCGCCAGCGCGGCGACGATTTCGTCCGGCTCGACGCCGCCGCGGGCATGGATCTGATCGATCAGCGGGTTGCCGTGCACCGCCGCGCGTGCGAAATTCGCGACGTCCGGGATCGCCTTTTGCAGACCGAGCACGGCGACGTTGATGTCGCCGAAACCGGCCGCGATCAAGAGTTCCTTGATCGGATCGACCTGATGGCAGGAGAACGGCACGCTGTAAAACTGCGGCGGATCGGCGGGGAAGAACCGCCCCGCGACTTCGTGCGCGATCCGGCCGAACGGGTTGTAGCGATGGGAGTCCCAAGCGCTGAACAGATATCGCCCGCCGGGGACCAGAACGCGAAAAGCCTCGGAAAAGGATTTGGCCTTGTCCGGAAAGAACATCAGGCCGAATTGGCAGACTACGGCCTCGAAGCTTGCGTCCGCGAAAGGAAGCGCAATGGCGTCGGCGGGTTGGAATTCGACCTGCTCGCCGGCGCGGAACTTGGCGCGGGCGATCTCCAGCATCGGCGGATTGAGATCGGTCGCCGTCAGGTGTGCGCCAACGGGCAATGCGTCGCGCAGCTTGCGTGTGACGATGCCGGTGCCCGCCGCCGTCTCCAGCACCCGCGCCGGGTCTCCGGCAGCGGCGCGCTGCGCCATGTCGGCGGCGTAATCGGCAAAGATCAGCGGACCGAGGCCCTGATCGTAGTATCGGGGAATGCTGCCAACGAAACTCGCTGAACCGTTGCTCATGACGACCTCCATGGGCTGTGGCGCGAGACCCCCAGCCACCGTCTGAAAGGCCGTAGCCTACCCCTTGACTACGCCGGCCTCTCCGCTAATTTCCGAGTACGGAATTCCGTATTCCAAATTGGACGCGCCCATGAACCCGCTCGACCCGACCCCGAACCTGATCGATCAGGTCTATGCGCGGATTCTCGATGGCATCATCGACCGCACGCTGCCGCCGGGACATCGCATCCGCCAGAACGAGCTCGCCGAGCAGCTCGGTGTGTCGCGGCAACCGGTCAGCCACGCGCTGCATCTGCTGCACCGGCAGGGTCTGGTCGCCGAAAGCGGCCGCAAGGGTTTTGAGGTCACCCAGCTCGATCCGGCGCGGATTCGCCAGCTCTATGAGGTGCGCGGCGCTATCGATGCGCTGGCCGCAAAACTCGCCGTCGGGCGCGTCAAGACCGACGCGACAGCGCGCGCAGCTCTCGAGACGGCGCTGCGCGCCGGGCGCGGGATCGACAGCAAGACGCCGCTGGCGCGGCTGATCGCGCTCGATGTCGACTTTCATCGCGCCATCTACCGGCTTTCGGGCAATCCCGCGATCGAGGAAATGATCGCACCGCAGTGGCCGCATATGCGCCGTTCGATGGCGACGGTACTGGCCGAACTGGATTATCGCCAGAGCGCGTGGACCGAACATGAGACCATCGCCGCGCATGTCCTGTCCGGCAACGCGAAAGCCGCGGAAGGCGCCGCGCTGGCGCACGCGATCGGCGCCGGGCGAATGACCGAAGAGAGACTGAACGCGACGGAGCGAGCTGCATAGGTAAGCCAGGACGTGGAGGGCGGGGACAAGCCCGGCCATACGAAAGAACAAAACCGAAGGAGGAACCGATGAAACTGACCCAGCAACAAATCGACGATTTCAACCGCGAGGGCTGGCTGTTTCTGCCGGAACTGTTCAGCCCCGAGGAGGTCGCGCTGCTGGCGCGCGAGGCGGAGGGCATCTACGACACGCAGCGCCCCGAGGTGTGGCGCGAAAAGAGCGGCGCGCCGCGCACCGCCTTTGCCGCCCATCTCTACAACGAGGCGTTCGGCCTGCTCGGCGCGCATCCGCGCATGATCGATCCGGTGGAGCAGATCTTCGGCGAGAAGGTCTACATGCACCAGTACAAGATCAACGCCAAGTCGGCCTTCACCGGCGACGTCTGGCAGTGGCACCAGGACTACGGCACCTGGAAGCGCGACGACGGCATGCCGCAGCCCCGCGCGATGAACATCGCGATCTTCCTCGACGAGGTGATGCCGATCAACGGCCCCCTGATGCTGGTGCCGAAGAGCCAGACCGCCGGCGACCTCAAGGCTTCGCACGATCTCCAAACCACCTCCTATCCGCTGTGGACACTGGACGAGGAGACCGTGACCCGGCTGGTCAAGGACGGCGGCATCGTCGCGCCGACCGGCAAGGCCGGCGGCATGTTGATGTTCCACGGCAATCTGGTGCATGGCTCGGCCGGCAACATCACGCCCTATCCGCGCAAGATCGTTTACCTCACGCTGAACGCGGTTTCCAACTACATCCGTAACCCCACGCGGCCGGAATACATCGCGCATCGCGATTTTACCCCGATCCAGACCGTGGACGACGATGCGCTGCTGCGGCTGGCACAGGCGCACCGGCAGGCGGCGGAATAGATAGCCACTCTCGTGCCCCGGACGCAGCGCAGCGCCCTTGCAGTGCGCTGCTGAGCCGGGGCCCACGCCACAAGCCACCATCTCCATGGGTCCCGGCGCTGCGGAGAAGCGTGACCGGACGATGCTAGGCATCGCCGGGAGAACGCTGCACCGCGTCCGGGACACGTTTCATTGCAACCGGATCACCTCCCCATGAACCTTTCCCACCTGCTCGACGCCCGCCGCGCGGCGGGCAAACCGGTCCGCGTCGCGCTGATCGGCGCCGGCAAGTTCGGCTCGATGTTTCTGGCGCAGGTGCCGCACACGCCGGGGCTCGAAGTGCCGCTGATCATCGATATCGACCGCGACCGCGCCCGCGAGGCCTGCCGCACGGTCGGCTGGGACGAGGCGCGGATCGCGGCCACGACCTTCACCGACGACGGCGCGCGCGCCATCGCGGGCGGCGCGATGGACGTCATCGTGGAAGCCACCGGCAATCCCGCGGTCGGCATCCGGCATGCCCGTGCGGCGATCGCGGCGGGCAAGCATATCGTCATGGTCAATGTCGAGGCCGACGTGCTGGCGGGGCCGCTGCTGGCGGAGGAAGCGCGCAGGGCCGGGGTGGTGTATTCGCTGGCCTATGGCGACCAGCCGGCCTTGACCGCCGAGATGGTGGACTGGGCCCGCGCGACCGGCTTTCGCGTCGTCGCCGCCGGCAAGGGCACCAAATACCTGCCGGCCTATCACGATGTCACGCCGGAAGGCGTCTGGAGCCATTACGGGCTGACACCAGGCGAGGCGCAGTCGGCCGGCATGAACCCGCAGATGTTCAATTCGTTTCTCGACGGCACCAAATCGGCGATCGAAATGGCGGCGATCGCCAACGCCACCGGGCTGGACGTACCCAGCGGCGGCCTGTTGTTCCCGCCCTGCGGTGTCGACGACCTGCCGCATGTGATGCGGCCGCGTGAAGCCGGCGGCGTGCTGGAGAAATCCGGCGTGGTGGAAGTGGTGTCGTCGCTGGAGCGCGACGGCCGGCCGGTGTTCCGCGACCTGCGCTGGGGCGTCTATGTCGTGCTGGAGGCGCCGAACGATTACGCCGCGGACTGCTTTAAGCAATACGGCCTCAAGACCGATTCTTCAGGGCGCTATGCGGCGATGTACAAGCCGTATCATTTGATCGGGCTCGAGCTGAACATCTCGATCCTGTCGGCGGCGCTGCGCGGCGAGCCGACCGGGCAGCCGCAGGGTTTCCGCGGCGACGTCGCCTCGGTAGCCAAACGCGATCTGCGCGCCGGCGAGATGCTCGACGGCGAAGGCGGCTATACGGTGTGGGGCAAACTGATGCCGGCGGCGGCGAGCCTTGCCGCCGGCGCGCTGCCGATCGGGCTTGCGCATCGGGTCAAGCTGAAGAACGACGTCGCCCACGGCGACGTGGTGTGCTGGAGCGACGTCGAGACCGATGCCAACAGCGACACCATCAAGACGCGCAAGGCGATGGAAGCGGCGTTCTCGTCTATACTAAAGCATAAGGCAGCAGACGGCTCGCGCGCGCCTGCCTGAACCATTTGCGGAACATGTCTTCCGTGTCCATCATCTCGGTAAAGCCGGCCTGGTTGATCTTCACGGTCGAGACGATCGCGGGCGGCCCCGGTTCGGTCTGGCCATAGCGCATGGTGTAGTCGGCGTACTGGAACGACAGGCCGACGAAGGCTTCAAGCCCGGGCGAGATCAGATCATGTTTGCGCCGCAGCGCCTCCCATGGCGAGATCCATTGCGGCCAGGTCCGCGCCAGCGACAGCGGCACGGCGGCACCCGGCTTCATGTCGAGGGCTTCCGCTATGGCCGGCCAGACATTCTCCCAGGTGAAGACGTCGCCGTTGGTGACGTTGAAGGCTTCGTTGCGCGCCGCCTCCGCCTCGCCGCTCCAGGCGATGGCGCGCGCCAAGAGGTCGACGTCGACCGCCTGCGACACCCGCGCCGCACCGGCCGGGTAATCCAGCGCCCTGCCCTGCTCGCGCAGCATGGCAGCATAGACGCCGAGCGGCGGAATCAGGTCCATGGCGCCGCCGATGGCCTCGCCGACGATCAGCACCGGCCGCAGAATGCTCCAGCACCAGGCCTTGCCCTGCTGCTGTTCGCGCAAAAACTTCTCCTGCGCCCAGTAGAAATTCGGCTGCTCGTACATCTCCGAGCGGCCTTCCCGCGCCGGCACCGCCAACGGGCGGACATGCACGCCATAGGCCTTGGTGCCCTGCAGCAGCGCCACGTGCCGAAGCGATGGCGCCGCCGGCTCGAGAACCGCCATCAGGTTGCGCAGCATCGCGTCATTGGTGCCGATCTGGGCCTGATCGCGCCAGCCATCGACCAGGTTCGGCGCCTCATAGAGCGCGGCATAGACGAGGTGGGTCGCGCCCTGCAGCTCGGCCGCGGCGCGCTTGCACTGGGCGGGGTCGGTCAGGTCGACCGCCACATGGCGGGCGCCGTAAAGCTGACGCGGCTTTCGCCGCGACAGCGCCACCACCTCGCATCCGCCGGCGCCGCCGAAATGCCGCAAGGCAGCGCTTCCCACCAGACCCGTGGCGCCCGCGACGACGACTTTCCTGACTGCCATTCACACGTTCTCTGATGCGACTGCCCGACCCTGCCTAGCAGATCATGGCGGAGCGCGTCAGTCCGCCGGTAGCGACTCATTGCCCGCCTAAGGTGCAGTTTGCTGGAAGGCGCGGCAATACGGGAGCTTCTCGCAACTGCGTTGTGAGGAAGGGCCGGAGCGACACCCTTGATTCCTTGGAAACGATTGGTCATCCTGCGTGCGGTTCGGGACGTCCGGATTTCGATGACGCTCAAAAGACAGGGATTTGTTCTCGATATCTGGATTCAGTACCAATCTCAGTCGACCTTCGGCGATGCGAAAAGCGACAATCAAGATCGTTGTCCCTCGTCGATAACGCGACATAAAAAACAGAGGAGGAAGCGCATGAAACGTCGTGAATTTCTAAAGGCAGGCGGCGTCGGTCTTGCTGCGAGCGCAGCGATTGCCGCACCCGCCATCGCACAATCGATGCCCGAGATAAAGTGGCGGCTCGCCGCCAGCTGGCCGAAGTCACTCGACACGCTCTACGGCGGCGTCGAATTCTTTACCAAGCGCGTGGCCGACCTCACCGACAACAAATTCCAGATTCAGCCATTCGCCGCCGGCGAGATCGTCGGCGGATTGCAGGTTCTCGACGCGGTGCAGAACGGCACGGTCGAGATGGGCAATACCGCGCTCTATTATTACTGGGGCAAGAATCCGGCGTTTACCTTCGGCACGTCGCTGCCATTCGGGCTCAACACGCGGCAGCATATGTCGTGGATGCTGTTCGCGGGCGGCATGGACATGCTCAACGACCTGCTGAAGGAATACAACTGCTTCGGCGTTCCCACCGGCAGCACCGGCGCGCAGATGGGCGGCTGGTTCCGCAAGGAAATCAAATCGACCGAAGACCTCAAGGGCCTGAAATTCCGCGTCGGCGGATTTGCCGGCACCATCATTGCGAAGGTCGGCGGCGTGCCGCAGCAGATCGCGGCGGGCGACATCTATCCTGCCCTGGAGAAAGGCACGATCGACGCGGCCGAGTGGGTCGGCCCCTATGACGATGAGAAGCTCGGTTTCGTCAAGGTGGCGAAGTACTATTACTATCCGGGCTGGTGGGAAGGCACCGGTCAGGGTCACAACATCATGAACCTTGAAAAATGGAACGCGTTGCCGAAGCACTATCAGACCGCGATCACGGCGGCGTCGCACGACACGTTCACCTGGGTCACCGGCAAGTACGACTACGTCAACCCGCCGGCATTGAAGCGCCTGCTCGCGTCCGGCGCTATCCTGAAGCCGTTCCCGCAGGAAGTGCTGGAAACCTGCTACAAGGCCGCCAACGAGATCTATGCGGACCTGTCGAAGACCAACCCGCACTTCAACAAGATGCACTCCAGCCTGGCTGCCTTCCGCAGCGATTCGCTGGCCTGGATGCAGGTGGCTGAACTGAGCTTCGACAGCTTCATGATGCGGATGCGCACGCGCGCCTGAGGCTTGCGCGCCCTCAACGAGCAAAAGCCCCGGAGAATTTCTCCGGGGCTTTTTTGATCGATGTCGCTGTCAGCCCCCGCCCAGCGCTTCGGTCAGCTTGTCGTAGTACTTCGTCACCAGATCGATGTTGCCCGTGTTCTCGATCGGCGGCGGCGGAGACTTCAATGCCTCGTTGAGGTCGGCGAGCGCTTGCTTCCTGTTCCTGGCCGGCATTTTCTTGTCGGCCTGGAGCTGGGCGATCTGCGCCTTGATGACGGTTTCAGGACCGACATATTTCCTGGTGGCCGGATCGAAGCCGGCAAGCACGAGGCTGATGTTGTCGAGGACGTCGTTGTATTCGTCGTAGGAGGCAAAGCCGTTCTTCCGGACCACGCCGTCGAGTTGCGCGATGACCTTTGGATCCGGCTTGGCGCTTTCCGGCAGTTTCGCCGTGATCGAATCCATTTCCTTCGCCGCCGACAAGACGCCCGCGATCTGCTGTTCTGTCAACGCAATCTGCTTGAGGGGAGCTTGCTGCGCCGGTAGCGGCGCCGCCTGGCTGGGGGGAGCCGGGTTGGTCTGCTTTTTCGGAGGCGACTGACCGGCCTGCGCCAGCGCGCCGCCGGCGGACGGGACGGCGATCGCGGCCGCAAGGCAGGCAATCCCCAGCGCAGCGGCGAGGCGACGAGCGAGTTCACCCATGAAAGTCTCCTCGGTGGGACCGCCTTGGCGGGTGACGGGGCGGTCCGGGCGTGGTTGAAACGGCGCCCCGAATCTGGCGGCAAATGATGGCCGAAAAAAATCAGCTTCGCGACGCGGCTCAAACGAAAAAACGCCGCTTCCCCGAAGGGAGGCGGCGTTTTTTCGATTATGACACGTAGAGAGGAATTGCTTTGTCCTTGGCAGGCCTGGCAGCGACCTACTCTCCCAGGGCTTAAGCCATAGTACCATTGGCGCTGAGGAGTTTAACGGCCGGGCCGGCGAAGGACAAAGATACGAAGCAAGCAGTTTGGTCTTTCATCTCATGGTTCGAAACGCGCATGCGCGCATCCAACCATGAGGATCATTTTCATGGACACTGAAAATGAGAGCAATCAAGCCAATCGAACGATTAGTACCGGTAAGCTACATGCGTTGCCGCACTTACACACCCGGCCTATCAACGTGGTGGTCTACCACGGTTCTCAAGGGAATACTCGTTTTGAGGTGGGTTTCCCGCTTAGATGCTTTCAGCGGTTATCCCGTCCGTACATAGCTATGCAGCACTGCCGCTGGCGCGACAACTGCTCCACCAGAGGTACGTTCATCCCGGTCCTCTCGTACTAGGGACAAATCCTCTCAATATTCCAACACCCACGGCAGATAGGGACCGAACTGTCTCACGACGTTCTGAACCCAGCTCACGTACCACTTTAATCGGCGAACAGCCGAACCCTTGGGAACGCCGTCGATATGGACTCTTGGGCGTCATCAGCCTGTTATCCCCGGCGTACCTTTTATCCGTTGAGCGATGGCCCATCCACGCGGGACCACCGGATCACTATGACCGACTTTCGTCTCTGCTCGACTTGTTAGTCTCGCAGTCAGGCAGGCTTATGCCATTATACTCGACGAACGATTTCCGACCGTTCTGAGCCTACCATCGCACGCCTCCGTTACTCTTTGGGAGGCGACCGCCCCAGTCAAACTGCCCACCATGCGCTGTCCCGGTCCCCGATAAGGGGACGCGGTTAGATATCCATAACCATTAGGGTGGTATTTCACATTTCGACTCCACCCCGGCTAGCGCCGGAGCTTCAAAGTCTACCACCTATTCTACACAAACAGTCACGAATACCAGCGCAAAGCTACAGTAAAGGTGCACGGGGTCTTTCCGTCTGACCGCAGGAACCCCGCATCTTCACGGGGAATTCAATTTCACTGAGTCTATGTTGGAGACAGCGGGGAAGTCATTACGCCATTCGTGCAGGTCGGAACTTACCCGACAAGGAATTTCGCTACCTTAGGACCGTTATAGTTACGGTTAACCTTCCGGCACCGGGCAGGCGTCAGACCCTATACGTCATCTTGCGATTTCGCAGAGCCCTGTGTTTTTGTTAAACAGTTGCCACCCCCTGGTCTGTGCCCCCACGACGCGCTTGCGCGCGCAATGGGCCCCCTTATCCCGAAGTTACGGAGGTAAATTGCCGAGTTCCTTCAACATAGTTCTCTCAAGCGCCTTGGTATACTCTACCAGTCCACCTGTGTCGGTTTCGGGTACGGTCTAATGTGGAGGCTATTTCCTGGAACCTCTTCGAGGCCCGACCAATCCAATAAGGTCAGACAACATACGAGATTCGTCACCATTCCACTGGCTGCAGAATATTCACTGCATTCCCATCGACTACGCATTTCTGCCTCGCCTTAGGGACCGGCTAACCCTGCGAAGATTAACTTTACGCAGGAACCCTTGGACTTTCGGCGACACTGTCTTTCACAGTGTTTGTCGTTACTCATGCCAGCATTCGCACTTCTGATACCTCCAGGCGCTCTCACGAGTCGCCCTTCGCAGGCTTACAGAACGCTCCGCTACCGCGT
>LNFM01000883.1_pt1 | contig 102408 bp, 109 predicted proteins | sample 596031 | NCBI WGS metagenome assembly LNFM01 (sample SAMN04254537, study PRJNA301005) | activated carbon metagenome | isolation source: dual media filters at the Ann Arbor, Michigan drinking water treatment plant | place: USA: Ann Arbor
CAACGCGCAAGCCATCAAGCGAGCAAGCTCATCGTCCGAGTACAGGTACGGTTGTCGCCGATGCCGATGTGAAGGAAGGAGGTTGGCGGGGGTGGTCGAGGTGGCGCACATCGACGAACAGGGCCGGCCGGCCCGGGTGCCGCAGTGGATCATCGAACTCGAAGCGCCGGTGGACGTGACCGCTTTGTTGCGCGACCGCGATGACGACGAGGCGGCGCTCGTGCAAGCCCAGCTTGCGACGCAGATTCTCAGCGGACCGACCGTGCTGGAGGCTGATGGCGACAGGATTGCCGCGCCCGGCGAACCGCAGGACATCGCAGCACCAAACTCCGCGCACGCGGGACCGCGGCCGAAGGCGCGCGACGGGCGCCCCTCACTGGAAGACCTGTTGTCTCAAGCGCACCCTCTGTTGCTCACCCGGCGATAGCACCGCAGCCCAGCGCACGGCTTCGCCCAGGCGGTGGGCGTACCGGACCAGCCCCGCGCGCTGTACTGCGGTGGCGATGTCGGCTGCTTCGAACTCCGAGGGCGCGCGCGGATAGGCAAGCGCATCGAGCAAGCTGCCTTCCGGCAGGTAGGGCCGCTGCGGCACGAACATGAAGGTGGCGTCGGCCGGCAACTCGATGCGGCCCGCACCGCCCACCGCCAGGCCCGCGATGGCGCGCACGAGCGTGCTCTTGCCCGCGCCGGACGGCCCCGTGATCAGCACACGCTCGCCGCGATCGATGTTCGCCGGCGGCACCTCTGCTAGCACGTCGCCTTGCGCATTCGCGAGCACCACCGGCCCCCAGCGAAGCGCGGCATCGGGCGATCCGACGCGCTTCGGGATCGCAGCTGCGGCACCGCCGTCGAAGGCGGTGCACGCAGCCACGAAGGCTGTCAGCCGCTGCACGGTCGCCCGCCATTCCGCCAGCCTTGGGTAGGCGTCGATGAACCAGCTCAGCGCACCTTGCACCTGCCCGAAGGCCTGCGCCGTCTGCATCAGCCCGCCAAGCTGGATCGCACCGCTGAAGTAGCGCGGCGCCGCGGCCAGGATCGGGAACACGTTGGCGAGTTGGCCGTAACCGGCCGAGAACCAGGTCAGCCGCTTGGTCGTGCGGATCAGCGCGGCCCAGTTGGTGCGCACGGCACCAAATCGGTCGCTCAGCCGTCCGCCTTCGCGTGCCTCGCCACGCGCCAGCGCAATTGCCTCGGCGTGCTCGCGCACCTGCACCAAGGCATAACGGAAGTCGGCCTCGACGCGCTGCTGCTCGCCGTTCAGGACCACCAGGGGCTGACCGAGTCGATGCGCAACCCACGACCCCAGCAACGAGTAGCCGATCGCCACCCACAGCATGTAGCCGTACATCACCACGCCGCCCGAAAACGGCAGCGGCAGGTCGCCAGACAGCCGCCACAGAATGCCGGCGAACGACAGCAGCGTGACGCTGGCGTTCAAGAGCCCGAGCCCGAGGTCGAGCGTGGAGGATACGAAGCCGCGTGCATCTTCGGCCACGCGCTGGTCGGGGTTGTCGATGCGGTGCGAGCCCCCAGCGCCGATCCGGTAGGCCACGCCAGGACGCAGCCAGCCTTGCTGCAACCATTCGGTGAGCCAGGTGCGCCAGCGCATGAACAGCAGCTGCTGCACGTACTGCCGATAGACGGCCACGACGATGAACACGCCCGCCAGCAGCCCGAACACGCCGAGCTGGTGCCAGAACGCACCCAGATCGTGGTTCTGCAGCGTGTTGTAGAAGGCGTTGTTCCAATCGCTGAAGCGGACGTTGAGCCATACGGCGGAAAGCGTCAGCGCGATCACGCCGGCCAGCTGCGCCCTTGCCCGCCACTGCCCCGGCGCGCGCCAGAACGGTAGCGCCAGCGCCCAGGCGTCGGCCACGGCGCGCCGCAGACCCTGCCTGGGCGTGGGCGGGGGCGTAGCCATGTGGGCGGAGGTCGGCTTCATGCAACGTCAATCCACCGCGAACGCCAGCACCATCGCCACCAGCGCCAGCAGGCCCAGGCCGGCAAGGAAAATCGCTTCGGCGCGCGCCTCGAAGCGCCTGCCCCGTCGACCCGAACGCATCGAGACGAACGACAGCGTCGCGCTCACCAAAAACACCAATGCGTCGACGGCGAGCAACTTGTCCACCATCACACGGCTCGTACCCGCCGGCCCGAGCAGGCTTATGTACAGCGCCGTCAGGCACACGCCGATCATCGTGGCCGATGTCGGCAGGATGTGGGCCGACAGCCCGCTCGACGGCGGATCGCCCCGCGCGCCAATATGCGCTTGAGGGATCGGTCCGCCGTCGCCCCGATCCGCTGGTGTCACCGTATCGGGCCCGTCCATCGCTGCGCTCAGCCGATGCGCACCGGCACGAAGATCTTGTTGCCGTCGCGCTGGATCAGCAGCGCCACCGACTTGCCCGACTTCGCCATCGCCTCACGCACCTGCTCGATGCTTTGCACCGGCTTGCCGTCGATGCCCATCAGCAGGTCGCCCGGCTGCACACCGGCCAGCGCCGCCGGCCCGGCCGCGTTTTCGACGACCAGCCCGCCGTCCACACCGGCCTGGCGCTTCTCCTGCGGCTGCAACGGGCGCAGCGCGAGACCTAGCTTGCCCTTGTCCAGCGCCTCGTCGGCCTGCGCCACGTGCGCCTTCTTGTCGCTGGCGTCGCCGAGCCTGGCGCTGAGTTCCTCGCGCTTGCCTTGACGCCAGACCTCGAGCGTGACCTTCTCGCCCGGCGTGGACTGGCCGATCAGCGCTGGCAGGTCGCCCGAGGCAACGATCGGCTGGCCGTTGACCTTGCGGATCACGTCACCGGTCTTCAACCCCGCCATGTCCGCAGGCCCACCGGCATCCACGTTCGACACCAGCGCGCCTTCGGGCTTGTCGAGCTTGAAGGAATCCGCGAGGGTCTGGTTCACCTCCTGCACCGCCACGCCCAGCCGCGCATGGCTGGCCTTGCCGGTGGCGACGATCTGGTCCTTGATGCGGCTTGCCAGTTCGATCGGGATCGCGAACGACAGGCCCTGGTAGCCGCCCGTGCGGCTGAAGATCTGCGAGTTGATGCCGACCACCTCACCGCGTGTGTTGAACAGCGGGCCGCCGGAATTGCCCGGGTTCACCGCCACGTCGGTCTGGATGAAGGGCACGAAGCTGTCCTCGGGCAGCGACCGGCCCTTGGCGCTGACGACGCCCGCGGTGACGCTGTTCTCGAAGCCGAAAGGCGAACCGATGGCCAGCACCCATTCACCGACCTTCAGATTGCGCGCAGTCCCCAGCGGCACGGTGGGCAAATTCTTCGCGTCGATCTTCAGCACCGCGACGTCGGTCTTGGGGTCGCTGCCCAGCACCTTGGCCTGGAACTCGCGGCGGTCGGTGAGCTTGACCGTCACGTCCTTGGCGTCGCGCACGACGTGCGCGTTGGTCAGGATCGTGCCGTCGGCGCTGACGATGAAGCCCGAGCCCTGGCCGCGCACCGGCATGTCGCGTTGCCCCTGCGGGCCACCAAGGCCGTTCGGGCCTTGGAAGCGCTTGAAGAACTCGAAGAACGGGTCGTTCGGATCCATGCCCGGCGTGCCGCGCTGGTGTGCGGCCGCCGCTTCGTCGCCTTCGTCGGCCGAGGCCTTGCGGACGCCGCTGACGCTGATGTTGACGACGGCCGGGCCGTAGCGCTCGGCGATCTGTGCGAAATCGGGCGGCGCTGCGGGGTTGCCGGACAGAGGCGCCATCGTCGGGGCCGTCAGTGGGGCCGTCAGCGCGGCCGGCGCCGCAGCGTGGGCACGCGTGCTGCCCACGAAACTGGCGCCTGCGCCACCGAGCAAGCCGGCTGCCACGAGGGCGAGTACAAGTCGGGTGGGGGTCATCGAACGGGTGGTGGTCATGAGTGCTCCTTGAGCAATGAGGTTGGACACACCTCCAATGTCGGGGCGAACACTTAGACGGCCCTTAATCGGGCAGTAGGTCAATTCGAAATGAAGCGCGCGAACATTGGAGAGAGCCAGTAGGTCGCAGCGCCCGCAACGACGACCCAAATCAGTACGATTGCGATGGCGCCTCCGACGCTGCGAGGTTTCGATCCTGCTTCCGCCATCCAAAGTTCAGCCTTTTGGCGACACTCGGCCAACACCTCCGGCGGCAGCATGCGCACAGTCAGCCAAATGAGAATCGGCAGCAGCAGAACGTCGTCGAGATATCCCAGCACCGGAATGAAGTCCGGAATCAAGTCAATGGGACTCAGCGCATAGGCAACAACAAAGACGCCAAGAGCCTTGGCCAGCCAAGGTGTGCGGGGATGGCTCTTTGCAAACCAAAGCGTCACCCCGTCGCGCTTGATGCGGCGAGCCCAGGCTTTCGTTGAATCGATTATTCGCATAGCCGCATTCTTCCAATCTCGTCGGTTGGCCACCAAGCGCGAAACCCTTAACCAGGTCGACTATTCCGTGATGCAGCGCGCCACCAATACCGCAAGTTTGGTCGATGCCTTTCAAGCAGCGCGTTGCAGCGGCTCGATGCGCAGCGCGGGCACCGCCACCGTGACTGTCGTGCCGTCGTCGGGCTCGCTGTCGATCTCGACCAAGGCGCCCAGCTGCCGGGCCAGCCGCGCCACGATGCCCAGGCCCGAGCGGTCGTACTCGCCCGCGATCTGCTGTTCGCCGGCGAGCACGCGGCCGATGACCTGCCGAGCCGGCGCCTCGATGCCGACACCGTCGTCCACCACGGTGAAGCGCGCCCCCGCCTGCGGGCGCGCCGGGTCCAGCGGCCCGGCGCGCAGCACCACGAGCGAGGCTTGCGAGTGTTTGATCGCGTTGACGAGCAGGTTGCTCAGCAGGCGGTGCAATGCCCTGCCATCGACAGGCAGGCGCTGTATGCCGGGCTCAACGCGGAACTTGAGCCGCATGCCGTACTCGGCGGCGTAAGGCGCATACAGATCGACAAGCGCCGGAACGAAGCGCGGCGCATCGACAGGCGGCGTGTGGGGACGTGTGGCACCACCCGGCTTGTTTGGCTTCTCCATGTTCGCTATCAGGTGGCGCAGTTGCTCAGACTGTTCCTCCACCAGCGGCCGGTAGCGCAGCACCGACTCGTCACGTGACTGCAGCAGGATCATGCTCACCAGCCCGAGAATCGCGTTGAGGTGGTTGCGAATGTCGTGCAGCGCCTCGCGAAGCTCGCGGCGATCGTCCTTCTCGAACTGCGAATCGGCTTCTTCGCGCTCGTCATCGGTCGCGGCGTTCACGGTTGCATCCCCTTGAGCACACGCTGCAAGCCGGCCTCGAAACTGCGCGCCAGGCGCGCCACTGAGGCCGCATGCGAGAACTCCGCCATCAGCACCACCGGCCGCGGTGCGGTGACCGTGACCACGCCACCGTGGTCGTGCATCGCGATGCGGCACGGCAGCACATGCGACAGGCCGGGATCCAGGGCGAGCAACTGGGCTGCGAGGTGCGCATCGCACACTTCATAAACGCGGCAGCGCATGCCGAGTGCAAAACCCTTCGCTCCCAGCATGCGGTCGAGCTCGTGCACGTGAAGCACCGCGAGGCCGTTGGCGGCCAGGCTGCCTTGCAGGCGCGCGGCCACGTCGTCGAACGGGGCGTCGAAAACAACGGCAAGCGTTGACTCGCCACGGATGAAGGATTCGGCCTTCAGCAGGTCGAAGGATGCAGGGCTGGGTGGCGTTCTCACAGGGTTCTCCGGCGCGATGGGCGTCATGTCATGAACCCGATGGTGAGTGCCGACATTTAGGCCAGACTTAAAGACACCCGGCCCTGATGAACCGAGGCCCGGGGCCAGCGAACGGGCTGCTGCCGCTGTCCGCGTGGGCCTTCGGCTGCGCGGCTGCTCAGAACAGCAGCCGCAGCCCGGCACGCCACTGCGTCGCAGCCGTCTCGCCGCCGGCTTGCGCCCGTGGATAGAAGGTGCGCGACAGGCCCAGGTAGGGCGCGACGCGGCGGCTGAACTCGTAGCGCGCCTGCACCCCCAGGTCGGCCTGATAGACCCCGCGCCGCACCGTGGCGTCGATGTCGGAGGCCGACCACTCGGCGCCTACCGATGGCGTGACGATGAAGCGGTTGGTGAGCAGGAAGTCGTTCTCGAAGCGGGTGCGCGCGAAGACCTTGCCGTCGTCGCGCACGAACAGCTTCAGATCGACATCGAAGGCATAGGGTGCGAGCCCGCGTACGCCGAGCGCCACGTAGTCGCGCTTGCCGGGCCGCTCATCGCGGCGCAGGCCGATCTGCGCGTCCCAGAACGGCGCGAAGTAGCGGCCGTACAACAATTGCAGTTCGGCGGCTTCGGTGCGCCCGCCGCGCCGTTCGGCGTCGAGCTGGTACCACAGGCGGTTGAAGTCGCCGCCCACCCAGCCGTCGATGCCCAGCGTGGCGGCCGAGCCCGGCTGCCCGCGCACCTTGGCGGCGCCGGCCTCGACCCGCGTGTACGAGTAGATCGACTCGTCTTCCATCGCTTGCGCGCTCAGGGTGCTTGCTGCGAGCAGCAAAGCGCCGCCCGCGCGGCGCAGCGCCGCACTCATGTTCTTCTGCATCGGTGTGATCCTCAGGCCACCTTGACCAGGCGCATCATCCCGGTGACGGCGTGGTAGAAAAGGTGGCAGTGGAAGGCCCACAAGCCTTCGTCTTCATAAGTGGCGTCGAGCTCGATGGTCTGCGCCGGCGGCACGATGATGGTGTGCTTGCGCGGGCTGTACACGCCGTTGCCGTTGACGAGTTCCATGAACACGCCGTGCAGGTGCATCGGGTGTTCCATCATGGTCTCGTTGACGAACTTGATGCGCACGCGCTGCCCCAGCCCCATCTCGAAGGGCGCAGCCTGCGACATCTTCTGGCCGTTCAGGGTCCAGAAATAACGCGCCATGTCGCCGGTCAGCCGCACCAGCAATTCCTTCTCCGGGGCGCGATCGTCAGCATTGCGGGTGGCAGCGCGCAGGTGCGCGTACTTCAGCCGGCGCAGGCCGTCCGGACTGCGCTCGATCTTCGCGGCTGCGACGCCCATGCCGGGCATGCCGGCATGTGGGTCGGCGGGATCGGCTGGCGCGGGCATCGCCATGCCGGCATGCGGATCGGCAGGTTTTGCTGGCATACCCGCCATGCCTGCCATGCTGGCGTCCGGGGCGGCGGCTTTGGCCGGCTCGGGCATCGCCATGCCGGCATGGCCTGCGCCCGCCGCCGCACCTGCCGGCGCCGGGCCCATGTCCATGCCGGCCATGCCCATGTCATCCATCGTGCGCACGGGCTTGGGCCCCAGTTCGGGCACCGGCGCGCTCATGCCGACTTCGGGTGCCAGCGTGCCGCGTGCATAGCCGATGCGCGCGATGGTCGGCACGAAGATCGTGTAGGCCTTGGCTTCCTTCGGCTGCACGATGACGTCATAGGTTTCGCCGTTGCCGATGCGGAATTCGTCCACCTCCACCGGGTTGACGTTCTGGCCGTCGGCCTGCACCACCGTCATCGGCAGGCCCGGGATGCGAACGTCGTACAGGTTCATCGGCGAAGCGTTGATGAAGCGCAGCCGCACACGCTCGCCGGGCTTGAACAGGCCGGTCCAGTTCTGGTCGGGGCGCTTGCCCTGCAGCAGGAACGACCACTCGTCGCCACCGTCGCTGTAGTCGGTGGGGTCCATGCGCATCTTGGCCCATTCCATGCGCTCGGCCCACAGCGTGTCGCGCGTCTTGGCGTCGGGGGCACTGCGCAACTGGGCGAAAAACTGCGGCGTCGTCACGCGGCGGTAGTTGTAGTAGCCGTCCACCTTCTTCAGGTTGGCCAGCACCTGCGCCGGCGGCGTGTCGATCCAGTCGGAGATGACGACGACGTAGTCACGGTCGTACTGGAAGGGGTCGGGCCGGACCGGCTCGATGATCAGCGGCGCGAAATAGCCTGCGGCCTCCTGCAGCCCGGCGTGGCTGTGGTACCAGTAGGTGCCAGACTGCCGCAGCGTGAAGCGGTAGGTAAAGGTTTCGCCGGGGCGGATGCCGGGGTAGGTGACACCGGGTACGCCATCTTGGTCGTTGGGCACGAGCAAGCCGTGCCAGTGGATGCCGGTGATCTCGCGCAGCTTGTTCGTGACGCGGATCACCACCTCCTCGCCTTCGCGGAAGTGCAGCACCGGGCCCGGCATCGTGCCGTTGATGGTGATGCCCTGCGCGGGCTTGCCGGTAATGTTGAGCGCGGTCTCGGCCACATTCAGGTCGTAGGCGCGCGACACCGGGGTGTCACGCAGTTCGACCGCCCGCACCTGCGCCCAGGCGCGTGGCAGGGCCGCGAGCGCACCCAGGCCGGCCAGGGTTTGCAGGGTGCGGCGCTTGGGTGTGTCCATCGGGTCGTGCCTCATCCTGCCCGTTTACTTGGCGGCTTCGATCGCAGTGACGACGATCGCGCCGTCGGCCTTCTCGGCGGTGAACGTCACCTTGTCGCCAGCCTTGACCTTGTCCAGCAGCGCCGCGTCCCTGACCTGGAAGACCATGGTCATGCCGGGCATGTCCAGATTCTTGATGTCGCCGTGCCTGAGGGTGATCTTCTTCGCGTCTTTGTCGATCTTGCGCACTTCGCCTTCGGTCATCGAGGCGGGCATGGCGTCCATCTTCATGCCGGGCATGTTCATGCCGCCCATCTTGCTGTGATCCACCGCCTGGGCGTGCACGCTGATGGCGAACGGCGCCGAGGCAGCGAAGGCCAGGGCGACGAGGAAAGGTTTGAAAGTCTTCATGGGGATTGCTCCGTTGGGGTGTGAAAAGAATTCTGCTGCGCGCGCTTGGCACCGGCCAGTGCCGCGCGTCATTGCCATGGCGTGACGATCGTCACGGCATAGCCTGCCAGCGGGCACTCGATGCATATGGCCGCCCTGGCCGCTGGTGGTGGAAGCCCTGGCCTTCTGCGCGACCTTGACGAGCCTCTTCATGCCGGCGCCCCTCGCTGAAAGGAAGTGAAATGAAGGCTAAAGCGGCTCATCTCGTGAAGTCTCGCAAAGGCTGATCGACGCAGTGCGGACCGAAACTTGACAACGCCGTCATCTGAACCCGTGCCGGCTACGCGGGGAAGAGCGCGCCTGCGGCTGCGGTAAGCGCCATGGCCCCCGCACCCCACAGCAGAATCCGCAGGGCAGACCGCGTGCGAGCCGCTCGGCCGAAATGTGCGGCCAGGATGCCCAGCGCTGCCAACCCGACGAGGCTTCCGCCCACCAGCCAGCCCGTCAGGCTGGCGCGCGGTGCCAGCACCAGCACCAGCAAGGGCCAAGCCGCACCCACGGCAAAACTCGCTGCCGAGGCCAGCGCGGCCTGCATCGGCCGCGCGGTCAGCTGTTCGGACAACCCCAGCTCATCCCGCGCATGCGCGGCCAAGCCGTCACGCGCCATCAACTGACGGGCGACTTCATCTGCCAGGTTGGGCGCCACGCCTCGCGCCACGTAAATGGCCGCCAGTTCGCCGTGCTCGGCCGCCGGGTCTGCAGCCAGCTCATCGCGTTCACGCTCGAGATCGGCGTCTTCGGTGTCGGCCTGCGACGCCACGGAAACGTACTCGCCAGCCGCCATCGCCGCGGCGCCGGCCACCAGCGCGGCCACGCCCGCAATCAAGAGGCTCTGGCGACCAGCCCCAGAGGCCGCGATGCCGACCAGCAGGCTGGCCGTCGATACGATGCCGTCGTTCGCGCCGAGAACTGCGGCTCGCAGCCAGCCGACGACACTGCTGCGATGGCGTTCGTCGTGCCTCATCGCATCACGGCGACGTTGGCGAAGCGCCGGACGCCTTGGCCGCCACGGCCCGCTGCGCCTTCGTCATCACGACGATCAGCACAAGGATCACGCTGAGGAAGATGGCGCTTGTGCCGACGGTGCCGAGCCCCAGGCCCCCATTCGCGTGCGGCTGCGACAGCAGGTCGCCGAACGACGCGCCGAAGGGCCGCGTCAGGATGTAGGCGATCCAGAACGCGGCCACCGCATTCAGGTTCAACATTCGGTAGGCGGCATAGGTGATCACGATGCCGGCGCCGAACACCATCGCCGAGTGCAGGTAGCCGAGCTTGAGCTGTTCAGCCAGCAGGTCGCCCGCAGCCGTGCCCAGCGCAAAGGTGAACAGGATCGTCGCCCAGTAGAACCACTCTCGCCGGGTGGTGAAGATGGTGTGGATCGACAGCGTCTTCTCCACCGCGTACCAGACCGCGAAGGTCGCAGCGAGCATTGCCGCGAAGACGGCCGTCGTGGTTTGCAGGGGGATGCCGAAGTGGTCGGTCAGGTTGTCGGTGATCAAGGTGCCGACCACGCTGATGAGGACGACAGCGACCCAGTAAATCCACGGCACGTATCGGTCCTTGCGGAATTGCAGCACCAGCGCCGCGATCAGCAGCGCACCCATCATCAACGACGTGTTGCTCAGCCCCAGGTTGAGATTGGTGTTCAGGAAGTCGGCCGCGGTCTCACCGACCGTGGTGGCCATGATCTTGATGACCCAGAAATACAAAGTCACCAGCGGCACCTTGTTCAGCATGGTGCGCATCGTCGGCGCAGTGAGCGTGTTGTCCATCTTCGTTTCCCTCGATGTGTGAATGTGGTCGACGACCCTAAGCGTGTGCCGCTTAAGGACGACTTAGGCGGCGGGCATTCCCGCCGCCTCGGGAGGGCGAGTCACGCGCCGACGTCGAACGGCGAGGCCTTGCTTCTTGAGCCGATGGACTGGCCGAGCTTGTTCAGGCCGCTGCCCAGCGATTCGAAGCCCTTGGCGATCTCGTCCTTGGCCCAGACGCCGCCGCTGGCAAGCTTGTCGCCGATCGCGCGGGCGTCGGCGCTTGCGCCCGAAGCCGCAGCCTTGGCCTCGTTGCCGGCCCATGCCGCACCACTCTCCAGGCCTTGCGCGGCGGCCTTCAGCTCATAGCCGACCTGGTCGTAACTCTTGCGTGCCCAGGACTCGGCGGCGCGTGCACGGTGCGCCAGAGCCAGCGCATGGTTGGCGCTGGCAAAGCTCGTCTCCATGTCCTTCTGGACATTCAGCGCGCCCTTGTCCAGCGCAGCCGCTGTCTTTTCCAGGTCGGCATTGGCGGCGTCGAGCCCCGTCTTCACGTCACCCGCTGCGCGGGCGGCCTCCAGCCGCACATAGGACGCGGCCTTGCGCACCTCCGTCGCTGCGGCCTTGTAGTCCTTCTTCGCATAGGCCTCGACTGCGGCGCCAAAGTGCCGTTGCGGCTCCTCGGCCACCGGGTACCAGGTCGTCACATCGCTCACCAGCCAGCGGCGCTCGAGATCGGCGCGCTGCGCCTTGCCGATGGTCTTGTCGAGCGCGCTGGTGCTGCTCAGCTTGCCGGCCTTGATCTGGGCCGCCGTGGCATCGAGTTGCTTCGTCAGTGCCGTCATCTTGACGTGCACTTCCTTAGCGGCCTTGAGATCAACTGCGGCGCGTTGCCGGTCGAGCTTGGCCGCGCGGTCGCCCTGCGCCTCGAGCGCGCGCGCTGCGGCATGCATGGCTTCTGCTGCCTTGGCGTTGTCCTTCTTGGCCAGCGCCGCTCGGGCTGCCGCCAGATGGCTGCTCACGTCGTCGATCACCGGCGTGACGCTGAGGTCATCGAACTGGATCCACTCGCTTGGCGACTTGGCCACGATCGGCGCCTTGGCCGGAGCCGCCGCTGCCGCGGGGGTGGCGGCTTGTTGCTTGGCTTGTGCCATTGCGGCGATCGGCACCTGGGTCAGCAGGGCCAGTGCAACTGCTGCGAGGAGGGAGTGACGGGTGTTCATGGTGTGCTACTTTCGTTCGGGGTTGAGGTGGGGGGTTTGACGACGGCACGCACCACGTGCCATCACGCCTGCCCGGCGTGGGTCTGCACGTCACTGCTGCCAGCTGCAGCGAGCACGTCGTGCGCGCGGCGGATGTCGTCGCCGCCGCCATGCACGATGACGAGGAACTTGCTGGCCTTCAGCGCTGTTTCATAGCGCAGCACCGAGTCCTTCGGGACACCGACTGCAGTCAGCGCGCCGATCAGGGCGCTGAAGCCACCGCCGACAACGGCGCCTTGCAAGGCGCCGGCGATCGTTGCCGCAATGGGGCCGAGCACGACGATGTGGCCGACTACGGGCACGAACAGCAGCGCCGAGCCGAACAGCATGCCTGCCAGGCCACCCCAGAAGGCGCCCAGCTTGCCGAAGAACCGCGCGCGGTCACCGGCATTGAAGTAGCCCACCACGTGCTCCTCGGAGTGGTAGTCCTTGCCGAGGATCGAGATGGTCTTCATGTCGAAGCCGGCGCGCGCCAGCTTGTGAACGGCCTCTTCGGCCTGCGTGTGCGATTCGTAGATCGCCACCGCGATTTCGGTCTTGCTCATGAGTTGCTCCGTTGTCGGTTGACTGGTTCGGCAGCACCCGCTGTCGATGGCTCCAATGTAGGAATCGGCCCGCCGCAACGACAGTGCGCGTCGTCATCGCCTGGTCATTGCCTGGTCATCGCCTGCATATGCCGTTGGTCATGGGCCGCAAACAACAAGCGGCCCGGAAGGGGCCGCTGGCTTGTCATCGGGCGAACCGGTCAGCCGATGCGCAATGCCGTCGCCGACGTGAACCGGTAGTCGGGAATGTCCAGATTGGTCGGCGCCGGCACGTTCTTCACCACCCGCCCGGCGAGGTCGAAACGCGAGCCGTGGCAGGGGCAGAAGAAGCCGCCGGGGGCATGCAACTCGGCGCGCAAGGCGGGGTCGTCGAGCGCCAGGCGCGGCGAGCAACCCAGGTGGGTGCAGACGCCGACCGCGACGAACAACTCGTGGCGTTCCGAGCGCGTGGCATTGACGCACGAGGCGGGTTGGATCGAGCGCGTGGACAGCGGGTCTGCCAGCCGGCTGTCGGCGGCCTGCAGTGCGCGCACCATCTCGTCGGTGCGCCGCATCAGCCACACCGGCTTGCCGCGCCACTCGACCGTGCGCAGTTCACCCGGCGCGAGCGTGCCGATATCCACGTCCACCGGACCACCGGCCGCGCGCACCGCTTCCGACGGCGCCAGGCTGGCGACGAAAGGCACGGCGACAGCGACCAGGCCGGCGGCGCCCATCACGGCGGTTGCGGCCAGCAGCAGTTCACGGCGCTTTTCGTCCGCCACCCGGTGCTCGTCTACGTTGTGAATGAATTCGACGATCCTGCTCATGGTGTGACCCTTCGTTATGCGGTGATCCTTGGTTCGATCAACTCTAGGCAGCGCGCGGCGGGCCGGGCAGTGCGAACCGGCACGGGATGGTCATGACTGCTCGGCGACCGCGCGGACGCCCAGCCGATGCGTGAGAGGATGAAAGGGTCGAAGGCCATGAAGGCGACACCCGACAAACATCGCTTCTCGCATGGTCGTGGGGGCCGTTGGCGGCGGTGGCGCTGGTCACCCTGTTGCAGTGACGATCGTCACAACACACTTGGAGTTTTGAAGTGAATCTGCGCAAGACGATGCGAGGCTGGCAGACACGGCACCGGCTCGAGCCCGCGGTGCTCGTGGTCGTGTTGCTGTTGTCGCTGGCCACCGGCGCGTTTGTCTGGACGGCCGACGAGTTGCGCGAGGGCGAAACCCTGCTGCGCGACCGGCAGTGGCTGCTCGCGCTTCGCGATCCTGCAAACCCTGAACTGCTGCTGGGCGGGGCACCGTCGCTGCAACTGGCGCGAGAGGTCACCGCGTTGGGCAGCCCCTGGTTTTTGCTGTTGCTGGTGGGTGGGGTCGCCGCCGTCCTGGCGGCTGCGCGCCACTGGCGACTGGCGCTCTTCATCGTCGCCGCCACGAGCGCCGGCGCAGTCTTCAACACCGGCCTGAAGCATCTGTTTGCGCGGGTTCGACCCGATCTCGTGCCGCACGAAGTTGCCGTCACGAACGCCAGTTTTCCGAGCGGCCATGCCTTCGGCGCGGCGATGGTCTATCTCACCCTTGCTGCGCTCTTGTCGCAGCGCATCGAGCAGCAGGCCGCACGCGCGCTGTTGCTGGCGCTGGCCGCAGGCTTGGTGGCCGCGGTTGGCGTCAGTCGCGTCGCGCTCGGTGTGCATTGGCCCAGCGATGTCCTCGCCGGCTGGGCCGCGGGCGCAGCCTGGGCTTTCGCGAGCTGGCTGGTGGCCGAAGCGACCGGGTGGATCGCGCCCCGGCATGCGGCGCAATTGCCACGGGCGCCACTGGCCCCACCTGAACCAGACAGCGGCGCACAGGACGAGCTGGCGCGATAGCGCAGTGTCAGTCTCGCGGGTTGGACCTGTCACTACCGACCGGAGCACCCAAGCCGTACACCGACAAGGGTGCGAATCGGCGCGACACCAGCGCCGCGATCACGCAGGCCGGCAGCAGCAAGGGCAACAAGGCGTACTGGCCGGTCATCTCGAAGACCATCAACGCCGACATCACCGGTGCATGGGTAGTTGCTGCCAACAGCACGGCCATGCCGACCACCGCATACAGCGGCTCGGGCGCCGCCGTCGCGCCCAGGCCCGCCAGAGCCGCAGCGGCCAGAGCGCCCACCGCTGCGCCGACGAACAGCGTCGGCGTGAACACGCCACCCGGCGCACCTGATCCCGTGGTGGCACCGATGGCGAGCAGCTTCAGCGCCAGCACCAGCACCACCACCGACCACGCTGCGGGGCTCGTGAGCTGCTGCTGGATGCCGCTGTACCCGTTGCCCCAGACCTCGGGCCGCCACAGCGACAGCACACCCACCGCCAGCCCACCCAACGCGAAGGCGGCTGGCAGCGGCAGCCGGGAACGCACGAACAGCGCGCGTGCCCCACGCAGCCACCGCAACAGGCAGGCGCCGAGCACGCCGCCCACGATGCTGAACATCAGCACCAGGCCGATTTGTACGAGACCAGGCGGTGTCACGCTGGCTACCGGGAACAGCACCGAGCGCTCGCCCAGCGTCACCGAGACGCCGAACGCCATCACGGCGGCCACCACCACTGGGCCCAGCTGGGCCAGCGCGAGCGAGCCGAGCAGGATCTCGGCCACGAACAGCGCCCCGGCGAGCGGTGCGTGATAGGCCGCCGCGAGCCCGGCGGCCGCGCCACAGCTGACCACCAGCCGCAGGTCGGCACTGCGGCCGAAGACGCGGCCGAGCACCGACGCCAACATCGCCGCCAGCAGCACCATCGCGCCTTCGCGGCCGACCGCACCGCCGGTGCTCACCACCAGCATCGACGCCGCCACCTTGAGCAGGCCACCCCGCAGGTCCAGCCGGCCGTTGCCGATGGCCACGGCCTCGATGTAGTCGCCACGGTGTTGCAAGGCCCCACCGGGTGGCGCCGCCGCGCGACCCCGCTCGGCGAACCAGAGCAGCAGGCCCGCGGCCAGGCCCCCGAGTGCCGGCGCCAGCATGCGCGCATCGAGCGGCAGCTTCTGCGCTGCGGCCACCAGGTGGCCGCCGCTGGCACCGACGAACAGCGTCTCCAGGGCATACAGCGCCTGACGGAAGGCGGCCACGGCCAGCGCGCCCAGCGCACCGACGGCAGCGGCCACGACGAGGTGACGCCACGGCGTGTCGAGGCGCATCAGCGTGCGCCGCAGCGGTCGCAGCGCGGCGCACCAGATGGACCTTCTCATGCGTCGCGCCTGCCGAGGGTCTGTCAGCGCGGGCCCGTCAGCGCATCGCGTGCCGCATAGGCCGCCTGCAATGCCGCGCGGGCCTGTGCGGTTGCGGCGTCAAGGGCCGAAAGACGGTCGAAATACGCGCGCGTGAGACGGCTGTGGCCGTTGACCAGATGACGGCGTTCGCCAGCGCGCGGCCGCTGCCCTTCGCGTGCCGCGCGCTCGGCGGCTTGCACGCTGGCCAGCGCAGCGGCCACCCGGGCGTCGGCAGCTTGCCAGGCGGCGCGGCTGTCGCCAGGCGGTGCGCTGGCGGAGGCGACTCGCGCTGCCGTGGGCTGGTCGGCCGCCGGCATCTCGGCCAGCTTCAGGCTGCGCAGCAGCACGCCGTCAGTGGGCCGCGGCGGCATCTGCGAATAGACGACGGTGCCGCCGGGTTCACGCCACTCGTACAGCACCTGCGCATGCGCTGTCGGGACGGTGGCCAGCCAGATGAGCACGCCGAGCGCCACGGGCGCCAGCCCATGCCAAACGTGCCAGCGCCGAGCGAAAAGGCGCAGGCGGCTCGCCACGCGCGTCAGCAGTGGATCGTGCAGGGAACGGTTCATGGTCGTCATCAGCCTGCATCAACCCGGCACCTGCTTGCCGCCGACCGGCTTGCCGTCCCACGGATCGATCTTCGGCTTGCCCTTCCAGTGGAAATAGACGTCCCTGCCCTGTTTGCCATCGAGCGTGACCTCACGTGACTCAGTGACGCCGTGGAAGATGGCGCTGATGCGGTACTTGCCTGCCGGCAGCATCGCGTAGGTCATCGGGCCGGTGTTGTGCAGAACTAGCACGGGGGCGCCACGGTGGTCGGTGACGAAAAGGTTCACGTCGGCCACGAACTCGTTGTCCTTGCGTTCCGAGAAGATCATGCGCAGCGGCCAGTCCTTGGCGATCTTGCGCATGTGGGCCTCGTCTTCCTTGCCCACGCCGCCGTTGACGTAGGCGGTGGCGCGCGCGGATTCAGGCAGGATCAGTTCGTCCTGGGCGCGCGCCGGCAAGGCGGCCGCGCTGAGCAGCAGTGCTGCGGCGAGCGCACCCAGGGTCGGGCGTGGGTGCTTGAGATGGCGGTTCATCGAAGACTCCTTTGCTTTCGGCTGTGTGGGCTGGCCCGCCACGACCATCGCGGCACGCCGCCCATGCCCTGCAATCTAGGAAACCGGCGATCACGATGGCAGTGCCGGCCGTCACCGGCAGGTCATGAGCGGGTGATGACCGATCGCGGTGACGGGGTGAGACCGATCTCGGCTTCATGGGCTGGGCGCCATTCTTCGCGCCAGGTCCGCCAGAACCCAAACGGTTCCGCCCGCCATCAAGATCAGCAGCAAGGTCGAGAAGAGGATCAACTGCAGATCCTCGCGCTTCTGGCGGCTGAGGTCGATGTGCAGGAACCACCGAAAGTGCACGACCGCCTGAACCACGGCCAGTACGCCGATCACAACCAGCGCGACACCCCGGCTCGTGGCTCCCGTGGCGACGAGCGCGAACGGAATGGCCGTCAGGAGGGCCGCTGCGGCAAAACCGATCCGGTAACTTTGCCTTTCGCGTCGTTCGTCTTCGAACCTGTCGTTCATGCCAGCCCCTCGAGATAGACAACAGAAAAAATTCCGATCCAGATGATGTCGAGAAAGTGCCAGAACAGGCTCAGCCGCATCAGACGCAGCTTGACCGGCGTCGTCAGCCCGAAGACGCGCATTTGAACGAGCATCACGGCCAACCACAGGCACCCCGCCGCGACATGCAGGCCGTGCAAAGGGATCAGCGCAAAGAACGCAGACAGCCACCCGCTGCGCCAGGGGCCCGCATCGGCCGAGAGCATCCCCAGCAGATCGCGGGCCTCCAGGACGAGGAAGAACAGCCCGAGCAGCAGCGTCACCACCAACCAGCGCACCAGGTGCGCCGGCCGATACTTCAACGCCAGGCTGGCCAGCCCGAAGGTGTAGCTCGACACCAGCAGAACCGCCGTCTGCAACGCCACCGACATCAGGTTGAAGACATCCTGCGGCCCCGGCCCGCCTGCGCGTCCGACCGGGTTCGCCATCGATGCGTAGGTGGCGAAGACCAGGCCAAAGAGGACCAGGTCGCTCATCAGGAACACCCAGAAGCCGAACATCAACTTTTCGCTGGCCTCGTGGGCCTCGGGGTGGTGCGGGCCGAGGTTGAGACCAGGGTGCTTGAGCGTTTCCCGGCTCACGTGGCAGCCTCCAGCAAAGCGCGGCCGCGATTGGCCGACGTGTCTTCGTCATCGCGTCCGACGGCCGGGGTCTCGCGCCAGCGGCTGCGGAACGCCCGGTCGGCCGCCGCGACCTCCGCCGCCGGCACGGTTCGCGTCAAGTCGCTCTGGAAGGATCGCCCGATCACCAGGCCGACCATGGCAAGCGCGCCCAACGCAGCCAGCCACCAGACATGCCAGACCATCGCAAAGCCGAAGATCGTGCCGAACACCGCGTACGCGGGGCCCTGGAGTGTGTTCTTCGGAAGCTCGATGTCCTCATAGACGACCACTTCTGCGTCCACCGCACCGGTGGCCTTGCGGCGGGCGAATTCGTCACGTTCCGCCACCTGCGGCAGCACGGCGAAGTTCCATTCGGGTGGCGGTGACGGCAGCGACCATTCAAGGCTGCGGCCGTCCCACGGGTCCCCGGCGGGCACCGCGAGCCGCTCGCGCTGCCGAACCGACACCACGAGTTGCGCGACCAGAAGCAGGAAGCCGGCAAGGACGACGCCGCCCCCGACGGCGGACACGACCATCCAGGGCTGGAAGGCGGCCGCGGAATAGTCGAAGGTCCGCCGTGTCATGCCCATCAACCCCACGGCATAGAGCGGGAAGAACACGAGGACAAAACCCACCACCCAGCAGAAGGCCGCCGCATAACCACAACGGTCATCCAGCCTGAAGCCGAAGACCTTGGAAAACCAGAATGTGTAGCCCGCGAGCATGCCGAACAACAAGCCCGGCACCAGCATGTTGTGGAAATGGGCGACGAGGAACAGCGTGTTGTGCACCTGGTAGCTGATCGTCGGATTTGCCAGCTGGATACCCGTGAGGCCCCCGATCACGAACAGCATGACGAACCCGAGGGCATAGACCATCGGCACACCGAGCCGGATCCGCCCGCGGTACATGGTGGCCATCCAGTCGTAGACCTTGACCCCAGTCGGCACCGCGATCAGCATCGTCGCCGCGCCGAACACCGCATTGAGGTAGGCGCTTCCCCCCATCGTGAAGAAGTGATGCACCCACACGGTGAACGAGAGCACCGCGATGGCCATCGTTGCGGCGACAAGCGAGGTGTAGCCGTACAGCCGCTTGCCGGAAAAAGTCGAGAAGACCTCGGAGAACACACCGAACGCGGGCAGCACCAGGATGTAGACCTCGGGGTGTCCGAACAGCCAGAAGAGGTTGGCGAAGTTCATCATGTTGCCGCCAAGGTCGTTGGTGAAGAAGTGGAAGTCGAGGGTGCGGTCCAGCGCCAACATCAGGCTCGCCACGGTGATCGGCGGCAGGGCGAAGATCATCAGGATCGATACACACAGCGCGGTCCAGCAGAACATCGGCATCCGCATGAAGCTCATGCCCGGCGCACGTTCCTTGTAGATCGTCACGGCGAAATTGATCCCCGACAGCGTCGTGCCCACAGAGGCGAGCGTGATCGACCAGATCCAGTAGTCGGGGCCCACACCCGGGCTGAACGCGATGCCGGTATAGGGCGGGTAGCCGCTCCAGCCGCCGGTCGAGAACTGGCCGACGACCAGCGACAGCATGACCAGCGCGGCGCCCGCCGCCGTCAGCCCCAGGCTGATCGCATTCAGCAGCGGAAAGCTGACATCGCGGGCGCCGATCTGGAGCGGCACGACGATGTTGATCAGCCCCGTCAGGAATGGCATGGCCATGAAGAAAATCATGATCGTGCCGTGCGTCGAGAACAGCTCGGCGTAGTGGTCGGCGCCCAGGAAACCGCCACCGTTCAAGGCGAAGGCGTGGTGCAGTCGCATCAGCGCACCCTCGATCACCGCGCGCGCCAGCATCACCAGGGCCAGCGCGATGTACATGATGCCGATGCGCTTGTGGTCGAGGCTGGTGAGCCAGCCGCGCCAGAGCCCGCCCCATGTTTTGGTGACGGTCAACATCGAGGCCACCGCCATGCCGCCCAGCACGGTGAGCAGCGCCGCAATCGCGCCGATGACGTGGCTGGCCGTGGGGTCCGAGAACGCTGCCGCAAATGGGAGCGCCTCCCAGCTCAGGCGGCCGAAGATGTCGTTCATGGTTTTGCTCCGGCGGGTCTGGCATGCCCGGTGTGCGGCGCACCGGGCGCCGGCAAGGCGGCAAAGCCCGGCGCGCCGGGTTGTTCGGCAGGTGCCACTGCGCGCGGCCCCATGTAGCGGTGAAGGACGGTGGTGAAGAGGTCCGGCGCCACCGATGCAAACCGGATCGCCGCACCGTCCCCAAGCCCCATCACGCGCGCCGCCTGCGCGGCAGAAGATGGCGCGGCGAGCACGGCGTAGCTCGACGCGTCCAGAGCTCGCCCCTCACCGCGAACACGGGCGACCCAGGCGTCGAACTCCGCCCGAGGCAGCGCCTTCACGACAAAGCTCTGCGCGGCGAATCCGCTGCCGTTGTATTGCGTGTTCCGCCCCTTGAAGACACCGGGCCGGTCGGCCATCAGCACCTGCCGTGTCTCCATGCCCGGCATGACGTAGATCTGCCCGGCGAGGGCGCCGACCATGAACGACTGCATCACGCTGTCGCTGGTCAGGCGCAGCACGACCGGCACACCCACCGGGATGGCCAGGTCATCGACGGTGGCAACACCGTGGTCGGGCAGGATGAAAAGCCACTTCCAGTTCAACGCCACGACCTCGACACGCAGCGGCTCGACGTTGCTGGCAGGTGGCCGATAGGGGTCCAGCGCCAGCGTGTTGCGCACGAGTTGAGTTGCCAGCACCACGACGATCACTGCCGGCACCCCCCACATCGCAATTTCGAGCGCACGCGAATAGTCCCACCCGGGCATGTAGTTCCCCTTGCCACCGCGTCGGCGGTAGCGCCAGACAATCAGCGGTGTCAGGATCAGGACCGGCAGGATCGCGACGAGTGATATCGCTGCGATGGTGAAGAAGTGCGCGAACTCCGACTGGGCGACCGGCCCGCCGGGCGTGAGGAACGAAACGTCCTGCGGCGTGCATGCGCCCAACAGCACCGATGCCAGGGCGAGCAGGATGCCGGCCGGCTGTCGCACGTCGATGGGGTCAGATTCAGAACGCACCAGAGACACCCTCATCGCATCAACCTCCTCAGGGACCTGCGGCGTCAGCGATATTGCCATCTGCGGCTTCACGACAGCAGTGCCGGTCGTCATTGACAGGTCACGATTGCAGATCGGCCTCGAAGCCTGTTTGGGCTGCGCACAGCTCACAAACACGGGGTGAGCTCAGGGGACGTGTCGAGCGCCGAGCGCCGCCGGGCCGCGCTTCCTTAAGGCCGGCATCAGGGTTGCGCTGCGACACTCTGCGCATGCTCTTGAATCTCCTGTCGCTGCCGCTGGACCAGACGCTGACGCAATGGCTCGCCTTGTACGGGCCATGGGCTTTCGGGCTCGTGGCCCTGATCGTGTTCGCCGAAACCGGCCTGGTGTTCGCGCCGTTCCTGCCCGGTGACTCGCTCCTCTTCGTCACCGGCGCAGCCGTGGCTGCGGCCGGTCTCGGCGTCCATGGCGTGGTGCTGCTGCTCGTCGCGGCGGCGGTCGTCGGCGACGCGCTCAACTTCGCCATCGGCCGCCGCGCCGGCCCGTGGCTGGTGGCTCGCTTCAGGGGGCGAGGCCTGAAGCGCGGCCACCTGGCGCTGACGCGTGCGTACTTCCGGCGTTTCGGGCCCTGGACGATCGTCGTTGCCCGCTTCGTGCCCGTGGTGCGCACGTTGGCGCCCTTCCTGGCCGGCGCGGGCCGCATGCCTTGCGCGCGTTTCGCGGCGTTCAACGTGCTCGGTGGCACGGTCTGGGTGGCGTCGCTGGTGTACGCCGGTGCCTGGCTCGGCGCGCTGCCGTTCGTCAAGAGCCACATCGGCTCGATCACGATCGGCATCGTGGCGCTGTCGCTGCTGCCGGTGGTGCTTGCGGCGGTGCGGGCGCGGGCGCGCGCAAGGCCCGCTGGCATGTGAGTCGCCGCGAGGGCGCTACAACCAGCCGCGCTCGATCAACACCGCCTTGGCCTGCGCATAGATCACTGGTGCGCTGACGAGCCCGGCCAGCCCGAACAGCGCCTCCAGCACCAGCATCGCGACCAGGAGTTCCCAGGCCTGCGCGCGGATGCGGCTGCCGACGATCTGGGCGTTGAGGACGTACTCGAGCTTGTGGATGACGACCAGCCAGGCCAGCGACAACCCCGCAATCGCGGCCGACTGCGTGAGGCTCACGACCACGATCATGGTGTTGGACACCAGGTTGCCGAGCACGGGCACGAGGCTGGCGACGAAGGTCGCGGCCACCAGCGTCCCGGCCAGCGGCAGGGGTGAGCCGAGCAGCGGCAGCACCACCAGCAGGTACACGGCGGTGAGGGCCGTGTTCAGCGCCGCGATGCGCAACTGGGCGAACACCACAGCTATGAATCCGGCCACCAGGCCGTCGAAGCCGCGCCGCAGGCCGGCCGCGACGGGCGGCACCTCACCGGCTGCTTCGGCCTGGGGCCGCAGCTGGATCGCCAGCAGGGCGCCGATCACCACGCCGGCCAGGACGTATCCGATGCCGCGCACGGTGTGCCCGCCCCAGAGCTGAACCTGGGCTGCGTGGCCGCGCAGCCAGGTTGCCGCCGCCTCGCGCAAGGCTTCGAGCGACACCGGCAGGTGCGGCGCCAGCCAGGCTGGCAGCGTGGAGCGCAGCTGCTCGAGCGCCGCGGCCATCTGCTGCATCAGACCCGCGTAGCCGACGCCTTCCGCAGCAGCCTCGGCTACGCGCTCGATCGCCATCGAGCCCACCAGTGCGGTGGCAGCGACCAGCAGGCCGAGCGACCACGCCTGCGCATGCCGAAGTTGCGGCCAGCGCCGCGTCAACAGCGCCGCAATCGCGCGCGTGCCGCCGTAGGTGATGAGCGCGGCGAACAGGGCAGGGGTCAGGTGCAGCCACAGCACAGGAACCCACAACAGAGCAACGCCCGCCAGCGCCATCGCAACCGCCGACAAGCCCACTCGCTGCCTTTCGCTCATGCTGCGAACCTCAGCCGCAACTCCGTGCCTTGCCTTGCCAAGCTGCGCACAACCAGCTCCGCGCCGATCAGTTCCGCCTGTTCGCGCATGCCCAGCATGCCGTAGTGACCCGGGACAGGTACGGCCGTGTCGAAGCCCACGCCATCGTCGCGCACCGACAGAGTGGCGCGTGGTGCGGCCACCTGCCCCGGATCGTCACCCGTCACCGAGGCATCGTCGATCTCGACGATGACGCTGCGCGCCTGCGCGTGCCGCTCGACGTTGCGCAGCGCTTCTTCGACGATGCGGTAGAGCGTTTCGGCGCGTTCGTCCGCCAGGTCGGCGGCCCAGCCCTTCGCGCGAAGCGTAGCCCCGACGCCTGTACGTTCGCCGAAACGCACGAGCAGGTCCCGCAAGGCGGCGGCCAGCCCGTTCTCGCGCACGGTGCCGTGCCGAATCTGCGTGATCGCGGCGCGCGCTTCGGCCAGGCCGCTGGCCGCCACCTCCTCGGCGCGGGCCAGCTCGGCACCGAACTCGTCCTCGGACATCTTGTCCTTGAGCTTGCGCACCAGCCGCAGCTGGGTCAACAAGGCCATCAGCGAGTGCGCCAAGGTGTCGTGCAGATCACGCGCCATGCGCAGTCGTTCGCGCGTGACGGCCGCGTGCCGTGAATCGTCGGCCAGACGCTCGATGCGGGCGGTGCGCTCGACCACCCGGGCGTCGAGCTCGGCGTTGAGTTCGCTCAGCGCGGCCTTCTCGCGCTGCAGGTGCCCGACCAGCTCCGACATGGTGGCACCGATGCGGCTCACCTCGTCTTCGCCAGGCGGCACCGAGATGCCGGTTCGCTGTCCCTGGCGCACGGCAGTGGCCTCGGCCGCCAGCGCCGCCAGTCGCCGGGTCAGCCAATGGGTGACGCTCAAAGCCACCAGTGCGGCCACCACCCCGGCCAGCAGCACGGTGGCAAAGACCGTGTGGTGCAGACGGCGCACATGGGCCAGCGCCGGCTCGGCCGATTGACGAACCGTGACCTTCCAGCCCAGGCCGGCGTCGTCGGTGTCTTTGGCCAGGTGGCGTCCGACGATGTAGGCCCCGCCCTCACTCAGGTCGTCAGCCGCCTTGAGCGTGCGCCCGATCCAGCTCTGCGGCCCGACCATGACGACGCCGTCGCCATCGACCAACACCAGTTCCAGGCGCCGCTTGCTGTCGAGCGAGCCCAGCAGTTCTGCCTGTAGCCGGTCGATCCAGCCCCAGGCCAGGTGGCCACCGACCACGCCCACCAAGCCACCGTTCTCCAGACGAATCGGTGCGGCAACATCGACGAAGCGCAAGGGCTGGCCATCTGCCGCACGCGGCAGGTGCTTCTCCAGCAGCACGGCCTTGTGCACGTCACCCAGGTGCGGACCGGCCTGCGCGGCAGCAAACCAAGGTCGTTGCGCCACGCTTTCACCTTGCAGGATGCCGCCAGTGGCCGTCATGACTCTGCCGTGCAGGTCAGCGACGCCCAACCACGCGAACTCGGGAAACTGCGCCTGCACAGCGTCCAGATGCAGCCGCAGCGCATCCGCCCCTTTGTGCCCAGAAGCCGCAATCTGTGCTGCGGTGGCTTGGACGATGGACAGCCTGTTGCGCAGGTTCATGCCCAGGCCGTGATCGACCTGGGTGGCGAATTGCGCCATCAGCCGCTCGGTGCTCGCACGCGCGGCGCGCTCGGCCTCTGCGGCGGCCAGATTGCCCGCCACCAGCGAGGCCAGCGCCACCACGGCCAGCATCGACCAGCCGATCGCCGCCGACAGGTGCCGGCGTGGATCCAGACCCGCCATCAGACCCATGGGTTTTTTCGCCTCATCGATGAGCTTCGATCAGGCATGGAAGTGACGACATGGTGCCGGTCGTCACTGGGCCCAGAGCGATCTGTCGAATACATTGCATGTCATGCACGCCACATTCCTCCTTGACGATGCGACCCAATTTGGCGCCGGCATCATGTTGCCATGATGGAAGAACTGATCCTCTCGGTGGCCCGAGGTGCCGGCCTGTCGCCCGAGCAGGCCGCCCTCGCCGTGGCGGCAGCCCTGCGCTTCTTCACCGCGCGTCTGCCGTCTTCGCTGGTCGGTGAGTTGCATGCACGGCTGGGCACGCGCAAACCCTCCGGCGACCCCGGCGCGGGAGACGCAGCATGAGCGCGGCCGATCCGGCAGCCGGCCGACCGCTGCGGCTGCTGATCGTCGACGATCAGCCGCTGATTCGCCGCGCACTGGCGATGACGCTGGGGGTCGAACACGACATCGAGGTCGTCGGCCAGGCGGTGGATGGCATCGACGCGATCGAGCAGGCGCTGGCCCTGGTGCCCGATGTGATCGTGATGGACCTGCAGATGCCGCGCGCCAGCGGCGTGGTGGCGACGCGCGAGATCACGGCCAAGCTGCCATCCGTCGGTGTAGTTGTGCTGACCACCTTCGACCACGACGATCTCGTCTTCGAGGCCATCCGCGCCGGCGCCCGCGCCTATCTGCTGAAGGACGCCGTCGAGCAGGAGATTCTGGACACCATCCGCGCCGTGCACCGGGGCGAGTCGCGCCTGTCGCCGACGATCGCGCGCAAGGTGATGGAGCAGTTCCGCCGCTTCGATGTGCCGCTGGCCCAGGTTCGCACCGAGGAGGCGGCATCGCCGGGGCCGACTGCGCCGCCGCCAGCCGCCGCGCGCAGCAGTGCGGCAGACACCGAGGAGCCGCTCACCGCCAAGGAAGAGCGCATTCTCCAGCTAATCGCCGAAGGCAAGAGCAACAAGCAGATTGGCACGACCGTGTTCCTCGCCGAGGGTACGGTGAAGAACTACGTCAGCCGCATCCTGGAGAAGCTTCACGCCCGCAGCCGCACCGAGCTTGCCGTGCGGGCTGTGGGCCGCCGCGGCTGATGAGGCCGGCCGCGTGATGGTGCAGGGTGACCTTCGTCACCGATCAAGCGTCGCTTCGTGACTCGGCCGATGACGAACGGGCCCTGACACACGGGGTCTGGATTCCTAGCATGACGGGTATCGCATCAAGACCCGCATCCAGGAGCCCCGTCATGCCCAGCCCCGAACCGATCCGCCGAACATTCGTGACCCGCCTCCTGCACGGCGCGCTGCTGCTGGCCGTGCTGTGGCAGTTGATCGGATCGAACTTCAGTGAACCCGCACGCGTAGGCCAGCCGGCCAACCTGATGTTCGAGTTGCACGAGATTGGTGGCCTGACCACGCTGGGCCTGGTGGTGGCGTTCTGGCTGTGGAGCATGGTGCGCCGCCGCGAGACACCGTTCGCTGCTTTGTTCCCGTGGCTGTCCGCCAGCAGGCTGAAGGCCGTCGGCGCCGACCTCTCGCGGCACTGGGGCGAAGTCAAGCGCTTTCGCCTGCCTGGTGGCGAAGCCGAAACTCCGCTGGCAAGCGCCGTCCATGGGTTGGGCCTGCTCACCGCGCTGGCCATGGGTGCGAGCGGCGCCTGGTTGTTCACGCAGGCCGTGCCGGAAGGGCCCGTCCTGGAAGTGCACAAGCTCATCGCCAATCTGATGTGGGCCTACGTCGTGGGCCACGCCGGCCTCGCAGTGCTGCATCAGGTCAGCGGGCACCGCGTGCTGCAGCGCATGTTTGCACGGGCAGCTGGCAGCAACCGCGCGCCCTGAGTTCCGCTCGGCCGCCTGTCGCGGCTGCCGACGTCGCATCAACCTCGAGCGCATGATGACCCACCCGCTTCACGGCCTGCATTGGTCGGCCCGCATCAGCGCACTGCAACGCCAAGGCTTCGCGCTGGGCGCGGCGCTGCTCACCGGTTTCGCGGCGACTCGCTGGGTCGCCAGCGGCGAAGTGTGGTTCCTCGCGGGCTGGCTGGCCTACTGCGCCGTGCTGCTGGGTTCTACCTGGCACCTCGCCGCCCATCTGGACGCCCATGCCACGCGGCGGCGTGCGCAGCTCATTGACCCGGGCTCAGCGGCCTTGTTCGTCCTTGTGGCCACCGCCTGCTGCGCAAGCATCGTTGCCGTGGCGCTGGGCGTCGAGACGGCCAAGGCCCTGATCGGTTGGGCTCGCTGGGCGCACCTTGCGATGGCGATGGCTTCACTGGCCGCGTCGTGGCTGCTGATGCAGGCCATGTTTGCGCTGCACTACGCGCGTGTCTTCTATCGGCCGCTGGCAGCGCGTGACGAGCCCACGCGTGGCCTCGTATTCCCCGGCGGCCAGGAACCCGACTATCTGGACTTCCTGTACTTCTCGGCCGTGGTGGGCATGACCTCACAGGTCTCGGATGTGGCGGTGGCGAGCCGACGCATGCGCCGGTTGACCCTGCTGCACGGCCTGCTCTCGTTCGCATTCAACCTGGTCGTGCTGGCGCTCGCCGTGAACGTGTTCGCCGGCAGCCTGGGGTAAGGCTCCGGCGATCGATGCCGTCGTCGTGACGACCGGCACTTCGCGTCACCGCCCTGCAGCCCGAACACTCGGACAAGGCAGACAAGGAGCACGACGTGCAATTGAACCGATGGAGCTACAGGGCGGACTACGCCGTACTCCCGCTGCTCGTGTCAGCGGTGGGCCTGGTGTCTTTGCAGCAGTCGTCCACCTGGCAGATCGAGGAGTGGGTCGCCAGTGCGCTCATGGGCCTTGTTGGCTGGACCTTGCTCGAGTACGTTCTGCATCGCTGGCTGCTCCATCGGGTGCCGCCGTTTCGGCGTTTGCACGAGGCGCATCACGCGCGACCCTCCGACCTGATCGGCACGCCCACGTGGCTCAGCGCGCCGCTGTTCGCGGTGGCGTGGGCGCTGCTCGCGCATGAGTTGCCGCGGTCAGCAGCAGGCGGGGCCGCAGTCGGACTGATGCTGGGCTACCTCGCCTACTGCCTGTTGCACGACGCCGTGCACCACCTCCGCGCGACGCCCGGAAGCTGGCTGGCCCACGCCAAGCGCCGGCATGCCCGGCACCACCGGCGCGGCGCTAGCAGTGACTTCGGAGTCACCACCGACGTCTGGGACCGCGTGTTTCGCACCGCCACTGTACCGAGCCGACCTGCCGCGATGACGATCGTCATGCCGGATCGGTGACTCGCCGGTGACCACCGGCCCTGGTCTTCGGGCGGTGGGGAAGAAACACTAGGGCCGTCAACTTCTTCCACCCGCGCCATGAACATCCTGCTCGACTCCGGCAAGCCATTTGATGTCGCCGTCGCCGACCTTCAGCGCAGCGTGGCCACCCACGGCTTCAGCGTGCTGCATGTGCATGCGCTGAGCGACACGCTCGCTGCCAAGGGCCACCCCATCGACAAGCGGGTGGCGGTGCTCGAGGTGTGCAATGCCGCCGTGGCGTCGCAGATGTTGGCGCTCGACGCGACGATCAGCCTTGCGCTGCCCTGCCGCGTCGCGGTGTTCGAGCACGGTGACGGAACACGTCTGGGAACCATCGCACCGACGACGATCCTCGCCGGATTCGAGCTCGGCCCTGACGTGGGCGCCACGGCGTCCGAAGTTGAGCGCACGCTGCGCCGCATCCTCGAGGACGCGGCCTGAGGGCGCGCTGCTAGTGCGCCGCGCCATTGATCTGAGCTTTCCCACATGCCCCCGCTCATCCTGACCCTCATCGTCGCCAACATCGGCGCATTCCTGCTTGAACAGGTGATGGGCAATGCCCTCACCGGCTGGTTTGCCCTCTGGCCTCTGGCGTCCGGGCAGTTCATGCCCTGGCAGCTTGGCAGCTATGCGTTTCTGCACGCTGGCCTCACGCACCTGGCCTTCAACATGTTCGGCCTGTGGATGTTCGGCGGCGAACTCGAGCGCCTGTGGGGGCCGCGCCGGCTGGCGCTGTTCTACGGCGTCAGCGTGCTCACTGCTGCGGCGGCGCAGTTGCTGGTGACCGCCGTGCTCGGCAGCACCGCGCCGACCATCGGCGCCTCGGGCGGCTTGTTCGGGCTGTTGATCGGCTTCGCGATGGTGTTCCCGCGCCGCACGATCACGCCGCTGCTGCCGCCCATCCCCATGCCGGCCTGGTTGTTCGTCACGCTCTACGGCCTGCTCGAACTGACGCTTGGCGTCACCGGCAGCGCCAGTGGCGTCGCGCACTTTGCGCACCTGGGCGGGCTGCTGGGCGGCTGGCTCGTGATGCGCTACTGGCGCGGGCAGCTGCCCTTTCGTATGCAGTAACACCGAGGAATGTCCATGCACAAACAAGACCCGTCCAAATTGACCGCGCTCGTCCTTCAAGGGGGTGGCGCCTTGGGTGCTTACCAGGGCGGCGCCTACGAGTCCTTGTCTGCGGCGGGGCGCGAGCCCGACTGGCTGGCCGGCATCTCGATCGGCGCCATCAACTCGGCGCTGATTGCCGGCAATGCGCCGGACCAGCGCGCGGCGCGCCTGCGCGAGTTCTGGCAACGCATCACCGCGCAGGTGCCATCGCCGGCCTGGGCCGGCACGGATGGGCCGCTGCGCGCCTGGGCGAACGATTGGGCGGCAGCCTGGGGCGCAGCCTTCGGACTGCCGCACTTCTTTCATCCGCGCATCGGCAAACCCTGGTGGCCCGGCGCGGCCGATGCGCCCAGCCTCTACGACACCGCCCCGCTCCGCGAAACGCTGCTCGAGCTGGTGGACTTCGATCGCATCAACGACGGGCCCACACGCTTGTCGGTCGGCGCGGTCGACATCGAAAGCGGCAACTTCGTCTACTTCGACAACCGGCAGCGACGTCTCGGGCCCGAGCACATCATGGCCAGCGGCGCGTTGCCGCCGGGCTTTCCGGCGGTGGTGATCGAGGGGCGGGCCTACTGGGACGGCGGCCTCGTGTCCAACACGCCGCTGCGCCACATCGTCGAGAACCTCGATGGCCGCGACGCAATGATCTTCCAGGTTGACCTGTTCAGTGCACGCGGGCGCGTGCCGCGCACGCTGGCCGAGGTGTCGGACCGCGACAAGGACATCCGCTATTCGAGCCGCACGCGCGCGTTGACCGACATGCTGTGCGAGCGCCACGAGATGCGGCGTTCGTTGCGCGAGCTCGCGGCGTTGCTGCCTGCCGGACGGCGCGCCGACGCACGCGTGACACAGCTGCTGCGCAAGCTTGGTGCCGACGCGCCCGACCCGACCGTCACCCTGGTTCACCTCATCCATCGCCACAGGCGCAGCGAGACGCAGGCGCGCGACTACGAGTTCTCGGGCGCCTCGATGCTGGAGCACTGGGACGCCGGGCGCGCCGACATGGCGCACTCGCTGCGCTCGCTGGCTCGCGCCCGCCACGAGGTCGAACCCGGCAGCTTCCGGGTCTTCGACTACACCGCCCCCGACCTGGAGACTGCCCGATGAATGCCGACGACGTACGCCGCACCGCCTGGGCGATGCCGCTGACCAGCCCTTCCTACCCGCGCGGCCCCTACCGCTTCGTCAACCGCGAGTTTCTCGTCATCAGCTACCGCACCGACCCGGCCGCGCTCGCGGCACTGGTGCCCGAGCCGCTGGTTCCGGTTGGCGACGTGGTGCGCTTCGAGTTCATCCGCATGCCCGACTCGACCGGCTTCGGCGACTACACCGAAAGCGGGCAGGTGATCCCCGTCACGTTCGAAGGCCGTGCCGGCGTCTATATCCACAGCATGTACCTCGACGATGACGCGCCGATCGCCGGCGGCCGCGAGATCTGGGGCTTTCCCAAGAAGCTGGGCAGCCCGAAGCTGCGCGTGGACAAGGACACGTTGCTCGGCACGCTCGACTACGGGCAGACCCGCATCGCGGTCGGAACGATGGGCTACAAGCACCGGGCAGCAGACCACGCTGCCGTGCAGCAGTTGCTGGCCCAGCCGAACTGGCTGCTGAAGATCATGCCCGACGTGGACTGCAGCCCGCGTGTGTGCCAGCTGGTCGAGTACCACCTCGAAGAGGTCGTGCTGAAGGGTGCGTGGGAAGGGCCGGCCGCACTGCAGCTCTTCGAGCACGCGCTCGCCCCGGTGGCCGCGCTGCCGGTGCACCAGGTGCTGGGCGGACTGCACCTGAACACGGACCTCACGCTCGGCCTCGGCCGCGTGGTGCACGACTACCTCCCCCGCTGAACCCCCTCCCAAAGGAGCACGATATTATGAGACTCGACAACAAGGTGGCCTTCGTCACCGGCGCCGCCAGCGGCATCGGCAAGCGCATCGCCGAGGTCTATGCGCAGGCTGGTGCGAGCATCGCTGTGGCCGACCTCAACCCACAGGGCGCCGAGGCCGCCGCCGCTGCGCTTCGCGCCCAGGGCGCCCGGGCGATCGGCATCGGTGTGGACGTGACCGACGAGGCGGGTGTCGATGCCGCCGTGGCGCGCACCGTGGCCGAACTCGGTGGCCTGGACGTGCTGGTCAGCAATGCCGGCATCCAGATCGTCGCGCCACTGGTGGAGTTCAGCTTCGCCGACTGGAAAAAGCTGCTCGCGGTGCACCTCGACGGCGCCTTCCTGACCGCGCGGGCCGCCATGCGCCAGATGGTGGCCAGCCAGCGCGGCGGCTCGATCATCTTCATGGGGTCGGTGCATTCCAAGGAGGCCTCGGTGCTCAAGGCGCCCTACGTCACCGCGAAACACGGCCTCGAAGGCCTGGCCAAGGTGATCGCCAAGGAAGGCGCCTCGCATGGCGTGCGGGCCAACCTGATCTGCCCGGGCTTCGTGCGCACGCCGCTGGTGGACAAGCAGATCCCCGAACAGGCCAGGGCGCTGGGCATCTCCGAGGACGACGTCATCAGGAAGGTGATGCTGAAGGAGACAGTCGATGGCGAGTTCACGACGGTGGACGACGTGGCACAGGTCGCGTTGCTGTTCGCGACCTTTCCGACAAATGCGCTGACGGGGCAGTCCATGGTGGTGAGCCATGGCTGGTTCATGCAATGAACGCCCTTCGTGCAGACGGGGTGGGTGACTGCGCGCGCGCCGAGGCGGCGACTGCTGAGCTGTTGTCGCAGCGGCGCCGGCTCATGGCCGCCGCGTCGCTCGGCCCCGTCGGCGTCATGGCGGGTGTGCTGCTTCCGCTGCGCGCTCGCGCAGCGGCCGGACGCCGCTGCGCTGGCCCTCTTCGATGCCGCCGAATCAGGCCAGTGGGTGCAGGCCCGCACAGCGCTGGCGCGCGCACGCGCTGCCGCCACCGCAGCGGTGGCCATGGGTGGGCCTTTCACCGAAGCCGGCGGCGCCCTGCACCGCTACTTCGAGGCGAAAAACGGGCTTAACGGCGACCTGGTGGAGGCCGGCCTTGCACTGTCGGTCAAGGACCGCCGCTGGCTGATCGGCGTTGCCGAACGCATCGTGACGCGCGCTGGCGAACTCGCGCAGCCCTTCGCCGAACGCTCCGACGCCGTGACACCGCGGATCGAAACCTTGTTGTTCCTCGCGCGCCGCATGCGCCGCGCGCTGGTGTGGAGCGATGCGTTCGGCTATCAGGGCGCGCATCAGGATTTCGACTCGCTTTGGCAGACGCTGCGCGTGGAATTGGCCGCCCGCGTGCCGGCGGGCCGCATCCAGGCGCTCGACCAGGCGCTGCAACGTGCAGCAAGTTCGCGAACGGCGGAGAACGGCAGGCGCTTGTACCAGGCGGTGCGGGCCCTGCAACAGGCAGGCTGAACCGGATGACATTGATTTAAGTCCTCCTTAAGTCCTCACCCCGCACGCTCCTGGGTTGCTGCTGCGCCTTGCACAGCGCAGTGCCCTGCGGCATCTCGCCCGGGCTGACGACAGGAGCGCTCGATGCGTTGTCTTCCCATTGCCGTGGCCGGCGCGATGCTGGCGCCCGCGCTGGCATCGGCCCAGCTCAAGCCTGACCCGCGCTGGGAGATCAGTCCGCGCGGCGGTGTGCTGATGGGTCACGGCAAGCTCGCCGTCGACTTGGTGGTCAACGGCGTCAGAGCGCTCTCCCAGCCCGATGCCGAAGGCAGTGTGATCGTGGCCGACGATCTTCTGTCGTTCGACTTCGGTCACACGCAAAGCGAGCTGAGCAGCGCCGAGAACAGGAGCTTGGTCTCGAAGGACCTGGGCGTCGGTGACCGGTTCTGAAGCGTGCTAGCCATCTCCCCCAGCCGTCCGAATGACAGACGGCACCCCGAAGTCATGACCTCGCAATGACGCGCCGCACTGGGCGTGTCGGACCGCCACGGCCAGAGTCGTTGATTGGCTGCGCCGTCGGCCTCGCACTGACTGTCCTCTCTGTTCTCACATGCACTCCCCGACCACCCGACACCACCCGCAAGGCCATAGCTCGGTCGCTCCCGCGATGCCCGTCGTGAATTTCGTGAGGCGCTGGCTTTGGGGACGGCCCGTGCTGACGAGCACGCGCCTGGCTGTCCTGGCCGGCACATTCTTCGCACTCGCTGCGAACGGGCCGTTCCTGTCGGCGGTGCTTGCCGGCCGCGACCCATGGGTGCCGTCGAGCTGGAAGTTCGCCCTCGCCATGGTGGTTGCGCTCGCCGCCGTGCATGTGCTGCTCCTGTCCTTGGTGGTGGTCCGGCCTCTCGCCAAGCCACTGCTCGCGCTGCTGATCGTCGCGACGGCTTTCGCCACCTACTACATGCAGCGCTTCGGCATCTATCTCGACCCGACGATGCTTCGCAACGTGCTGAAGACCGACCCCACTGAAGCCAGTGAGCTGTTCGGCTGGGGCATGCTGCCGCACCTGCTGCTGTTCGCCGGCCTGCCCCTGCTCGTGCTGTGGCGAGTGCGGTTGGAACACCAACCCTGGGGCCGCGCGCTGGCGTGGCGGCTTGCAACGGTCATGGGGTCGGTCGCAATGCTGGTGGGGGCCTTGCTGCTGGTGTTCCAGGACTTCTCTTCGCAAATGCGCAATCAGCGCGAAGTCCGCTACCTCATCACACCGGCCAACTTCATCTACTCCGCCATACGCGTGGCCACCGACAGCACGCGCGAAGCACAAGTCGCCCGAACGCCGGCCGGGCTGGATGCCCGTCTCGACGCGTCGTGGGCCACGCGGACCAAGCCGGCATTGCTCGTGCTGGCGGTCGGTGAGACCGCACGCGCTGCCAACTGGGGCTTGAACGGCTACGCACGCCAGACGACGCCGGAACTGGCATCGCGCGACGTCATCAACTTCCGCGACGTCACGGCCTGCGGCACCAACACCGAGACCTCGCTGCCCTGCATGTTCGCGCCGGTCGGCCGGCGCGACTATGACGAAGGCCGCATCCGCACCAGCGAGTCGCTGCTGCACGTACTCAAGCGCGCGGGCTTTCAGGTGCTGTGGCGCGACAACCAGTCGGGCTGCAAGGGGGTCTGCGACGGGCTTGCTGCCGAGCAGCTCGACAACGCCGAGTTTCCCGAATGGTGCAGTGGCGGCCGCTGTCTCGATGAGGTGCTGCTGCAGGGGCTGGACACCGTCGCTCGCGACGCCAAGGGCAACCTGGTGGTCGTGCTGCACATGCTCGGCAACCACGGACCCGCCTACTTCAAGCGTTACCCGGCGGCGTTCCGCCGCTACACGCCCACCTGCGACACCGGCGAGTTGCGTGAGTGCTCGCGTGAACAGGTCGTCAACGCCTACGACAACGCCCTGCTCTACACCGACCATGTGCTGGCCAAGACGATCGACTTCCTGCGGTCGCAGGCCAGCCGCTACGACACCGCACTCGTGTACGTGTCCGACCATGGCGAATCGCTCGGCGAAAAGGGGCTCTACCTGCACGGCGTGCCCTACGCCATAGCACCCGACGAGCAGACGAAGGTGCCGATGACCTGGTGGCTGTCGCCAGGCTACACAAGCAGTTTCGGTCTGGACATGGCCTGCCTGAAGCGAGAGGCGGCACAGGCGCAAACCCACGACAACCTGTTCCACACCACGCTCGGCCTGTTGCGGGTACAGGCGAGCGAGTACGTGCCTGCGCTGGACATCACCCGGACATGCCGTCGTTGACCGCCATCGCTGCCCCCGGCTCGCAGGCCGCTCCCGGGCGACGCCTGGTGATCATCGACGCTGCCGTCGCGGCGGCTGGCCTGGCCGCCCTGGTGGCGTGGGACGCCACGGGCATGGACATCACGGTCGTGCGCTGGCTCGGCCGGCCCAGCGGCTTCCCCTGGCGGGATCACTGGCTGACCGCGGGAGTGCTGCATGGCGGCATTCGCTACCTCGCCTGGGCGCTGCTCGCCGCACTCGTGATTGGCCTGTGGCGTCCCTGGGGGCCGCTGCACGCGCTGTCGAAGGCTCAAAAACTGTGGATGCTGGGCACCACCGTGGCCTGCGCGGCCTTGATCCCGCTGATCAAACGCCTCAGCGCGACGAGTTGCCCATGGTCCCTGGCCGAGTTCGGCGGCAGCGTCTTGCAGTACGTGCCGCACTGGGTGCCCGGCGTTATCGACGGCGGCCCAGGCGGATGTTTCCCGTCGGGCCACGTGTCCACCGCTTTCGCATTCATGGCCGCCTGGTTCGTGCTGCGCGATGTCGCGCCTTCGGCCGCAAGGCGCTGGCTGGCGGCCACGCTGGTGGCCGGCGTCGTCCTGGGTGCTGTCCAGGTCGCTCGCGGTGCGCACTACCCGAGCCACCCCCTGTGGACGGCCTGGATCTGCTGGGTCGTCTCCGCCCTCTCGTTCCACATCCTTCGTCCACGTGCGACGCTGCCGTCATGAACCAATCGACCAACACGCCCACCCCGATGCCGACATCCTCCTTCAAGAGTCGGCCAGGGCTCGCCCGCGTCTGGTCTGCTGCGCGCTACTCGCGCGACGGCCTGCTTGCGGCGTTTCGGCACGAGGCCGCCTTCCGCCAGGAACTGGCCATCGGCTTGCCACTCATCGCGCTGGCATGGTGGATCGCGCCGGGCCGCTGGCCAGCGCTGGCGATGTCGCTTTCGATCGTGGCCGTGTTCGTGGTCGAGTTGCTCAACTCCGCCGTCGAGGCGCTCGCCGACGCCGTGTCCCTTGAGTCGCACCCGTTGATCAAACGCGCCAAGGACATGGGCAGCGCGGCGGTGATGCTGAGCATTGCCAGTGCGGCGCTGGTGTGGATCGTGGCGCTCGTGTAGGCGCTGGCCCAGGCGAAGCCGTCACGCCTTCAGAGTTGGAAGGCAAGCGCTCTGACGGTCCCCTCAAGAAGATCACGCGCCACCGACGGGGGTGTACCTCGGTGCACGTCACCCGCCGGTGCCAGCCGCGTCGCCCACGCCGCGAGCCAGTCGACATCAGCCGGGCTGTAGAACGACGCCATGGCTTCGTAGTTCAGGAACAGGCTGCGCCCATCCAGGTTGACGGAACCGCAGAGGGCCAGCGCGCGGTCCACGATCACGGCCTTCGCATGCAGCATGCGCGGCAGCAGGCGCACCTCGGCGCCAGCGCGCACCAGGCGCCTCAGCGCGCGCTCGCGCGCGATGTCGGCCAATCGATGGTTCGAACGCCGAGGAAGCAGAAGTGTCAGCTTCACGCCGCGCCGGCAGGCGATGCACAACGCGTCGAGCAGGGCTTCGTCGGGGACGAAGTACGGCGTGGCGGCAATGATTCGCTCCTGAGCCCGGTACGCCGCGGCCAGCAAGAGCGCGTGCACGGTGTCGTCGGGCCCGTCCGGGCCGGTGGGGATCCACTGCACGAGCGGGCCGCCGGCGGCCACGGTCATCAGGCCGTCGGGGCACGGAGGCGCGTTGATCGCGCGACCACCTGAGCGCTGCCAGTCGCAGTCGAACTGCGTCTGCGCCGCCGCCGCCACCGGCCCTTCGACCACGAAGCCCAGATCGATCCATGCCTGGGCGCCCGGAGAGTCCAGGAAATACTCATTGGCGAGGTTCTGGCCGCCGGCCCAGAGCTGTCGGCCGTCTGCCACGGCGAGCTTGCGATGGTTGCGCAGATTCGTCCGGCCGCGCAGCGGGTTGTGCATCAGGGGCATGAACACCCGCACCTCCACGCCCGCAGCCCGCAATGCGGCCAGCTGCGCCCGTGGCGTGCGCAGGCTGCCCACGGCGTCGACGATCAAGCGGCAGGCCACGCCGCGTCCCACTGCCGCGCTCAATGCCTGCACGACGGCGCGTCCGACCTCGTCACCGCCGAGGATGAAGGTGCAGACGTCCAGTCGAGCCCGGGCCGTACCGCACAGCGCGAGCAGCGCGTCCAAGGAATCGCGCCCCTCGGGAAGAAAGCGGACGCGCTCGTTGACCGACGCCGCCGCTACGTCCATTGCCGCCAGCAGCGAGCCCGCCCAGTCGGGCACCCCGGCGATGGGGTCTGGCCGCACCGGCGGCCCTATCGATGCCGCCGGTCGCACGAACTTGCGCGTGCCGAAGATCAGGAACAAGGGGACGCCGGCATACGGGAAGGCCGCGATCCCGACGACCCACCCGATGGCGGCCGCGGGATGCCGCCGCTGATGCCCAGCGCGGGTCACGAGCACGTAGAGCAGAAGGCCGCCCGCAACGAAGGCGCCATGCTCCAGTGCCGACAGCGAGGGCCACCAGGCCAGCCACGGCAATGAAGCGCCGCCCCACGCCACCGCATCAAGTCCCGGCCGGGAACCGCACCGATACGCACAAGCCGCCCAGGCGCGCCGAGCGGTCCAGCGTCAGCGCAGCGCCGTGAAGATCGGCGATGCTCTTGACGATGGCCAGGCCCAGCCCGCTGCCGGTGGCCTGCGATCCGGCCACGCGGTAGAAGCGGTCCAGCACGCGTTCGCGGTCGGCCTCATCGATGCCGGGGCCGCTGTCGTGCACCTCCAGCAGCCAGGCGTCTGCACTGCGCTGTACCTCGACATCCACCGTCCCGCCGTCGGGCGTATATTTGACAGCGTTGTCCAAGAGGTTGCGCACGAGGATGCGCGCCGCGTCCGGGTGGCCCAGGAACGCGCCCTCGTCGGCCCGCGACACGCCGATGTCAATGCGCCGCGACTGCACGGTGCTGGCGATGTCGGCCACGGCTTGCCGGGCCAGATCGGCCAAGACCACCGGCTGCGGCCGTTGCCCGCCGGCGGCGCTGGCCTGGTGGCGCGCCAGCACCAGCAGTTGCTCGACCAGCCGCGTTGCGCGGTCGATGCCCGCGTGCAGCCGCACCACCGCCAGCTCGCGCGTGCCGTCATCCGACGCCCGCTGCAGGCCCTGCACCTGCAGCTTCAGCGCTGCCAATGGCGAGCGCAGCTCGTGCGCCGCATCGGCAACGAAGCTCTTCTGCGCATCAAAGGCCTGGCGGACGCGGGCGAACAGCAGGTTCAGCTCGTGCACCAGCGGCCGCACTTCATCGGGCAGACCCGCCTCGCTGACCTCGTCCAGGTCGTCGGCCTGGCGCTGCGCCACCTGGCGGCGCACACGCTGCACCGGGGCCAGCGAACTGCTGACCACCCACCACACCAGCAGCATCGACAAGGGCGCCATCACCGCGATCGGCGCGGCGGTGCGCAGCGCCAGCGTTCCCGCCATCTCGCGGCGTGCCGCCATGTCCTGCGCGACCTGGATCACCTGAGCGCCGGACCGCATGGTGAAGACGCGATAAGTCGTGCCGCGGGCCGGCACGTCGGCGTAGCCCATCGTCTCCCGCTGGGGGATGGCTGCACGCGCCGACTGGAACACGCGCAGGCCGTCCTGCGTCCAGACCTGGACCACGAAGTCATCGATCTCGTCGTGGCCCTCGCCATCGCCATGGCCCACTGCGGCCTGCAGCGGCAGCCCCGAGCGCAGCGACAGCGCCATCTGCTGCATGTGGTAATCGAAGATCTCGTCGGCCTCGGCACGCGCCGTCCGGTACGCCACGAAGGCCTGTACCAGCGCGGTGACCACGATCACCGCCAGCAGCAGCCACAGCAGGCGGGCGCGCAGAGAGTGGGGCGGCTGCAGGCTCATGTGCGGGCGTCCGTCGGCACCGGTGGCTCAGGCCTTGGGGACCATGTAGCCCACGCCGCGCACGTTCTGGATCAGCTCCGCGCCGAGCTTGCGACGCAGCCCGTGGATGTAGACCTCGACCGCATTGCTGCTGATCTCGTCCTTCCAGCCGTAGAGCTTTTCCTCCAGCTGGGTGCGCGACAGCACCAGCCCCGGCCGTGCCAGCAGCGGCTCGAGCACCGCCCACTCGCGCGCCGACAGCACCACCGGTTCGCCACGCACGGCCACTTCGCGCGTGGCGGGGTTGATGCTCACGCCCTTGTGTTCATAGACAGGTTCCGCGCGGCCGGCGGCGCGCCGCGTCAGTGCGCGGATGCGGGCGAGCAACTCGTCCAGGTCGTAGGGCTTGAGCACGTAGTCGTCGGCGCCGGCATCCAGGCCCTCGATGCGCTGCTGGATGGAGTCGCGCGCGGTGGCGATCAACACCGGAATGCGCTCCTTGCGCGTGCGCAGATCCCGCAACACGGCCAGCCCGTCGCGGCGCGGCAGGCCCAGGTCGAGCAGCACGAGGTCGTAGGTCTGCGTGCGCAACGCGGTTTCGGCCATCTCGCCGTCCTTGACCCAGTCCACCGCGTAGTGTTCAGCGCGCAGCAGGTCCAGAACGGCTTCGCCGATCATCGTGTCGTCTTCGACGAGAAGCAGTCTCATGGTGCAGGATCGGACGGGCGCGAGGCGTTGGCGGATCGGCGCGCCGCACGGTCCAACCGCCCTGCGTGCACCATTCCCACCACCAGCATAGCGGCAGTGCCGCCCAGCAGCGCCAGCGTGAAGAGGCCGCCCAACAGCCACAGCAGCGGTACTGCCACGACGAAGATCAACAGCGCCAATGCGGCCCGTGCCGTGCGGCGCCACCAGGGCAGCGGCGTGATGTCGATCACCCGGTGCGTGCGCACGCGGGGCAGATGCAGGTAGATGGTGTCCATGGCGCGAACCCTTTCCGGTCGTCTCGGCGAGCCGGCACCTTGCCACCTCGTCCTTGGAAGCAATCTATGCAGAGGCACTTAGGCGGGGCTTAATGGGGCGCCCGCACGGTCGAACCAATGACCTCGCAATGCGGGAATGACGAAGGTCACCGCCCTGCAACAGACCCGTGGCACTTCGCGGCGAGGCCGAGCCATGCCATGCTGTGTGCACTGCCCATCATGGACATCCCGACCCTGCTCCACACCCACGTCTACACCGCTATCGTGCTGGGCAGCCTGGTCGAAGGCGAAACAACGGTGGTGCTGGCCGGCTTTGCCGCCCACCAGGGCTATGCACCGTGGTGGGCGGTAACCCTGCTGGCCGCAGTTGTCAACTTCGCATGGGATCAGACCCTGTTCGCGCTCGGCCGTTGGCGCGGCGACTGGGTGCTCCGCAAGGCGCCGCGTCTGCGCGAAGGGGTGCAACGCTTCTCGCCGCTGATCCTCCGCCATCGCCGCTGGGTGGTGTTCGGCGTGCGCTTCATGTACGGGCTGCGCACGGCCGGCCCCATCGCGCTGGGTCTGGCACGGATTCCCTGGCCCGACTTCGTGGTCTTCAATGCGCTCGGCGCAGCCGTCTGGGCCACCGTGTTCGCCGGGCTGGGTTATGCCTTCGGCAACGCCATCGCCCGGGTGATCGGCGTGGCGGCGCACTATGAGGCGCTGGCCGTGCTGCTCATCCTGCTGCTGGGCGTGTCCGTGTTCAGCGTCCACCGCTGGCGGCGTGGTCGCCTGAGTGCAACTCGGATGCCCGGAGCCTGAGGGTGCCGGGCCGAACTGCTTCGCAAGCGTGAACCCTTTAAGTCTCGATTAAGCGACGGCTCACCAGAATCTGGCCGTCATTGAACCGATGAGGCTCGGCCGTTGCCCCGCTCTCCGCACTCGGTGACGAGCGTCACGGGCAATGCGTGCCCTCCAGCACTGGCCCGAGGCGCACCCACACGCGCATCCTCGGGCTGCGACCCGACGAGACTGCCGACGACTTCATGCAACCCGCCCCCGCCAGCCATCTGCCCCGCCCGGCGCTGCCCTGGGCACTGGCAGCCCCTTGGTCTCTGCTCGGGCTCGTGTTGTCAGTCGTTCTGGTGATCTTCGCCGCCGATCTGATCGTTTTAGCGGTCACCGAACGGTGGTGGCACCACGGTCTCGGTGGGTGGACCGAAATCCTGATCGACGACGCCGTGCTGAGCCTGCTGTGCGCGGCCGTGCTGGTGCCCGTTCTGAGGCGCTGGCAGCATCGAGCTCACCTGGCCGAACAGGCGATGGACATCGCCAGCGACGGCTTCGTGGTGATGGATGCGCAGCAGCGGGTGCTTCGCACCAACGAGGGCTACCGCACGATGCTGGGCCGGGCTGGCGAGCCCTTGGCGGGAAGGAGCCTGTCGGACCTGGCGCATCGCGACTCGGCGGCCACCATTGACGAGCACCTGCAGGAGGCACGCCGTCGGGGCGTGAACCGCAGCTTTGCCGTCCAGTCGCGTGCCGACGGCAGCAGCTTGCCGGTGCAGATGACGACGGCCTGGCTCGCCGATCTCGGCTGCTACGCCGCGTTTGTTCGCGACGAGTCCACGCGCGTCGAAGCCGAGACCCGGCTGCGCGACCAGGCTGCCGCGACGCGACGCCTAGTGGATGCGATGGCCGAAGGCGTGCTCGCCTTCGACGACCAGGGCCGCTGCAGCTTCGCCAACCGTTCGGCGCCGCGCATGCTCGGCCTTCGCAGCGCGGCGGCACTGGTGGGTCGTACCGTGACCAGCTTCTTCGCCGCCGCGCCGCCGGACGGCGAACTGAACTGGCTGCGGGCCGCCGAGCAGCTCGGCAGTCGGGAACTCTCCATGCGCCGCGCCGACGGCACCGTTCTCGCTGTCGATTGCAGTTGCCACGCCGTCGAGCACGACGACCGTTCGTCGGGCCATGTCGTCACCTTCATCGACATCGGCGAACGCATGCAAGCCCGGGCCGAGCGCGACCGGACGGCGCGCCAGCTGCGCGACACTTTCGAACTCGCGCCGGTCGGCATGGCCCGCATCGCGCTCGACGGCCGCTTCGTTGAGGTCAATGACGCGCTCTCCGAGACCCTCGGCCGGACCCGCGATCAACTGCTGGCCCTGCACTGGCAGCAGGTCACCCGCCCCGAGGACATCCCGCCAGAAACCGCCCACATCCGACGTCTGCTGCGCGGCGAGTTGCCCCGTTACTCGCTTGAGAAACGTTTGCTGCGTGGCGACCAGTCGTCGATCTGGGTGCTGCAGGCGGTGACGCTGGTGCGCGGCGCAGACAACCGCCCGGACTACCTGATCGCCGTCGCCAAGGACATCAGCGCACGCAAGCAGGCCGAGGCCTCGGTGCGCGCCGCCGACGTGGCGCTGCGGGCCAACGCCGCCAAGACGCAGTTTCTCTCGCGCATGAGCCACGAGCTGCGCACCCCGCTGAATGCGGTGCTCGGGTTCGCACAGCTACTGCGGCTGGACCGCCAGCATCCTCTGCCGGCCGAGGCTGCGCATCGTGTGCAGATGATCGAGCAGGCCGGCGCTCACCTGCTCGCGTTGATCGGCGACGTGCTCGACCTGTCACGCATCGAAGCCGGCCAGTTGCAGGTCTCGCCCGAGGTGGTCGATGTGGCCGAAGTTGCGGCCGAGTGCAGCGCCATGTTGCGCGCGCAGGCGGACGCCAAGGGCGTGGACATTGTTCTGCAAGGCGCTGGCGTCGATGACCCGCCACGCGTGCGGGTCCGGGCCGACCGTGTGCGGCTGCGTCAGGTCCTTTTGAACCTGCTGTCCAATGCCATCAAGTACAACCGCCCCGGCGGCAAGGCCAGCATCCATTGGACGCAGCGGGAGACCCAATGCGAGGTCCGGATCGTGGACACCGGCCTCGGCATGAGCGAGGCCCAACAGGCCCATCTCTTCGAGCCCTTCAACCGGCTGGGCGCGGAACGTTTGGGCGTCGAGGGCACGGGCATTGGCCTCGTGCTCGCGCGCCATCTGGCGCAGCTGATGGGCGGCGATCTGCGCGTGCAGAGCCGAAATGGGGTCGGTACCACCGCGACGCTGACGCTCGACAGGGCGCAGCCGACCGCCACCTATGCCGACGACACGCGCCACGCGACCTTGCCGGCATCGCTGGGCCAATTGCGCGTGCTGTATGCCGAGGACAACGAGGTCAATGTAGAGATCGTTCGCGGCGCGCTGCTGGCCCGTCCCGCCTTCGAGCTGCGCGTGGCCAGCTCCGGCGCGCAGGCCCTCGCCTTGGCGCGCGCCGAGATGCCGGACCTGATGCTGGTGGACATGCATCTCGGCGATACCACCGGCCTGGAGCTGGCGAGCGCGCTGTTGGCAGACCCGCGAACGCGGCGCATCAAGCTCGTGGCCCTGTCCGCGGACGCGCTGCCGGCCCAGATCGACGCCGCCATGCGGCTGGGTTTCGAGGCCTACCTGACGAAGCCAGTGGACCTTGCGCAACTGCTGCGCGTGCTCGATGACGCGGCCGGTGGCTGACAACCGTCCCGGGCACGACCTGACACCCGCCTGGCGGCGCATTCCGCGCGTGGTGTGGGTGCTGGGCGGGGTCAGCCTGTTCATGGACATGTCGTCGGAGCTCGTGCATGCCATCCTGCCCGTCTACCTCACCGGGGTGCTCGGCCTGTCGGTGCTGGCGGTCGGCCTCATCGAGGGCGTCGCCGAAGCCACGGCCTCGATGCTCAAGGTGGTATCGGGTTTTGTCTCCGACCGCTACGCGCGGCGCAAGCCGCTGGCGCTGCTGGGCTACGGCCTTGCGGCGCTGACCAAGCCGGTGTTCCCGTTGGCCGACTCCGCCATCGGCGTGGTGTCGGCACGCTTCGTTGCCCGCATCGGCAAGGGCATCCGCGGCGCACCACGCGACGCCATCGTCGCCGACGTGACGCCCGTCGCCCTGCGCGACGCCGCCTATGGCCTGCGCCAGGGCCTGGACACCGTCGGCGCCTTCCTCGGCCCCTTGCTGGCGATGCTGTTTCTGTGGCTGTGGGCCGGTGACATGCGTGCGGTGCTGTGGGTGGCGGTGTTGCCGGCGATGATCGCGCTGGCGCTGCTGGCCTTCGGTGTTGATGAGCCCGCAGGGGCGGTGAGCGAAACAGGATCCACCCGACCGTCGCGGCCAGACTGGGCGGGCCTCTGGGCAGAGGTGCGCGCGCTGCCAGCCTCGTTCCGACACCTGCTGGTGCTGGCCGCCCTGTTCGCGCTGGCGCGGCTGTCGGAGGCCTTCCTCGTGCTGCGGGCGCAGCAGGACGGGTTGGCGCTGGTCTGGATCCCGCTCGTGCTGATCGTGATGAGCCTGGCCTACGCGCTTGTGTCGTACCCGGCCGGCGCCTACGCACCGCGGCTCGGCAGACGCACGATGCTGGCCGCGTCGCTGCTGTTGCTGGCGGCGGCCGAAGCTGCGCTTGCGTGGTTGCCTGGCACTGCAGGGCTCTGGCTCGGCGTGGTGCTGTACGGGTTGCACATGGGCTTGTCGCAAGGTGGCATGGCCGCTGCGGTCGCGGAACAGGCACCCCCTGGGCTGCGTGCAACGGCATTCGGCCTGTTCCACTTCGTCACGGGCATCTTTCAGCTCGCGGGCGCGGTGTTTGCCGGCTGGCTGTGGACCCGGTACGGCAGCTCGGCGGCCTTCGCTTCCGGTGCCCTCTGGTCGTTGCTGGCGCTGGCTGCACTCGCTGTGGCGTCGCATGTGCGCAGGCAATCGCCCGAGGCATGAGGCGCTCCTCAAACGAAAGGGGCGGCCGTTGCGGCCGCCCCTTTCGAGACCTTCGATCAGACGATCTCGTCAAAGGTCGCCCACGGGCTCAGTCGTCGTCCTTCTCGCCGCGATCGGCCTGGTCGAGCTTGCTGGACAGCACCTTGCCGTCGGCGGCGTCGATCTTGACGTCGAAGACCTTGTTGTCGGCCGTGACGACCTCGACATCGAAGACGACGGTGCCGCGCTCGCCTTCGAGTTCGGCCTTGGTGGCCTTGCCGCCGGCTTGCGCTTCAGCCGCGCTCACCGCCTGCACCAGCGTGACCTTGGCCTTCGCCAGATCGGCGACGGCATCGTTCTCGCCACCGGAGGTCTTGGCGAATGCCAGGCCACCGGCGGTGGCAATGCCTGCAGCAATCAGCAGGGCGGGGATGGTGATCTTGCTCTTCATGATGATTCCTTTGCTTCAAACTCGTCGAGGCGGGATTGCCTGTCGACAGGACTCAATGTCGGTGCCTTCACTTAGCCCTCGCTTAGGTTCCCGGCGTGAGCGTCGATGCCTGGGCACGCCGCAGCTTCAGCGCGTCGGCGAGCACGGTTGCAGCGGGCAGCACCTTGCCGCCTGGGTACTCCACTACGTAGGGACGACCGGTCTGTTCGGATCGGGTGGCACAAAGCCGGATGAAGTCCTCCGCAGAATCGATCAACGCAGCCTTCTCCGCCAACTGGTGTCGCAGAAAACGGGCTGCCGTCGGGCCCCCAACGGTCAGCGGGCCGCCACGGACGTTCACATCCTCCAGCGCCGACACATGGCTGATCAGCGCTTCAATCTCCTTCGCCGCAATGGGCGGGGGCGCAGCGGCAGACCAGCCGGTGGTGGCCACGCCCGAGAGGACGAGGGTCAGGATCACGGCCGCGCGGCGGCGAACGGGGTTTGCAGGCATGAACAGAAGGCGCGCTGCTGCGCGTATCACATCGGGGCCGCGACGCTACGGCCCCGCGACTTAGCTGTTCCTTAAGCGAGAAACATGGAAGCAGAGAAACCGCCGAACGACGATGCTGCTGCCGGCTCGTGGCGCGCGCGCATGTTGGCCGTGTTGCCGCGAGGCCCGCAGGTCGGAGCCCCGGCGTTGATCGCTGCGGTCGCGCTGCTGAACGTGGTGCTGTACCACGCACCGCTGTTCGCCTTCGCAAGCGCCAGGCTGGATGCACTTAACTCCGGCGGCCTGCTGACGCTGGCCACGTTATCTGTCCTCGTGGCCTTCATCACGGCGCTTGCACTCGCGGCCGTGTCCATCGTGTCCCAGCGCCTGCTCAAGCCGCTGTGCATGGCGGGCGCCATTCTCAACGCGTGCGCGCTGTACTTCATTCAGACCTATGGCGTGCTGCTCGACAAGACCATGATGGGCAACGTGCTAAACACCGACGCGGTGGAAGTGACGACGCTGTGGCATCCGACACTTGTGCTCGACGTGCTCGCGCTGGGCCTGGGCCCCTGCCTGCTTCTGGCCTGGGTGCGGCTGCGACCCGCGCGCCGCCTGCGGCTGGCGGGCTTCGCGGGCGTCGTGCTCGTGTTCGGTGTGGGCTGGATCTATGCCGCCTCGAGCACCTGGTTGTGGATCGACAAACACGCCAAGTCCATCGGTGGCCTGATCCTGCCGTGGTCTTACACCATCAACCTCGCGCGCTACCAGACCTCGCAGTGGGCGGCATCGCGGCAGGCCGAGCCACTGCCCGACGCCCGTTTCGCCAGCGACGAAAAAACGGTCGTCATCCTGGTCATCGGCGAGTCGGCGCGCCGGCGCAACTTTTCGCTGTACGGCTACGCGCGCGCGACGAACCCGATGCTGTCGGCCTCCGGCGCCGTGCCACTGGCCAACACCGAGGCGTGCGCGACCTACACCACCGAGGCGTTGCTGTGCATCCTGTCGCACGACGATCCGAGCCTGCGCCTGGCCGGCGCCACCGAGTTGCTGCCGAGTTACCTGCAGCGCCACGGCATCGACGTGATCTGGCGCAGCAACAACTGGGGCGAACCGCCGCTGAAGGTGGGCACCTACGAGCGCGCCAGGGATCTCGAGCGCAGCTGCACCGGCACGATGTGTTCCCACGACGACCTGCTGCTCAGCGGCCTGGCGCAGCGCATCCGCAGTTCGCCGGCCCGCAAGGTGTTCGTGGTGCTGCACCAGAGCGGCAGCCACGGGCCGGCCTACAACATCAAGGTGCCGCCTTCTTTCGAGCACTTCAAGCCGGTGTGCGATTCGGTGGACCTGAGCCGGTGCACGCCGCAGTCCCTGCTCAACGCCTACGACAACACCATCCTCTACACCGACCACGTGCTCGGCCGCGCCATCGACTTGTTGAAAGACATGGACGGCATGTCGGCGACCTTGCTGTACATCTCCGATCACGGCGAGTCGCTAGGTGAACAGGGCCTGTACCTGCACGGCACGCCGATGGCGCTGGCGCCCGGTGTGCAGAAGGAGGTGCCGTTCGTGGTCTGGATGTCTGACGACTTTCAGCGCCGGCATCGCACGGATGCGGCGACCTTGGCCCGCGGTGCCGCCCATTTCCAGGGCCAGGTGTTCCACAGCGTCATGGGCGCGTTCGACATGCGCAGCAGCATCTACCAGCCGCAGTTGGACATCTACGCCACCACCACCATCAACAGTCGCTGAACTCCAACGACGCAAGGGCAGCCCTACCGCCCCATCGCTCAGGAGTTTGATCGACGGTCGCTCATGACCGGGGCATCAGGTGTTGACGACGTGGCGGTCGCCGACAGAGGCAGCGCACCGCCAGATCGGCCCGCCACCAGGAGATGGAATCCGGCCCCGACCGCGCTGAGCCCGGCGACGCCGAGAACCGCAGCACAGGTCAGCGTGTCGTGCGGTCGCAACCAGAGCAACAGACCCCACAGCATCAGGCCGGCACCCGCAGCCTGGCGACCGCCGCCGAAGAACAGCCAATGCCACCAGCCGGGGTGACGCGCCAGCGCCGCGCCGCTCAGGCCCGCAAGCCAACCGATGGCCGCTCCGGCGGCCAGATCGAGCGGCCAGTGCGCCCCGACCGCCACGCGCGACAGAGCGATCACAGTGGCCGCCAACAAGCCGCAAGCGATCACGCTCCAGTCACGACCTCGCTGTGGCTTTGGGACGCATGTCGCCAGCACCGCTAGGGCAGCGGCGAACGCGCTGATGGCGTGCCCTGATGGAAAGCTGTTTTGATGTAAGGCCGGGCCGATCAGGTTGAACCATGTTGGCTCGAGCACAGCCGCGGGGCGCAGCACGCCCGCCCATTGCTTGACCGACACCGACAACAGCGCACCCGCCGGCACAGAGGCCAGAACGGCGGCCCAGATGCGGGGTCTGCCCATCACGAACAAGGCCAACAAGGGCATGAGCACCGTCGAGTCGCCCAACAAGGTGATGGCAGACCACAGCGCAGACGGTAGGGCCGCAAAGCTCGCATTCCAGGCCAGAAAGATCGCATGCTGTTCAGGCCAGCGCGCGGTGCCCGCGATGCCGCCGCCATGCAGGGACACCAGCAGGCCGACGAGCACCAAGCTGATGAACGCCGGGGCGGCCCACAGCCAGGGACGCCAAGCACTGCGCTGCGCTGAAGACGCTTGAGTTGCATTGCCCGATCCGGGCTGTTGATGTGCCGCCATGAGTGAGCGGCACTGTGTGAGCGCGTGACTTAACCACCACTTAACCGACGCGATGGCACGGTGAGCGCACTTCGGCACGCAGATCCGACACCAGCACCGCGCTTAAGTCGCGGTTAAGGCACACCGGCCAAAGCTATCGCTCACCCACTGAATGTCAGTACCCGCATATGGACCAGGTGCCAGAGTCTCGCTTCGAGGCGCGCGATCAGTCGTCAAGCGACTCGATTCGCAAATTCGAACCGACCCTCTCCTGCATCCTGCCCTGGCAGGGGCCGGCGCAGACGCTCAGGCGCCACGTTCTCCCATTGCTCGATGACGTCAGTGCGCTGGTTCAGCGCTGGGAGCTGATCGTCGTGGACGACGGCTGCTCGAACGCCGATGCCGATGCCATGGGCGCGTGGACCCAGGTGGAAGGCGTACGCATCGTGCGACTCACACGGCGCTTCGGTCGCGATGCCGCCATTGCAGCAGGGCTTCAGGTCGCGCACGGCGACTTGGTCGTTGTGCTGCAAGGCGACGACCCCAGGGCTTCGGAACTTGTTGCGGGCTTGCTCGTCAAGTGGCGGCAAGGATTTGACGTCGTGCACTCTGCAGAGGTGCAGGAGGCGCGGTCCATCGCAACGATATTCCAGAGGCGACTGCGTGCCACCAGCGCCAGATTCGCTTCGATGCGCACCGCGCATCGTGCGCTGCTCATCGATCACGACGCCTTGCAGGTCTTCCAGTCGCAGCACGATGGCAGCTTTCCGAACAGCACCCGACATCGCGCAGAAGGGCTTCGTGTGATCGAAGTCCGCTCCCCTCCATGGCCGGTTGGCGAACTGCAGGCCAGACGCTGGCTTGTCCCGTCGGTGCGGCGGTCTCTTGGCGCACTTCACGAACTCGGCATTTCGCTCAGCAGATGGCTCCGCGAACCGAGCACCCATCCGCGATTCGAGATTCGCGCTGAGATCGGCCTTGGCTTGCCACCTCCGCCCGGCATTCAGCATTCGCCAGGTGGCGGGCCCACTGGATCGGCGGGGCCACATGCTTGACGCCCGTTCGTGGCGCGCCCGGTGCCGCATTGCGACCCGCACAGCCATCTGCCTGACAGCCTTGACATCCACGTTGGCTCTTGCAACGGCGCCGAATCAGGAACGGGTTGCTGCCGCTCACCCGACGCTGGCTGAACTGGAGAGTACGGGCGCGGTGATTGGCGAGATCCGCATCGTCACGCACGACATCTTCGACACCGAAGATCCTGCCGAAGACAAGCTGCCGTTCCGTGTGGCCAATGCGCTGCACATCCGCACGCGTGACTCCGTCATCCGCAATGCCCTCCTCTTCAAGAGCGGTGAGGCCATCAGCGTGCGCGCCTTCGACGAGACCGAGCGCGCGCTGCGCAGCACGCGCTATCTCTACGACGTGAAGTTCACGGTGCTCTCTGTGCGAGACAAGGTCGCCGACATCGAAGTCTCGACCCGAGACACCTGGACATTCGACGCCGGCGGCAGCTTCGGCAGGGCCGGCGGTGCCAACTCCACGCGCGTGGGGATCAAGGAATACAACCTGCTGGGCACCGGCACCATCGTGAGCCTGGGCCGATCGCGCAACGTGGACCGTTCCGGGACCCTGTTCACGTTCTCCAACAGCAGCCTCTTTGGCAGCCGCGCCGCAGTCAACCTCAGCCATGCCGTCAACAGCGACGGCCGCAGCGACGCGGTGTCGGTGGTGCGGCCCTTCTATGCGCTGGACACGCGATGGGCCGCCGGCGCCACCGCCTCGCGCGACGACCGCATCGACTCGGTCTACAGCGCCGGCGTGCTTTCAAGCCAGTACCGGCGCGACGCACGCCGCGCCGAGGTGTTCGGCGGCTGGTCAACCGGCCTGGTCGATGGCTGGGTCCGGCGCTGGACGGCAGGCGTCGAGCTGCGGCAGGACCGCTACGCTTTCGAGCCTGGTCTCGCCACGCCGTCGGCGCTGCCGGCCGACGAAAAGCTGGTCGCGCCTTTTGTCGGCTACGAACTGATCGAAGACCGCTTCGACCGCGAAGTCAACCGCAATCAGATCGGCCGGCCGGAGTTCTTCGCGCTCGGCCTCAAGGCCAGCGTCCGCCTCGGCTGGGCTTCGACTGGCCTGGGTTCGACGCGCGACACCCTGCTCTACACGGCTGCGGTGAGCCGTGGTTTCGAGCCCGCGCAGGGGCAGATGCTGCTGGGCTCTGCCGACATCATCGGGCGCTACGCCGACTCGCAGGTGCTACGCCAACGCCTGGGGCTTCAAGCCCGCTGGTTCGTGCCGCACCACGGGCGCTGGGTGTTCTACGCAAGCGCTGCGGGCGACCTGCTGACCCGGCCGGCGCCCACCGAAAGCTTGCTGCTCGGCGGCGAGGAGGGCCTGCGTGGTTACCCGCTGCGCTACCAGAGCGGCTCGCGCCGCGCCCTCTTCACGTTCGAGGAGCGCTACTTCACCGACATCTTCGTCTGGCGGTTGTTTCGGCTGGGCGGCGCGGCCTTTGTCGATGTCGGCCGGGCCTGGGGCGGTACGGATACGAATGTGCTGAACCCGGGTTGGCTGAGCGACGTCGGGTTCGGGCTGCGGATCGCGAACTCACGCGCCGCCTTCGGCAACGTGCTGCACATCGACCTCGCGTTTCCGCTCAACGCCACGCAGGACATCAAGCGAATGCAGTTGCTGGTGAAGACCAAGTTCAGCTTCTGAGGAACGGCTGCCTCAGAGTTGCTTCAGACTTGCGTCGCGTGCAGGAAAACACACGCGCACCTCGAGCCCACGGCCCGATACGGGCGTACCCAAATCAACCGCTGCGCGGTGGCGCTCTGCAATGGCCTTGACGATGGCCAGCCCGAGGCCACTGCCGTCCCGCGATTGGCTCTGTGCCACTTCGCCGCGGTGGAAGCGTTCGAACACACGCTGCCGCTCGGCTTCCAGGATGCCGGGGCCGTCATCGACCACACGGATCACTGGTCGGCCCTGTTCGACGCGCGCCGAGACATCGACAACACCGCCGGCGGGCGTGTAACGCAGGGCGTTCTCGATCAGGTTCTCAAGCAGCACACTCAACTGCGGCTCGTCGCCCACCGCAAGCACGGGTTGCGACGCGTCGGCGCCGAGGTCGAGGCCAGCGTGCTCGGCCTTGTCGCTGAGTGCGGCCACCTGCGTGCGAACCAGGGCCGCGAGGTCGAGTGGCAACAGCCGCGTGGTTTCGCCGCCGGGCTCGGTCCGAGCCACCTGCAGCAATTGCTGAATCAGCCGTTGCGAACGTTCGACGCCGGCGTGCAGCTCGACCAGCGCACGCTGCCGCTCGCCATCATCCTTCGCCCGCTCGAGCAACTGCAGTTGCAGCCGCAACGCAGTTACCGGCGTGCGCAACTCATGCGCAGCGTCGGCCAGGAACAGGCGCTGCGCGGCAAAGGCGACATCGAGCCGCTGCATCAGCCCGTTGATCGAGTTGACGAGCGGCACGATTTCGGACGGTGCGTCATCGGTACCGATCGCTTCGAGCGAGCCGGCGCTGCGGCGCGCAATGTCTCCCGCTGCCGCATCCAGCGGCTGCAGGCCCCGGCGCAAACCGAACACCAGCAGCGCTCCGATCAGCAGCACCAGCCCGATCAGCGGCGGGAACACCTTACCCGCCGACTCACCAGCCATCTCCTTGCGCGACGCCACCCGCTGCGCGGCTTGCGCCACGCCGGCCGGGCGCACGCTGGAGTACAGGATCCACTCCTCGCCATCCACCACTGGTCTCGACAGGCCTTCGGTGGTCGTGAATGGCATGCGCACGCGCGGGTCGGACGAGTACACACGCTGGCCTCGCGCCGTCCACGTCAGCGTGACGATCTCGGTGTCTGAAGGCTCGTCGGTCCGCACCGGCAGTTCGAGCGGCGCGTCACTCTCCTCGTGATGACCCGCGTGGTGATAGCTGGCCAGCGCTTCAGCCACGTTGCGCAGATCGCCGTCGAAAACCTCGTTCATCTCCTCCAGCGTGACCAGATAAGTCACCAGGGCCACCAGCAGCGCGCCCAACGACAAGGCGCCGAGGATCCAGATCAGCAGCGTTCGGCGGATGGATCGCACTGGATTGGCCCCCATCAGACGTCGGCGATGCGATAGCCGACGCCGCGCACGTTTTTGATCAGGCTGCCGCCCAGCTTCTTGCGCAGGTGATGCAGATGCACCTCAATGGCGTTGCTGCCCACCTCCTGGCCCCAGCCGTACACCGACTCTTCGAGCTTCTCACGCGACAGCACCGCGCCGGGGCGCTGGAGCAGCGCCTCCAGCACCGCGAACTCCCGGGCCGAGAGCTCCACCAGATCACCATCGCGGGTCACGGTCTTGCGCACCGGGTCGAGCACCAGGGGTCCGTGGCTCAACATGGGCGAGCCGCTGCCCGCGTGGCGACGCAGCAGCGCGCGGACACGGGCCACCAGTTCGTCGAGGTCAAAGGGCTTGAGCAGGTAGTCGTCGGCACCGGCGTCCAGGCCGCCGATGCGGTCCTTCACCGTGTCGCGCGCCGAAGCGATCAGCACCGGCATCGAGTTGCCTAAAGCGCGCAGGCTGGCCAGGATGGCCATGCCGTCCTTCTTGGGCAGGCCCAGGTCGAGAATCGCCAGGTCGTACACCCCGTTGCCCAACGCCAGTTCGGCGGCACGGCCGTCGGTCACCCAATCGACAGCGAACCCGGCCGAGCTCAGGCCCTGCCTGACGGCCTTGCCGATCATCGTGTCGTCTTCGATCAGGAGGATGCGCATGTCTCGGACTTCAGGAGCGGCGAAGCCACTGAAACCAGCCGCTGACGGTCGACCGCCACCGGTCATCGTAGTCGAGCAGCCGCTTGAACACGGGCCAAGCGTGGCGCCGCAGCGCGTGCGCGGCCAGGGCGCCCGCCATTGCCACTGGCAGCGCCGCGAGGATGTCGTAAGGAAAGTGGACGCCCAGGTACACCCGGCTCCACCCCACAGACAGGCCGATGGCCAGCAACGGGAATCCCCAAGGTGCGAAGCGCCGCGTGAACAACGCTGACAGGGCCAAGCTCCAGAAGACCGTCACGTGGTCACTGGGCAGGCCTGGATCCAGGGCGTGTTCGAGGTACTGCGTACCCAGGTGCATGGCAAAGGGCCGGGGTTGCGGCCACACCCACGTGATCAGCTTCGCCACAACCAACGCGAGCAGCGCTGCGAGCAGGACTTCGAGCAGATCGGCGCGAGCGGACAAGGATCTGCGGAACCATGCCCAGGTCAGCCCCAGTGGCACGCCCACGATCAGCCACTTGGCCAGCAGCACGGCAAACAGGAGCTTGGCCGGTGCGAGCCCAGGGCCAGCATTGAGCAGTTCGAAGAGGTGGGCGTTGTCCATGGACCGCCTCCGCGCGGGGCGCGAGCGGAAAGCGCAGCAGAGTTGGAAGCTGCGATGCTTTCGGCGGACGACTTAACTCGCGCTTAAGTCGGCGCGCAACGTGGCCTGCGCGCAACGCTCGACGGTGTGCGTTCAGGCTGCGCAAGCTGCCGAATTGCGGCGGCATCGATAGAAGCGAGAGGTGCGGCCTTCACGGCTGCTTCTGCTCGCGGCGTCGCACGAGCTATTGACCCGACAGCGCGAACTGCTGAATCGGCTCGACCTCGAAAAGGACGAGGCCGGGCACGGCCAGAGTCGATGCCGAAGAACTGCGCCAAGCGGCATGACTGACCTCACGTCACGGCCGGATGGCCGTGGGGCCGTTCTCGATGCCGCTAGAATAATGACCTGTGCGCAGACTGTTTTTTCTCGTCCTTTTGTTGATCCTGCCCGTCTAGTTCGCCTGGGCGGCAGCGACGGGCTATTGCCGTCATGAGACAGGCGAGGCGGCAAAACACTTCGGCCATCACGAGCACCAACATCGCGTCACTCCGGAAGGTGCATCCAAAGACAGCAAGGCGCCGTCGTCACTTGGCGCAGACAGCGATTGCGGTGTCTGCCAACTCAGCGCTGCGCAGCTTGTGCCCAGCACAAAAGCGGACATCGCCATCTCCAGCACAGAGCCGCCGCGCTTTGCCTATGGTGCAAGATACGACTCCTACATTCCATCCGGCCCCGAACGTCCAGACAGAACCGCGCCCACGCCTGCCGTGCGAATCGGCGGCGCGGTCGTGATCGGCGCCTTCCTTCTGGCCTGAGTTCCCCGTACCCCGCCGTCGAATCGCTTCTGTCGTGAGACAAGAAGGATGATTCGATGCGATTTCCCGTTTTGGCGGCAGCCTGCCTGGCTTGCCTTTTGGCCGCTGCCCATGGCCTTGCTGGCGCACAGGCGCCGGCCTCACCCTCTGCACTGACACTCGCCGAGGCGCTGCGACAGGCCGAATTGGCCAGCCCCGCCGTGAAGCTGCGCGAAGCCCAGCTGGCTGCTGCCGAAGGGGCTCGGCAGCAGGCCTCGTCGCTGCTGGCCAACAACCCCGAGCTGAGCGTCGAGCGCAGCAGAACGCAGACCCGCGTCATGCCGCCGCCCGACGAGCGCAGCAACGGGTGGACCGTAGGCATCGTCCAACCCATCGAGATCGGTGGCCAACAGGCCCGGCGCCGGGAAGCCGCGGCGGCCGCGCTCGATGCGCTGCGCGCCGAGATCGAGGACGCGCGACGCCAGGCTCGCAGCGAAGCGGCGTTGCGCTTCCACGCCGTGCTCGCCATTCAGCGCCGCATCCAGATCGAAGAGCGCTCGGTGAACCTCTTCGACAGCACGGCTCAGGCCATCGCCAAGCGGCGCACCGCCGGTGAAGACACCCGCCTTGACGCCAATGTGGCGCTGGTCGAGGCCGAACGTGCACGCAATGCGCTGGCCGTCGCCCGCGAGCAGTGGATGGACGCCCGCAGCGAACTTGCTGCTGCCCTGCAGTTGCCGCCTTCGGCCGTGCCCGCGGTCGCGGGTGAACTGGCCACTGAACTGGGCACAGCCCCGCCCTACAACCTGGACCAACTCGTCACCGCCGCGCAGGCCCTGCCGCGGCTGCGTGCCCTGTCGGCCCGCGAGAACGCGGCACGCGCACGGCTGGGCGTGGAGCGGGCCAGCCGCCTGCCCGACCTGACGGTGGGCGTCAACGTCGGCCGCGAGGGGCCGGGCAACGCACGCGACCGCGTCACGATGCTCACCTTGTCGATGCCGCTGCCACTGTTCAAGCGAAACGAAGCCGGCATCGGCCAGGCGCTCAGCGACGTGACGACGTCGGAAGTCGAGCGCGCGGTGGTCATCCGCGACCAAGAAGCCCAGGTCAGGCGCTTGTGGAGCCGGCTCGGCAGCCAGCGCGAACGTGTGCAACGCCTTCAGCGCACCTTGCTGCCGGCATCAGCCGACAACCAGCAACTGGCGGCCAAGTCGCGCCAGGCCGGCCAGATCGGCCTGCTGGAGCAACTGGTCATCAACCGCCAGACGCTAGACGCCGAGCGTGAACTGGGCGACGCACTGGCCGAGTACCACGCCACCCGAATCGAACTCGAAAACGCGGCCGGCTGGTCGCTGGAAGGAACTGCACGATGAGCACGCCTGATCAGAACTTCCGGCCTCGCCTGGCCACCATCGCGCTGACAGTGGCACTGGCATTCGCCGCCGTGGCCTGCAGCAAAGGCGGCGCCAAGGACGAGCATGCCGGTGAGGGTGACAAACACGCCGCACATGCTGGCGAGAAGGCCGGAGAGAAGAAGGCCGAAGGCAAGGACGAACATGCCGGCGAGTCAAGCGAGATCACGCTGACCAGCGAAGAGGCCGAACGCGCCGGCGTGAAGGTCGAAGCGGTGAAGGCCCAGGCAATGGGCGAAACGGTGGTCGTCACTGCCACGATCTACCCTGACCAGGACCGCCTTGTGCGCGTGTCGCCGCGCATCGAAGGCCGCATCCTCTCGGCGCCCGCCAAGCTGGGCGACCGCGTGCGCGCCGGTCAGACGTTGGCCACGCTCGACAGTGTCGAGGTCGGCGAAACCCACGCCGCGTGGACACAAGCACAGGCTGAGCTGCGCATCGCAGAGGCCGACTTCAAGCGCGCCGAGTCGCTGAACGCTGAAGAGATCATCCCGCGCAAGGACTTCCTGCGCGCGCAGGCTGACCGCGACAAGGCTGCAGCCGCACTGCGCGCGGCGGCTGACCGCTTGCGCCTGCTCGGCGGAGCGCCCGGCGCCACTGGCAGCAACGTGTCCGGCTTTGCGGTCACGGCGCCGTTTGCAGGCACCGTCATCGAAAAGAAGGTGACGCTGGGTGAACTGGCCACGCCGAGTGAACCCATGTTCACCGTCGCCGACCTGAGCCGCGTCTGGATACAGGCCGCGCTGCCCGAAGCCGCCCTGGCCAAGGTGCGCATCGGTGCGCAGGCCAAGGTCACCGTGCCCGCTTACCCGGGTGAAACCTTCACAGGCAAGGTCGGCCACATCGGCGCCATGCTCGACAAGGAGACACGCACGGTCGCCGCGCGCATCGAAGTGCCGAACGCTGACGGTCGCCTCAAGCCCGAGATGTTCGCCACCGCAACCATCGAAGCTGTGGGCGAGAAACGTGAAGCCATCTCGCTGCCCGATGCGGCCATCGTGCTGCTGGACGGCAAACCTTCGATCTTCGTGTTCGAGCAAGGCGCGTACGAAGCACGCGAGGTCGAACCGGGTGAACGGATCGGCGGGCGCACGGTGCTGAAGTCGGGCGTGAAGGCAGGCGACGAAGTCGTGACCGCTGGCGCCTACTCGCTGAAGGCGCGCAAGCTGAAGTCGCAGCTTGGCCACGGGCATTGAGAAGGACCACAGACCATGCTCAATGCACTCGTTGATGCCAGCCTGCGCTACAAGGTGCTGGTTCTCGTGGCTTTTGCCGTTCTCGTCGGACTGGGCGTCATGGCCTACCGGCAGGTGCCGGTGGACGCCTTTCCCGATGTCACACCGGCACAGGTGAACATCTATACCGAGTCCCCCGGCGTCGCGGCCGAAGACATCGAGCGCCTGCTCACGGTGCCCATCGAAGCTGCGATGGCCGGCCTGGCCAACGTCGAAGTGGTGCGCTCGGTGTCGCTGTTCGGCCTGTCGTACGTCGGCGTGTACTTCAGCGACGACGTCGACATCTACTTCGCGCGCCGGCTGGTGGGTGAGAAGCTGCAGGAGGTCAAGGGCCGCCTGCCCGCAGGCTATGGCGAACCGGAACTCGGGCCCAACAGCTCGGGTCTGGGCCAGGTCTTCTGGTACACGATCGAAGACGCCGACAAGAAGCTCAGCGCGATGGACCTGCGCACCTTGCAGGACTGGACTGTGCGGCTGATCCTGCGCACCGCGCCGGGCGTGGACGACGTGACGACCTGGGGCGGCCACGAGAAGCAGTTCCAGGTGCAGATCGACCCGCGCCGGCTGGTGAAATACGGCCTGTCGTTCAAGGACGTGATGGAGCGGCTGGCGGCCAACAACAAGCAGGTCGGCGGCCAGTACCTGAACATCGGCGTCGAGCAGTACCTGGTGCGCGGCCTCGGGCTCGTGAACAACGCCGCCGACATCGGCACCATCGTCGTGGCTGAACGCAACGGCGCGCCGGTTTACGTGCGCGACGTGGCCGATGTGAAGGAGGCACCTGCCGTGCGCTTCGGCGCTGTCACGCGCAACGGGCAGGAGACGGTGCTGGGTATCGCGCTGGCACGCATCAACGAGAACGCGGCCACAGTGGTTGCTGCGGTGAAGGAGAAGCTTGCCATCGCGCAGGCCGCGCTGCCCAAGGGCATCAAGCTCACCGCCGTCTACGACCGCACCGAGATCGTCGACAAGGCGCTGAAGACCTCGACCAACGCGCTGATCGAGGGATCGATCCTCGTGGCGGTGATCCTGTTCCTGTTCCTGGGTGAGTTCCGCTCGGCCATCGTGGTGATCGTGACCTTGCCGCTGGCGATGCTGTTCGCCTTCATCTGCATGCGACAGGTCGGCATGTCGGCCAACCTGATGTCACTGGCCGGCCTGGCCATCGGCATCGGGATGATGGTCGACGGCGCGGTGGTGATGGTCGAGAACGCGTTCCGGCTGCTGTCGCACGCGCGGGAATCGGGCAAGCCGATCAACCGCACGCGCGTCGTGCTGGAAGCAGCGCGCGAAGTGGCCAACCCGATCGCCTTCGCGATCCTGATCATCATCGTGGTGTTCCTGCCGTTGTTCTCGCTCACCGGGCTGGAGGGCAAGCTGTTCAAGCCGATGGCGCTGACCATCACCTTCGCGATGGCGGGCTCGTTGCTGCTGTCGCTGACGCTGGTGCCGGTGCTGGCGGCATTGATCCTCAAGCCCAAGGAAGAGAAGGACACCTGGCTCGTGCGCTGGGCCAAGAAGGCCTACCTGCCGGCGCTGGATTGGGCGCTGGACCGCAAGAAGATCGTGGTCGGCTCGGCCGTGGCGCTGCTGCTGGGGTCGTTGTCCCTGTTCCCTTTCCTGGGCAAGGAGTTCATGCCCACGCTGCAGGAGGACGCGATCATGTTCCGCGTCGTCGGCATCCCGTCCACCTCACTCGACGAGTCGATCCGCGTTGCCAACGTGATGGATGCCAGCCTGCGCAAGAAGTACCCGCAGGTCAACGCCGTGCTGGCCACCATCGGCCGTGCCGAGAAGGGCGAGACGGCCGACGTCAACTACATGGAAGTGCTGCTCGACCTGAAGCCCAAGGACGAGTGGCCGGTGAAGCAGTCGTACGCCGCACTCGGCCGCGAGATGCAGGAGTTCCTGGAAGGCGAGGTCGCCACCGCGGTGTTCGGCGCCACGCAGCCAATCCAGATGCGCGTCGAAGAGCTGATTTCCGGTGTGCGCGCGACGCTCGCGCTGAAGATCTACGGCGAGGATCTCGACAAACTCGAAGAGCTGTCGGCGCAGATCAAGGGCTTGATCGGCGCCGTGCCCGGCGTGGCCGACCTGGCGGCCGAGGCGAACAAGGGCAAGCCGCAGATGGTGATCCAGGTCGACCGCGAAGCGGCTGCGCGCTACGGGCTGAATGCCGACGACATCCTCGCCGTCGTGCAGGCCGGCATCGGCGGCGAAACGGTGTCGACGCTGATCCAGGGCACGCGCCGCTTCGACATCGCCGTGCGGCTGGCCGATGAGTTCCGCGGAAGTCCTTCATCCATCGCGGCGATCCCGATCCGCACCTCCGAAGGTGCGATCGTGCCGTTCTCGAGCGTGGCCAAGATCGAACTCGCCGAGGGCTACACCTTCGTTCGACGCGAAGCCTTGCAGCGCTACGCCGTGCTGCAGATGGACGTACAGGGCCGTGATGTGGACAGCTTCGTCAAGGACGCCGATGCCGCCATCAGGGCCAAGGTGAAGATTCCCACCGGCTACTGGGTGGAATGGGGCGGCGCGTTCGAGAACCAGCAGCGCGCGATGGCGCGGCTGGGCTTGATCGTGCCGCTCACCATAGGCCTGATCTTCATCTTGCTGTACACGGCATTCAATTCGGTGCGGCACGCCACGTTGATCATCGCGAACGTGCCCTTCGCCATCATCGGCGGGATCATCGGTCTGTTCTCCACCGGGCAGTACCTGTCGGTGCCATCAGCCATTGGCTTCATCGCGGTGTTCGGGGTGGCGATGCTCAACGGCATCGTGCTGGTGACGTTCCTCAACGACCAGCGAAAACACGGCTTGTCGATACGCGACGCCGTGCGCCAGGGCGCGGCACTGCGCTTGCGGCCGGTGTTGATGACTGCCTCGGTCGCCATCCTGGGTCTGGTGCCGATGCTGATATCGACGGGCGTGGGCGCAGAGACGCAGCGTCCGCTGGCCACGGTGGTCATCGGCGGGCTCATCACCTCGACGCTGCTCACGCTGCTGTTGCTGCCGCTGATCTACGAATGGTCAGAGTCTCGCGCCGAAGCGAAGCAGAAAAGGCGTGATGCCGCCGACGAAGCCGCAGACAGCCCGACCTCGCCGTTGCTTCAACCCCCAGCCAAGGAGACGCCATGAAGGAAGTCAAGGCCTACGTGCACAAGAGCCGCGTTGCGGATGTGGTCGCGGCGCTGAAGGACTGCCCCACCTGGGGCGGTCCACGCGCCGGCCGCCGGCACAACCTGTCGGTATATGTCGTGAAGGGTTCGATCCTGCCGCTGGACAGCGGCGAGCAGCACTACTCGATGGAGCTCGGCGACGAGGTCGTCGACGAGTTCAAGCTCGAACTGCTGTGCGAAGACAGCGAACTGGCCGAGATCGTCGCCGCCATCCAGGCTTCGGCGCGCACCGGGCAGGCCGTCGCCGGCTGGATCATCGTCACCGAGGTCGCGCAAACCATCGCCATCCACTGAACCCCTTCCCTGTTCATTCCACCAACCCCGAAAGGACTGACCCATGAAGAAGTTTCTGATTCCGCTGCTGGCTGCATCCGCACTGGCGCTGCCGGCCGTTGCCGCCGAAGACCACGCGCCGAAGTTTGGCGGCGTTGTCGTCGAGACCAAAGCGGGCGACCTGGAACTGGTCGCCAAGCCGGAGCTGATCGTCATCCACGTCAGCGACCACGGCAAACCGATGACGCTGATCAGCGCCACCGGCAAGGTGACGGTGTTCAACGGCAAGGACAAGACCGAGGCGCCGCTGGCGCTGGTGGGCGACAAGCTCGAAGCCAAGGGCAGCTTCAAGGTCGGTGCCGGCGTCAAGGCGCTGGCAGAGGTGTCGCTGAACGGCAAACCAGCGCTTTCGGCAAGGTTCACGCTGAAGTGACAGACAGGAGCCGGGTCATGGACACAATTTCCCGCCGTACCGCTCTCAGTCTTCTCGGAATCGGGGCGGCGCTCAGCGCCGGTTGTATGACCAAACCGATGCGGCCGGCCAACGCGGACGGCACGTATTGCTTCGCGACCGGCAAGTGGTACCGGCGAAAGTTGACCTGTACGCCAACGCCGATTCCTCCCGAGTCGGTTGAGGCCGAAGCGAAGCGGTTCGAGCCGGCTCCGGGGCTGCTGACGGTCTATGTTGTTCGCAAGCGGTGGGGCGATGCAGTCAACCAGGTGCGACTGACCGTCGACGGTAGTGCACCGGTGGTGACGACACCTGAGTCCTTCGTGCGCCTGCGGTTGCGGCCCGGTCCGCACACCTTCATCGCAGCGTGGAGCGAGGGCACGGCCGAGTTGGCGGTCAACGGCTCGGCCGGCGAAGTGCGGGTCGTGGAATTGGTGGGCTCCGTCTGGTCCTGGGGCAGCACCTACCGGCTCGATCATGGCGATGTGGCTGAGGGCCGCAATCGCGTGGCACGGCTGCGACTGGTTGCCGATGTGCAGTAGATCCATCGCAGGCGTGCAGGGCAAGCCTGCACGTGAGGCCGGCAATGGCCTGCGACAGCCGCCCCACTGCGTGATTGCCGGCTCCGCCAGCTTGGCCACCGAAGAAGTGCCCCCGCGCGGGCATCTTGCGTCGCGCGGCGATCCCCGGGTTCGTCTTCGATCACGAACCACGATGAACGGAGGGCCGCACCATGCGCTACAAGACGCTGGACACCGCACTGGCCATGACCATGGCGTGGATGTGGCTGGTCATCGTGGTCGCAGCCGTCGTCGGCTACGCCTTGTTCCGCTGGTGGCGCAAGCGTCACCCTCTGCCAGTGCCGAAGCTCGATCCTCGCTACGCGCAGCGGCTGCGACACCGCCTGAACGAGCATCGCGCTGCGAGCAAACCGCCGAAACGGTCGAAGCCCCCGCGCAAACACCCGCGTGGGCATTGAGCCTGGGGGTCGTTGGCACAGGCTTGGCAGGCCCACCGCAGGGGACACCCACATGAGCGCAGCAGGACACAGCCACGCGATTCCTGCGACAGGCAATGAGCGGGCGTTGTGGATGGCGCTGGGCTTGACCTCGACTTTTCTCGTCGCCGAGGTCATCGCTGGATTCGTGTTCCAGAGCCTGGCGTTGCTGGCCGACGCGGCGCACATGTTCACCGACGCGGCAGCCTTGGCCATCGCCGTCGCGGCCGTCCGAATCGCGCGGCGGCCAGCCGACGCCAAACGCACCTACGGCTACCACCGATTCGAAATCCTCGCCGCGGCGTTCAATGCAGTGCTGCTGTTCGGCGTGGCCCTTTACATCCTCTACGAAGCCTACCGCCGCTTCAACGCGCCGGCCGAGGTGCAGCCCCTTGGCATGTTGGTGGTGGCGACGTTGGGCCTGGCCGTCAATCTGCTGAGCATGCGCTTCCTGCAGGCCGGCAAGGACACGAGCCTGAACGTCAAGGGCGCCTACCTGGAGGTCTGGGCTGACATGCTGGGGTCGATCGGCGTCATCGTCGCCGCACTGGTGATCCGCTTCACTGGCTGGGCTTGGGTCGATACCCTGGTTGCGGTGGGCATCGGCCTGTCGGTCTTGCCGCGCACCTGGGTGCTGCTGAAGGAGAGCCTGAACATCCTGCTTGAAGGTGCGCCCGAGGGCGTGGATGTCGACGAGCTCGGGCGCACGATGCTTGCGGTGCCTGGCGTCACCGGTGTCCACGACCTGCATGTCTGGGTGCTGACCAGCGGCAAGAACGCGCTCACTGCGCACGTGGTTCACGCTGCGGGTATCGATGGCGCTGCGCTGATCGAACCGCTCAAGGAGATGCTGGCCGATCAGTTCAAGGTCTTCCACACGACCTTGCAGATCGAACCGACAGCTTGCCAGCATTCCGAGGACGGTTGCAACTTCGTGGACCAGCGCCCGTCGGCCAAGCCACCTGAATCGAATGCGGGCCTCGCTCGCTGACCCGCGTGCTGGCCGGCGTGCGACTTGCCGTCGCCGGGCCACGCTTTCCGAGTGCGTCGACGGCTCAACCGCCAGAGTGAAGTTCCATCCGGGCACGTCGCGCAGCAGGCGACTCGTCCTGCATTTCATCGAGCACCTGCTGGCGCGTCTTGCCAGGTCCCGCAGCCTTTGCCGGGACCGGCGCGCCGCGCTGCATCAGGGCCAGCGTGCCGTCCTTGCGCGCCACCTCCAGCTCGGCCCGAACGTCGGCGCGCGTCTTGGTGCTCTTGAAGTGATCCGGGTGGTAAGTGAATCCCGCCTCGCCATTGTCGGGATGCCACACCGAGTTGGCGGAGGCCAGGCCGGGCAAAGTGATCGCCGCGGTGATCACGGACAGCAGGGTGGCTTGGCGAATGTTCATGACTTTGCTTCCTTGGGGTGGTGGTGGCCACCGGCGTTCTGCCGGGGCATGCGCTATGGCATGGACACCACTCTAGAAACTGCACACCAACATGATCGGGTCCATCAGATGACAAGTTCGTCACTCGCCATCAAGCGGCGCCCAGGACAAGCTCCGACATGAAACTGTTGGTCATCGAGGATGAGGTCAAGCTCGCCGAATACCTGCGCAAGGGTCTGACCGAGGAAGGCTATGTCGTGGACGTCGCTCACAACGGCGTCGACGGCCTGCACCTCGCGATGGAGGGTGACTACAACCTGCTGGTGCTCGACGGCATGCTGCCGGGCATCGATGGCCTGGGCCTGCTTGCCGCGCTGCGCCAGAGCAAGCAAACGCCGGTGCTGATGCTGACGGCGCGAATCCGCGTTGAGGATCGTGTGAAAGGCCTGCAGGGCGGCGCCGACGACTACCTGCTCAAGCCCTTCGCATTTTCGGAACTCGTGGCACGCATCGAAGTGTTGCTGCGCCGCGCCAGGCCCGCCCGCGATGTCGAAGGGGCAACGGTTCTCGGCCTGGCCGATCTCGAACTCGACCTGGTACGCCGCAAGGCCACCCGCGCAGGCCAGCGCCTGGACCTGACCGCCAAGGAGTTCACCTTACTGACGTTGCTGCTGCGCCGTCAGGGCGAGGTGCTGTCGCGCACGGAGATCGCAGAGCAGGTCTGGGACATGAACTTCGACAGCGCCACCAACGTCATCGACGTGGCGGTAAGGCGGCTGCGCGGCAAGCTCGACGCGCCTTTCGAGCGCACGTTGCTGCACACCGCGCGCGGTATGGGCTATGTGCTGGAGGCGCGCGACGAATGAGCAAGAGCCGCGTAGGTTCGCTCGGCCGGCGCCTGTCCTCCTGGCTTGCGCTGCAGAGCCTGGCCGGCCTGGCCGTGGTCTGCGTCGCCGTCTATGCGGTCACATACGTGAACCTGGCTGCCAGACAGCTCGAAACCATCGCGCAGAAGGAGACGCAGGTTCGACACTTGCTCGAGGAATCGACGCGCGATGGCGACGTCGCCATGCTCAAGCACAAGCTCGACGACTTTTTCATCGGCCACCAGGATCTTGCCCTGTCGCTTCAGCGCCGCGACGGTTCAGTGTTGTACGGGAGCGCGGCTGCCGCATTGAGCGCAGCACAGGCTCGCGTGGTGCGTTTCGAGGTGTCGTTCCCGACCGCCACGAGCAACACGCTGACTGCGACTCTCGCTCTGGACACACGCGACGACAGGTCGCTGTTGCAGCGGCTGGGTCTCACGCTGCTGGCCGCAGCGGTCATGGGTACGGTGCTCGTGTCCGCAGGCGGCTTCCTGCTCGTGCGCATCGGGCTGCGGCCGGTGCGCGAACTCGTGGAACAGACGCGCCGGCTCGCAGCCGACACGCTGCACCAGCGCCTGGATGGGTCAGCCCAGCCCGAAGAACTCGAACCTCTGATCGCACAGTTCAACGACTTGCTGGGCCGGCTGGCGCAGGCGTACGAACAACTCGAAGGCTTCAATGCCGACGTGGCCCACGAGTTGTGCACCCCTCTCGCCACGTTGATCGGCAGCACCGAGCTGGCGCTGCGCAAGGCGCGGGGCCCCGAGGAAATGCGCGAAGTGCTCGGCTGCAATCTCGAAGAACTGCAGCGCATCGCGGGCATCGTGCAGGACATGCTGTTCCTGTCGCACGCCAATCACGGGGCATCGGCACGGCGGGTGCCAACAGCAAGTCTGGCCGCTGTCGCCAAGGTGGTGGGTGACTATCACGAGGCCGCCCTGGCGGACGCCGGCCTGCACTTCGAGGTCATCGGAGACGCGGCAGGTGCGTTCGACGTGCCGCTGTTGCAGCGCGCCCTGTCCAACCTGGTTGCCAATGCCACACGCTATGCCGAGCGCGGGACGACGGTCAGCATCGAGATCGGCGACACACCGGACGGCGAAGTCACGCTCACCACCGTGGACCATGGCGTCACGATAGGCCCCGAACACCTGCCCAGACTTTTCGACCGCTTCTACCGCAGCGACCGCTCGCGCCGCGACGCCGCCCAGAACCATGGGCTGGGCCTGTCGATCGTTGCGGCCATTGCCCGCATGCACGGAGGGCGGCCCTTCGCCCGGTCGGGCGGTGGCATCACATCCATCGGCCTGACTTTGCGCGGCGCCGTGCCCCCAAGGCCGGCACCACCCAATCTGCCCGCCTCGTCCGCGAAGCCGACGAGCAACACCCATTCAGCGAACGCCCGCGCATGAACGGTCAAGGCGCCTTCAGCTTCTTGACTTCTTGATCGACCAGAGCCTTTAGCTGCGCCTCACCGAAGTCACGCAGGGGTGTCCGGTTCACGAAGAAGCCCGGCGTCCGGTCCACCTTCAAGGCCTGCATGTCGGCGACATCCTGCCTCAGCAACTGGTCGATAGCCGGGCTGTTGGCGTCTGACCTGGCCTTCGCCATATCCAGTCCTATGTCCGCGATCAGGTCCCAGATCAGTTCGGGTCGGGGGTTGTCGTGTGCGGCCCATTGAGGCTGGAAGGCCATGGTCTTTTCGAGCGCTTCCCAATACTTGCCCTGAAGCCGGGCCGCTTCCAGGATCTTGACCGCAGTGTCAGAGCCCTTGTGCAGGGGTGCGTAGCGGACCACCAGCCTGACCTGGCCGAAGCTCGCGTTGACGATGCCTTTGACGACCGGGTAGAAGGCCCGGCAGGTCTCGCACGACGGATCGAAAAACTCCACGATGGTGACCTTGGCTGCGGGATTGCCGAAGATCGGCGCGTGCGCTCTGACCAAGGCGTCGCTGTTCGTCTGCACGGCCTGGGTGACTTCCTGCCTGGAACCCTGCTTGAAGCTCACGGTGGCACCGATGAACACCACCACCACGGCCGCGACCGTCGCCAGGACGACCCATTTTTTGTTCACGTCTTTGTCCTTCTTCCAGCAGCCCACAACAGGGCGACGATTGCACTGAATGCGATCAGTGACAGCAAGGGTATGGGGACAAAGCCCGCCACCTGAAGGTCTGCGTCCGCGCACGACGAACCCTTGCCGCACGGAACCAGTCCCTCGGCCACCACGCCCCAAAAGATCAGACAGTGATAAGCCGAAACTCCCCATCCGGCCCATGCCAAGGGCGAGGCATACCGAACGCAGCGAGCGTCAGTGTCGAGCAAACCGAGGCCAAGGATCACCACCAGTGGAAACATCGCGATGCGCTGGTACCAGCACAGCACGCAGGGTGTCATGCCCATCACTTCGCCAAGAAACAGCGCGCCCGCGGTGGCCAGCAATGCAGTCAGCCAGGCCAGGAACAGCGGGGTCCACAGTCCCTGGTCTTGATGACCGCTGAATGGCTGGGGGCTCAATCGAAGATGTCCTGGTCGAGCCAGACGCCGCGGCACTTGAGGCAGTAGTCGATCTCGATGCCCTGGCGTTCCATCATCGAGAGGCGTTCTGTATTGCAAACGGGGCAATCCATGTCATGGCTCCTTGTTGTCGAGCAGGCGCTCGATATCGGGTGCGATGGCCATCGGGGCGAAGGCGCTGACACTCGCTGCGCCCGTGTTGCCGCGCGGCAACCGCCCCAGCAGATGACCGACGGGCACGAGTGTGATGCGCAGGACCTGGCCGCGTACCTCGCGCCAGTCGCGGGATGCGAAGCCGGCATGCAGCATGCGCAGGTGGACTCTCAGGTGCGGGCCAATGTCGCTCTGGCCCAGCACATGGGCGCGCTCCAGCGCCGCCATCGCGGCAGCGGCATCGCCTGCGGCAAGCCGATGGCTGGCTTCAGACAAGGCCGAATCGAACGCGGCGATCCGGGGAGAGACTGTCTTCATGACGCTTTGACCCCCTTCTTCAGCAGCCGAAGCCCGTTGCCCACGACCAGGAGGCTGGCACCCATGTCGGCAAATATCGCCATCCACATCGACGCGTTGCCGAACACCGCGAGCACCAGGAACACGAGCTTGATGCCCAGGGCCAACGAGATGTTCTGCCACAACACGGCGTGTGTGTCGCGCGACAGAACCACGGTCTCGGCGATGCAGCGCAGATCATCGTTCATCACCACCACGTCGGCCGCTTCCATGGCGGTGTCGGTGCCGGCCGCGCCCATTGCCACGCCGATGTCGGCCTGCGCCAGCGCCGGCGCATCGTTGATGCCATCACCGGTCATCGCGGTCGGGCCGTGTTTGGCCTGCAGCGCCTTGATCGCTTCGAGCTTGTCTTCCGGCAGGAGGTTGCCGCGTGCCTCTTCGATGCCGGCTTCGTGGGCGATGGCCGTCGCAGTGGCCTGGTTGTCGCCGGTCAGCATCACCGGTGTGATGCCCAGCGCCATGAGCGATGCCACCGCTTCGCGCGACGAGGGCTTGATGGTGTCGGCCACCGCGTACAGCGCCAGCACACCCGACGGCGAAGCCAGCAGCGTGACCGTGCGGCCGGCCTCCTCATGGCCCTTCAGCGTGGCCTCCAGTGCAGGCGAGCACTGGCCACGCTCTTCGATGAGCCGGTGGTTGCCGAGCGCATAGCTGACACCATCGACTTCGGCCTGCACACCGCGGCCAGGCAGCGCCTTGAAGTCACTGACCTGCAGCGCCGAAGGCGTGAGCCCCTGCGCGATCGCCCGCGACACCGGGTGATCGGAATGGCCGGCCAGCGCAGCCGCCACGCTTTCCACATGGGCGGCATCGGCGGTCGGATCGATCGCCTGACGGGCCACGAGTTTGGGTTTGCCTTCTGTGATCGTGCCGGTCTTGTCGAGCGCAATCGCCTTGAGCTTGCGCGCGCCCTCCAGGTAGATGCCGCCCTTGATGAGGATGCCGCGACGGGCCGCGGCCGCCAGGCCGCTGACGATGGTGACGGGTGTCGAGATCACCAAGGCGCATGGGCACGCAATGACGAGCAGCACGAGCACCTTGTAGATCGCTTGCAGCCATGTCCAGTCGAGCAGCCACGGGCCGAGCAAAGCCACCGCCAAGGCGATGACGAACACCGCAGGCGTGTAGACCGCGGCAAAACGGTCCACGAAGCCCTGCGTCGGCGCCCGTGTCCCCTGCGCTTCCTCGACCGCATGGATGATGCGCGCGAGCGTCGAGTTCGAGGCCAGGGCCGTGACCTTGAACTCGAAGGTGCCGGTCTCGTTGATGGTGCCGGCGAAGACTGGGTCGCCCACCGCCTTGTCCACCGGGATGCTTTCACCGGTCACCGGGGCCTGGTTGATGCTGGAGTTGCCTTCGGTGATGACGCCGTCCATCGGCACACGTTCGCCGGGGCGAACGCGCACAACGGCGTCCAGCACCACCGCCGCCACCGGCGCGTTCACCCATGTGCCATCGGGCTGGCGTACCGCCGCTTCCTCCGGCGCCATTTCCAGCAAGCCCTTGATCGCGTTGCGGGCACGATCGACGGCGCGCGCCTCGATGGCCTCGGCGATGGCATACAGCGCCATCACCATCGCCGCCTCGGGCCACTGGCCGATGGCAAACGCGCCGGTGACCGCCACCGTCATCAGCGCATTGATGTTGAGCCGGCCATGGCGCAGCGCGATCAGGCCCTTCTTGTAGACATCGAAGCCGGCCAGCCAGATGGCTGCCGCCGACACGGCCAGCCCCGCGCCTTTCCACACCTGCGTGTCCGGGGCGAAGAAGCCCAGCAGTTCGGCGCCGACGGCCAGCAACAGCGCCCACCCCAGGCGCCATGCGCCGGCCGATCCGGCCCCATGCTGATGATCGTCCTCGGCCTGGCTTGCTGCGTGGGTCGCGTTCGTGCCTGTGCTGGCGCTGGGGTCGGTCAGCGGCTGCGGATCGAAGCCCGCTTTGCGAATGGCGGCGACCGCCAGTTCGACGGCATTTGCTGGCGCATCGATGACCAAGGTGCGCTGGCCGAGTTGAAAGGTGAGCGCCCGGATGCCAGCAATGCCATCGACCGCGCGACGGATCTCCGACTCCTCGCTGGCGCAGTCCATACTCGGCACGCGGAAGCGGGACCAGCCCTTTTTAGTTGAAGGCGCAGCCGAGCGTTCAGGCATTGGCGCCTGCGCAGGCGCATCGGAATGGCAGGCTCTGCAACTGTCCACCGGTGCGGCCTTGGGCTTGGTTTCTGGCGTCGTCTCGGCGCTTGATTCGGTGGTGCTCACGGGTGTGTTCCTTCTGCTTGTGGCCGCCATTGAAAACCCTGTAGCTGGTGTAGAGTCAAGTCCTGGACGTCAAGAGGGATTCAGCATGCGCATTGGCAATCTGGCTGAAGCCACCGGCACCCCGGTCGAAACGATCCGCTTCTACGAGCGCGAGGGCTTGCTGCCGGCTGCGCAGCGGTCTGAAAACAACTACCGCATGTACACCGCCGCGCATGCTGATCGGCTGGCTTTCATCCGCCATTGCCGCAACCTGGACATGGCGCTGGACGAGATCCGCTCGCTGCTGCGCCTGCGTGACGCACCGTCACAGGACTGTGGCGAGGTCAATGCCTTGCTCGACGAACATATCGGCCATGTGGGCCAGCGCATCCGCGAGTTGCGCGCGCTTGAAAAAGACCTGAAAGCCCTGCGCGCGCGCTGCAGCCTGCCGCAAGCCATCGAAGCGTGCGGCATCTTGAATGAGTTGGACGGCTCTGCCAGTCATGGCAGTTCGGCTTCACCCCACCGGCACATCCGCGGCGCGCACTGACCTGCCGGGCGGCGCTGCACGGCAGCCCTTCCGAGGCACTTGAGCGCGACCTCGAAAGGGCCTGCGCGACATGACAGATTTGTCATGTTCTCGTTCAAAGACTGTTGGAAGCAACTTCCTACAGTCCTTCTCGATGCCAGACACGGCATCGCCTGTGCCGCACCGGCGGTACGGGCGAACTTCCGAGAAGGAGAATTCAATGCGCGCGATCCAATCGCTAAAAGCCGCGGCCGTGCTTGGCCTGGGAAGCTTGTCCCTGGGCAGCTATGCGGCCAACGGAACCGACACCTTCATGAACGGGCAGTCCTACTACGGTCAGCCGACTTCGCAAGCTTCCGCAGCCCGCGTCGTCGATATCGCTTCGCCCGGCCCGATCAACATCGCCTACGGTGAAACCGTGACCTTCCGCAGTGCAGGCCAGCAGTTCTCGTGGACCTTCAACGGGCTCGGCGGTCGAGCGGTCGATGTGGTCAAGATTGCCCCTGCCGGGTTTCCCGCCAAACCCTTCGCGGTGTACGTTGGACGAGACCCGTCGACCCGCCGATAGCGCGACGCATCGGTGCCCAGCAGTCCGTCCTGATGACGGGACGGACTTGGCCCGTACGGCGAGGAACGGGACATCGCTCGCCGATTAGACTTGAGACCATGACCCGTACTGGATTCATGGTTGTCCTGCTGATTGCCATGCTTTGGCAATCGTTGGCATTGGCCCGCACGGGGTCGATGTCTGGTGCTGTCGCGGACCTTCCTCATTTCGAGCTGCACTGGCAAGACGAGGGACACCACCACCACGAGGGCGGTAGCAGCCACTTCGACGACTCCGCCGAATCCGTGCAGCACTTGGTCTCGGACCACGTCACGGCTTCCGACGGCCTGGTGCCTGGGGTCTCGCCCCCAGTTCATCGAGCCATGTCGGCCCCACCCAGGCCCATTGATGAAGAACCCGGGCCACATCCTCTGCTCGATGGCGCGTTCAAACCGCCTCGCCTGAGCGCCTGACCGCACCTGACGCCCTTTGCGTCACCAGCGGTCCCGCACGCCGTGCGCATCCTCGGCGTCGGCCGACGCAAGCTCCGGTACTCGCTTCACGCGGCTGCGTGATCCTGCTGTTACCGCGCGTGCGCATTGTTTGCCGCGCACAACTGCGGCCGTCGCCGCGCGTCCATTTGAAGTTGCCCCCCGGCTGGCGACACGCCAGCCTTTTCACTCATTCTTCTGGAGTTGCAAGTGCAGTGTTCTTCCTTCAATCCTGACCACGTGGCGCGATCCCGGTGGCCAGACCCTTGGCGTTCGATGCTCATCGGACTGAGCGCCCTCCTGCTTTTGAATGCAAGCGCCTTCGCCCACGGCGTGGCCGAGGGCGACAAGGGCTACATCCAGGAAATAGCCGGCGTTCACCTGCTGCCGTTCGTCTACCTGGGCGCGAAGCACATGGTCACCGGCTACGACCACCTGCTCTTCCTGTTCGGGGTGATCTTCTTCCTCTACCGGCTGCCGCATGTCGCGCTGTACGTCAGCCTGTTTGCGCTGGGGCATTCGACCACCTTGCTGGCCGGCGTGTACTTCGGGACCAACGTCAGCCCGTACCTGATCGACGCGATCATTGGCCTGTCGGTGGTCTACAAGGCGCTCGACAACATCGGTGCGTTCCAGCGCTGGTTCGGCTTCCAGCCCAACACCAAAGTTGCCACGCTGGTGTTCGGCTTTTTCCACGGCTTCGGCCTGGCCACGAAGATCCAGGAATTCGAGATCTCGCGCGACGGCTTGCTGCCCAACCTGCTGGCGTTCAACGTCGGCGTCGAAATCGGGCAGTTGCTCGCACTCGCCGCCATCCTGATCGCCATGGGTTTCTGGCGCCGCACCGGCAGCTTTCTGCGCCACGCCTACACCGCCAACATCGCGTTGATGACCGCCGGCTTCGTGCTGACGGGCTACCAACTCACGGGCTTGTTCACCTCTTGATGGCCCGCAAAGGACTTTCTGCCATGTACAACACCGACCTCCCCACCCGCGCCGAACTGCCGAGTTCGCGCCAGTTGCTTCGCTCGACCGCCATCGCCTTCGCGGTTGCCGGCGCCTTGTTGACCACGACCGTGCTGCCGGCGGAGTACGGCATCGACCCCACCGGCATCGGTGGCGCGCTCGGGCTCACGCAGATGGGTCAGATCAAGACCGCGCGCAGCGCAGAGGCCTTAGCGGATGCGAACGCGGCGGCCTCGCCGGCCGTTGCAACACCCGCTGCGCCAGCCCCGGCACCCGCACCGGCACCGGCCGCCGCGCAGGTCGCGCAAGTACCTGCCGGCAAGAGAGACGAGATGACCATCACGCTGCGTCCCGGCCAAGGCGCCGAGATCAAGCTAGACATGCGCAAAGGCGACCAAGTCGAGTTCTCCTGGCAAAGCAGCGGCGGCGCTGTGAACTTTGACACCCATGGCGACCCCGTCAACGCGCCGAAGAATTTCTATCACGGCTACAGCAAGGGGCGCGAAGGCAGCGTCAAGGGCACACTGCAGGCGGCATTTGACGGCCAGCACGGCTGGTTCTGGCGCAACCGTGGCAAAGCCGACGTGAACGTCACGCTGAGGACCCAAGGCCAGTACTCGGCGATCAAGCGCGTGCTCTGAAGCCGGAACCCGCCGCCCTCACACGCATCGAGGGCGGCGGGCGCGCAAGCGCGCTGCGCTCACTCCGTGCCGAGTTCCCACAGCAGTTGGGCGTCGATAAGCAGCCGGTAGCGCGCACGCAGTGCATCGGCACGCGCCGATGCCGCTGCGTTGACGGCGTCCAGCGACTGCCGGCGCACCAGCAGCAAGGTCTGCAGATCCGCCTCGCCCAGCGTGTAGGCGCGCTGGGTCAGCCGCGCGGCATCGGCCGCCGCAGTCGTAGCCTGTTCGGCCAGGCGCCACCGCTCCAGGCTGCTGACGGCCTCGGCCACCTGGGTGGCCACCTCCACTTCTATCTCGCGAGTCTCGCGGTCCACGCCGGCACGGGCCACCTCAGCTTGCTGTGCCGCCTCCAGCGCCGCCTGCGCGCGGTAGGTGCCCCCCAGCGGGATGCTCAGGCTCAAGCCCACCACACGCTCGCTGCGAAAGGCTTCAGACGCCGTGAAGACGCCCACCGTCGGATCGGGCATGCGGTCGGCGCGCGCCCGGGCGCCCGTGGCCTCGGCCTTGCGCAGCGCTTCCCGCGCCGCACGCACCTTGCCGCTGACGGCCAGGATGCGCTCGCGCCACTGGCCCTCGGTGCGTTCCAGCGCCAGCGGCTCGGACAGTGCCGGCGCCACCTGCGCCAGCTGCGGGTAGCGCACGCGCAGTGACGCCTGCGCCCGCGCCTCTGCCGCTGCGGCCAGGCTGGCCTGGCGTTTCGCTTCAGCCACGTCACCCTGGGCCACGCCCACTTCCAGCAGCGACGCGTCGCCGGCCTTGCGGCGTGTTTCCACGGCCTTCAGGCTGGCTTCCGCAAACCCCACCTGCTCTTGCAGGCGCGCACGTGATTGCCTGGCTGCAAGCCAGTCCAGCCACTGGTCGGCCAGAGCGCGGGCCACCGCCTGGCGCGCGACGGTGAGTTCGGCGCGCGCCTGGCGCAGCCCCGCCTCACCGATGTCACGGTCGAGCGCTGCCTTGCCGCCGATGCGGATCGGCCGCTCGATTTGCGCCGACCACTCAGTGGTGCTGCCACTGCCATCGATGCGTCTGCGTTGGCCCGTCGCCCCCACGGTCCACTCGTAGGGTCCTGCAGCACGCATCGCCGCCGAATGGGTGGCCATTTGAACTGCACGCCGCGCCTGCAGCACGGTCGGGTCCTGGTCGATGGCGGCCAGCGCTTGTTCGGAGCCCGGTAGGTCCGCAGGGGCAGTCTGTGCCCGGGCGCTGAAGGGCAACGCCAGCACGAGGCTGGCGAGCCCGACTGCGGTGGCGGTATGGATCCAGCACTTCATACGATCTCTCCCAGGGCTGCCAGCGGCATGGCCCAGTAGCGCAGGCCGGTACCGGCGAACGATTCACGCAGCAGTTGCAGCAGCGTCGCCATCTCGGCCTCGGTGACGATGATCTGCACCTGCACCGAGCGGCTGCGCCCCATCACCTGCTCAACGCTGGTGAGCCTGCCTTGCGCCGTGCCATGGCTGAAACTCGGCGTGCTCGTGAAGACTTCGTTGCCCACGGCCGCGAGCAACACATCGAGCAACTTTTCCTCGATCTCTGGCGGCGCGACCATCACCAGACACAGCTCATGGGCGGACTCAAACATGGCTCACCTCCAGGCGTGCGGCATCGGGGTTGGTCTTTGCATGTGCAAAGCGCAGGTAAAGAATGGGCAGCAGGATCAGCGTCAGCGCCGTGGCTGTGATCAACCCGCCAATCACCACGATGGCTAGCGGGCGCTGGATCTCCGAACCTGGCCCTGTGGCAAACAGCAGCGGGATCAGGCCAAAGGCCGTGATCGCGGCCGTCATCAGCACGGGCCGCAGCCTTCGCCTGGCGCCCTGCATCACGCTGTCCACCAGCGACAGCCCTTCCGCGTGGAGCTGATTGAAATAGCTCACCAGCACCACGCCGTTGAGCACCGCAATGCCCAGCAGCGCGATGAAGCCCACCGAAGCAGGGACCGACAGGTACTCGCCCGTGACCCACAGCGCCACGATGCCGCCCACCATCGCAAACGGCACGTTGGAGAGCACCAGCAGCGCCTGCCGCACCGAGCCGAAGGTGGAGAACAGGATCACGAAGATCAGCCCCAGCGACAGCGGCACCACCAGGGCCAGCCGGGCTGCGGCGCGCTGCTGGTTCTCGAACTGCCCGCCCCAGGTGACGCGGTAGCCCGTGGGCAGCTTGACCGTTTGCGCAACCTTGGCTCGCGCCTCTTCGACGAAGCCCACCAGGTCACGCCCCACCACGTTGGCGATCACCACGCTGTAGCGGCTGCCCATCTCGCGGTCGATCTTCACCGGGCCACTTTCGCGCTCCAGTTTGGCCAGTGACTCCAGCGGCACACTCATGCCGCTGGCCGTGGAGATGCGCAGCGCGGCAAAGTCGGCCGGCGAGACCCGCACCATGTCGGGCCCGCGGATCAGGATGGGCACACGCTTGTTGCCGTCGATCACGGTGCCGGCGCGCTGGCCTTCCACCTGCACGCGCAGCGCGTCCTGCACGTCTTCGACGCTCAGGCCGTAGCGACCCGCGGCCTGCCGGTCCACCACCACTCGCAGGTACTGCACGCCGTCATTCTCGACCGTGTAGACGTCCTGGTTGCCCGGCACCTCCTTCATCAGCTTTTCAATCTGCGCCGCCAGGTCGTTCAACTTGGCGAGGTCGGGCCCGAAGACCTTGATCGCCACGTCGCCGCGCACGCCGATGATCATTTCCGACACGCGCATGTCGATAGGCTGGGTGAAGCTGTAGGCCACGCCCGGCAGCTGGTCGAGCACGGCGCGGATCTTGTCGGTCAGGGCTTCCTTGCTCGACATGCTCCATTCCTCCCGCGGCTTGAGCACGAGAAAGGTGTCGGTCTGGTTCAGTCCCATCGGGTCGAGGCCAATCTCGTCGGCCCCGGCGCGCGCCACCACGCCAGTGATCTCGGGGATGTTCTTCATCAGCGCCTGGTGGATCATCAAATCCAGCGCGGCGGTTTCTTCCAGGCTCACCGAAGGCAGCTTCTCGATGCCGATGATGATGTCGCCCTCGTCCATCGTCGGCATGAACGTCTTGCCGACCTGCGTGTACACGCCTGCCGCGAGTGCCAGCATGACGCCGGCGACCACGAAAACGACCTTCTGCCTTTTCAGCGCCCAACCCAGCGTCGGCTCGTACAAGCGCAGCAGTTGCCGCGGCAGCCAGGGGTCGTCGTGGCTGACCTTCTTCAGCAGGTACGAGGCCAGCACGGGAATGACGGTCAGCGACAGCAGCAACGAGCTGGCCAACGCGAACACGATGGTCAGCGCCACTGGCACGAAGAACTTGCCTTCCAGCCCCTGCAGCGTGAGCAGCGGCAGGAACACCACCACGATGATCAGGATGCCGGCCGACACCGGCACCGCCACCTCGCGCACGGCGCGGAACACGACGTGCAGGCGCGGCAGTTTGTCGCTGGCCTTGTCGTGGCTGAGGTGTTGGACCACGTTCTCCACCACCACCACGGCGGCATCCACCAACAGACCCAGCGCGATGGCCAGGCCGCCCAGGCTCATCAGGTTGGCCGACATGCCGTAGCTGCGCATCAGGATGAAGGTGGCCAGCGCAGACAGTGGCAACACCATCGCCACCGTGAGCGCCGCACGCAGGTTGCCCAGGAAGGCGACCAGCAGCACCAGCACCAGCACCGTGGCTTCGAGCAGCGCCTTGGCCACCGTGCCCACCGCCTTTTCGACCAGGCTGGCGCGGTTGTAGAAGACCTTGATCGACACGCCAGCAGGCAGCGTCGGCTTCAGTTCTTCAAGCTTGCCCGTCACACCTTCCACCACCTTCTTGGCGTTGGCCCCGGCCAGGCCGAGCACCAGGCCTTGCACGGCTTCGCCCTTGCCGTCCTGCGTCACCACGCCGTAGCGCGTGACGCTGCCTTCGCGCACCGTGGCCACGTCACCCAGGCGCACCGGCATGCCCTTGTCGTTGCGCACGATCACGGCCAGCAGGTCGTCCGCGCCCTTGATGCTGCCTTCGGTGCGCACCAGCAACACCTCGTCACCTTCACCCAGGCGGCCGGCGCCGTCGTTGCGGTTGTTGGCCTCCAGCGCGGCCTTGATCTGCGCGGTGGACAGGCCCACCGCCGCCAGCTTCACCGGGTCGGGCATGACTTCGAAGCTGCGTACCTTGCCGCCGAGCGCGTTGACGTCGGCCACACCCACCACCGAGCGCAGTGCCGGGCGGATGACCCAGTCGAGCACCGCGCGCCGCTCTTCGAGCGACATGCCTTCGGCTTCGACCGTGAACATGAACATCTCGCCGAGAGGCGTGGTGATCGGCGCCATGCCGCCGCTGATGCCGCCCGGCAAGTCGCCGGCAATGCCGGCCAGTCGCTCGGCCACCTGCTGGCGTGCCCAGTAGATGTCGGTGCCGTCGTCAAAATCCACCGTCACGTCCACAATGCCGTACTTGGCGACTGACCTCAGGATGCGCTGCCTGGGGATGCCCAGCATCTCGACCTCGATCGGAATCGCGATGCGGGTCTCGATCTCCTCGGGCGTCATGCCCGGGGCCTTCATGATGATCTTGACCTGCGTGCTGGACACGTCCGGAAAGGCGTCGATGGGCAGGTTGGTGAACGAGTACCAACCGGCGCCCGCCAGCAGCAGGCCGGCAAGCAGCACGAACAGGCGCTGGGAAAGCGCGAATTGAACGAGTTTGGTGAGCATCTCAGTTGCTCCCGCCCTTGCCCTGCCACGCGGCGCGCAGCGCGATCACCGAACTGGTGGCGATCTCCTGACCCGCAGCGAGATCGCCGCTGACATGAACCGCATCGCCAGCACTCGCCAGCACCGTCACCGGCTTGGCGATGAAGCCCTTGGTGGTGCGCACGAACACATGCGCCTTGTCGCCGTCGCGCGCCAGCGCTGCGATCGGCACCGCAAAGCCCGCCGCAGCGCTGGCGAACGGCACGCGCACCTGGACGAACTCGCCCACGCGCAGCAGCTTCACGCCGCGCGTGACCTCGGCACGCAGGGTCAGCGTCTGGTCGTCGCCGACGCGGCCACCCAGGCTGGCCGGGGTGGCGGCAGCGTCGCGGCCCACGATGGTGATCACCGCGCCTTTGGCCGGCAGTTGTGCCTGCCGCGCCACGGGCACCTGAACGTCGAGCCACAGCTTGCTGGTGTCGGCAATGCGCACCAGCGCCTCGGCCGACGGCACACGTTGACCCGTGCGCACGAGCACTTCGGCAACCGTGCCGGCCGCTCTGGCGCGCAACACCAGCGCGTCCTGCAAGGCGCCGCCACCGGCCACGTTGCGGATCGATCCGGCATCCATGCCGGCCAGCCGCAACGAGGCTTCCGCCTGGCGCAGCTCCGCCGCGTTCGACGCCGCGGCGGCCTCGGCCTCCTGCACGCGCCGCGCCGGCACGATGCCCTCGGCCGCCAGCATTCGTTCACGCTGCAGCGTCTGCTGCGCGAGCTTGCCCTTGGTGCCCGCCTCCATCAGTCGCAATTGCAGGTCGCCAAGTTCCGGGCTGACAAGACGCAGCAGCGGCTGGCCGGCCTGAACCACATCGTTCGGCGCCACCAGCAGTTGATCCACCACGCCGGGCAGCGGCGCGCTGAGCACGTACTCCTGCCTGGGCGGCAGCACCACGCGCGCGGGGTAGGCAGGCCCTTCGATCGGGCCCGGGGCTGCGAGCTTCTGGGTCTTGACCCCCAGCGACTGCATCTGCGCCGCCGTGACGGCGAATTCGTCAGCACCATGGGCTGACAGCGCGGTCAGTGACGCGGCAAAGGTAACAACATTGAGAAAGCGACGGGCACGGCTGCCCCGCAATGGATGAACAAACATGGAAACTCCCGCGAAGCCCAGGCGCCCGCCGACATGGCAGGACACCGAAAAAAGCAAATGAGACGGCTTTTTCAGGCGCGCCAGGGCGGCGCTTGCGGGGACGGCCGCAGACTGCGGTAAGCAGGGGTCGGCGGCTCGTGATGATTGGCGATGGCCAGGTGGGTGGATTCTTTGATCGCTGGCGTCAGCCGAGCCACTGGCCACAACGACACATGCACTTCGTCGTTGTCGCCCGCGCTCGTCACAAAGGGGCCAACCTCGCTGCGCAACACCGTGGTGGCATGGGCCCAGGTCGATCGATGGTCTGGCGCATCGGCATGCGTTTCGGCAAGCACCTCTGACTGGAGCTCGTCCGCATGCAAAGCGGCAACGGCTGTTCCATCAACGCCGCTGTCGTGGTGGTGCGTGTGCCAGGGGGCGCTGAACTGGTCGAACACCAGCAACAACAAGACCAGCCAGCGAGCCAGCCCATGCGCCGCGCGCGCCGTCGAGGCGCGCAAGGCAGTCGGGGAACCGGAACGTGACGGACGCATGTGGACGGCGGGGCAAGAAAACGCCCGTTGAACTATAGCCCGCACATGCGCGGCCCACCCCGGACTCCGGAGCCAGGCACCTGTCACTGCGCACCCTTGATACGCACTTTGAGCAGCTTGACCGAGTTGACGAACACCAGCACGTCAGGCCCCAGGTGGATGAAGGCCGCCTGGATCGGACCGATCCACCCCATCAGTGCCGCGGTGATGCCCAGCACATGCACCACACCGACGCCGACAAACAGGTTCTCCTGCACGGTGCGGTAGGCGCGACGGGCAATCGCCCGGGCAGCCGCAATCTTGGTCAGGTCGTCGGTCATCAGCGCGATGTCGGCGGCTTCCAACGCCGCCTGCGTGCCGCCGCCGCCCATCGCAATACCAACATCGGCCACGGCCAGTGCCGGCGCATCGTTGATGCCGTCGCCGACCATCGCAACGCGGTGACCCTGGCGTTGCAGTTCGGCGATGGCGCTGACCTTGTCCTCGGGCATCAGGTCGGCGCGCACCTCGTCCACGCCCAGCGCCTGCGCCACGGCCTGCGCGGTGGCAGCGTTGTCACCAGTGAGCATGACCACGCGCTTGATGCCGCTGGCCTTGAGCTCGGCGAGCGCCTCTTTGGCCCCCGGACGCAGCGTGTCGGCGATGAAAATCACACCGGCAAAGCGGCCCTCGATGGCCACGTGCACCGGCGTGCGACCATCGCTCGCGGCATCGCCCAGCAGGCCGGCGTCAAGCGCTACACCGCTCTCGCGCAACAGCGCGGCGTTGCCCACCAACACGATGCGGCCTTCAACGGTGGCCTTGACGCCGCGGCCCTGCAACTGCTCGAACAACTCGGGCTCGGGGACCACGATGCTTCTGCTGCCCGCCGCGCTCACCACGGCCTTCGCGAGCGGATGCGCCGAGCGCCGGTCGGCTGCTGCAGCCAGCCGCAACACCTCGTTCCGGTCCAGCGCCGGGTCGTTTGACGTGACTTCCACCACCTCAGGGCGGTTGGCGGTGAGCGTCCCGGTCTTGTCGAACACCATCACATCGACCTTGGCCAGCGCTTCGAGATAGAGACCACCCTTGATCAGGATGCCGTTGCGCGCAGCACGGGCGATGGCGGCGATCATCACCAGCGGCGTGGCCAGGCCCAACTCGGCCGGCGAGGTGAAGATGAGCAGGGTGACGATGGTTCGCACATCGCGCGTGACGAGATAGACGCCGATCAGGAACACGAACACCACTGGAATCAGCCACGCCGCCACCTTGTCGGCGAGCTTCTGCACCGGGGCCTGCACCGACTCGGCGTTTTCAACCAGCGCGATGATGCGTGCGAAGGTGGTGTCGGTGCCCAGCCGCTCGGTGCGAATGTCGAGCGCACCCGATTCGACGACGGTGCCGGCAAACACGGCCCCACCGACCTCCTTGTCCTTCGGAATGCTCTCGCCAGTGATCGGCGCTTCATCCACCGAGCCCTGGCCGCCCACCACGCGCCCATCGACCGGGATCTTTTCGCCGGGACGCACCAGCACCACGTCACCGATCTTCAACTCGCCGATGGCCACCGTTGCCTCGCCGCTGGCGCTTCGCACCAGCGCCACCTGCGGCACCGAGCCGATCAGCGCCTTGATGGAGGCACGCGCCCGGTCGGTGTTGAGCTCGGCAATGAACTCGGCGATCAGGATGATGACCATCAACACCGCGCCGGCCACCGTCTCGCCGCCGAATACGGCCACCAGCGTGGCCACGGTGACGAAGATCTCGGTGCCGACCTTGCGTTCGCGAAACAGATCGAGCAAACCCGTCTTCAGCAGCGGATACAGCCCCACGGCCACCGCCACCCACAGCAGCTGAATCGGAACCAGCCCACGCCAGAAAAGCAAAGCCACCACGCCCGTGGCGACGATGCGCACCACTTCGATCCAGCGCTCTCGCGTCATCAACGCCAGCAGACCTGGCGCGCCGGCACTCGGGGCCGTAATCACAGGTACTTCGCGATGGTCTTGAATTCGTCCAATGCCGGCGCCTCGCGTTGGGTCTTTGCCTGCAAGGCCTCGTCGAGGCAATGGTCGAGGTGATCGTGGATCAGCGTCTTCTTGGCCGCGTGAATGGCGCTCTCCACCGCCTGCAGTTGCTGGACGATGTCAAGGCAGGGCCGCCCGTCATGGAGCATGTCGATCACGTTCTGCAGGTGTCCGCCGGCACGCTTGAGCCGATTGATCACCTTGGGATGGCTGACGTGAACGCGTTTGACTTCCATTCCAATATCCTACCAGGGAGGATACGGTGCACGGTTTTAAAGGCCTGTTTGCTCGTCCCGAACCGGTTGCCGAACAGGCTTGGTGCCAGCAGCCCGCAGGCGGTGCTGGGTTCACTCTCAGCCTCGCCAGCCGGCAACGATGATCGTGAAGCCCAGCAGCGCCACCCCAGCGCCAACCCAATCGGTGAGCGACAGCCGCACACCGTCCACCACGCGCAGCCACACCAGCGCGGTGGCGACATACACGCCACCGTAGGCGGCATAAACACGGCCACTGGCGGCGGGGTGCAGCGTCAGCAACCAGACGAACAACGCCAGGCTCGCCGCCGCCGGCACCAACAGCCAGGCCGTGGCCCCCTGGCGCAACCAAATCCAGGGCAGGTAGCAGCCGACGATCTCGGCCAAGGCCGTCAACACAAAGAGGCCCAGATTGCGGGCAATGTCCATCAACGGTGGCCGTGCTGGTGATGCGCGTCCGGAAAGTGCGGGTGATCGTGCCGCAGCGGCTCGTGGCGGTGCCGGTGCGTGTGGGACATGCCCGGTGCGCCCGATAAGTCAGCGGGTGGCTGTCCGTCATGCTCATGCTGATGGTGCGCGTCGTGTTCATGCGCGTGTTCGTGCTCCAGCACGTCGTGCGCGTGTCCGTGCTCGTGCCGTTCGCTCAAGTGCAGCCAGACGCCGATGGCCATCAGAGCCCCGGCCAGGAGCAGCGGAGCGGTCACGGGTTCGCCCAAGCCAAGCACCGCCACCAGCGCACCGAAGAACGGTGCCACGCTGAAGTAAGCCCCGGTGCGTGCCGTGCCCAGGTGGCGCAAGGCCACGACGAACAGCACCAGACTGAAGCCGTAGGCCAGCAGCCCCACCACCAGCGCGCCGCCCACCAGCGCCGCCGAAGGCCAGCTCGCGCCCAGCGCCAACGCCAACACCAGGTTGGTCGCGCCCGCAGCCAGGCCCTTGACCGACGCCAGCCAGGCGGCATCGGCCAGCGAGACCTTTCGTGTGAGGTTGTTGTCGATGCCCCAGGCCAGACATGCGCCGAGCACGGCCAGCGCCGGCAGCGCGTCGCCGAACCGGGCCTGCCCGGGCCAGCTCAGCACCACCGCGCCCGCCACGATGGCCAGCATGCCGATAAAGATGCGACTGTCGACGTTCTCGCGGAACACGACCCAGGCGATGACGGCGGTGAACACGCCCTCGGCATTGAGCAGCAGGGCCGCGCCCGACGCCGGCATGCCGACCAGGCCCCACATCAGCAGCACGGGCCCAACCACCCCGCCGAACAGCACCGCGCCGGCCAGCCATGGCCACTCACCCGGCGCCAGTCGTGCGCGACGTTCGCTGCGCCTGAAAATTCTCAAGAGCGTCAGGCCCAGACCAGAGCCGAGATAGAGCAGCCCCGCCAGCAGCCAGGGGTCGGTACCCACCAGCAGCATCTTGGCCAGCGGCGTGCCGGCGCCGAACAGCAGCGCGGCCCCGAGTGCAGCACCGACACCAGGGTGAAGGCCGAATCGATTTGTCATGGATCATTTGTAGCAGACCGACAGGTCCACCAGAACCAAACCGCCCTCAGTGTGCCGGGTTCAGGCGCGGGTGCGTTTCTTCACCCCAGTGGTGGAGCACGACGCCGGACAGCAGCATCGCGAGGGCGACGAACCAGAAGGCGCTCTCGATGCGCCCGGTCAGTGCCGACACCGCGCCCAAACCGAGCGCGCCGATGCCGTAGCCCAGGTCGCGCCAGAAACGATAGATGCCGATGGCAGAAGCGCGCCAGCTGGGGTGCGCGATGTCGGCGACCGCCGCGCTGAGGTTCGGGTACAGCATGGCCATTCCGAGCCCCGCCAACGCCGCCGAAGTACCCCACCAGACCGAGCCGGTGCCCAGCGGCAGCAAGGCCACTCCGGCGCCGCAAACCCACATGCCCCAGACATTGAGCGGGTGACGTCCGACCCTGTCGGAGAGCCTGCCACTGAAGAACTGCGCACCACCCCAGGTGAAACCGTAGATTCCTACGATCCAGCCGATGCCCGGCAGGCTCACCCCCTGTTGATGCAGATAGACCGGCAAGAACGCCCACACCAGCGCATCCACGAACTTCTCGACCAGCCCGGCCTGGCACAGCGCCGCCATGCGTCGGTCTTGCCAACTCATCAACGCAAAGACCTCGCCGGTGGTCGGACGCTCGCTCACGCTCTGTGAGTAGCGCGGGCGCAGCCCTGACGCGGCGGCGGCAGCCGCATGACCTTTCACCTCTGCATGGGCCCAGGGCAGCGTCTCGGTGACGGCCAGCCACGCCAACAAGGTCGCCAGCCCGATCACTACCGCTCCGAACCAGAGCAGACCCTCACGGGGCCCGAGCAGCGTCGCGGCGTAGCCGGTGACCACGCCGGCGATCGCGAGACCCACGTAACCGGAGAACTCGTTCAAGCCGATGACCAGGCCACGCTGATCGGCACGTGTGATGTCGAGCTTGGCCGTCTGGGTCATGGACCACGCCAGACCCTGGTTCACGCCCAGCAGGATCGTCGCCAAGACGATCCATCCCCACGATGGCGCGAAGTACACGAGCGGCGGAATCGGCAGCGCCACCAGCCAGCCCATCAACAACACCCGGCGTCGGCCGATGCGCTCGGCCAGACGGCCGGCCACGAAGTTCATGGCGCCCTTGACAAACCCGAAGGCAACGACGAAGGCAGCGAGCAGCATGAATGACCCGCGCGGCACGCCGAACTCAGTCTCGGCCAGTGCCGGAACGACATTGCGCATCATCCCGATGGTCATGCCCACCAGCAGCACCTGCAGCAACTGATGCAGCACCTGGCCCAGGTTGGCGCGGATGCCGAAGTCCATCGGCGCTGTGCTCAAGCTTGCGTGACGTCTGGCAGCACGCCACGCAGGTTGGCCGCGACGATGGCAGCCATTCCCGGCGGTGGTGGCGCGATGTCGGCCACCAGCGCCTCGACAAAAGCTTCACGCGACATGGACAGCATGGGATTGAAGCGTCTTTCGAAGCCGATCGTCGAGGCAGGCTTGCCCGACAACCCGGCGCCGCAGGCACTGCCCGCCTGGTGGCCCGGGTAGATTTCCAGGTCGGTCGGCAAGGTCAGCAACTTGCGATGCAGGGTGTCGTGCAATTGCGCCGCCATCTCTCGCTCACGCCCCGCAAGGTCAGGCCGACCGACGGCGCCGACGAACAACGTGTCGCCGGTGACCAGGAACCACGGCTCGTCGCCGCGGCGCAGATCCCGCACCAACAAGCAAACGCTGTCCGGCGAGTGGCCGGGGGTGTGCAACACGTCCACGACCACGTTGCCGGCATCGAGTCGCTGGCCGTCGGACAGCGGCGTGAAGTCGAATGAGGTGCGACCCCGGTTGCTCTCGTGCAGGCAGTACGGGGCGCCGGCACGGCGCGCCAGTTCAAGGCCACCGGAGCGGTGGTCGGCATGCACATGGGTGTCGATCACGTACGAGATCGGCACGCCGACCTTCGTGGCCTCGGCGATGAACCAGTCCTCGTCGCCCGCCACCACGTCGACCGCCACGGACCTGCCGACGCCGGTACATCCAAAGAAATACGACAGGGTCGCGTTCTCAGCCGCGCGTTGTCGAAAGAACATGCTCGTCTCCTCTACTCAATGAACCTGCGCCCGTCCACCCGCAACACGGCAGGGTCAACGCTCGAGAGGCATGCCTTGGGCACGCCACTCCGCGACGCCATCGCTCAGATGGACGGCGCGGTAGCCGCGTTTGCGCAACAACTCGACCGCATCCCTGGCCATCAGGCAGAACGGGCCGCGGCAGTAGGCGACCACAGGCGTGTCCTTGGGCAGTTCGGCCAGGCGCTTTTTCAGTTCGTCCACCGGCAGTGAGCGTGCGTGCGGCAGGTGGGCGCTGGCGTACTCGTCGCTGGGGCGCACATCCAGCACCAGCACCTCGCCAGCCGCTGCCTTCCTGAGGATGGCCCGGCGGTCCAAGCCCTCGAGATCGTCGCCGTGCGTGATGAGGTTTGCCAGCGCCACCTGCAGTTCGACCAACCGCTCTTCCGCCTCTGACCGCAGCGTCACCCACAAGTCGGCGACGCTGGTCCCGGCCAGCCGGTACAGCACGTACTTTCCGTCCTTGCGCGTTTCGGCAAGGCGAGCGAGCCGCAGTTCCCGCAGGTGGGCGCTGGCCAGCTTGACGCTGATTTCCGCCTGCGCGGCAAGCACCTCCACCGTCTTCTCGCCTTGGCACAGCAACTCGATGAGCTCCAGCCGCTTGGGGCTGGCCAGGGCTTTGCCGATGCGGGAGACCTGTTCGTACAAATGGGTCTTGATCGCTCTCATACGGTTATTCTAATGATTGTTAGATTGTTAGTCGATGCAAATCAACAGTGACGCTGCACGGCACGGCGGCTGAGGCAGATTCCGCTCTCGGCGTCGGGGAACATGACGAATTTGTCATCCTGCGGTCCGATCAGGGTAGAAGTCATCCAAATACAGTGGCGAGCTCGCTGTCTGCCCCTGCGCCGGCGGAAATGCCTTGGTTCAAACGCCGAAGACGGCCTGCTGTAAAGTGAAGGGATGGGTCTGCTGATTCGAACGCTTTTGGTCTGGTTGCTGGTTCTGGCGGTTCCCGCCCAGGGCGCTGCTGCCGCGACCATGGCGTTCTGCGGTCCGAACCACCACGGCGGCGGGGCCGCAACCAGCCCAGCGCAAGCCAGATCGGCCGAGCATGCGAACCATCACAGCGCTGAAGAGGGCACTCCCGGGCAACAAGACATGGCAGCCCTGGCCGATGAGACCGACTCTGCTTCGGCCAGCCAGTCGGCGTCCTCACCAAGCAGTCACGCCGGCAAACAGAAGTGCAGTGCCTGTGCCTCTTGCTGCTCGCTCGGCGCCATCCTGAGCCCCCTGCTTGCCGTGCCAGCGCCCGCTGTCACGCCCACGGTGTTCTCTGCCGTCGTACCCACCGTCAGCGCGTTCGCCGCCGACGGACCTGACCGTCCCCCTCGAATCGTCCTCGCTTAAAGGCGGGCTCGCACGCGTGCGCTGACACGCGCGCTCTCGCCAGTTCCTGTCCCTCCCCCGTTGCGCTTGCAGCCGGGGAGCACCCCGACATTGACGCGAGGACATCATGGTCCATTCCCTTTCTATTGGGCGCTGGCGCAAGCCATGCGCACCGCGCTTCGTTTGCAAACCCGCATGCGCGGCCCTATGGTTGGCCGCGTTATCAGCTGCGGCCTTCACGGCGCATGCACAACCTGCTGCGCCGGCCAACAGGCCCGATCCGCTCGACCCGAAGGCGAGCGTTCCGACGCTGACCTATCAGTCGTCGTTCTCCCTGTACCGCCGCCTGGACGATGGCAAGCCCATCTCCTGGCGCGAAGCCAACGACACCGTGGCCCGCATCGGCGGCTGGCGCGTGTATGCCCGTGAGGCGCAGCAACCCGACCCGGCGCCAGAGCCGAAGCCTGCAGGTCCGACGCCCGCTGCGGTATCCAACGAAACGGCCAAGCCGATGCCCGCTGGGCACGGTGGCCACAAGACGCCATGAGAGCGCCCTCTCGACGGCTGGCCCTGCCAGCCCTGCTTGCGGGCGCGGCCTTGCTCGGCGGCTGCGCTTCTTTCAGCGCTGACGGCGGCTTCGCCACCGTCGAACAAACCGCCAAGGACCGGCTCGGCAAGGATCTGCGCTGGGCCCGCACCGATGCCGACCAGGACATCATCGACAAGCGCGTCGCCGAGTTGCTGGCCAAGCCGCTGACGATGGACGACGCGGTGCAGGTGGCCCTGCTGAACAACCGCGGCTTGCAGGCCACCTTCCAGGACCTCGGCATCACCGAAGCCGAGGTCGTGCAGGCCGGACGCTTGCCCAACCCCGGCTTCAGTTTCGGACGGTTGACGCGCGGCAGCGAGGTCGAACTCGAACGCGGCCTGCACTTCAATCTGGCGCGCATTCTGGCCATGCCCTTCATCGGCCAGATGGAGGCACGCCGCTTCGAGCAGACCAAGGGCATGGTCGCGATGCGCGTGTTGTCGCTGGCCGCCGACACACGCAAAGCCTGGGTCAACGCGTTGGCGGCAGAAGAAACCGTGCGCTACATGCGGCAGGTCAAGGAGACCGCAGATGCCAGCTCTGAATTGGCCCGCCGCATGGAACAGGTCGGCAACTTCAACAAGCTGCAGCGGGCGCGTGAGCAGGGCTTCTATGCCGACGCCGCGCTGAACCTGGCCCAGGCCGAACAGGCGCAGCGCTCCACGCGCGAGCGCCTGACGCGGCTAATGGGCGCTTGGGGCGCGCAGACGCAGTTCAGCCTGCCGGAGCGGTTGCCAGACCTGCCCAAGGAAGCGCTCGACCTACCCGATGTGGAGCGGGTGGCATTGGCACAGCGGCTCGATGTGCTGGGCGCCAAGCTGGCGGCAGAACGAACGGCCAGGAACCTGGGCCTGACGCGGACCACACGTTTCATCAACGTGCTGGAACTGGGGCTGCGCAACAACCGGTCCAACGAAGCGCCCACCCAGCGCGGCTGGGAGATTGGCGTGGAACTGCCTCTGTTTGACTGGAGCGGCGCGCGGGTCGCTCGGGCTGAAGCGGTGTACATGCAGACGGTCCATCTCGCCGCAGAAACGGCCATCAACGCCCGCTCTGAAGTGCGTGAGGCCTACACCGGCTACCGCTCTGCCTACGACATCGCCCGCCACCACCGCGACGAGATCGTGCCGCTGCGCCAGCGCATCGCCGAAGAAAACCAGCTTCGCTACAACGGCATGTTGATTGGCGTGTTCGAACTGCTGGCCGACGCCCGATCGCAGATCTCGAGCGTCAACGCCGCCATCCAGGCCAAGCGCGACTTCTGGATCGCACAGGCTGATCTGGACATGGCGCTGATCGGCAAACCGAGCCTCACCGCAGCTTCCGGCCCACAGATGGCGGCCGATGCCGCCGGCGCGGGGCATTGAACATGAAGGACAACATGAAAGACATGCACATGCTCTCCAGACGCAAGATGCTCGGCGGGGCCGGCGCCATCACGGCAGCGGCGGCTGCAGCCTCGGTCAGCAAGGTGGCCATGGCGGCCCTGCCCGAGCCAGTCATGCAGACCAAGCCCGACACCATGCCGCCGCTGGTGCCCAGCACCGGCCGGCCCTACAACCCGGTGGTCACCTTGAACGGCTGGACTCTGCCCTGGCGCATGAACAACGGCGTCAAGGAATTCCACCTTGTCGCCGAACCCGTGGTGCGCGAGATGACGGCCGGCTTCAAGGCCCACCTGTGGGGCTACAACGGACAGAGCCCGGGGCCGACCATCGAGGTCGTCGAAGGAGACCCCGTGCGCCTCTTCGTCACCAACAAGCTCGGTGAGCTGACCAGCATCCACTGGCACGGCCAGCGCCTGCCCAATGGCATGGACGGCGTGACGGGGCTGAACCAGCCCGGCATTCCACCCGGCAAGACCTACGTGTACGAGTTCGTCGCGCGTCGCCCCGGCACCTTCATGTACCACCCGCACGCCGACGAGATGGTGCAGATGGCGATGGGGATGATGGGATTCTGGATCACGCACCCGAAGGGCCGGCATCCACTGATCGACGAGGTCGACCGCGACTTCGTCTTCCTGCTCAACGCCTACGACATCGACCCCGGCAGCTACACGCCGAAGATCATGACGATGCTCGACTTCAATCTGTGGAGCTGGAACAGCCGCATCTTTCCCGGCATCGACCCGCTGGTGGTGAGGAAGAACGACAAGGTGCGCATCCGCATCGGCAACCTGACGATGACCAACCACCCGATCCACCTGCACGGGCACGAGTTCCTGGTGACGGGCACCGACGGCGGGCCGACACCGAAAAGCAGCCGCCAGTACGAGGTGACCACCGACGTGGCGGTTGGGCAGATGCGGCAGATCGACTTCCTGGCCGACGAAGAGGGCGACTGGGCCTTCCACTGCCACAAGAGCCACCACACGATGAACGCAATGGGACACAACGTGCCGACCATGATCGGGGTCGACCACCGCGGTGTGGCCAAACAGATCACCAAGCTGATCCCGGACTACATGGTGATGGGCGAGCGCGGCATGAAGGACATGACCGAGATGGAAATGCCATTGCCCGACAACACGGCGGCCATGATGACTGGCACGGGGCCCTACGGCGCTGTCGGCATGGGCGGCATGTTCAGCGTTGTGAAGGTGAGAAGGGAGCAACCGGCAGGCGACTACAAGGACCCCGGTTGGTACAAGCACCCGCCCGGCACCGTGGCCTACGAGTTCACCGGCGCCTTGCCCGACCCGGCCCGCTTCAAGGCCGAGGGCACCGGCTCGATGCCGCCGTTGGCGCGCCCGAAGACCGATACCGAGGTCACGGTGCGCAAGCCGGGCGCTGGCTCCAGCCAGCACAAGCAGCACTGACTTGATCCGCTACCCACTTAACGACCCAGACACTTGATAGGGAAAACCATGAACCACCGATTGATCCTCCGTTCCGTCGCCAAGCAATGCGCGCTCGCACTGACCCTTACCGTCCTCGCGCACACCGCCATGGCTGCGGGCCAGCATGCCGGAGGCCATGGCGAGTCCGCCATCGGCGAACCCGGCAAAGCGGCCAACGTGAGCCGAACCGTCAAGATCGACATGAGCGACGCCATGCGCTACACGCCGGCCAGCATCGACGCCAAACAAGGCGAGACGATCCGTTTCGTGATCAGCAACTCCGGCAAGGTGAAGCACGAGCTGGTGCTGGGCACCGAGAAGGAACTGAAGGATCACTACGAAGTGATGAAGAAGTTCCCGGAGATGGAACACGACGACCCGAACATGGTGACCGTCGCCCCGGGCAAGACCGGCGAGGTGATCTGGAAGTTCACCAAGGCCGGCAAGATCGACTTCGCCTGCCTGCAACCGGGGCACTACGACGCTGGGATGAAAGGCGCCGTGGCTGTGGTCGCCAGCAAAGCGGTTGGCAAGGCGCCCGCCAAGGGAGACGCCCATGGCAGCCACAAGCATTGACTTGCAGCGCCGCCGCTGGCTGGCGCTGCCGCTGTTGCTGGCCGTTCCAGCGGCTTGGGCAAGGCCGGACGGCAACGCCGTACTGGTCGACGTCTGGAAGAGTCCGAGCTGCGGTTGTTGCAAGGACTGGGTGACACACCTGGAATCGAACGGCTTCAAGGTGCGCACGTATGACGACGGCAACACCGCAGTCCGGCAACGCCTGGGCATGCCGGCGCGCCTCGGTTCCTGCCACACGGCCAGTGTCGGGGCCTATGCCATCGAAGGCCATGTGCCAGCGCGCGAGATTCAGCGCTTGCTCAAGGATCGACCTGCCGCGATCGGCTTGGCCGTGCCGGCGATGCCGATCGGTTCACCGGGCATGGATGGCCCTGCGTATGGCCAACGCAAGGATCCCTTTGACGTGCTGCTCGTGGCCAAGGATGGCAGCACCACCACTTACCAACGCTACTGACAAGGAATGCACACCATGAAGAACCTCAAGAGACTCACCGCAGCGGCCACCACCGCATTCGTTGTCGCCCTGGCGCCCGCGGTCCAGGCGCAGTCAACGATGGACGGCATGAAGACCGCTCAGGCGGCAACGGCAACGACCGCGGCACCAGAGATGACCGACGGCGAAGTGCGCAAGATCGACATGGAAGCCGGCAAGCTCACGCTCAAGCATGGCGAGATCAAGAACCTCGATATGCCCGGGATGACGATGGTCTTCGTGGTCAAGGACAAGGCCAGGCTCGACAAGCTGAAGACTGGCGACAAGGTCAAGTTCAAGGCCATCAACGATGGTGGCAAATTCACCGTGACCGAGATCCAACCCGTGCGCTGAGCGCAGGCGCCACGCCATGAGACCGCAACAGCTTTGGGCCGCACCGGGCGCCGCGCTCGCGGTGGCCATGGCCTGCGCTGCATTGGAATGGCGCGATTGCATGCTGCTGGCCACAAGCGCTGTGCTGGCATACCGCCTGTTCTTGCTGCACATGGACCGCGGCGCACCCTGGCGCGCACTCGCGGCTGCCGTCAACGCCGTATCTGCTGGCGCCTTGGCAGCATGCGCGGGCATCGCATTGATCGCCGCCGTGGCTGCAGCGTGGTTGGGTTGGTGGAACCCGACATCGGGGCATCCTGCGGCTCTGATGCTGCTGCTGTCCGCAAGTGCTGCCTGGTGTTGCCTGGCAAGCACAGGGCGCGAACACGCGCTGCAAGAACTTCGCACCTGGCTGTGGCTCTTCGCTGGCGCTGCCCTCGCCAGCGAGGCGCATCGCGGTGGGCTGACGCTTGCGCCCTGCCTGTTTGTGTTCGCTGTCGCGACGGCGATGTTGTGGGCTGGTTGGCGACTCGCCACCCAAGTGGCGTCGGCTCTGCTGCACGCAGGCACCAGGTAGTACTGAGTGAATGCTCATCGTGTCACGAGCGACTGCTGTCGCCGATGATCGCGGCGTTGGCCCTGAGTCTGAGTTCGACGTCGGTCATCGCCAAAGCACTTCGTATGAGAGTAGGAAGCCATGAAGAAAACTCGGCCCATCAATCGATATGGCCGGCCAGCCCGGGCCACCGTTTGGATGCTGGCGACCATTGCCTTTGGCGTCTTGACTGCCGCCAGAGCCGATGTGGTGGACATCGCCTGGGATGCAAACGGACGCTTCGAGCGCAGCTTGAATGTGGCCCCTGCCAAGTTCGCGGAAGTTTGCGGCAAACTGCCGGCCGGCCTGAAGGTGCGTTGGGACTTCGAATCTGGCACACCGCTCGACTTCAACGTGCATTACCACGTTGGCAAGGAAGTGGTGTTCCCGTCGAAGCTGACCGCAGTCTCTGCCGCCAAGGACGTTCTCGACACGAAGGTCGATCAGGACTACTGCTGGATGTGGAGCAACAGGTCCGCGTCATCTGTGACGGTCACGGTCAGGTTGCAGCGGTAATGCCGGCGCCAACAGATGCCCCTGGCCGCGCTCATCGATCACGCCGGAGCCGAGGCTCGACTGACCCTGCGTCGGGTCTTGATCCGAGTCGCCATACGGTCGCCATCGGCCTTCAGGCCGCTGCGGTGGTGTCTTTCGGGTGTACACGTTGACGACGGCAGCAGAAGCCATCCTGGCAGCGGCACGAAAGCCCGCATCCATGCCCGCTGGCCTGGTGGATGAGGTGGAAGGCGTTGCCGGTGGCGCGGCCTCGCGCACCGTCACCACGCTGGCAGGCCGTACCTCAATCGGTACCGGCCCGAACGCTCACCACGCAATCAGCACGCCGGCCGAGATGGTGACGACCTGCGCAAAGAGCAGCCAACCGCGCCGCAGTGCAGCGCTCATGATGAGACCTCACTGTCAGGGCGCTTCCCTATGGGCTGTTGGCGTGTTGCAAGTGCGCCTCCATTGACCGACCACGAGCGTGGTCGCGTCAGCAAGAGCACCAGCATCAAGACCAGGGGCAGCGTCAGCCAGCCAAAGCTGAGGTGTGCCTGTGCACCGAAAAGCCAGCCACCCGCAGCCGAGCCAAGTGTCTGGCCGAAGCCGGACGCCGCCGCCAACCCGCCCATCACGACGCCCAGCTTTTGAGGCGAAGCGCTCGCTGCCAAGTAGGCGATCACTGGCAACACCAGGCCGGTGCCGGCCGAGGTGAGACTGACGCCCAGGTACATCCAGGCGTCGGAGCGATCCGCTGCCAGCACCGTCAAGCCGATGATCGCCAGCAGCAACCCCGCGTCTATCAAGATGCGTGCCGAGATCTTTTCCAGCAGCGATGTGATGAACAGCAGCGCATTGACCAGCAACATCACCAGGCTGCACTCGGCGAGCATGATCGCCGCCTGGCGAGAGGACTGCCCGGAAGACTGCTGCCCCTGCAGCACGATGCCCAGTTCGAAGCCGGCCAGCACGAACATCACCATCGCGCTCAGCCACAACAAGGCCGCTGGCCGGCCCTGGACGGAACTCACGGCCTCGTCTTGAACCGCCTTGCGGGCTTCAAGAGACGCAGGCAGTGTCCGGGCCAGTCCGACCATCATCAACCCGCCAAACAAAGCAGACAGCACCAGTGCGACCTGCGCTGCCATCGCAGGCGAAAACGCAGAAGAACGCGCGCCCTCACTGATCCACGGCCCGACACCGCTGGCTGCTGCGCTCAACGTCGGGCCGAACAGGAATCCCAGCAGCGACATCGCCCCCAACCACGCAAACCGCCGGGCGCGTTGTTTCTCGGGCGTGTGTTCCGCGACCAGCGCCGCGACCACCGGGACGACGGCCGCAACGAAAAATCCGGTCGTGGCCCGCAGCGTGTAGAGACCCCACAGATTGGCCAGAGCCGGGATCAGCAAGAGCAGCAGGCTGGCAACGTAGCCAACCAGCCCGAGCATCAGGATGCGTCCCCGACCGACCCGATCCGAGACGACACCCCACAAAGGCGCCCCAAGCAGAACGCCGGCTGCGTACACGCCGCTCAGAAAGCCCACGTGGCGGCCGACTTCGTTGGCACTTGCGCCGGGCATCATCGACGCCAGCCAACCCGGCAGCACCGGCAAAAGAGCCCCATAGCCGGCCGAGACGATGAAGACGGATCCCGCCAGCCACGCCACTTGCGCTGGCCGCAGTCCGGCCGGTTCGATCGCCTTGCCCGATCGCCCTCGTTGACGCGCGGCGTTCGCCTGTGTCATGTACGCAAGCCAGTCCCACCCGAGCGGCGGGCGAGAAAGTTGTGGATGGGAACGAACACGAGTCCGACGTAGGCCCCGTAGAGAAAACTCTCGACCAAGCCAAGGCAGAAGCCCCAGAAGGTCAGCCACTTGAACGCCAGCAAGACCATCTCCAGGAACGGTGCCATGTGCAAGCTCGGCGGCACGACCAGGCCATAGATCACGCACAGCACGAAGCTGATGGCGGTGAAGAGCCCGAGCGACCAGCTCACGACCTTGATGTTCAGCATGTCTGTTGCTCCTTGGTCCGTTGAGGCTGTTGCGTCCAATTCACGGCGCACCGGGGTTCCATCCAACCCCGATCGCTCTGAGTTCAGCCATTCAGTGCTGATGTCCACCTGATCTGGTGTCCGCGGAGCGGCTTTGCACTGCGCCTGTATCCTTGCCATCCGCACTTCGTTCGCGCTCACCTCCACGATGACGGCCATGCCCACCGTGCCCACCGTGACCAAACATGTGCATTGCGACGAAGGCGTTGAAGGTGAGGATCCAGAACCAGTTTTCGGTCAGCCATGTCATGTCGTTTCTCCTTTGAGGGTTGCGGCACGTGCCCTCACGGCAGCATGCTGATGCCGTTGGGGCCCTTGCCCACAGGCACCGTGGCGACGACCTTGCGTTCGGCGATGTCGATGACCGACACCGTGTTTGCGTACGTGTTGGTCACGAAGGCTTGACTGCCGTCGCGACTGATCACCACGCCGTGCGCCCCCGCACCCGTCGTTATCGTCGCGGCCACCTTCATGCTCGCCAGATCGATCACGCTGACCGTCGTGCCGGGTTTCTTCGGCGTGCCCTGGTTGGCCACCAGGACGAGTTTGCTGTCTGGCGTTGCGTACAACTGAATGGGCACCATCCCGACTGCGATCTTGCGAATCACCTTGCAGTTCGCCGGGTCGATCACCGCGACTTTGTTTTCTTCGGACAGCGACACAAAGCCGAACCGACCGTCGGGCGTGAAACCCACCTGCGCCGGGCCTTTGCCTGCCGCGATCTGCGTGACCTGCTTTCGACTCTCGGTATCGATCACCGACACCGTGCCACCCTTGAGGTTGGCAACCCAGACCTGTTTGCCGTCTGGGCTGATGCGAAGGCCGTGTGGTGAAGCGCCGACCGGGATCATCCCCATGACGCGTTGCGTTGCCGTGTCAATCACGCTGACGGTGTTGTCGCCACCATTGGTGACGTAAGCGGACCGTCCATCACTCGCCACGACCACGTGGGCGGGATGCATGCCCACCGGCACCTTGGCGGTCACGGTGCCGTTCGCGGTATCGATCACCCAGACCGCCCCAGCCTTGGCCCCGGCACCGGCCATCGCCGCGTGTTCGGACTTCGGTATCTTCCCGGCTGGCATGGCCTCGGCCGCCTTGGTGCGCTCGCCGTTGTTGGTGACCCAGACCCACTTTCCGTCTGGCGAGACCTGCACGTTGTGCGGGCCTTGTCCGACCGGGATGCTGCCGACCTTCTTAAAACTCGCTGCATCGATGACGCTGACCGTGTTCGCCCCTTCATCGGCGACGTAGACCTTGCCCGTGGCTGCAAACGCCGATCCGGCAGCGGCCAGCACGACGATCTGGGCCATGGCCATCAAGCCTTTGATTCGGTTCATAACCATGACTGGAACTCCTTTGGAGCACTGGCTGGTTTGGGGCAAAGGCACAGTCCAGCGCCTTTGGCTCCAAAGCTTCAATTTGCTGGCGGCGCTCACCCAGCGGGCGTGGCCTCGTCAGCCTTCTGCGCCGCTTGCACATCGTCAGAAACCTGGGCTTTGACGTTCTCGTGTACATCAACACGCGTCGAGTTGCTGGCTTGCAAAATCGCCTTGGACCGCGCCATTTCATCCGCCGAGCCATGGCCCACGACGAGAAATCCGTCCGTCTTGACGGCTTGCTCGTACTCGATCACGCTGTCCTTCGGAATGCCGATGCTGAACAGTGCTGCCCCGAGTGCGCTCAGTCCACCGAACAGGATGGCGCCTTCGACTGCGGCAACGACCATCGCCGCCAGATGGCCGAGCACCATCACCGGCCCGACCATGGGAATGGTCAGGAAGATGCCGCCGAAGAACAGGCTCCAGAGGCCGCCCCAGAAGGCGCCGTTCTTGCCCCAGAACTTGATGCGGTCGCCCATGTTGTAGAAGCCGACCACTTTCTCCTCGGAGTGGAAGCCCTGTCCGACGATGCTGTAGTGCGTCATGTCGAAGCCGCCGCTGGCGAGTTTTCGGACGGCCTCTTCGGCGTCCTGATGGCGCGTGAAAACGGCGACCACGGCGTCCTGGTGACCTGATGGGTGTTCCATGATGTGTTCCTGCTTTGCAAAGTTGATTGGGTTGTTGATCGGAGGTCACGACCCGGTTTTTGGGTCGATGCGCTACAGCACCACCGGCTTGTCCGGCAGTTCATTCCTATCGCGGCCGTCGGAAGGAAAGTGCTGCTTCAGGTGCCGCGTCACGGCCTGCACGCCACTCATCACCCCACCTTCAAAGTTCGACTGCCCGAAGGCGGCTTCCATCTCGCGGCAAACCTTGCTCCACTCGTGCGAATCCACCTTGGCGTGGATGCCCCGATCGGCAACGATCTCCACGGCCCGGTCCGCGAGCAGCAGGTAGATCAGCACGCCGGTGTTGTGTTGGGTGTCCCAGACTCGCAGTTGCGAGAAGAGCTCGATCGCACGCTCTCGGGCTGACTGGCCCTTGAACAAGGGCGTGCCGTCCAGGCCGCCCTCGACAGCGAACCGGATCTCGCCGACGTGCTCAGCTTCGCTGGCCTTGATGGCCGCCTCGATCTTATTCAGGGCGCTGCGGCCAAGAGTCCGACTCACCTGTCCGTCGGTGACCAGTAGGTGGTGCGCGATGCGTTGGATGTTCATGGCTACCACCTCCCCGACGCACCGCCGCCACCGAAACCACCACCACCGCCTCCGAACCCACCGCCGCCATGGCCACCGCCACCCCGGCCACCTCCGCCGTAGTAGCCACCGAGGCCGCGACCGAGCATGCCGCCACCCAGCAAAGTAACGAACAGCGCGACCACGCCGGCCACCAGCGCCATCGAGATGGCACCGACCACGAACCAGGCAATCACCGCAACCACACCGCCCGTGACCAACGAGCCGGGCACCTTGCCCAGTGTGGCGCGCAGCACACCGCCAACAGCGAGCGCCAGAATGAACAGCATGGGTGCGTACTGCTGAACATCGCCAATCTCGCCGATGCGCTGGCTGGGCCGGGCGCTGGGTGCAGGCAAGGGCTCGCCATCAACGACGCGGATGACTTGTTCCACACCGGCCGTGATGCCGCCATAGAAGTCCTGGCTCTTGAATCGCGGCATGATGGTCTCGCTGATGATGCGTTTGCTGGTGAGGTCGTTGAGCGCCCCCTCCAGGCCATAGCCCACCTCGATGCGCATCGCGCGGTCATTCTTGGCAACGACCAGAATGGCCCCGTCATCGACCTTCTTCCGCCCCAGCTTCCACCGCTCGGCCACGCGCAAGGCGTATTGCTCGATTTCCTCGGGGGCGGACGAGGCCACCATCAGCACGGCGAGCTGGCTGCCTTTCCTGGCCTCGAAGGCGGCTAGCGTTTGTTCCAGCGCAGCCTTCTGCTCCGCAGTCAGCGTGCCGGTCTGATCGATGACATACCCCGTCAGCGGCGGCACAGCTACCTGTGCTGCGCTAATTGCGGACCAGGCGAGCGCACACGCCAACAGGCTTGCGTATAGCAGCCTCCTGGCAGCTCCGAAGGCCGTGCCGAAGCCTGTGCCTGCGATCACTTGGACGCCCCGGACCCTGGGCCAGCAGGCTTTGCCGGTGCGGTGTCGAAACCGACGCTGGGCGGTCTGGCGATTTCCTTCTCGTTCTCCACAGTGAAGGTCGGCTTCTGTTTGTAGCCCATCACCATCGCGGTCAAGTTGGACGGAAAGGACCGCACAGTCACGTTGTACTCCTGCACCGTCTTGATGTAGCGGTTGCGCGCCACCGTGATGCGGTTCTCGGTGCCTTCCAGTTGCGCCGACAAGTCCCGGAATCCCTGGTTCGCCCTGAGATTCGGGTACTGCTCCGACACCACCATCAACCTCGACAGCGCACCCGTCAGTTCGCCCTGCGCCTGCTGGAATTTCTGGAACGCTGCGGGGTCGTTGATCAGTTCCGGAGTGGCCTGGATGGAAGTGGCCTTGGCGCGCGCTTCAACCACCTTCGTCAGCGTGTCCTGCTCGAACTTCGCCTCGCCTTTGACGGTGTTGACAAGATTGGGGATCAAGTCCGCACGGCGCTGCTACTGGTTGATCACCTCCGCCCACCCGGCCTTGACCTGCTCGTCGGTGGTTTGAAAAGTGTTGTAGCCGCAGCCGCTGAGGCTCAAGGCCAATGTTGTCGCCAGGGCGAGTCGTTTGCGCATGTTCAGTTCTCCAAAGTGATCAGTTCGACAGTTGTGTCACGGGCCGCGACTCGAAGTGCTTGACTGCGTCATCGACCATTTTCTGGGTGCACCACCCTGCGTAGTAGCGGCCGAGCAAGCGGCCCAGCCAGCGGGCGAGTCCTCGCTCGGGCAGCGCGTACTCAATGAAGACACCCAGCAACGAACCACTCTCGTAGGCCGACAACTCAAGGCCCATGCGGTAGTGACCGATCACAAGAAGCCTCGGCACGCCCGTCGTCTCCCAGACCTTGCGCCGCGGAGGATCGCGCTCCACCACGATCTCTTCAACCGACAGTTCAACACCAAAGACGCGGCCCGACAGCCGAATCCGCGAGCCAACAATCTGCCCTCGACCTTCGTCGATCTGTGTTTCGAACCGGCCCCCTCCCGTCCTCCAAGAGGGGTCCCCCATGTGCGAGGACAGTCGCTTGTGATCGTCAATGTGTGCAAAGACCTGATCCATTGGAGATTGGACAAAGCCGGTGCTCTCATGTCGAAGGGGCAGCATTCATGCCTCCTGCGAACGACGCGCGGCCATGCTGCTGTCGTCTGGTCGACTGCGACCACGCCACGGCACGCCAAAGTGGAGATAAACCACCGCGCTCAGCAGCGCCGCGAAGAAGCACCAGACCGAAATGAACCACGTCGCATAGAAGGCGTAGGCCGCGCCGAACGACAGCAACGCAAGAACGCCGAAGACAACGACCATGCGGTGCGTGGACAGCAGCGGACTGACCGCCGTCGACAGCAAGTACAGTGTCATCGTGACAGCCGCGAAGAAGTGCGGTGAAACATATTCGATGTGCTGACCCGTCGGCCGCGAGACGATGGGAAACGCCACCAAGACATACAGCAGGTAGGTGCCGAGCGCAGCGCCTGCCGCAACGAACGCGATCAATCCTCGGCGACGCCACCCTGCAGGCTCCATCAGCAGCACGGCCGCGGGCACGTAGACCGGCCACAGCACATGCGAGAAAAAGGAATACACGTGAGTCATCACCGAGTTCAGCAGCGGTGCATCGAAGCGGAACGTCAGCCAGATCACGCCTTCGATCAATTGCTGGATTGCAAACAACAGCGGGATCGCAGCGAATGGCAGATCACGCCGCTGACGTGAGTGACGCGAGGCCAGTGCCGACCGCAGCGTCACCGTGCCGACCCCGAGGAGAACTGCACCCGTCATGAAACTGGCTGTGGCGGAGAAGCACATTCAGCTCCCCCTTTCCTGGCCGCCGGCGCAGCCGGCATACAGGTCGCCCCGCGACAGCGGAACCGGCCACTCGCCCCGGTTGGGCCTGGACGCGAGGATTTGGTACACGCCCGTGGTTCCAGCCTCGAAGTCCAGCGCGCAAGCAGCCATGTACAGGCGCCAGACGCGATAGGTCGGCTCGTCGACCTCGCGCAGCGCCGCGTCACGGTTGGCTTCCAGGCGCTGCACCCAGTGCCGCAGCGTCAGTGCATAGTGCGGGCGCAGGCCTTCGACGTCGTGAATCTCGAAGCCCGCGCGCTCCATGCCAAGCTGGATGTTGCTGACGCAGTCGAGTTCGCCGTCCGGGAAGACGTAGCGGTTGATGAACTCGGTGGTCAAGGACTTGTTCCAGCCTTCTTCATCGTGCGTGATGCCGTGGTTCATGAACAACCCACCCGGGCGCAGAACCCTCATCACCGTCGCAAGGTAGGCCGGCAGGTTGGCCAGGCCGACGTGCTCGAACATGCCGACACTCGACACCTTGTCGAAGACGCCAGCGCCCGCCAGGTCCCGGTAGTCGCGCAGCTCCACTGTCACGAGGTCCTGCAGACCCTCGGTGCGTATGCGCTGCTGCGCGTACTCGAACTGCCGCCGGCTCAGCGTGATGCCATGGGCTTGCACGCCGTGGTGGCGGGCGGCCCAGCACACCAGTGCGCCCCAGCCGCAACCGATATCGAGAAGACGCTCCCCGGGCCTTAACCGGAGCTTGCGACAGATGTGGTCCAGCTTGTTGCGCTGCGCCTGATCCAGCGAATCGTCGGGACTCGTGAAATAGGCGCAGGAGTAAACGCGTTCCTCGTCGAGCCAAAGGCGGTAGAACTCATTGGAGACGTCGTAGTGGAACGAGATCGCGGCCCGGTTCTCAGTCCTGGAGTGAGCCTTGACGGCGTTGCCATGAAGCCTCGCCCGCTGGCTCGTGGCGCTGGGCCGGGCGTCGTCGGCCGCCGGCAGGCGAAAGGCAGTGAGAAGTGCGCCCACCCGGTCGCTGATTGGCAGGCGGATGCCGCTCAAATGGTTCTTCAGGTTGAGCGCTGCGAAGAAGTCGCCTTCGACATCGATGTCGCCCTGGAAGTAGGCTTGGGCCAGACGCAGGGGATCGCGTCCAAAGACCATTGAACGCACGAAGCCAGGGTGGTGGCACACCAGAGTAAACAGCGGCTCGGCCGCTTGCGCTGCCCCTTTGCCGACGATCAAGGTGGCGCCGTTCCACAAGCGCAGCGCGAGGGTCCCGTCGAAAGTGCGGAACAACCGTGTCAGAAGACTCGATGTCTGGTCGAGGGCGCGATGCACCGTCGCAGCTCGAAGCTCGCTCGGCGAGTTCAGGTCTGCGGCGCGCATCAGTTCGCTCATGCCGATGCGCCAACAGCAACGCTTGTGGTGGTCGGCGCCGCACCCGGCGAACCCACCCTCTTGATGCCGGCGAGCTTGGTGCGCTTGAGCATCAGCGCATTGATAGCCACCACCGCCGAGCTGCCGGACATCGACAACGCCGCAAGTTCCGGCGACAGCGTGAAGGGATAGAAGACGCCTGCAGCCACGGGGAAGGCGATCACGTTGTAGCCCACGGCCCACCACAGGTTCTGGTGCATCTTGCGCAGCGTGGCGCGCGACAGTTCGATGGCGCCGACCACGTCGTAGGGGTCGCTCTTCATCAGCACCACCTGGGCGCTTTCCATCGCCACGTCGGTGCCGGCGCCGATGGCAAAGCCAACGTCGGCCTGGGTCAGCGCCGGGGCATCGTTGATGCCGTCGCCGACCATGCCGACCTTGTTGCCCTGGTCCTGCAGTTCCTTGATCTTCGCGGCTTTCTGGCCGGGCAGCACCTCGGCGAGCACGATGTCGATGCCCAGTTCCCTGCCGATGCGCTCGGCCGTGGCCTGGTTGTCGCCAGTCATCATCGCGACCTTGACGCCCCGTTCCTGCAGCTTGGCGATCGTCGCCTTCGAGGTGGGGCGCACCGCGTCGGCGATGGCGATCACGCCGATGAGCTGGCCGGCACGGGCCACGAACACCACCGTGCGCCCGCCACCCTCGAGCCGCGTGGCATCGGCCGCCAGTGCCGTCATCGATGCCGGGCTGACGTTTTCCGCCTGCATCAGCTTGCGATTGCCCAGGAACACGGTGTCTGCGCCGATGGTGGCGCGGGCGCCCTGCCCGTCGATGTTGGCGAAGCCCGTGGCAGCCTCGACCGGGGCGGCCCCGGCGCGCTTTAGCACCGCCTGCGCCAGCGGGTGTTCGGAGAACTTTTCCACTCCGGCTGCGACGGCGAGCAGTTGCGCTTCGGTGGTGCCGGGGGCGGTGACCATCTCCACCACGTCGGGTTGACCGACGGTGAGCGTGCCCGTCTTGTCGAAGACGACGACGGTCAGCTTGGTGGCGTTCTCCAGCGCCGAGGCGTTCTTGAACAGGATGCCGTTCATCGCCCCCAGGCCGGTGCCGACCATGATCGCCATCGGGGTGGCCAAGCCCAGCGCGTCGGGACAGGCGATCACGAACACCGTGATGGTCAGCGTCAGCGCAAACAGCAAGGGCTGACCCAGCACCCAGAACCACACCGCGAAGGTCAGCAGCCCGATGGCGATGGCGGCCAGCACCAGCCACTGCGAAGCCTGGTCGGCGAGCAACTGCCCTGGCGCCTTGGAGTTCTGCGCCTCCTGCACCAGCTTGACGATCTGCGCCAGCGCCGTATCCGCACCGACCTTGGTGGCCTTGTAGCGAAAGCTGCCGCTCTTGTTGATGGTGGCGCCGATGACGGGGTTGCCGACCACCTTCTTCACCGGCATCGACTCGCCCGTCAGCATCGACTCGTCGACCTGCGAACTGCCTTCGATGACTTCACCATCGACCGGAATCTTGTCGCCCGGCTTGATGACAACGGTCTCGCCGGCGAGCACCTGTGCCGTGGGCACCTGCGTCTCCACGCCGCCGCGAACGACGGTGGCCATCGGCGGCGCCAGGTCCATCAGCGCGCGAATGGCGTCCGACGCACCGGCGCGGGCGCGCATCTCCAGCCAGTGACCGAGCAGGATGAAGACCAGCAACACGGCCGACGCCTCGAAGAACACCTCGCTCTCGTAGAAGAACGTGGCGCCGACGCTGAACAAGTAGCCAGTGCCGACCGAAAGCACGATCAGCGTCGCCATATTGGCGACCCTGTTGCGCGCGGCCCGCACGGCCGCGACCAGGAATGGCCAGACCGGATAGGCGATGGCCCCCG
>LNFM01000714.1_pt1 | contig 102054 bp, 108 predicted proteins | sample 596031 | NCBI WGS metagenome assembly LNFM01 (sample SAMN04254537, study PRJNA301005) | activated carbon metagenome | isolation source: dual media filters at the Ann Arbor, Michigan drinking water treatment plant | place: USA: Ann Arbor
CTGGTTCAACAACGTCGAGACCAAGCCCGGCATCGGCTATCCCAAGGACTGGGAGAACCAGGCGCGCTGGAACGGCGGCTGGGTGCGCAAGCGCAACGGCAAGATCCAGCCCAAGATCGGCTCGAAGTGGCGCATCCTCGCCAACATCTTCGCCAATCCCGACCTGCCGGAGATCGACGACTATTACGAACCCTTCACCTTCGACTACGAGCACCTGCAGAAGGCGCCCGAGCTCGAGGCTTTTCCGACGGCGCGGCCGCGCTCGCTGATCACCGGCCAGCGCATGGAGAAGATCGAGTGGGGCCCGAACTGGGAGGAGATCCTGGGCGGCGAGTTCGCCAAGCGCTCGGCCGACGTCAATTTCGAGGGCGTGCAGAAGGAGATCTACGGCCAGTTCGAGAACACCTTCATGATGTACCTGCCGCGGCTGTGCGAGCATTGCCTCAATCCGGCCTGCGTCGCGGCCTGCCCGTCGGGCGCGATCTACAAGCGCGAGGAGGACGGCATCGTCCTGATCGACCAGGACAAGTGCCGCGGCTGGCGCATGTGCGTCTCCGCCTGCCCGTACAAGAAGGTCTACTTCAACTGGTCCTCGGGCAAGTCGGAGAAGTGCATCTTCTGCTACCCGCGCATCGAGGCCGGTGAGCCGACCGTGTGCTCGGAGACCTGCGTCGGGCGCATCCGCTATCTCGGCGTCATGCTCTACGACGCCGATCGCATCGAGCAGGCCGCGTCGGTGGCCGACGAGAAGCAGCTCTACGACGCGCAGATGGGCGTCTTCCTCGATCCCAACGACGAGCAGGTGATCGCCCAGGCGCGGCGCGACGGTATCCCCGATTCCTGGCTCGAGGCGGCCAAACGCTCGCCGGTGTGGAAGATGGCGATGGAGTGGAAGGTCGCCTTCCCGCTGCATCCCGAATACCGCACCCTGCCGATGGTCTGGTACGTGCCGCCGCTGTCGCCGATCCAGTCGGCGGCCGAGGCCGGCAAGATGGGCATCGACGGCGCCATGCCCGATGTCCGCTCGCTGCGCATCCCGCTCCGCTACCTCGCCAACATGCTGACGGCGGGCGACGAGGAGCCGGTGGCGCGCGGCCTGGAGCGCATGCTGGCCATGCGCGCCTACATGCGGGCCAAGACGGTCGACGGCGTGGTCGACCACGCTGTCGCCCAGCGCGTCGGCCTGACGTCGCAGCAGATCGAGGCGATGTACCACGTGATGGCGATCGCCAATTACGAGGACCGCTTCGTCATCCCGACCGCGCATCGCGAGACCTCGGAAGACGCCTACGCCCTGCGCGGTGCCTGTGGTTTCAGCTTCGGCGACGGCTGCTCGCCCGACGATGGCACCGGCAACCTGTTCGCCGGCGGCAAGCTCAAGCGCAAGAATCCGATGGAGGTTTCGTGATGAAAACCCTGCGCGCGCTGGCCGCCCTGCTCAGCTATCCGACGCAAGACCTGCTGGCCGCGTCGGGCGAGATCCGCGCCGCGCTCGATCGCGAGGCGCTATTGCCCGCGGCCGCGCGCCGCGCGCTCGATCGCCTGATCGGCGAGCTCGAAGCCGGCGATCTCTACGATCTGCAGGAGCGCTACGGCCTGCTGTTCGATCGCACGCGCTCGCTGTCGCTGCACCTCTTCGAGCATGTCCACGGCGAGAGCCGCGATCGCGGCCAGGCCATGGTCGACCTGCTCAAGCTCTACGAGGAGAACGGCTATTCGCCGGTCGCCACCGAGCTGCCCGACTTCCTGCCGCTGTTCCTCGAATACGCCTCGACGCGCGAACCTAAGGCGGCGCTCGAGCTGATCGGCCAGCCCGCCCATGTCGTCGCCGCGCTGCGCGAGCGGCTGGCCAAGCGATCGTCGTCCTACGAGGCGGTGATGGCCGCGCTGCTGGCGCTGTCGCGCGCCAAGCTCGACGCCGCGACGCTCCAGGCGCTACGCGCCGAGCCCGACCCCGAACCCGACGACCTCGAAGCGCTCGATGCCGCCTGGGTCGACCAGGAGGTGACCTTCGGTCCGGGCGCGGCGGCCGCGAGCTGCCCGGTCGACCGCATGACCACCCGCCTGCGCGCCGCGATGGCGGAGTAGGGCGATGCGCAGGTTTGACTCGGCTCTACCTTCCCCCGGAGGGGGAAGGTGCCCGAAGGGCGGACGCTGTGTCCGTCTTCGACATCCCCCATCCGCCCTTCGGGCACCTTCCCCCTCCGGGGGAAGGTAGAGCCGACGGCATACGCGCCCTACGCCGAAGGAGTGGCGTCATGAAGGATTACATCTTCCATCTGCTGTTCGTCTGGTACCCGTACATCTGCCTGACGGTGTTCCTGCTCGGCAGCCTGATCCGCTTCGATCGCGAGCCCTATACCTGGAAGGCCAGCTCGAGCCAGATGCTGCGCAAGCGCCAGCTGCGCTGGGGCTCGAACCTGTTCCATGTCGGCATCCTGTTCCTGCTGCTGGGCCATACCGTCGGCCTGCTGACACCGACGTCGGTCTACACGCTGGTCATGAGCGTCGAGCAGAAGCAGCTGATCGCCGTCGCCGCCGGCGGCATCGCCGGTGTAATCTGCTTCGTCGGGCTCACGCTGCTGTTGCACCGCCGCCTGTTCGACGAGCGCATCCGGCGCACCAGCTCGGCGATGGACATCGCGATCCTCGCGCTGCTGTGGATCCAGCTCGCGCTCGGCCTGATCACCATGCCGTTCTCGCTGGGCCATCGCGACGGCTCGGTGATGCTGATCCTCTCGCACTGGGCGCAGGGCATCGTCACCCTCAATCCCGTCGATGCGAAGACGCTGCAGGGACTCGACTGGCCGTACCTGACGCACCTGGTGCTGGGCATGACCTTGTTCCTGGTCTTCCCGTTCAGCCGCCTGGTCCATATCTGGTCGGCGCCCGTCTGGTATCTCGGCCGGCGTGGCTATCAGGTCGTGCGCAGTCGCGGTGAATTGCGGGCGAGGGGCGGGTCATGAGCGGGACCGCGACACAGCCGCGCCGGCGCTTCACGCGACCGGTTCCCGTGAGCGTCAACGGCGTCGCCATTGCCAGCGCCGACATCGTGCGCGAGACGCAGCATCATCCCTCAGACGATCCCGACCAGGCCTGGGAGCAGGCGACGCGGGCGCTCGTGATCCGCGAGCTGCTGTCGCAGGAGGCCGATCGCCTGGGCATCGTCGCCGAGCCGATCGCCGACGAGGACGGGCGGGTCGAAACCGATCAGGAGGCGCGCTACCGACAGCTGATCGAGCGCGCGGTGGTCGTGCCCTCGGCCGACGAGGAGACGTGCCGGCGCTACTACGCGCGCAACGCCAGTCGCTTCCGCACGCCCAATCTGTGCGAGGCCGCGCACATCCTGCTGGCGGCCGCGCCCGGCGACGCGGCCGCGCGCCGCCAAGCACGCGAGACGGCGGTGGCGCTGATCGCCGCGCTCGGCCTGCGGCCCGGGGATTTCGCGGCGATGGCGATCCAACACTCCGCCTGTCCGTCGGCGGGGCAGGGCGGCAGTCTCGGCCAGCTCTCGCCCGGTCAGACCGTGCCCGAGTTCGACGCCGCGCTGCGCGCGATGACACCGGGCATGGTTCATCGCGAACCCGTGGAGACGCGTTACGGCGTCCATGTCGTGCGCCTTGATCGCCGCATCGAGGGGCGCGCGCTGCCCTTCGAGATGGTGCGCGCGCGCATCGCCGAATACCTCGACGAAAGCGTGCGCCGTCGCGCGTTGCAGCAATACGTCTCGGTGCTGGCCGGGCGCGCCGCCGTTGTCGGCGTCGATCTCGCGCCCGCCGCCGGTCCACTGGTTCAGTAGGAGGTGCGGCCATGATGCTGGGTGAGGTGATCGAGAGACTCGACGATGAGGCGTTCGCCACGGAGTCGATGATCGCGCTCAACGATCTCACGCTGCTGGCGGAGATCGACCGGGCGGCACGCGACGCCGAGGAGACGCCGGCGATCTACGCCGCCGGCGCGGCGCGGCGCTTCGCCAGCCAGGCCTCCGACGACGACTGGCTGGCGCTGATGAGCGCGGTGGCGCGCGCCGACGATCCCGGTGTGGCGTGCTTGAGGCGCATGCTGCTGTGGTCGCTACGCTACGATGCGGCGGCCTGCGGATGCGCTCACGCCTGAGGTGTCGTCCGTCGCTGGCGCGGCCGGTCCCGCTCCATGAGGCGGGGGCCTTTCAGCGGCGCAGCCTCCAGTCGGCGATCAGGCCGTCGCCGTCGACCGCGACGCCCATCTCGCGCAGCCAGCCGGCGAGGACGCGATTGGAGCTGTGCGCTTCCGAGTACGGCACGGGGTGCGGAAAGAAGTCGAGATCGACGTTCGGGTTGGTGAGCATGCGGTCGCGGCCGGCCTCGGCGATGCCGTCGAGCTGGGCGACCAGACGCCGCGCCGCGGCGGCATCGACATCGAGCAGCAGTGTATCGACCACCCCGACGCGGACCTGCTGGCGCAGCGTCTCCGCCGTGAGCGGCCCGGTCATCACGCGCCGGCCGAGCGCGGCCGGCGTCTGTCCGGACAGCGCGGCAAAGCCTTCGGCCGCGCCGGTGATGCCCTGGGCGTACCATCGCCAATTGCCGTAGGCGTAGCGCACCATGCGGCCGTCTTGCAGGCCGACGACGAGGCTGGAATGGCGGCCGTGGTCGAGGATCGCGACCGGCGTCCGCGCCGCGCCTGATGCAAGCGGCGGCGGCGCGACGACATAGGTGGTGGCGCAGGCGGAGAGGGTGCTCAAAGCCGCCAGCGCCGCGAGGATAACGATCAGGCGTCGGAACACGACTCGCCTCCTGGTCTTACCTTCCCCGGAGGGGAAGCGATTCGCATAAGGCCTTCTTTCCTTCTCCCCGCGAAGGCGGGGAGAAGGAAGACCCGTCGAGGCCATATGCGAATGCCCTGCCGCTCCGTGGGAAGGTAAATCCAAAGTCCATCGGCGACAGCCTGATTCCTCACGCCATCAGATCCTTCAGCAACGGCAGCACCTCGGCGGCGACGCGCTCGATCTGCTGGTCGCGCTGCTCGTAGGGGCCGACCAGGTCGAGCACGAGGTGGCGCACGCCGGCGGCATGGAATTCGCGGATGCGCTCGGCGATGCGCGCCGCCGGGCCGAGCCCGGCATAGCGCTGCGCCGCCTTGCGGAAGTCCATGGCGTAGCGGACGCTCAAGGTCTCGGTCGCCGCGTCGAGCGCCTTCTCGTAGGTGTCGTCGAGACGCGTGAACAGCAGATGGCCGGTGCCGAAGCGGCTGAGCGGACGGTTGGCGGCCTCGGCGGCGGCGGCGATCGCGGTGAGACTCTCGCAATACATCTCTGGCGTCACGACATAGGACATCCAGCCATCGGCCAGGCGGCCGGTACGCTTCAACGCGCCGGGTGAGCGGCCGCCGCACCAGATCGGCGGGCCGCCGGGCTGGCGCGCCGGCGGCTGCATGCTGAGCGCGGGGAAGGGGTAGAAGGCGCCGTCATGCGCCACCGTCTCGCCCGTCCACAACTTGCGCAGCGCGCGGATGCCGTCGGACAGGCGCGCGCCGCGCTCGCCGATCGGCACGCCGGCGAGCTGGTACTCTTTCGGGAACTCGCCGCCGACACCGACGCCGAAGATCAGCCGGCCCTCGGTGAGATGATCGAGCGTCGAGACCTGCTTGGCGACCGGCCCGGCGTGGCGCAGCGGCAGGAGATACACGTTGGTGCCCAGCAGCAGCCGACGGCTGGCCACCGCCGCCTGCGCCAGCTGCAGCAACGGATCGAGAATCGGGATGGCGAAGGAGATGTGATCGCCAACCCATAGCGAGTCGTAGCCCTGGCGATCGACCAGCTCGACCAACTCGACCAGCTCGTCGATGCGCGGCAGCCAGGGACCGGTCGCCGGCTCGGTGCGGCGATGGATGGTCTGGATGCCGATCTTGAGATGGGTGTCGAGGGGCAGCGGCATGGAAGGGTTCTCCCGAGCTGATCGAACGCGCTCGTTTCTGTCTTGCCGAGCATAGCGAGGGAAGCGGGGCCGACCTAGAGTGCGCACCGACCGGATCGCAGGGCTATCGCATATGGATCGCCAAGGTTTTCCTTCTCCCCGCGAAGACAGGGCGATCGCATATGGAACTGCATCTACCTTCCCCCGGAGGGGGAAGGTGGCGCGCGAAGCGCGACGGATGGGGGATGTTTCAGCAAACTCGATGTCCGTCTTCGACATCCCCCATCCGGGGGGAAGGTAAGACCAAAGCAAAGCGACCCTATGCGATAGCCCTGGATCGGATCGGGTCAGCGCTCTCATCAGCTCCGAACGGTGGTCACATCGGCGATCAGGCTGGGCTGAAGGGCGACAACATGATCCTATGCGGGGCTTGGAGTGAGGACCGATGAGCTATCTCGCCCCCTTCGCCGGCCTCAAGGTCGTCGATCTCAGCCAGGGAATCGCCGGGCCATACTGCGCCATGTTGCTGGCGCAGTATGGCGCCGACGTGATCAAGGTCGAGCAGCCGGGCGAGGGCGATTGGGCCCGCGCGCTCGGTGAGCGCTACGGCCAGCACAGCGCCTTCTCGGTGATCGGCAATCTCGGCAAGCGCAGCATCGCGCTGGACCTAAAATCGCCGCAGGGCAAGAACGTTCTGTGGCGTCTGCTCGACGGCGCCGATGTCTTCCTCGAAGGCTTCAAGCCCGGCACCATCGCGCGGCTGGGTTTCGATTACGACGCCGTCTCGGCGCGCGCGCCCCGTATTCTCTATCTCTCGATCTCCGGCTTCGGCCAGACCGGCCCGCTCGCCGAACGGCCGGCGATGGACCCGGTGCTGCAGGCCTATACCGGCCTGATGACGGAGAACCACGGCGAGGACGGCATTCCGCATCGCGTGCCGGTGATCGTGGTCGACATGTCGACCGCGCTCTACGCCTTTCAGGCGCTGTCGGCGGCGCTCTACGCGCGGCGCGACGAGACGCGGGGCCGCTACATCGACGTGAGCCTGATGCAGTCGGCCACGGCGCTGCAGTCGATCCGCCTGATGATGAGCCTGCTCGAGGGCGGTGCGATGAAACCCGGCGGCGTGCCGGGTGGCGTGTTCAAGACCGCCGATGGCTGGATGTCGATCGTCGCCACGTCGGACCGGCACTGGCAGGCGGTGTGCGAGGCGCTGGCCGCGCCGGAGCATGCCGCCGATGCGCGTTACGCGACGCGCGCCGACCGCCTGGCCAACGCGGTCGAGCTCTATGCCTGGCTGCGCCCGACCCTCGCTCGACTGTCGAGCGCGCGACTATCCAGCCGCTTCACCGCGGCCGGGGTGATGCACGAGCGATTGAACAGCTACGCCGAGTTCGTCGAGCAGCCGCAGGTCAAGGCCGTCGAACTGCTGCACTGGCTGGAGCAGGCCGGCTTCCCGGTCAAGGTGCCGGTCCCGGCGCTGCCGGGCATGGCGCCGCCGCAAGACGGCACCCCGCGCGGCACGTCGCCTGTCGTCGGTCAGCACAGCCGCGAAATCCTCGCCGAGCACGGCTTCGCGGCGGCGGAGATCGACGCGTTGATCGCCAACGGGTCCGTGGCGGCCTGAGTGTTGGACCGCGCAGGCCGATCAGCACGCAAACGAAATAACGCAAATCTGACACGGAACTTTCGGTATGTGCTTTCGCCCCTGCTTCGCTACCGATCGGAGGTGATCCGTGAACGTTAGAACCTGGTTACTCAGCCCACATAGAACTGGCGTGGTCAGCAAGATGCAGCGCTCGTTGGCGTTTCTGGCCGCAATTGCCAGCGTGTGGATGCTGAGCTGTTCGATCTCGATGGCTCAGCATTCAGTCAAGTTCGACGTCGGTCGACTCGGTGATTACACGGCATCCATAGAACGTTTTGTCGTCCAGCCTCGGCCGAGTAGAGTTCTATGGAGGCATTCGCCGCTCAAGCTTTCGATAGTGGTCGAACAAGAGTGGCAGGACGTATCCGAGCCGTCGTGTATTGCCAGTTTGGCAGATAAAGCAAAGATCATTGCTGCATTCGCCAATAAAAAACTTGACGTTACCTTCGCGACAATTACTCGAGAGTCACCTGTCGAAGGGTTGAGTTATCGGATTCCGCCGTCGCTATCGGGGTCCGATATCATTCTGAAGCTCTCGACGCGAGTGCCAGGGTTCGACTTGAGACAAGTCTACGCGAGTGCTGAGCTTGTATCTGAGGATACCTACTACAGGGCCACGAACGACGTACCCGCTACAATAGGGCCGATAGTCACCGGATCGGCATTATTCTTCTCCAAAGAGCCCGCGCGGATAATGCATGCTTACGCGAGCATTTTGGATCTTCGCGCGGAGGGGGCAGCCAAGTACCCTCACTCATTCTGCCCAGCTGCAAGCGCTGCCTTTTCAACAGCCATAATGGACTCGCTGCTGTCTTTACCCGATCGTGAAGCGGTATCGGAATGGATGACGACTAACAACATCCAAGAGTTACACGATGCCCGCAGAATCTATGCGCAGCTGGCGTTACTTGCGCACGCGTACGCCGAAGGCGGTCGGCCGGAGCGGCCAGTAAACGCTGAGCGGATCATCCCCGTGGTGAGGGCGCTGATTCCATAGGCGAGATCTCTCGACTCTCTTTCAAGTGAGGATGCCTTGACTGGCGTAGTTATCAAGAAGCTCACCTTCCCGTTTGTCGGTGACATGACGGGAACTGCGACCGAGCGTTAGCGAGGCGGATGAAGGGCTTCCTCGCGCAACGACGAATGCGATTGCTGTTGAGACTCGGCGAAGCCCCTCAGCCGCCCTTCGGGCACCTTCTCCCCGCCTTCGCGGGGAGAAGGAAGACAATGTCCAGTCTCAGTCCGCCGCCGCGCGCGACAGGCCGCTGGCGGTGGTCGCGTCGGCCGATGGTCCGTATACGAAGGCCGCGTCGTCGAGGTCGATGGCCGGGAACTGGTCCTTCTCGTTCCAGTAATCCTGGTTGTGCTGCCACTCCGGCTTGTCGCCGCGCTTGGGCAGCAGGTGCATGGCGCGCATCAGGTAGCCGGGATTGAAGTTCTCGGGATCGATCCATGGCAGGATCGGCATGTCCTTGTCTTCGGGCCGCAGCGCCACGGCGACGCGCTTGGCCTGGCGCGCCTTCATGTGCTTGAGCAGGCGGCAGACGAAGTCGGCGACCAGATCGGCGCGCAACGTCCAGCTGGCGCGGAAATAGCCGAACACCCACACCATGTTGGGAACGCCGGTGAACATCATGCCGCGATAGGTCACGGTCTGCGCGAGATCGAGCGGCTTGCCGTCGATGGTGAAAGCGATGTCGCCCAGCGCGTTCATGTTGAAGCCGGTGGCCGTGACGATGATGTCGGCCTCCAGCGTCCTGCCCGATTTCAAGAGGATGCCGGTCTCGGTGAAGCGCTCGATCTCGTCGGTGACCACCGAGGCCTTGCCGGCGCGGATGCCCCTGAACAGATCGCCGTCGGGCACGAAGGCGATGCGCTGGCGCCACGGCCGGTAGCTCGGCGTGAAGTCGGGATCGAGCTTGTAGTCCGGCCCGATATAGGCGCGCACGCCGGCCAGCAGCTCCTTGCGCACGGTCTCGGGTTCCTCGAAGGCGCGGCGCGTGAAGACGGCCTGGTCGTGCAGGATCTTGCGGCGCACGATCTCGTGGATCCACGTCTCGTCGATCTGCAGCTGGCGCAGGGTGTCGGCCAGATCGTTGGCGTTGCGCGCCGGGATGAAATAGGTCGGCGAGCGCTGCAGCATGGTGACGTGGGCGACCTTGTCGGCCACCGCCGGGATCAAGGTCGCCGCCGTCGCCCCCGAGCCGATCACCAGCATCGTCTTGCCGGTGTAGTCGAGATCCTCCGGCCAGGTCTGCGGATGCACGATGCGGCCCTTGAAAGTCTCCATGCCCGGCCAGTGTGGCGTGTAGCCCTCATTGTGCCGGTAGTAGCCTTGGCACATCCACAGGAAGTTGGCGGTGAAGCGCACCACCGCGCCGTTGTCGCCGCGCGTCGCCTCGATGGTCCAGCGATTGTCGGCGCTCGACCACGCGGCCGACGTGATGGTGTGGTGGTAGCGGATGTGGCGGTCGAGGTCGTTGTCGGCGATCACCTCCGCCATGTAGTCGCGGATCTCATGGGCCAAAGCGATCGGCTTGCCGGTCCACGGCTTGAAGCGGTAGCCGAAGGTGTAGAGGTCGCTGTCGGAGCGGATGCCGGGATAGCGATGGGTCAGCCAGGTGCCGCCGAAGCTCTCCTGGCTCTCCAGGACCACGAAGCTGGTGCCGGGACATTGCTGTGTCAGGTGATAGGCGCCACCGATACCCGAGATGCCGGCGCCGACGATGAGGACGTCAAAGTGCTCGGTCTTGGTTTCGGGTGCGCGGGGCTGAATGGCGGTGTCGGGCATTGATCTGCTTTCTCAATAGGTTTGGGCGACCGCGTCCAGTCGGTGAACGATCCGGTCGGGATTGGCGTGGATCCCGAGCAGCCGCAGTTCGCCGGGACCAGGATTGCGGAAGGCATGCGGCGTGTCGGGCGGCAAGGCGATGATATCGCCGGCGCTGATCCGCTGCACGTCGTCTTCCCGGCCGACCAGCCAAGCCTCCATCACGCCCTCGATGACAAATAGATACTCGGCATAAGGATGGGAGTGGTCGGGAGTCCGATAGCCGGGCTTGCAGGTCTGCACGCCGGTGAACAGCGGCAGCGGCGCTTCGCCGATCAGCTTCTGATAGTGGGAGAGCGGTCCAAACGAGATCGGCTCGGACTGTTCCAGTCGAGCGACTGTCGGCTTGGCTGGCGATGTCATCGGTAGCCTCCCCAACGGATTCGAGGCGTCGCCGCACCGCACCACACGCCTCCACACTTGGCAAGCCCGAGCTCATCTTGCGCGCAGGCCGGGAAACCGCGACAACGCGGGCCTGTTCAGCAATCTTCAGGGGGAATCCAGGTCCCATGCGATTCGATGACGTCATCCTCGGTCGCCGCAGCATCCGCGGCTACAAGCCCGATCCCGTCCCCAGGGCGCTGATCGAGGAGATCATCGGCCTGGCGATGCGCGCGCCGTCGTCGATGAACACCCAGCCCTGGAATTTCTATATCGTCACCGGCGAGCCGTTGAATCGGATTCGCGCCGGCAACGTGGAACGGAATTTGTCGGGCATCCCGCACTCGCGCGAGTTCCGCATCGGTCAGCCTTTCGCCGGCCAGCACCGCGACCGGCAGGTCGGCGTCGCCAAGCAGTTGTTTTCCGCCATGGGCATCGCGCGCGACGACAAGGACGGGCGTCAGGACTGGGTGCTGCGCGGCTTCCGGCAGTTCGACGCGCCGGTCTGCGTGATCGTCACCTACGACCGCGTGCTGCACGGCAGCGACGACGCGCCGTTCGATTGCGGCGCGGTGGCGACCGCCCTGGTCAACGCCGCCTGGTCGCGCGGGCTGGGCGCGGTGATCAACAGCCAGGGCATCATGCAATCGCCCGTGGTGCGCGAGCACGCCGGCATCGCCGACGACCAGGTCATCATGAAAGCCATCGCGCTGGGCTGGCCGGACGAGAGCTTCCCGGCGAACGCGGTCGTGTCGGAGCGGAAGTCCGTCAAGGACGCGACGGTGTTCGTGGGCTTCGACGAGTAGGTGCGCGGGAGAGGCGGCATGCTGACCGACCCGGATCGGCTGGTTGGTGCTGGAGATCGTAACGCTATGCGAGGCGTGGAACAGTCGCGTGTCGACAGCCCGCGATCATCCTCTGTCCGGCGAAGCAAGGAGATCGCGATGGTTCGAGCACGGTACTGGGCTGGCTGTGGCCTCGCCCTGATGGTCTTTGCCGGCGGTGCCGCCGCGCAAAGCCAGTGTCCCGGCGAGGCGTCTTTCCGCTCGGCCAACTCAAATCATCCCACGTCGATCGTGTTCCGCAACGAATCGGGCTCGACGCGTCAGCTGCATTGGCTCGATTTCAACGGCCGGCGGGTGTCGTATGCGACGCTGCCGCCGGGCGGCGACTATTCCATCAACACCTACGTCGGCCATCCCTGGGTCTCGACAGATACGACCGGGCGCTGCGTCGCCATTTTCTTCCCGGACGCGCAGCCCAGGCGCATCGCCTTGACGCAGTGAAGGCACCCTGATCGGGCAAAACACGAGTCTGATCAGGGGTTTAGTGACTCAAAAAGAAAACGATTGAAATCAAGATTCTATGCCGCTATGTTAATCTCACAATTGCACGCGATCCCCTCCCCCACGAGATCGACGGGCAGCAGAAGAAAGTAAAAAGTACCGGCACTTCCGGGCCGGTTTTCCCCCCTTATTAGGCGGTGCGTACTTGCCGCCCTTTTATAAATTTACAGTCTGTCATGGGTCGAAGAGGCAAGGGATGGCAAGGCGGCTGATCGTGCTGCTGTTGCCGGCGGCGTTGGCGTTGTCGGCCTGTGGTGAGAGTATGGGGGAGCGCGCGGCTACGGGTGGCGGTGTCGGCGCGGCCACTGGCGTTATCTTCGGCCTGCTGGTGCCGGGCATCTCCTGGTGGGGCGGCGCGCTGATCGGCGGCCTCGGCGGCGCCGCAATCGGTGCCGCGACGACCGAGAAGAAGCAGTAATCCGCGCCTAATATATTGATTTCATGGTGAAAACAGGCGGCTTGGCCGCCTGTTGCCGTTTGTCATCGCCCGATACGCTGGGCCACAGCTTCGCCCTTGAGTGGCCCTAGTGCGGGCTCGCCGACGCGGTCTTCTGTCGTCCAGCCGCTTCTTGCGGCCACACAAAGGAGAACGCGTCATGACCTCGAAGTCGAAGCTCATCGTCATTGGTCTGGTGTCGATCCTGGGCCTGTCGGCCTGCGGCGACACGATGGGCCAGCGGGCGGTCTCGGGCGGCGTGATCGGCGGCGCCGGTGGCGCGCTCGCCGGTCCGGCCTTCGGCGTCAACCCGATGACCGGCCTGGTCCTGGGCGGCCTGGGCGGCGCCGCGATCGGCGCGGCGACAACGCCGCAGCAGCGGCCGTATTACAACAACGGCTACTACAACAACGGCTACTACCGCTGATAGGGCGCGAGCGTTCCCCATATCGGTTCAAAGGGTCTTCCTTCTCCCCGCGCAGGTCAGGGGCCGCGGACGGCCCCGAGGGAGAAGGTGCCCGAAGGGCGGATGAGGGGCTTCGCTGAAGTTCAACAACGACGGACTTGGTCGTTGCGCGCAGAAGCCCCTCATCCGCCTCGCTGACGCTCGGCACCTTCTCCCTCGGGGCCGTCCGCGGCCCCTGACCTGCGCGGGGAGAAGGGATGGAAACGGCCGCCCGGCTTGACGCGCCGGGGCATAGTCGCCAGATGGGCTGGATGCGCCGCTGGGTCCCCGAGGGCTGGACGCGCACGGCCCTGCTGTCATGCGCCGTGCTGGTGCTCAGCATTCTCGGCGCGGCCTCGCAGGTTCTCGCGCCGCGTGCGATCGCCACGCACCTCAACGGCGCCCTCGTCGACAGTTCCCGAGCCGCCGATCATGGCCTTCGATCCGGCCAGGCCGGCCCGCGCATCGCGGTCGAGCGGCGTCACATCGAGCCCGGCTTCGATCGCGCGCCACCTCCCGATATCGCCGCGCCGCGACATCATGTGGATGTCGCTACGGTCGATGGTGTTCGCCGCGCGTGGGCGGACACCGCGATCGCTCGGTCTTATGCGCATCGCGTCGCCCACCGCCCGCGGGATCCACCGCGGGGAGATCCGCTTTCAGGCCAGTCGTCACCTCTTGATCGACCGGCGCACGAACTGCGGACCGGCGGTGTCGACCGTACGCATGGGGAGCCATCACGAATGATGGGCTGACCTGAGCGGCGGTGCGCCGCGCGTTCCGCGCGGTCACCTCATGCTCAGGATCTCCCATCATGCGTCAATCTCCGTGGAAGGTGATGGCCTACGCCGTCATCCTGATCTGCGGCATCGCTGTCGCGCTGCCCAATCTCTTCTCCCGTGAACAACTCGATCAGCTGCCCGGCTGGCTGCCCAAGCAGCGCGTCACGCTGGGCCTCGATCTGCGCGGCGGCTCGCAGCTGCTGCTGGAGATCGACGGCGAGGCCGTGCTCAAGGACCGGCTCGCCAGCCTTGCCGATTCCGCCGACAGCGCGCTGCACGAAGCCGGCATCAAGGCGCGCGCCGCCAAGGCGACGGCGTCGTCGGTCGTCGTCGAGCTCGCCGATGCCGCGCGCACGCGCGATGCCCAGCGCGCGCTGGCACCGCTGGTCGCACCCGTGGCTGCGCGCTTCGGCGAGGGGCCGCCGGCGCTGGAGATCACGGTCGAGCGCGAGGGCGTGTTGCGCCTGCGTCCCAGCGCGGCCGACATCGCGGCGCGGTCCGACCGCGCGGCCGAACAGAGCCTGGAGATCGTGCGGCGGCGCGTCGACGAGGCTGGCATCGCCGAGCCGACGGTCATGCGCCAAGGCGCTAATCGCATCCTCGTGCAGCTGCCGGGTGTGCAGGATCCGGCGCGCATCAAGCAGCTGCTTGGCAGCACGGCGCGGCTCACCTTCCATCTGGTCGCTGCGGAGCAGGGCGCCGGGCACGTGCCCGACACGGTCGTGCTGCCGCTCGAGGGCAGTGGCGGGCGCATCCGGATCATCGAGGAGGTGATGCTCAAGGGCGAACGCCTGGTCGATGCGAGCGCCGGCTTCGATCAGCGCAGCGGCGAGCCGATCGTGCAGTTCCGCTTCGACAGCGGCGGCGCGCTGCGCTTCGGCAAGATCACGCACGACAACGTCGGCCAGCCCTTCGCCATCGTGCTCGACGGCAAGGTGCTGAGCGCGCCGGTGATCCGCGAGCCGATCATGGGCGGCTCCGGGCAGATCAGCGGTCACTTCACGGTGCAGGGCGCGCGCGATCTCGCCGTGCTGCTGCGCGCCGGTGCCTTGCCGGTGCCGATGACGGTGATCGAGGAGCGGACCGTCGGCGCCGATCTCGGCAGCGACGCGATCGAGCAGGGCGTGATCACCGGGCTGATCGGCTTCGCCCTGGTCGTCGCCTTCATGCTGGTGCTCTACGGGCCCTGGGGCATGGTCGCCAATCTGGCGCTGGCGCTCAACGTCACGCTGACCTTCGCCGCGCTCAGCCTGCTCGACGCGACGCTGACCCTGCCGGGCATCGCCGGCATCGTGCTCGGCATCGGCCTGGCGGTCGACGCCAACGTGCTGATCAACGAGCGCATCCGCGAGGAGATCGCGCGCGGGCGTGGCGCACGGGCGGCGCTCGATGCCGGCTTCCGGCGCGCCTATGGCACGATCGTCGACGCCAACGTCACGACGTTGATCGCCACCACCTTGCTGTTCGCCTTCGGCTCGGGACCGGTGCGCGGCTTCGCGGTGACCATGGGGCTGGGCACCGTGATCTCGATGTTCACCGCCGTCTCGGTCGTGAAGATGATCATGGCGTTGTGGGTCGGCGGCGGGCGCAGGCTCGATATCCGGCCGCTGTTCGGCATCACGCTGATTCCCGACCGGACGTCGTTCCGTTTCATGCGCGCGCGCTTCCTGGGCATCGCGGTTTCGGCCGTGCTGTCGCTGGGCTCCGTGGGTCTGCTGGTCTCGCCGGGGCTGAACTATGGCATCGACTTCAGGGGCGGCACCCTGGTCGAGCTGCAGATGCCGGAACCGGCGCGGCTCGACGCGCTGCGCGGCGCGCTGGGCGGATCGGGATTGGGCGAGGTGACGCTGCAGGAGGGCGGCTCGTCGCGCCAGGTGCTGATCCGCATCGAGCATGCGGCTGCCGACAGGATCCGGGCGGTGCTGGCCGAGGCGGCGCCGGGATCTTCGATCGAGCGGGTCGAGGTGGTGGGGCCGAAGGTCAGCGGCGAGCTGGTCGAGGCCGGCGTGCTGGCGGTGGCGCTCGCGGCGCTGGCCATGCTGGCCTACATCTGGGTGCGCTTCGAGTGGCCCTTTGCCGTGGGGGCGATCGTCACCCTGGTGCTCGACGTCACCAAGACCCTGGGGCTGTTCGCGCTGACCGGGATGGACTTCAACCTGACGGCGGTGGCGGCGCTGCTGACCCTGGTCGGTTACTCGGTCAACGACAAGGTCGTGGTCTATGACCGCATGCGCGAGAACCTCAGGCTCTACAAGAGCATGCCGCTGCGCGACCTGATCGACCTCAGCATCAACGCCACCCTGGCGCGCAGCCTTTACACCTCGGCGACGGCTTTCCTGGCGATGCTGCCGATGGCCCTGGCGGGCGGCGGCGCGGTCGACAACTTCGCCGTCGCCATGGTCTTCGGCATCGCCGTCGGGGCCAGCTCGTCGATCTTTGTCGCAGCGCCTATCTTGCTGATTTTACAAGATAAATTCAACCGCCGGCGAGCACCCTGAGCTTGCGGTCGAAGATGCTCAGCACCTCGCCCAGGTCGTCGCCCTGGGCGAGGCGGCGCGGGCCGGCGTGCACCGTCCAGCGCGCCCCCGCCACCTTGGCGATGGCGAAGAGCGGCTGCTCCGCCGTGTGGCGGAAGATCGAGAACAGCGCCATGCCGGGCCGGAAATCGATGGCGTAGTCGCGCCATTCGCCAGTGATCACCCGGGCGCTGTAGAGCGCCAGGAGCTGCCGCAGCTCGCGCCGCTCGAAGGTGACGACACGCCGCTTGATGCGGCTGTCTTGCAATCGCAGGAGATTGTCCATCGGTCAGCGAAAAATGTCGCAAAAAGCCGGGCCGTGGTAAAGGCTTCCCGCGCGGGCGGCGGGCGGCTAGAACGCCCGCCCCCGATCCATCAGAACGCGGGTAACGGCGTGTCGGATATCTTCCAGGAAGTCGACGAGGCTCTGCGCGAGGACCGCGCCAAGGACTGGTGGCGGCGCTGGGGCACCGTGGTGATCGGCGCCGCCGTGGCGCTGGTCGTGGCGGTCGCGGCGTATAATGGCTGGAACTGGTACCAGTCCAACCAGCGCGCCCAGGCCGGCGACGCCTTCGGCGCGGCCCTGGCCCAGGTGGCGACCGACAAGCCCGGCGCCATCGCCGCGCTGGACAAGATCGCCGCCCAGGGCGTGGCCCCCTACGCCGAGCTGGCCCGCCTGCGCATCGCCCACCTGAAAGCCGAAGCCGGCGACAAGGACGGCGCTTCGGCGGCCTACCGCGCCGCTATTGCCGGGGCGGGCGACGCCGATGGCCGCGAGCTCGCCATCCTGCTCAAGGCGATGCAGGAGTTCGACACGGCCAAGCCCGAGGATCTCGCATCCGAGCTGCAGCCACTGCTGGGCAAGGATCGGCCATGGCGGCCGATGGCGCTGGAGCTGCTGGCGGCGGTGGCGCTGAAGCAGAAGGACGAGGCCAAGGCCAAGGCGCTGCTGGCCGAGCTGCGCGATGAGTCGGCGGCCAGCCAGGCGCTGCGCGAGCGCGCCGCCGAGCTGTTGAGCGCGCTGGGCGAGCCGGCCGCGAAATGAGACCGCTTCCCGCCCTCGCCGCCGCGCTGCTGTCGCTCTCGCTCACGGCCTGCGAGACCATCAGCGACATCCTCGCCAAGGAAAAGCCGCCGCTGCCCGGCGAGCGCGTCGCCGTGCTGCAGGACGAGAGCCAGCTCAAGCCCGACGCCGCCGGCGACGTCGTCCTGCCGCGCCCGGCGGTCAACGACTCGTGGCCGCAATCCGGCGGCTTCGCCAACTTCGCCATGCACCACCTCGAGATCGGCGACGCGCCGCGGGAGGCGTGGAGCGTCGATGTCGGCTCGGGCTCGGGCTCCGACCGCCATCTGCTGACGCCGCCGGTGGTCGCCAATGGCCGCGTCTTCGTCAAGGACGCGCAGGCCACCGTCTCGGCCTACGACGCCGCGACCGGTCGGCAGATCTGGCGTGTCACGCTGAAGAGCAAGGGCGGCCGCGACGACAACGAGTTCGGCGGCGGCCTGGCCTTCTACGGCAACCGCCTGTTCGTCACCACGGGCTTCGCCGAGGTCATGTCGCTCAACCCCGACGACGGCGCCGAGGTCTGGCGCAAGTCGGTGAGCGCCCCGGTGCGCGGCGCGCCCACCGTGTTCGCCGACCGCGTCTTCGCCATCAGCGTCGACAACAAGCTGCATGCCTTGGCCGCCGTCGACGGCGCCGAGCTGTGGGAGTTCGCGGCGCTGCAGGAAAACGCCGGCTTCCTCTCCGGCCCCAGCCCCTCGGCCTCGGCCGAATTCGTCGTCGCACCGTTCAGCTCCGGCGAGCTGGTGGCGCTGCGCCTCGACAGCGGTCGCCAGGTCTGGAACGAGAGCCTGATCGCCCAGCGCCGCGGCGGCGCGCAGTCGCTGGCCGCGCTGTCGGACATCCGCGGCCGCCCGGTGATCGATCGCGGCAAGGTGCTGGCCATCGGCTCGGCCGGCCAGGTCGGCGCCTTCGACCTGCGCTCCGGCGCGCGGCTGTGGGACAAGCCGATCGCCGGCTCGGGCACGCCGTGGGTCGCCGGCCGCCACATCTTCATCATCAGCGGCAACAACGAGATCGTCTGTCTCGACCGCGACGACGGCAGGATCCGCTGGGTCACGCCGCTGACGCTCTACACCGACGAGAGGCGGCGGCGCACCGCCATCTGGGTCGGCCCGGTGCTGGCCGGCGACCGCCTGCTGATCGGTGGCGGCGGTGGCGAGCTGCTGGCGATATCGCCCTATGACGGCCAGCCCATCGGCAAGGTCTCGGTCGGCTCGGCGGTGCTGCTGGCGCCGGTGATCGCCGATCGCACGATCTACGTGCTGACCGATTCGGGCCGGCTGGTCGCGCTGCGCTAGAGTGGGTCTGTCGTCCCGAGCGTAGCGAGGGATCCAGGCCGTCCGTAGATCCCTCGCTGCGCTCGGGATGACAGTATTGGCCATTCAACGCCCCCGCATCGCCCTGGTCGGCCGCCCCAATGTCGGCAAGTCGACCTTGTTCAACCGCCTCGCGGGACGGCGCATGGCGATCGTCGCCGACGAGCCGGGCACGACGCGCGATCGGCGTGAGGCGCCGGCGACCATCGGTCGCCGCGAGGTCACCATCACCGACACGGCGGGCTGGGAGGAGGCGGTGGGCGATCGCCTCGAGGCCGGCATGCGCAAGCAGAGCGAGCGCGCCGTGCGCGAGGCCGACGCGGTGCTGTTCGTGATCGACGCGCGCGCCGGCCTCACGCCGCTCGACCGCGCCTTCGCCGCCTGGCTGCGCAAGCACGCGCGCAAGACCATCGTCGTCGCCAACAAGTGCGAGAGCGCGTCGGGCTCGGATGCCGGTCTGGCCGAGGCGCATGGCCTGGGCTTCGGTGATCCTGTCGCCGTCTCGGCCGAGCACGGCATGGGCGTCGGCGACATCGCCGATGCGTTGACGCGCATTCTCGGTCCGGTGCCCGACGCGCCGATCGACGAAGATGATGATGACGACGTCGATGTCGACGCCGACGAAGAACCCGACGAGCCGCCCGCCGACCCGCTGCGCCCGGTGCAGCTCGCCATCGTCGGCCGGCCCAATGTCGGCAAGTCGACCTTGCTCAATCGCCTGCTGGGCGACGAGCGCGTGCTGACCGGGCCGGAGGCGGGCACGACGCGCGACGCCATCGCCGTCGAATGGATGCACGAGGGCAAGCCGATACGCCTGATCGACACCGCGGGCCTGCGCCGGCGCGCCAATGTCAGCCATCGGCTCGAGGCGCTGTCGGCGCGCAGCACCGAGGAGGCGATCCGCTTCGCCGAGGTCGTCGTCCTGGTGCTCGACGCGCAGCAGATGATGGAGAAGCAGGACCTCACCATCGCGCGCCACGTCATCGAGGAGGGCCGCGGCCTGGTGCTGGCGGTCAACAAGACCGACCTGCTGGGCGCCACCGACAAGGCGCGCAACGAGCAATGGAAGAAGCTCACCGACCGCCTGCAGGCCTCGCTGGCGCAGGTCAGGGGCATCCCGATCGTCGGCTTCTCGGCGCGCACCGGCCGTGGCATCGACAAGCTGATGCCCGCCGTGGTGAAGCTGCACAGAGCGTGGAACAGCCGCGTGCCGACGCCGCAGTTCAACCGCTGGCTCGGCGAGGCGATCGAGCGCAACCCGCCGCCGCTGGTCGACGGCCGACGCATCAAGCTGAAGTTCGGCTCGCAGGTGAAGTCGCGCCCGCCGACCTTCGCGCTGTTCGTCAGCCGGCCGGCGGACCTGCCGGAGTCGTACGAGCGGTATCTGGTGAACCGGCTGCGCGAGGATTTCGATCTGCCGGGCACGCCGATTAGGATCGTGATGAGGAAGCCGAAGAATCCGTTTGTGAAGGGGTGACGTGACAGCCGGGCGAGGCAGTCCCTAACGCCGCTCGCTCAACACGCTGCTGATCACGCTGGGTGATCGGCTGGCGTGAAGACAGGCGACCACCAACACACGATCCTCAACGACGCGAAAGTACAGGCCGTATCGAAAGGGTTTCAGATGAGCCCGCCGTATGTCGGCTCGGACCACCTGATAGATCAGAGGCGTACGTCGCAGATGTGTCTCGGCGCGCGCGATCGCCCTCAGAAAGTCGACAGCAGCTGCCGGAGATCGCTCACCCAACCAGCGGACCGCCTCGTCGATGTCGTCAGAAGCCCCGCGTCAGTAGACGACGGGAAACGTCAAAGCTTGATGCCGTGGCGCGCGGCGATCTCCTGCAGCGTGTAGGTCCGCTCGTCAGGTCGTTCGATCGAGTCCTTCAGGCGCTCATCGAGCAGCGCGGCCTGTGCCGCGTCGATCGGCGGCAGGGCCTGCTCGGCCTCGATGCTGTCCCAGAGATCGTCGATCAAAGCCCGGCGTTCCTCGACGCTGAGCTTGCCGATCTCGCGCAGGAGAATGGCGTTCATGGGCTTTATTGTATAGTCGTTCCCCCGGCGGGGAAAAGGCGTGAGAAGCGTGAAGATCTTGCGGCGGGCCTGCGCCGGCGCGCCAATGTCGGCTAGCGTCTCGAGCCGCTGTCGGCGTGCAACACCAAGGAGGCAATCCGCTTCGCCGCGGTCGTGGTCCTCGACCCAAAGTAGATGAAGTACCGCAAAAGCGCGTGTGTCAGCCTTGCGCTATTGCGTTGTATTGACGCCAAGCCTGTTGTCGCGCGTTGCTCGCATCTAGTCGCCACGCACCAGAAATACGACGGCGCGGTTGTCGCTGGTAAGCGGCAGGAAGGTCAGGCGATCGGCTGGCGCGCAGACGCTGCGTTGCCGGTTCTGCTCGAAGCGCAGCTCGATCGGCGGCCAGACCCTGAGCAGGTGTGCCGTGCCGTCGGCAAGTTCCAACGCGAGACTCGCATCGGCTTTCTCAAACCGCCAGAACCAGATGCGTCCGGCGCGCTCCGCCAGCGCGATGGCGGGATCGTTCCTGTTGGCGGGCGGCCACATGTAGCGAATGACGCAGGCGTGGCGCAGTGGAGGCTCGACAATCCCGGCCAGTGCGAAAGCGCGGTCCATGCGCTCGCGGTCCTTTGCCTCGAATGCCTGCCGCAGCGCTTTTTCCATGACGCGCGCCTCTGGTTGCTCCCACCAATCCCGCAGGCGGTCCATATCCTCGCCGGCCGCCCACATGAGCCCCAGCACGAGAGGGCCGGCGAAAACGATCACCCCCACCGTCGCGCCCAACGCCACGCCCACGCGCTCGGCCCATTTGAGCAGCCACGCCCGAATGCCCACGATGCCCCCGCGTCAACCACTGCGCGAGATCCTAACACGTTCCACGATGGACCGATTGCGTGAGGCACGCCGCTCGGTGGATGATCGGCGCCATGTTGCGCCGCTTGCTCGCCGTGTCGCGGAGCCTCGCGCTGATCATGGCGCTGGCCGTCGCCGGGCCGGTCGTCTGCGTCTTCGCCATCGGCCTGATGTACGACTGGGCCGGGCTGCTGTTTCCCGCGCTGGGCACGCCGCATCGTGCCGCGCTCACCGACTGGATCGAACAACGCGCGGCGCGCGACACTGAAGAACGGCTCGGCGCGAAGCTGATGGAATATGGGGCGGAGCCTCGGTCCGTTGTGCTGACTGATCTGGTGCGCCAGCCCATGCGCCGCGCCTGCGTCGACACCGGCAGTTGGGCGTGGCCCAATTCCGCTCGCGACCTGGCGGTGCGATCCGAGCGGTCGGCCTGGTGGCTGCCCTGGGCCGGTCATGCCACGCTCGCGATCGAGTTCGCCGACGGCCGCGTCATGGCCTACCGTCTTCCAACGGCGCTTGCGAATTGGGCGCCGACACTGCGACTGCGCTTTCCCGCCAACGCGCGCGCGGCTTGCGCGCGCGACGGACGGCTGGTGTTCGCGCCGCAGTCCGCGCAGCGCTACCTCTGGTCGGTTACCTACGACTTCATGGTGCGCGGCGATTGAAGGCTGGGCTTGCCGACTCTATGGGTCGGGCCGCGCCACGCCGTATTCGCCGAGGAAGGCCTCCACGGCCTCCAGTGCTTGTCGGCCTTGCCCAGCGTGTGCCCGCGTCGCGAACTCAAAGAGCGCGACCTCGTGGGCATTGAGGCAGGCAAGCTCCTGTCGATCCTCGGCCGGGCCTTCTGCTTCAAGCCGCGCATAGAGAGTCAGATAGGGCAGCAGGGTTTCCGTCATGGACTTGACGGTCGCCGAGAAGCCATCGGCGGCGCGTTTCTGGCCGCGCTCGCGACCGCGCCGGCTCTGCTCTTCATCAGGGGTCGTATCGATCCTATGCCGCCGCATCAGCGGCATCAGGCGCGCGCGCGTCGTTGCCTCCAGGCGTGCGAGTGTTTGCCAGATCTCGACCTCGTCCGGGGTCGTCGCGCGGTCCGCCAGAGTCGAGAAGGTGGCTTCGCCGCGCACCTCGGCCTGGTACGCAGTCTCGATTTCCTTGAGATAGGTCGCTCGGTCCATGGCGGGGACCTCCTGTTCACGCCGCTTTGTCGGCATGGAGTGCCAGCCCATCCTAGCGATGAGCCCGTCTTTCCCAAGCAGATATCCGCGACACACGCGTGGTCTCGCGCGCCCGTCAACCCGATTGTGCTTCTCGACTCTCTACAGCCGCGCCGCGCGCCGCTTGACCGTCTCCGGCCACCCCAGCACGATTGTCGGCGGTCGACGAGGGGAGGGATCATGTACTGGCCGGTCAACAGCTTCGTTTTCGCGCCGCTGCACGACTCGCCGCCCGACGTGCACAATCCGCTCGGCCACGACGCCACCGGCAAGTTCCATCACGGGCTCGACGCCTGGCGGCAGATTTACGGCGGCCATGGCGGGCGCGTGACGACTCTGAAGTTCGACAACCATGCGCGCGCCCCGTTGCGACGACGCGAGATCATGGCGGCGATGAACGCCGTCGTCGGCATGCTCGACGCCATCGCCTATTTCGGCCACGGCTCGCCCAATTCGATGGCCTCGGCCAGCTTCGGTCGGCACGACATCCCCCAATTCGCCGCGGCGGTGCGCGCCAAGAGCCAGCGCGGCGTGATCATCGCGCTCTACGCCTGCGACTGCGGACGGGCCAACGGTTTCGCCGAGGCGCTGCAGGCGGCGCTGGCCGATATCGAGGCCGTCGTCTTCGCCCATCCGGTCTTCGGCGACAGCGTCAACAACCCCGCCGTCGTGCGCTTTCCCGGCGGCGCGCGCGTCCATCCGCCCGGCCGCTTCGGGGAATGGGCGACGCGGTTGCGCGTGAGCAACCTGTGGGCGCGCTTCCCGTTCATGACCGCCGAGGAGATCGTCGCCGACCTCGACGGCCATCCGCCGGCGCCGCGCGGCCGTACCCGCCGACGGCACGCCGCAGCGCACTGAGGGCGATGCGTGTGACGATCGGGATTCGTGACGCGGCGCCGTCCGACTGGGCCGCGTGGCGCCCTATGTGGTCCGGCTATTGCGCGTTCTATGGCGTGACGATGCCCGAGGCGGATGCACTGGGATTGTGGCACCGGCTCCTGGACACCAACCACGCGGCGAGCGCGCTGGTGTCCACGGGCCAAGGCGGGCTGGTCGGTTTCGCGCACTACGTGTTGAGGCCACACACGTTCAGCGATCGAATGCTCTGCTATCTCGAAGATCTCTGGGTCGATCCCGCCATGCGCGGCGGCGGGGTCGGTCGCGGGCTGATCGACGCGCTGGTCGTGCGCGGCCGGGAACGCGGCTGGCGGCGAATCTACTGGCATACCGAGACCGACAACGCGACCGCGCGGGCGTTGTACGATCGGATCGCCCGGCTCACCGGGTATGTCCGCTACGACATCGAGCTGCCGTAGCCAACGCGACACGACTCGGCCGGTTTTCAGGGACGAGCGGCGGTGGTGATCGCGAGCCGTTCACCCGCCGCGCGGTTGGGTGTCGGGCGTGCGTTGTATCGCAGATGGGATGGATCGTGTCTGGCGCGTGAACGTCGCTGAGAATAACGCAATAACGCAAGCCTGACACCGTTGCCGTGTCATGTTCGGTGTCAGGCTTGCGTTATTGCGTTGCCGGTGGCTTGCGGCCGACGTGGATCGCCACGATGCCCAGCGACAGGCGCTCGAAGCGGACATCGGTGAAGCCGTGGCCGGCGATCTCCCGGGCCAAGGCTTCGGCGGATGGAAATTCGCGAACGCCCTGGAGCAGGTATCTGTAGGCCGACGCGTCGCCGCCGGTCGCCAGCCAGCCCAGCATCGGCATGCACAGCGACATGTAGGCGAGGTAGGCGCGATGCAGCGGCGCCCAGGCGATGGTCGAGGCTTCCAGCGCGATCAGCCGCCCGCCGGGCCTCAGCACGCGAAAGGCCTCGTTCAGGGCGCGGTGCCGGTCGCAGATCTTCAGGCCAAGCGAGATGGAGTAGGCATCGACGCTGGCATCGGCGATCGTCGGCATGTTCTCGGCGTCGAGCAGCCGAAGCTCGACACGCTCGCGCTGCCCGGCCAGCCGGCGCTCGGCGATCGCCAGCATCTTGGGGCTGATGTCCGAGGCGACGATGCGCCGGCCTTGGGTGGACGCATGCGCCAGGATGCGCTCGACGATGTGGCCGGTTCCGGTGGCGCCGTCGAGCAGCGTGGTCCAGGGCTCGTCGGCGATGCGACGGGCCACGCGCCGCTTCCACAGGCGATGGATGCCCAAGCTGAAGAGATCGCACAGCATGTCGTATCGCGACGCGATGCGCCCGAAGACGTCGTCGTGCTGGGCGGCGAACTCGGCGGCGTTGTCCGTGGAGGATCGAACGGGCGCGTCCATGCTGTCGCGATCAGTGCCGCGCCGCTGTGCGGGTCTTAAGCCACTCGTCCGCCGCGACCCAGGCGCCGTGCAGCGTGCAGCGCTCTTCCGCCAGCGGCAGGAACGCCTCGGCGATGGCGTCGGCCGTCGGCAGAAGCAGCGGATCCTCGCCCGGGAACGCCTCGGCGCGCATCTTGGTGCGGGTCGGGCCGGGGTTGACCAGGTTGACGCGCACCTTGGTATTCTCGACCTCGGCGGCGTAGCACAGCACCAGCGACTCCAGCGCCGCCTTGGTCGCGCAGTAGAGGCTCCAGTAGGGGATGGCATGCTTCGCGGCGCCTGACGTCACGAAGATCGCGCGGCCGGCATCGGAGAGGCGCAGCAGCGGATCGAGCGAGCGGATCAGGCGGTAATTGGCGGTGACGTTGATCGCCAGCGTCTTCTCGAACAGCGGCGGGTCGATGTGGCCGACCGGCGAGAGCACGCCCAGCATCGCGGCGTTGCCGACCAGGATATCGAGCTTGCCGAACTTGCCGTGCAGGGCGGCGCCCAGGCGGTCGATGCCGGCGCCGTCGGTGAGGTCGAGCGGCACCAGCGTGGCCTCGCCGCCTTCGGCCTTGATTTGATCGTCGAGCGCCTCGAGCCCGCCCACGGTGCGCGCCACGGCGACGACATGCGCGCCCTCGCGGGCGAAGAGCCGCGCGATCGCCGCGCCGATGCCGCGCGACGCACCGGTGACCAGCGCCAGCCGGCCGGCGAGGCGTTTGGTGCTCATCTACCTTCCCCCGGAGGGGGAAGGTGCCCGAAGGGCGGAAGGGGGATGTCGAAGACGGACACCGAGCGCGTTGAGGCATCCCCCGCGGGGCCGTCCACGGCCCCTGACCGTCGCGCTGCGCGCGCTACCTTCCCCCTCCGGGGGAAGGTAGCGCGACTGTCATTCCGAGCGGAGCGAGGAATCCAGGACAACCGGCTGGATCCCTCGCTGCGCTCGGGATGACAGATCGTCCGCATTCCGCGCTCACGCCGATTCGGTGAGCAGCGAGAGCTGGCGTTCTTCCGGGCCGTCGCGGTCGTCGAGGGAGATCGGGTAGTCGCCGGTGAAGCAGGCGTCGCAGAAGCGCGGGTCGCCGGCGTTGCGGCCGGGCTCGCCGACGGCGCGGTAGAGGCCGTCCATCGAGACGAAGGCCAGCGAGTCGACGCCGATGAACTTGGCCATGCCCTGCACGTCGAGGCGCGCGGCCAGCAGCTTGTCGCGCTCCGGCGTGTCGACGCCGTAGTAGCAGGAGTCCGTCGTCGGCGGGGCGGCGATGCGCATATGCACCTCGCGCGCGCCGGCGGCGCGCACCATGGCGACGATCTTCACCGAGGTGGTGCCGCGCACGATCGAATCGTCGACCAGGATGACGCGCTTGCCCTCGATGGTGGCGCGGTTGGCGTTGTGCTTCAGCCGCACGCCGAGATGGCGGATATGGTCGGCCGGCTCGATGAAGGTGCGCCCGACATAGTGGTTGCGGATGATGCCGAGCTCGAAGGAGATGCCGGCCTGCTGGGCGTAGCCCATCGCCGCCGGCACGCCGGAGTCGGGCACCGGCACGATGATGTCGGCCGGCACGTGGCTTTCCTTGGCCAGTTCCACGCCGATGCGCTTGCGCACGTCGTAGACGCCCAAGCCTTCGACCCTGCTGTCGGGGCGCGCGAAGTAGATGTGCTCGAAGATGCAGAAGCGGCGCTTGGCCTTGGCGAAGGGCTTGATCGATTTCAAGCCATCCTTGCCGGCGAGCACGATCTCGCCCGGCTCGACGTCGCGCACGAAGCGCGCGCCGATGATATCCAGGCCGCAGGTCTCGGAGCTGAGGATCCAGGCGTCGTCGAGCTTGCCCAGCACCAGCGGGCGCACGCCCAGCGGATCGCGCACGCCGATCAGCCCGTCATTGGTGAGCATCACCAGCGAATACGCGCCCTTGACCTGGGACAACGCGTCGATCAGCCGATCGACCACGGTCGAGTAGTTGGAGCGCGAGATCAGGTGGTTGATGACCTCGGTGTCCATGGTCGACTGGAACAGGCAGCCGCGGCGCACGAGTTCCTTGCGCAGCAGGTAGGCGTTGGTGAGGTTGCCGTTGTGGGCGACCGCCAGGCCGCCGAAATCGAAATCGGCGAAGATCGGCTGCACGTTGCGCAGCACCGTATCGCCGGTCGTCGAGTAGCGGTTGTGGCCGATGGCGGCGTAGCCCTTGAGCTTGCGCATCACCTCGGGCTTGTCGAAGACCTCGCCGACCAGGCCGAGATCGCGGTGCTGGTGGAAGTGCTGGCCGTCGTAGCAGACGATACCGGTGGCTTCCTGGCCGCGATGCTGCAGGGCGTGCAGTCCGAGCGCCGTGTGCGCGGAGGCGTCCGGCGAGCCGTAGATGCCGAATATCGCGCACTCTTCGCGCAGCTTGTCGTCGTCGAAAGGGTTCGTACTGCGGGGAAGTCCCACCTGCACGATCGATTCTCCGCGCTGCCGCCGGCATTACACCGGCGTTAAGAAGGGTGCGTCCTTATACTCCTATTGCTTGGGGGTGCCAGGGGGATTCGCGGGCGCCGATGGGGGGGCTCCCGGTGGCGCCGTCGCCGGATCGGGCGGGGCGGCGGCGGGGTCCGGAGCCTTGGAGGGCGTCATGCGCTGGGCCCGGGTCTTGAAGGATTCCGGCAACTGCGGCTCGATCATCTCGGCGGCTTCCTTGACCAGCGGGAAGAGCCGGGCGTCGGCGATGATCGGCGGCAGGGACGCCGGCTTGACGATGTAGGTGTAGAGCAGGAAGGCCGTGGCCAGCACGACCACGCCGGAGACCACGCCGAAGGCCATGCCGATGACCTTGTCGGGGATGCGGATGAAACTGCCGCGCACCAGCCGGCCGATGGCGCTGGCCACCAGGGTCAGCACGATCAGCAGCACCACGAAGGTCGCCAAAAGGGTGGTGAAATAGGCGATCTGCTCGGAGGCGACGTATTTCTGCACCTCCGGCTGCAGGGAGGGCGTCAGGCGCCAGGCGCCGGTGCCGGCCAGGATCCAGGAGCCGATGAACAGCACGGAGTGGACGAAGCCGCTCGACAGGCCCATGGCGCCGGCGAAGATCAACAGTCCGAGCGCCCCGATATCAACAGGGGTGATGCCTAGCGATTCCATGCCTGATCAGGTCTCGGATTTTCGGAGTGGCCGCCGCGCCTGATGGCCGCCGGGACGAAGTCGGGCGACAAGGTCCGACAGATGGCCGATTTCGTCAACGCGGATGGCTTCGCCCGAAGCGCGGCCTGATGTCGTGGTGGTCGCCAGGGGCGGCAGCAGGGCGCGCTGGAAGCCCAGTTTGGCGGCTTCCTTGAGCCGGGCCTCGCGCTGGCCCACGGCGCGCACCTCGCCGCCCAGGCCGATCTCGCCGAATACCACGGTATTGGAGGGCACCGGCTCGTCGGCCAGCGACGACAAGAGCGCGGCGGCGACGGCCAGGTCGGCGGCCGGCTCGTTGATGCGCAAGCCGCCGGCGACGTTGAGGTAGACGTCGTTGGGTCCGACCGAGACGCCGCAGCGCGCCTCGAGCACGGCGATCACCATGGCGAGACGGCCGGAATCCCAGCCGACCACGGCGTGCCTGGGCGTGGCGAAGGAGGAGGGCGCGACCAGCGCCTGGATCTCGACCAGCAGCGGGCGCGTGCCTTCGACGCCGGCGAAGACGCAGGCGCCGCTCACCGCGCCGCGGCGCTCGGCGAGAAACAGGGCGGAGGGATTGGCGACGTCGGTCAGGCCGCGATCGGACATCTCGAACACGCCGATCTCGTCGGTCGGGCCGAAGCGGTTCTTCACCGCGCGCAGGATGCGGAACTGATGCCCGCGCTCGCCCTCGAAATACAGCACGGTGTCGACCATGTGCTCGAGCACGCGCGGGCCGGCGATGGCGCCTTCCTTGGTGACGTGGCCGACCAGCAGCACCGTGACGCCGCGCCGCTTGGCGAGCTCGATCAGCGCCTGCGCCGAGGAACGCACCTGGGTGACCGTGCCGGGGCTGGAATCGACCGTGTCGAGATGCATGGTCTGGATCGAATCGATCACCGCCACCTGCGGCCCGTCGCGCGCCTCCAGGGTGGCGACGATATCGCGCACCGAGGTGGCGGCCGCCAGCAGCACCGGCGCCTCGGCCAGCCCCAGCCGCGCCGCGCGCAGGCGCACCTGGTCCATCGCCTCCTCGCCGGAGAAATAAGCGCAGGACACACCGCCCTTCGCCAGCGCCGCCGCCGCTTGCAGCAGCAAGGTCGACTTGCCGATCCCCGGATCGCCACCGATCAGCAACGCCGATCCCGCGACCAGTCCACCGCCACACACCCGGTCAAATTCCCCGATCCCCGTGATGTGCCGCGGCGGCTGCGGCGACGATCCGGTCAGCGCCGCGAACTCGATCCGTCTTCCCTTGCCACCGCCACCCCGTGCCAACGGACTACCGGCGGCGGCACCCGACGGCGCCTCCTCGACGATCGAATTCCACGCCCCGCACGACTCACACTTCCCCACCCACTTCGCCGTAACGGCGCCGCAGGACTGGCAGGTGAAGGAACGCAGGGGTTTGGCCATTGCCAGTTCCTACCGCCCCACGTGGTAGGACGAAAGCCTTACCTTCCCCCGCTGGCGGGGGAAGGTGCCCGAAGGGCGGATGGGGGTGGCTGTCGAAGACGAAGGCGATGCTCGACGCATGCGTAGACCGCCTCCATCACGCTATCCGGCCGCATCGCGACGTCGCTGTTCCACACCCGCAATACCTCGAAGCCTTCGGCCTTTAAGTACCCCGTTCTCGCCTCATCGTAGACCGCGTGTTCGACATGCTGACTGCCATCGACCTCGATGACCAGCATCACCTCAAGGCTGACGAAGTCGGCGATATAGTTGCCGATAGGGTGCTGACGGCGGAACTTCACGCCATCGACTTGACGATGGCGCAGCCGCTTCCAATGGAGTTGTTCGGCTTGGGTAGGAGCGCGCCGCAGAGCGCGGGCGCGCATGAGATTGTGGTGGCGTGGAATCATGTCGTCATGATGCGCGCGCATATCTACATAGTCTATCAACTATAGATAGCATAGTTGTGGCACCAACCACCCCCATCCGGCGCTTCGCGCCACCTTCCCCCGCCAGCGGGGGAAGGTAGAAAATCAGCCCTTCGTCACCTGCATGCGGATCGGGCCTTCGGCGCGGCCGTGGATGAATTGGTCGACATGGGCGTCGCCGGAGCGGTCGATGTCGGCGACCGGGCCCTGCCAGATCAGGCGGCCTTCGTAGAGCATGGCGATGCGGTCGCCGATCTTGCGCGCGCTGGCCATGTCGTGGGTGATCGAGATGGTCGAGGCGCCGAGCTGCCTGACGCAGCTGACGATCAGCTCGTTGATCACGTCGGACATGATCGGATCGAGCCCGGTGGTCGGCTCGTCGAAGAAGATGATCTGCGGTTCGCGGGCGATGGCGCGCGCCAACGCCACGCGCTTCTGCATGCCGCCCGACAGCTCGGCCGGCTTGAGCTCGCCGACATCGGGTGTCAGGCCGACGGCGCCCAGCTTGGCGAGCGCGATCGCCTTGGCCTCGTCGACGGGCACGTGATCGCTCTGGATCGGGCCGAAGGCGACGTTCTCCCAGACCTTCAGCGAATCGAACAGCGCGCCGCCCTGGAACAGCATGCCGAACTTGCGCATCACCCGGCTGCGGTCGGCGCGCGAGAGCCCCACCGTCTCCTCGCCGTCGATGCGGATCGAGCCGGAATCGGGCTCCATGAGGCCCAGGATGCATTTCAGCAGCACCGACTTGCCCGAACCCGAGCCGCCGATCACCACCAGCGACTCGCCGACGCCGACCTCGACGTCGATGCCGTCGAGCACCTTCTTGCGGCCGAAGGACTTGCGCAGTCCGCGGATGACGATGCGGGGGGCGGCCATGGATCAGCGGGCGAAGAACAGCTCGGTGATGAGGTAGTTGGACGTCAGGATCAGGATCGAGGCGGACACCACGGCGTTGGTGGTGGCCGCGCCGACGCCCTGCGCGCCGCCGCGCGAGTGGTAGCCGTGATAGCAGCCCATCAGCGCGATCAGGAAGCCGAACACCGAGGCCTTCACCAGGCCGGACACGACATCCATGAACTCGACGAACTCGACGGTGTTGCGCAGATAGCTCTGCTCGTTGAAGTCGAGCTTGTAGACGCCCACGAGATAGCCGCCGAGGATGCCGATGGCGTCGGCCACCAGCACGAGCAGGGGCATGGTGACGACGGCGGCGATGATGCGCGGCGCGATCAGGTACTTGAAGGGCTCTGTCGACAAGGTGGTCAGCGCGTCGATCTGCTCGGTGACGCGCATGGTGCCGAGCTCGGCGGCCATCGCCGCGCCGACCCGGCCGGCGACCATCAAGCCGGCCAGCACCGGGCCCAGCTCGCGGGAGATCGAGACGACGACGACGCTGGGAATAGCGCTCTCGGCCGAGAAGCGCGCGAAGCCGGTATAGCTCTGCAGCGCCAGCACCATGCCGGTGAAGATCGCGGTCAGCCCGACGACGGGCAGCGAGTAGTAGCCGATCTCGAGCATCTGCCTGAGGATCTGGCGACGGTAGATCGGCGGCTCGAAGCAATGCAGCAGGCTGCGCGCGGCGAAGGCCGTCACCGCGCCGGTGAGCGCGAGGAACGACAGCGTCATGCGGCCGAGAACGGTGACCAGGGGGACGTTCACGACGCGGCCCCGCTGTAGATCCGGTGATAGCGGTCGCCGAGATTGGTCAGGATCTCGTAGCCATTGGTGCGCGCGGCCACCGCGACCGCGTCGGGCGGCAGGTTGGGCCCGACCAGCTCGACGAAGGCGCCGGGGACCGCGAGCCCCTCGGGCAGGTCGGTGACATCGATTGTCAGGAGATCCATCGAGACTCGTCCGACGACTTTCGCCTTGTGTCCTTCGATCGCGACTTCACCACGATTGCCCAGCGATCGCATATAGCCGTCGGCGTATCCGGCGGCCACGACGGCGATGCGCGTGGGCCGTCCCGACCGCCAGTCGTGGTTATAGCCAACACCGGCCATGGCTTCAATTTGCCGGACCTGCAGGATGCGGGCCATCAGCGCCACGGTCGGCCGCATCGGGTTGGCGGTGTCGGGCGTCGGGTTGATGCCGTAGAGCGCCGCGCCCGGGCGCATCAGGTCGAAATGGTAGTCCGGCCCGAGGAAGACGCCGGAGGAATTGGCCAGCGAGGCCGGCGCGCCGGGCATGCGGGCGACGAATTGCCGGAAGCGCTCGAGCTGGGCGCGGTTGGTCGTGTCGGCCGGCCGCTCCGATGAGACCAGGTGGCTCATCAGCAGCGCCAAGCGCAGGCCGCGCAGGCGCATGCGGTCGTTGGCCAGCAGCATCGCCTCGTCGGGATTGAGGCCCAGGCGGTTCATGCCGGTGTCGAGATGGATCACCGCGTCGAGCGGCTGCACGACGCGCTGGGCGCATGAGCGCCAGGCCGAGACCTGGCCGAGATCGTTGAGCGCGGGTACCAGGCGGTGCTCGACCAGCTCGGCATCGGTGCCCGGCAGCAGGCCGTTGAGCACGCAGATCCACGCCTCGGGGACCGCGGCGCGCAGCGCGATGCCCTCCTCGACATGGGCGGCGAAGAAGAAGCGGCAGCCCTCGGCCCATAGCCGGCGGCCGACCTGGGCGGCACCCAGGCCGTAGGCGTCGGCCTTGAGAACGGCGGCGCATTCCACCGGCTTGCCCTGGGCGCGCCCGAGATCGCGCAGCAGGCGCCAGTTGGCGGCCACCGCGTCGAGATCGACGGTCAGGATCGCCCCGGCACGGCGGGACTCGGGGAGCAGGGACATCAGGGAACGTATGCGGGAAGAGAGGGAAGGGATCAACGTTCCTTCTCCCCGCGAAGGCGGGGAGAAGGACTCTATTCACGCCCCGCGATCGCCCGCTCGGCTTCGGCGGCGGCCCGGTCGAACTGCTCCTCCAGCCAGGCATTGGCGCCGCGCAGGCCGGCGGCGACCGAGCGCGCCCAGTCGACGTATTCGCGCTGGCGCGCCAGCGGCCACTCGGCTGGCGGGCTGCTCGCCAGCGCCCGCAGGTTCGACGTCTTGTCGGCCAGCTTGAGCTGGCGGGCGCGCGGCGACTTGTGGGGCGCGTGCACCACCTGAAGGCGCTTGCGCTCGGCCTTGGGCAGCGACTTGTCGTCGGTGACCTCGGCCACGAGATCGGCGACGACGATTCCGAAGATCGCCGCGACCTCGGCATGGGTGGCGCCGGTATCCTCGATCGTGTCGTGCAGCAGGCCGCCGATCACCAGCTCGATGTCGCGCCCGCCGCTGGCGCGGGCCAGCATCTCGGCGACCTCGATGACATGGTTGACGTAGGGCTCGCCGGCCTCGCCCTTGCGGACCTGTCCGGTATGCTTCTCGGCGGCGAACGCCGCGGCGCGCGCCAGTTTCTCCACGTCGCTCGCCACTCGCCCGCTCCTTCTATTCCTGAATGCTGCCGTAGCTGTCGTCCGCCGAGAGGTTGCCGAACTTGGTGAACTCGCCCTCGAAGCTCAGGCGCACGATGCCGGTCGGCCCGTGGCGTTGCTTGGCGACGATCACCTCTGCCTTGCCGTAGGACTGCTCGCAGCGCTGCTTCCAGGCATCGTGGCGATCGTTGAACCGTTCGTCGCTTTCCTCGCCCCGGCGCGTCGGCTCGGACCGGGAAAGATAGTACTCCTCGCGGAAGACGAACATCACCACGTCGGCGTCCTGCTCGATCGAGCCCGATTCACGCAGGTCGGCGAGCTGCGGCCGCTTGTCCTCGCGCTGCTCGACGGCGCGGCTGAGCTGCGACAGCGCGACGACGGGCACGTCGAGTTCCTTGGCCAGCGTCTTCAGGCCGCGGGTGATCTCCGAGATCTCCTGCACGCGATTGGCCTCGCGGCTGCGCGATCCGCCCTGCAGCAGCTGCAGGTAGTCGACGACGATCATGCCCAGCCCGTGCTGGCGCTTCAGCCGGCGCGCGCGGGTGCGCAGCGCCTGCACCGTCAGTCCCGGCGTGTCGTCGATGAACAGCGGCACCATCTGCAGCTCGCGGCTGCGCGCCAGCACGCTGTTGAAGTCGTGCGCGTTGAGCTCGCCCCGGCGGATCTTCTCCGAGCTGACCAGCGCCTGCTCGGCCAGGATTCGGGTGGCGAGCTGCTCGGCCGACATTTCCAGCGAGAAGAAGCCGATCACCGCGCCGTCGACCGCCTGGGCGCGACCGTCCGCGTCGAATTCCTCGCGATACTGCTTGGCGGCGTGGAAGGCGATATTGGTCGCCAGCGCCGTCTTGCCCATCGAGGGGCGGCCGGCGAGCACGATCAGGTCGGATTTGTGCAGGCCGCCCAGCAGCTGGTCGAGCGCGCCCAGTCCGGAGGCGACGCCGGTCAACCCGCCCTCGCGCTTGTACGCCGACTCCGCCATCTCCACGGCCTCGGCCAGCGCCGAGCCGAAGGGCTTGAAGCCGCCTTCGATCTGGCCGGCGGTGGCGAGGTCGTAGAGCTTCTTCTCGGCCTGCTCGATCTGGCTGGTCGCCGGCTCCTCGATATCGGGCGCGAAGGCGCCGTTGACCATGGTCTCGCCGACATCGATCAGCTGGCGGCGCAGGAAGAGGTCGTGGATCTGACGGCCGTAATCGGCGGCGTCGATGATGCTGATCGCCGCTCCCGCCAACCGGGCGAGATAGGCCGCGCCGCCAGCCTGTTGCAACGCCTCCTCGCGCTCGAAGAACGGCTTGAGCGTCACCGGCGTGGCGACCTGGTTGCGCTCGATCAGCCGGGCGGCGGCCTCGAAGATGCGCCCGTGCAGCGGATCGGCGAAGTGCTCGGGCTTGAGGAAGTCGGAAACCCTGTTGTAGGCGAAGTTGTTGACCAGGATCGCGCCCAAGAGCGCCTGCTCCGCCTCGAAATTGTGCGGCGGCTCGCGGAACCGCTGGTCGCCGCTGCCGGGCAGGGGCGTGACGTTCGAGGTTTCAACCATGCTCAGACCCTTACGAGGTCTGTCGCCGTCGGCAAAGCGGAATGGAGTCACATCCGCCTAAAGCCGGGCATAAGAGGCCTTGGTATGTTCCATCCAACTACTCCGCCGCTACCGACAGACGCTGGCGTTCGCCCTCGTGTATGTAGTCGCGCGTTTGCGGCACAGCGTTTGGATTCTTGGCAAGCTGAATCTGGAACACCATCTGGCCCATGCGCCGGAAGCTCATCTCGGCGGCGGCGAGATAGAATTCCCACATGCGGCAGAAGCGGTCGTCGAAACCGGCCATCGCCTTGACGCGGTCGCGGTTGGCCATGAAGCGCTGGCGCCAGTGCTTCAAGGTCTCGGCGTAGTGCAGGCGCAGCACCTCGATATCGGTGACATAGAGCCCGACATGCTCGATGGCGCGCAGCACCTCCGACAGCGAGGGCGTGTAACCGCCGGGGAAGATGTACTTGCGGACCCACGGGTTCTGCGTGCCCGGCGGCCCCATGGTGCCGATCGAATGCAGCAGCATCACGCCATCGTCGGCGAGCAGCGACTTCACCTTGGTGAAGAACTCCCGGTAATGCGGCACACCGACATGCTCGAACATGCCGACCGAGACGATGCGGTCGTAGGTGCCGCTCTCCTGCCGATAGTCGAGCAGCTTGAAGCGCACCCGGTCGGCCATGCCCGCCTCCAGCGCCCGCCGGCTCGACGCGGCGTGCTGCTCGACCGAGAGTGTGACGCCGGTGACGTCGGCGCCCGAATCGCGACCGATCTGCAGGCCGAGTCCGCCCCAGCCCGAGCCGATGTCGAGCACCTTGTGGCCGGGCTCGATCAGCAGCTTGGCGATGATGTGCGCCTTCTTCGCCGCCTGCGCCTGCTCCAGCGTGTCCTGGGGCGTGCGGAAGTAGGCGCAAGAGTATTGGCGGTCGGCGTCGAGGAAGGTGTCGTAGAGCGCGCCGTTGAGATCGTAGTGGTGCGCGACGTTGCGCTGTGCGCGCCAGATCGGGTTGTACTGCCCGATCAGGCGCACGATACGCTCGAAGACCATCTTCACCGAGACCAGCGGATGGGCTTCGAGATTGGCCATGTTGAGACCGAGCAGATCGAGGAACTCATAGAGGCGCCCGTCGTCGACCGTCAGGGTGCCATCCATGTAGGCCTCGCCGATGCGCAGGCGCGGATTGAGGGCCAGCTTGCGGTGCAGGGAGCGGTCATGCAGCCGCACCGTCACATCGGGCCCCGGCACGCCGCCGTCGATGCGGTGCACGGCGCCCGCGGCGTCGATGAGGGTCATCGAGCCGGTGTGGATCAGTCTTCGCAAACCTTTCGCCAGGAGCATGATCGTCCTCGCGCTCGCCGGCCTGCCCGGTCTCCCTGATACGGCCCGCCGCTATCGTCGTGGAAAATCTAGGAACCGGACTGGGGTGATGTAAAGGGGGCTGCGCCGACTTCCTTGGGCGGGCGCGGCGGCGAGCGGGGCACGTAGCGGGCCAGTTCCACCGGTTGGCCGGTGGCCTCGGCCACCAGCGCCGCCGTCGCGCGCTCGATCTCGTCCTCGAGGCGCGCCATGAAGGCGTCCTTGTCCTGCGACGGCGGGATCGGCGGCAGGAACTGGATCGCGGCGCGGCCCGGACGCTTCCAGAACTGCCAGCGGCTCCACAGCAGGCCGACGCTCAGCGCCACCGGCGTCACCGGCATGCCGAGGTCGCGCGACAGGTAATAGATGCCGGTGCGATAGCGTTCCTTCTGGCCGATCGGCATCAGATGCCCCTCGGGGTAGATCGCGATCACGCGGCCGTTCTCGAAGGCGCGGCGGCAGAAATGCGCCAGGTTACGCCGCTCGCGCTCACCGCCGCAGGTGTCGACGCGCACCATCTGCAGGCGATAGAGGATCGGCCCGATCAGCGGCCAGGAGAACAGCTCCTTCATCGCCACGAAGGCGATGTCGTTGACCAGGGCGGCGAGCAGGATGCCGTCGCACTCGCTCTGGTGCTTGCTGGCGATCAGGGCGGGGCCCTTGGTCGGCAGGTACTCGCGGCCGCGCATGTCGATCTGCATCCCGCCGATCACGCGCATGCCCCAGACAACGGCGCGTGCCCAACGCATCATGATGAAGCGCAGCGGATCGCGCAGCGGCAGGATCAGCAGAACGGTGCAGGCCAGTGCCGCGCCGATGGTCAGCGACCAGTAATAGGCGTTGAAGGCGATCGCCCGAAGCCAACGCATGATCATCTCCCGCGTCGACATCGACGCTGTCGGGCAATATATTGAACGCCGTTCAAAATAGCAAGCCCCGTAAAAGAAAATCCAGATGCGGAGGCCGGTAGCTTCCCGTCATACTACTGCTTGTGTCAGTTGATCAAAGCCACCCTACCGCCTCTCCCGGTCCTTCCACCCTGCTGGTGGTGATCATCATCCTGGCCTGCGCTACCGTATCCATCGTGGCCGGCAACCTGCAGGGCGTGTTCGACGGCAAGCTGATCGACACCGATTCCTACGCCCGGGTCAGCCGCATCGAGGCGATGGTCGAGGCCGGCAGGGCGCTGCACTATACCCCGCGGGACAATAGCGGCCTGAACATCGGCCTGCATTGGACGCATCCGCTCGACGGGCTGATCCTGCTGCTGTCGCTGCCGCTGCGACTGTTCTTCCCGCTGGGCGAGGCCCTGCGCCTGGCCGGCGCGGCGGTCGGGCCGGTGACCACGGTGATGGTCGCGCTGGCCGCTTTCCAGGCGGTGCGACTGACGGCGGGCAGCGGCCGGTACGTGATCACCGCGGCGGTGCTGGCCGCGATGGCGCCGGGCATCGTCGCCTATGGTGCCTTCGGGCGCGCCGACCATCACGTCCTGTTGGCGGCCATCGCCGTGATCATGCCGGCCCTGGCCTACGCCGCCGGAAGCGGCGGTCGTGGCCTGAAACCGGCGATCGCCGCCGGTGCGCTGGGCGGGTTCGGCGTGTGGCTCAGTCCCGAGGCATTGCCCTTCCTGCTGTTTGCCTGGGGTCTCGCCGCGCTGCGCGACGTCGAGGCGGACCGGCGCGTCGGGCCGCGCGCGCTGGCGCTGGCGGCGGGGCACCTCGCCGTCCTGGTGCTGGCGCTGGCGATCGATCCACCGGCCAGCGGTCGGCTCGCCGTGGAGGTCGATCGGCTCTCGCTGCCCTATGTCGAGCTGGGCGCCGGGATGCTTGTCATCCCGTTGATCCTGCGCCGCTTCGTGCCGGCCGTCGCCTCGCCATGGCTCGCGGCCATCCTCGCCGGCGCGATCCTCGCCTTGCCGTTGGCCGCCTGGGTCGTGCGTTACCCCGGCGTGCTGAAGGGCACCGGCGGCATCTTCTCGGCCGAGGCCATCGAGCGTATCTGGCAATACGTCGCCGAGATGCAGCCGGTCAGCTCGGCGCAGAATCTCGGGCTGATGATCGCACTGCCGGCGCTGGTCCTCATGGTGTCGCTGGGCGCGCTGCTCTGGCGTCGGCGAACGCCGATGGCGCTGCTGGTGGCCGCATTCGCCGTGTTCCTGCTCTACATCGGCGTCAAGCACGTGCGCTTTGCGATGTACCCGCAGCTCGCCGCGGTCGTGGCGCTCGGCGTGGTCATCGAGATCGTCACGCGCGCGACCGAGGCGCGCGCCTGGCGTCTGGCGTTGGTAACGGCGTGGCTCGGCCTGCTGGTCGGTCCCTATGCGTTGTCCTCGATGCTGACGTCGGACAAGACCACGGAACGGCGGGGCGGCTCCTGCGATCCGCGGCCGCTGCGCCAGGAACTCGCTCCGCTGGCCAGCCAGATCGTGCTCACGCCGTTCAGCGACGCGCCGGAGATCCTCTACTTCACGCGCGCCATCATGGTCGCGGGCCCCTATCATCGCGCCGAGCGGCTGATCATCCGCAGCATGGACGCCTTCGACGAGGCCAAGTTCGCCGGCACGTCGGCGCCGGCCAGCTTCACCGCGACCAAGGCCACAGCGGTGCTGGTCTGCACCAAGGACCGGGTGACGCCGGGCACACTCTGGGCCGCCCTGAAAGACGGCCGGCCGCCCGACTGGCTGGTCGAGCGGCCGTTGGATCCCAAGTCGGGGTATCGGCTCTACGTGTTGCGCTGATGTCTTCGGGCCGCGCCGGCGCCATCCGGCTCGGCACGAGGCGGCCGGAGTCGAGGGCCAGCGAGCGGTCCTCGCCGGCCTCGTGGTACTCGGCGTCCTGGTTGACCTGCCAGACGTCCCACTTGCGATGACCGGCGAGGATGTTCTCCGCCGCCAGCAGCGCCGTCATCATGGCGTGGTCCTGGTTGTTGTACTTGTGCATGCCGTTGCGGCCGACGAGGTGCAGGCCCGGCATGTCCTTCTCGATCCACTCCCGCACAGCCTGGACGTTCGCCTGGTAGTGGTCGTCGTAGACCGGGTAGGCCTTGGGCTGGCGGATGACGTGACCGTCGACCATGTCCTCGTCGGCGGCGAGGCCGAGATGCACCAGCTCCTTGCGCGCCAGCGCGACGAGGTCTTCGTCCTTCGCCGTCCACAGATCGTCGCCCTCGAAGCAGAAATACTCGAGGCCGTAGCAGTTCAGCGTCGGGTCGGGCACCAGGTCGGGCGACCATGACTTGAAGTTCTGGATGCGGCCGACCTTCACGCCCGGCTCGTGGATGTAGATCCAGTTGTCGTCGAAGCGGCCCTTGTCCTTGACGACCAGCGCCACGGTGATGAAGTCGCGATAGCGCAGCGCGCGCGCGGCCTTGAGGACCTCGGGCGGCGGTGCGGGCCGCAGGTACTCGGCGAGGTCGGCGATGGCGGCGCTGGAGACGACATTGTCGGCGTCGTAGCTGTGCTTGGCGCCGGCCGTATCCTGCGTCGTCACCGTCCAGCGGCCGGTGCCGGCGTCGCGCGACAGGCCGACCACGTCATGGCCGCGATGGACATGATTGCCGTGGCGCTCGACATGGGCGGCGGCGGCCTCCCACATCTGGCCCGGCCCGAGGCGGGGATAGCGGAAACTGTCGATCAGCGTCTTGATCGTGGCTTCCTTCGACTTCGGCTTGCGCGGGAACAGCGCGTTCATCACGGCGGTGCCCAGAGACAGGCCTTTGATGCGCTGCGCCGCCCAGTCGGCCGAGATCTCCGTGCACTTCATGCCCCACACCTTCTCGGTGTAGGTCTTGAAGAAGATGCCGAACAGGCGCTGGCCGAACTGGTTGGTGACCCAGTCCTGGAAGCTCTTCGGCTTGGCGATCGGCATCAGCTTGGCCTTGCCGTACGAGGCCATGCACAGGATCGACTCGACGATGCCCAGCTTCATCAGCGCGTCGAAGGCCTTGAGCGGGTAGTCGAACAGCTTGCGCTGATAGAAGATGCGCGACTTGCGCGGGCGGTTGACGAACTGGTCGCCGAGGATCTCGTCCCACAGCGCCTCGACCTCGCGCGACTTCGAGAAGAAGCGGTGGCCGCCGATGTCGAAGCGGAAGCCCTTGTAGCTCTCGGTCCGGGAGATGCCGCCGACATTGACGGGATCGCGCTCCAGCACGGTCACGGCCGCGCCCGCCTTGGACAGGTGATAGGCGGCGGTCAGGCCGGCGGGGCCGGCGCCAATGCATATGGTCGAAGGCTTCGGGGTGGTCATCGGGTAAGGGGCTCTCAGCGTGAGAAGAGGCGCATCAGCCGGTTGCGCAGGCCGACGTTGAAGGAGAACGCGCTATGCGCGGCGAAGGAGTAGAAGGTGACCAGCCCGGTCGCCATGACGTGGGCGATGAAGCCGGTGTCGAGGGCGAGGCCGGCGATCCGCACCGGGGAGATTACCCCGAGCCAGCCGGCCAGCCCGACGAGGCTCTGGGCGATCAGCGCCGTGAGCACCACGCCGCCGACGGCGACGACGATGAACGTGCGCAGCTGCGCGCCAGCCGAGCGGCCCTGGAAGCGGAAATTGAAAGCGTAGTTCAGGCCGAAATTCACCAGCAGGCCGCTGGCCGCGCCGACCGCGACCGCCAGCCAGTAGGGCACGACAGCGGCGATCCCGGGTACCGAGTACAGGGTCTTGCCCACGCCGATATTCACCAGCGCCGCCAGCCCGCCAAAGACGATAAAGGTCGCGAAGCGGCGCGAGACGAACATCCCAAGCAAAGCCTGAAGCAGGCTCGCGAGACGACCACGCCGGGAGGCCGAAGAAGGATAAGCGATTCCGGCGGAAACCGCCGAATCGGCCGGGGCAAGGGACATCGAAATAAACCTAGACTATTAATTTACAATAGTTTCAGTCGGATATGTAACAAACTTGAACTCTGATGGCAAGAAGTTCTTGGGCTTCTGACGTCGGCGACCATGGCGCAGGCCAGGCTGAGAAGTGTGTTTTATCTCTTTGAAATCAAAAGGATTGAGCCAAGCGGACGAAGTCATCGACCGACAGCTCCTCGGCGCGTGCGGTGGGCGACAGATCGAGCCGGCTCAGAACGGCCTCGGGATCGTCGAAGGCGCTCTTCAGGCTGCTGCGCAGCATCTTGCGGCGCTGGCCGAAGGCGGCGGCCGTCACGGCCTCCAGGCGGGAAAGGTCGCCCATGACCTCGGCACGCGGCCGCAGGCGCACCACGCCGGACACGACCTTGGGCGGGGGCACAAAGGCGGAGGCGGCGATGTCGAATAGCGGCGTGACCTCGCAGACATGCTGCGTCAGGACCGACAGCCGGCCATAGGCCTTGGAGCGCGGTTTGGCGGCCAGGCGCTCAACGACCTCCTTCTGGAACATCAGGGTGAGGGATTCGAAAGCATGGGCCTGACGCAGCCAGCCGATCAGCAGGGGGGTGGCGACGTTGTAGGGCAGGTTTGCCACGATGCGCCGGGGAGCCTCGCCCAGCCCGGCCAGGTCGATCTCCAGGGCATCGCCCTCGCGCACCTCGAGCCGCTCGGGAAAGACCGCGGCCAGGTCGGCCAAGGCGGCGACGGCACGGCGGTCGCGCTCGATCGCCACCACGCGGCTCGCCCCGGCCCGCAACAGGGAACGGGTCAGGCCGCCCGGGCCAGGGCCGATCTCGATGGTCGTGCCTTGGGTCAGATCGCCGGCCGCGCGGGCTATGCGGTCGGTGAGATTGCCGTCGAGCAGGAAATGCTGACCCAGCGCCTTGCGCGCCGCCAGCTCGTACCGCGCGATCACCTCACGCAACGGCGGCAGAGCCGCCAGCGGATCGTCAGCCACGGCGCCGGCGCGCCATGTCGCCCGCCATGTCCAGGGCGGCCAGGAAGCTCGTGGGATCGGCGCGCCCGGTGCCGGCGATGTCCAGCGCCGTGCCGTGGTCGGGCGAGGTGCGGATGAAGGGCAGGCCGAGCGTGACGTTGACGCCGCCCGAGAAGTCGATGGTCTTGATCGGGATCAGCGCCTGGTCGTGATACATGCACAGCGCCACGTCGTAGGTCGCGCGCGCCGCGGTGTGGAACATGGTGTCGGGCGGCACCGGTCCGCGCACATCGATGCCCTCGGCGCGCAGGCGCTCGATGGCGGGCTTGATGATGCGCAGTTCCTCGTCGCCCATCGTGCCATCCTCACCGGCGTGCGGGTTCAGCCCGGCCACGGCGACGCGCGGCGCGACCAGCGCCAGGTCGCGGCGCAAGCCGGCGACGGTGACGCGCGCCGCCTCGACGATCAGATCGGCGCTCAGCAGCTCCAGCGCGCGGCGCAGCGAGACATGGATTGTCACGGGCACGACCCGAAGCTCGCGGCAGGCCAGCATCATCACGACGGAGGCCGGCTTGCCGGCGCTGCCACCCAGCTCGGCGAGATACTCGGTGTGGCCGGGGTGACGAAAGCCGCCGTTCTGCAGCACCTTCTTCTGCACGGGATTGGTGACCAGCGCCGCCGCCGCGCCGTCGCGCGCGCATTGCGCGGCGCGGGTGATGCTGTCAATCGCCGGCTGCGCGTTGCGCGCGTCGGGCCGGCCCGGTTCGGACGGGATCGCGAGCGGCTGCGGCAGAACGGGCAGGGCGCCCGGGAAGATCGCCGCCGCCTCGGCCGGCGCCGCGATCGGCCTGATCGCGACATCAAGGCCCAGCCGCCGCGCCGTCGCGCTTAGATGCCCGGGATCGTCGATGGCGAAGAACGGCGTCGTCTCAGGCGCCGCATGCCGCGCCAGCCAGGCCTTGAGCGTCAACTCGCCGCCGATGCCCGCCGGCTCGCCCATGGTGACGGCGACGGGCGCGGTCGCGGGCATGGCCTATCCGCGTACGTCGATGATCGCGGCGCGCCGCAAATCACGCATATAGCGGCGCGCCGCGCCCTCGAGCTTGCCGCTGAGGATCTGCTGCTGGATGGCGTCGCGGCTGGGCAAGCCGCCGTCGCCCTCCTTGCTGCACACCGCGAGGATCTGGATCGCGCCCTGCACCGCGAACGGGCCGAGGGCGCGGCCGACCGGCGTGGCGGTGATTTGCTGGGCGACGTTGGCCGGCAGGTCGCCGACGCGCAGCTTCTCCCTGTCGCTGGTGGTGGCGCCGCGCGTGCGCGCCGCCGCGGCGCGCAGATCGGCGCATTTGGTGACCTGGGCCATGATCCTCTGCGCTTCGGTCGTGCCGCGGGTGATCTCGTCCTGGCTGGCGTTGGGCGGCAGCGGCAGCAGCAACTGCACGAGGTCGACGCGGATCTCGGCCGGATTGGCGCTGGCGGCGGCGCCGAAGGTGCGCCGATCGATCAGCGCCAGGATGTGCCAGCCGCTGGCCGTGCGCACCGGCTGGTCGACGACGCGGCCGGGCTGCAGCCGGGCGATCGCCGCCTCCAGCGCTGGCTCGAACTGGCCGGGCAGCACCCAGCCGAGATCGCCACCATTCGTCGCCGAGGCGCTTTGCGAGAATTGCTGGGCCATCACCGCGAAGGGCGTGCCGACACGAATCTGTTCGAGGATGCGCTGGGCGTTGCGCAGAACCTCGTCGGCCTGCTCGGGCCTGTCGACGGCGAGGAAGATCTCGGCGATGCGGTTTTCCGACTTGCCGACATTGCGCCGGAGCTGGTTCAGCACATCGTCAATCTCGGAGTCGGTGACGTCGATCTGGCCGCGCACCTTGCGCCGCACCAGCTTGCCCCAGGCCAGGCTGGCCTCGATCTGGCTTTTCAGCACCTGCAGCTCGATACCGGAGCCGCGCAGGGCCTGTTCGATGCCGCCCGGCGGCATGCGGTTGGCCTGCTCGAGCTGCTGGATCCGCTCGTTGATCTCGGCCTGGGAGACCTTGATCTGCGAGCGCTGGGCCTCGTCGAGCTGGATGCGCTCGTCGATCATCTGGCGCAGTACCTGGCGCTGCACCTGGGCGCGGTTGACCGGCGTGTCGGCCATGCGCGAGGACAGCATGGTGAGCTTGATGCGCTGACCCAGCTCGTGCTGGGTGATGCCCTGCGAGTTGACGTTGGCGATGATGCGATAGGTGTCCTGGGCGGAAGCCGCCGCCGGCAGGGCGCAGAGCCCGGCCAGCACGGCGAGAATCGACAGCAGTCTCGGCAAGCGCACCATGGACCTCGATTGTGGGCGGTTCAGTCCCCGCGAATACTATACCCGTTGGCGGCGCCGCCCGCCACGAGACGCGGCGGCGCGCGCAGCCGGCGGGGCAGCCCTTTACCCGGCCGCGCGACGCGTGCCAAGGTGCGCCCCATTCCACCATCGCCGTCGTTCGGGGAGCATCATGCAGATCGCCTTCGTTGAGTCCGCGCCATCGTCGCCCGGCGGGCTCGCCGTCTTCGCCGTACCCGAGCGCAAGCTGCTGCCGCAGGCGGCCGCGAGCGACAAGGCCGTCGGTGGCGCGATCGCCGCGGCCATGGCGGCTGGTCGTTTCACCGGTAAACAGGGCCAGATCATGGCGCTGTTGGCGCCCAAGGGCGTTTCCGCCACACGCGTCGCCTTAGCCGGCCTGGGCGAGGGCAAGGACCTGCGGCCGCGTACCGTCGAGGGGGTCGGCGGGGCGCTGCTGGCCGACGCCAATGGTGCGGCGCAGAAGAAGCTCACCCTGCTGGTCGACGCGCCCGCGGGCTCGAAGCTGAAGGTCGAGGAGATCGCCGCGCGTCTGGCGATGGGCGCGCTGCTGCGCTCGTACCGCTTCGACAAGTACCGCACCAAGGAGAAGCCCGAGGCCAAACCGACGGTGACCGGCGTGACGGTCGTGACCCGGAACGCCGCCCAGGCGCGCAAGCTGTTCGCCAGCCTGAAGGCGGTGGCCGATGGCGTGTTCCTGACCCGCGATCTGGTGAGCGAGCCGCCCAACGTCCTCTATCCCGAGAGCTTCGCCAAGCGCACGCGCGAGCTCACCAAGCTGGGCGTCAAGGTCGAGGTGCTGGGCGAGGCGGCGATGCGCAAGCTCGGCATGGGCTCGCTGCTCGGGGTTGGCCAGGGCAGCGCGCGCGAATCGCAGATGGTCGTGATGCGCTGGGAGGGCGGCAAGCGGGGCGACAAGCCGCTCGCCATCATCGGCAAGGGTGTGTGCTTCGATACCGGCGGCATCTCGCTGAAGCCGGCCGGCGGCATGGAAGACATGAAGTGGGACATGGGCGGCGCCGGCGCCGTGACCGGCGCGATGGCCGCGCTGGCCGGGCGCAAGGCCAAGGCGAACGTCGTCGGCCTGATCGGCCTGGTCGAGAACATGCCCGACGGCAACGCGCAGCGGCCGGGCGACGTGGTGACCTCGATGTCGGGCCAGACCATCGAGGTGATCAACACCGACGCCGAGGGCCGCCTCGTGCTGTGCGACGTGATGACCTACGCGCAGAAGAAGTTCGCGCCATCGGCGATGATCGAGTTCTCGACGCTCACCGGCGCGATCATCATCGCGCTGGGCCACGAGCGCGCCGGCCTGTTCTGCAACAACACCGATCTCTCCAACAAGCTGCGCGACGCCGGCGCCCAGGTCGGCGAGAAGCTGTGGCGCATGCCGCTGGGCGATGCCTACGATAAGTTGCTGACCTCCGACATCGCCGACATGCGCAATGTCGGCGGCGGCCGCGACGCGGGCTCGATCAGCGCCGCGCAGTTCCTCAAGCGCTTCGTCGAGAACGACCGGCCCTGGGCGCATATCGACATCGCCGGCACGGCGTGGTCGAGCAAGGGCGACGACACTACGCCCAAGGGCGCCACGGCATACGGCGTGCGCCTGGTCGACCAGTACGTCTCCGACAATCTGGAGAGCTGATCGCTGAGCGACATTCGCTTCTACCACCTGACGCGCGGCGGCATCGAGGACGTGCTGCCGCGCCTGCTCGAGCGCACCCTGCAGGCGGGCAAGCGCGCGGTGGTGCTGCTGGGCTCGACCGAGCGCGTCGAGGCGCTCAACGCGCATCTGTGGACCTACGATCCCGACAGCTTCCTGGCGCATGGCGCTGCGCGCGACGGCAACGCCGAGCGCCAGCCCGTGTGGCTGACCCATGTCGAGGAGAATCCCAACGGCGCGCAGTTCCTGTTCGTCGCCGACGGCGCGCGCGCCGGCCGGCCGGAGGACTGGGAGCGCGTGTCGGAGATCTTCGACGGCCGCGACGAAGCCACCGTCGCCGACGCGCGCGATCGCTGGCGCGACTACAAGGCCGCGGGCCACGCGCTCGAATACTGGCAGCAGGGTGAACGCGGCGGGTGGGAAAAGAAGGCCTGAGCGAGGCCAACTCTGCCGGCCTCCGCCAGCCATCTGTGGCGAGCGGACGGCATTTGCTCACGCACCGACGATTCCGTATGGCCAGAATGGCCAATGACCTCATGCTGAGGAGGCCGCCTTGCGGCCGTCGCGAAGCATGGGCGACAGCCACCAGGCGGATTGCCCACCCTTCGAGACGCGCCCGTTGGGCGCTCCTCAGGGTGAGGTCTTGTCTATGCTCGATTGCCCTGTCGACAGGCGGACACGATACCCGCGAGCGTGGCGCGCTCGCGGGCATCGTCGTCTCAACTGTTAGCCGCGCGCCGCGGCGGCGGTCTTGGCCGACTGGCGGCGTTCGCGATAGGCCAGCCAGATCAGCGCCAGAGGCACCCAGCCGAACCAGCGCGCCGCCTGCAGGGCGTAGTCGCGCAGGTCGCCGCCCTGGGCGTAGCTGACCTCGACCTTCAACGCGTCGCTGATTCCCTCGAAGCCCAGGAACCACAGCAGCATGATCGGCAGCAGCGCGACCAGCGGCTTTTGCTTCTCAGGCAGGCGGGCGGCGAACCACGGCGCCATCGAGATCGAGAACACGATGATGGCGATGGCCGGCTTGGCGTAGGCGTGGGCGGCGAGCCAATCCTTCAGGAGCGCCTCGCGCGAGATCATGGTGTAGGCGGTCCAGGCCAGCACCGTGCCACCCAGCAGGATGACCACCGGGAAGCGGTCGACCAGCTTGATCACCAGCTGGCTGCCCCAGACGATGATCGGCACGCTGATCAGCAGCCCCAGCACGATCAGCAGCACGCTGCCGTGCGCCGCGCCGCCGATCGCCAGCACGTTGTCGATACCCATGACGGCGTCGGCGACGACGATGGTCTTGATCGCGCCCAAAAGCGTCCCCGCCGGCTTGGCGTGCGCCCCGTGGGCGCCGGTGTCGGGCGGCGCCTCGAGCAGCTTGCGCGCGATCCAAACCAGCGCGACGCCGCCGACCAGCAGCAGGCCCGGGATCTTGAGCAGCCAGACGACCGCGATGGCCATCACGGCGCGGATGATGATGGCACCGGCGGTGCCCCAGTAGATGACCTTCTTCTGCTGGTGCTTCGGCAGATCGCGGGCGACCAGACCGATGACCAGCGCGTTGTCGCCGGCGAGAACGAGGTCGATGAGGATGATAGCGAGAAGGGCGGAAAAGAAGGCCGCCGAAAAAAGTTCCATTTCCATGGCTGGATTCTCCAACAGACGCGTAGACGGTACCGAGCGCGCTAGGCGCTACGGCAGCGAATAGACCGGTCGTGGAGAGTCAGATGGGGACCTTGTCGCCCCGTTCAGGATCGGCAGGAAACAGGGCGCGCACAAGCGCCCGGAAGCCCGCGGCGAAGCCGATCAGACCTGCGGTCGCCAGCAGCCCGGCGAGCAGCAGCTCGATCAGGCTCCAGCTGGGTAGCCCCGCCAGGATGGCATCGAGCCCCAGCTCGCCAGCCAGGATGTCCAGCTCGAGTTCCGCCATGAGGGCCGGATCGATAACCTCGCCGAACGAGCCCAGCAGCATGAGCACGACAACGACGGCCACAAACAGCTGCCCGCTGCCGGAAACGGAGCGGGAGAGGTTGCGGCTAGCGCGACTATGGTGGACGAGGAGCATCGACTGGACCTTGTCTCAGTATTGGGCGGATCAAGGGGCCCCGCAAGCAAAACCGGACAGGGATTCGGGTTATTCGGTCGATTTTCCCGGATGGCCCTGGGCTCCTCCTAAACCGTAGCCACCGGGGTGGCGGGCGAGCCGACCGCGCCGGGCAGGCGTAAGGGCGGCGCGGTGAGCAGGAAGCGCGAGCGATTGGCCTTGCGCAGCCACATCGCCAGATCGTGCAGCCACCAGATCTCGCCCAGGTTCAAGCCGAGCTTGAACAGGCAGTGATGGTGCAGCGGCAGCGAGGGATGCTTGTCGCCCTTGCCCGGGCGCGCCGGTACCGCCTCGACACCGTAGTTGTCGGCGATCAGGGCCGAGATGCCGCTGTCGCTGATCCATTTCAGCAGCTTCTCGTCGCGGCCGTCGAGCACGCAGCACATCGCGTGGATACGATCGGTCGGCTTCTTGTTCATGCCCATCACCTCCACGGTGAAGGCGGTGTGCAGCAGCAGCATGTCGCCTTTCTCGACCACGACCTTGTCGGCATCCATGGCGCGCATGAACATATCGTAGTCGACGTAGACGTGACCGCGGCCGTAGTGCTTCTCGAGGTCGACCATGACGCCACGGCCCTGGATCGCCTTCACCGCCATGTTCTCGACGCCGAGCTTGCGCGCATACGAGGTGTGGCCGCAGCCATCGATGTCGGCCGACGGTCCGGGGCCGCATATGTCCTCGCCGGCGCGGAAGCCGTTGTAGTAGAGCGGCTCGGCCACGCCATCACCGTCGGCGTCGAACAGCGCGCCGACATGGGCCAGCGTGTCCCACTGCGTCGAGTATTGCAGGGTGAGCATCACGCGATCGTCGCAGCCGACATCGACGAAACGCGGGTCGATGTTGCGGCTGAGGAAGTTGAAGCGCCAGCCGTTCTCGTCGCCGGTCGGCGACAGCACCGGCGGCAGGCGGCGCGGATTGAGCACGTTGCCGCCGGGATAATCGAGCGCCAGAGACAGGCAGAAGCTCAGGCCTTCCTTCACCTCGGCGACGCCCTGCCTGACCTTCTCCGGGGTGATCAGGTTGAGGCGGCCGAGCTGGTCGTCGTCGCCCCAATCGCCCCAGGTCGAGCCCTCCGGCCGATGCTTCCAGCGCTTTGTCATGTTTCCTCCGCCCGTTGTGGCGCGGAGCCTAGGACAGCGGCAGGCCGGCGGGAAGCGCCGCGCTCACGGCCGTTCAAGGACGGTTGAGGTCAAGCCGATGTGACCCCGCGCGAGGCGCCGATAGCGCAGAGTGCGGCGGCTCAACCGCGGGGCAATCCATGCGCTCAATCATCGCGTCTCTCGTTCTGGCCATGTCGCTGGGCGTCACCAGCGCGGCGCAGGCGCAATCCGACGATCTCGCGTATTGCGAACGACTCTACGCGACCTGGGAACGCTACATCGCGCCGCGCAGCCAGGGGCAAATCACCGGCGGCGTCGCCGCCATCGCCTCGGTCGACCAGTGTCGCCGCGGCAATCCGGCCGGCGGCATTCCGACACTCGAGAAAAAGCTGCTCGACAATCGCTTCACCCTGCCGGCGCGCTGAATCGGTGGCTGTTCTTGAGTTCAACGATCTTCCTTCTCCCCGCGAAGGCGGGGAGTTCCTCGTGCGGCGTCATCGGCCGGAGTCGTTGAGAAACCGCGAAGCCCCTCATCCGCCCTTCGGGCACCTTCTCCCCGCCTTCGCGGGGAGAAGGGAAGAACATCGCATGCGGTAGCGTTATGTTGGGGACAGGCACCACTGTTCGGGGATCCCATGTTCAGACTGATCGTGCTTGCCGCCCTGGGTCTGTCGCTGGCCGGTACCGCCATAGCCCAGACCGGGTCCAGCGATCTGACCTACTGTGAAAACCTTTACGCCACCTTCGATCGCTACATCGCGCCGCGCGGCGAGAGCCGGTCGACCAGTGGCGTCGACGCCATCGCGGCCGTCGAGCAGTGCCGCCGAGGCAACACGGCAGCCGGCATCCCGGTGCTCGAAAAGAAGCTGCGCGACGGCCTGTTCACCCTGCCCAGGCGATAAGCCGCCATGATTATGCCTCGACCGGCGCGTAAAATGGTTGGTCGAGGAGGATCTCATGCGCGCACTCATCATCGCCATCGGGTTGGCATTGATCGCCCCGGCGGCATCGGCGCAGGCCAACCGCGACCTGGCTTATTGCGAGCGGCTCTACGAGATGCATGATCGCTACGTCGCGCGGATCAAGCGCAATGGCGGGACGGTACGCGACGGCATGGCCGATCTGGCGGTCGATCGCTGCCGTAGCGGCCGTTTTGTCGACGGCATTCCTGTCCTCGAGGCCAAGCTGCAGCAGGCGAAGATTCCGCTGCCGGATCGCTGAAGCGGCATAGCAGCCATGCCGTTTGACTGAACCGCTGAACGGTGGCTTCGCCCACAATGCGGACATTCTGACGCGGCCTCGGCCGCGGCGTGGCGGCTACAAGGACCGGCATGACGGCGTCCGCTCTCGACAATCCCCCCAGTCACAATCCCTCGCGTCGCGATTTTCAGGTCATGGGCCTGATCGGCGTCGCCCACGGCATCAGCCACTTCTACCAGCAGGCCCTGCCGCCGCTCTTCGGCCCGATGAAGGACGCCTTCCAGGTCTCCTTCACCGAGCTGGGCGCGCTGCTGACGGTGATGTCGGTCACTTCGTGCGTCGGCCAGATGCTGGCCGGCATCGCCGTCGACCGCTACGGCGCCCGGCGGTTGCTGATCGGTGGCCTGGCGCTGATCGGCATCGCCCTGGCGCTGGCCGGCTTCGCCCAGAGCTATTGGCATCTCGTGGTGCTGGCGGTCGTGGCCGGCATCGGCAACTGCGTCTTCCATCCCTGCGACTTCGCCATCCTCAACGCCTCGGTTTCGGCGCCGCGGATGGGACGGGCCTATGGCACGCATGGCCTGTTCGGCACCTTGGGCTGGCCGGCCTCGATCGCGCTGATGTGGTTCCTGTCGGAGACCGTGGGCTGGCGCTACGCCGCGATGATCGCCGGCGCCATCGGCATCGCCATGGCGATGATCATCGCCGCGACATCGAACCTCTACATCGACCACCGCGTGATCCGTACCGATGGCGCCTCGCCAGCGGCGGGCGGTCGCCACGGCGCGCGCGGCGTTGGCTCGGTGTCGCTGGCGGTGCTGTTCTCCGCGCCGATCCTGATGTGCCTGGTCTACTTCGTGTTCGCCGCCATGACCGGGCCCAGCATCAACGCCTTCGGCTCGCAGGCGCTGGCCTCGATCTACGATGTCACACCCAAGGTCGCGGCCAACGCGGTGATCGCCTACTACGTCGGCAGCGCGCTGGGCGTAGTCACCGGCGGCTGGCTGGCGGACCGCACGGACAGGCACGACCGCGTCGCCGCCATCGGCCTGCTCTGCGCGGCGCTGTTCATGGGCTTCTGCGCGACGGCGGCGCTGCCGTTCATCGGTACGGCGTTCCTGATGGCGGTGGCCGGCTTCTGCTCTGGCGCCACCGGACCATCGCGCGACATGATCGTGCGCAAGGCGACACCGCCGGGCGCCTCGGGCAAGGTGTTCGGCTTCGTCTACTCGGGCCTCGACATCGGCTCGGCGATCGGGCCGCTGATCTTCGGCTACATGATGGATCACGGCATGCCCAAGGGCATCCTGATCATGACCGCCGTGCTGTTCCTGATGGCGATGGCCTCGGTGATCACCATCCGCCGCATCTCCGTCTCGCAAAAGCTCGCGGCGGCGTAGATGGCCGGCACGACACTGGTCCTCGATCTCGACGGCGTGGTGAACCTCAGCGATCCGCATGGCCCCACGCCCTGGCATCGCGATCTCGAGGCCGACTGGGGCTTCACGCACGAGCAGCTCGCCGCCGGTTTTTTCCGCGTCGGCTTCCAGGATGTGCTACGCGGCCGGCGCGACCTCTTCGCCGCGTTGGGCGAGTACTTCGAGACCATCGGCCTGGGCGATCGCGTCGCGGAGTTCGTGAGCTACTGGTTCGACCATGACCGGAAGATCGACGACGAACTGCTGGGCCTCGTGCGTGCCTGGAGTGCGCGCACCGGCGGGCGCGTCTATCTCGCCACCAACCAGGAACATCATCGCGTCGAGTACCTGCGCCAGACCGGCGTGCTGGGCGAGGGGATCAGCGAGGTGATCTATTCGGCGGCGTTGGGCGTGTGCAAACCCGACCGCGTGTTCTTCACCAATGCCCAGCAGCGCATGGGCGTGAACACCGCCCGCTCGATCGCCTTCTTCGACGACGCCGCGGCCAACGTCGATGGCGCGCGCATCTGCGGCTGGCGCTCTTATCTCTATCGCGACCGCAAGCAGATCGCGGAATTCCTCGCGGCGGATCGGTAGCTCGTTGGGACCGTCGGCGTCCCGCCGGCATCATGAGGCCAACCACGGAGGCACAGAGACACAGAGGAAGATAAAGAAGAGAAAATCGACGCTGCGCGCTTCGCGCGCAAAGCGCGCGGTCGTCTTGGTCTTCCTCTGTGTCTCTGTGTCTCTGTGGTTAAACTTCTTCCAGCTACGCCGCGTCGGCTTCGGCCTGCGCGGCGTCCAATGCCTCCTGCGCCGCGAGCCAGGCTTCCTCGGCGGTCGCGAGATCGCGCTGGATGTGGCTCATCTCGATCTGTAGCCGGCGCACCTCGTCGCCCGAGCCCTCGTACAGGGCGGGATCGGCCAGCTTGGCCGTAACCTCGGCGCGTTTAGCTTCGACGGCCGCGACGTTCTTCTCGGCGCGCTCGAGCGCGCGGCGCAGCGGCGCCAGGCGCTGGCGCGTCTCGGCGTCCATGCGCTTGCGGTCCTTGCGTGCCACTGCCGACGTGTCCTCGACCGCCGTGACGGCTGCGACCGGCGCAGCCTTCGCCGGTTTTTCCTCGACGCGTTCGCCGCGGCGCTCGCGCAGCAGGCTGCGTTCGTAGTCGTCGAGGTCGCCGTCGAAGACCTTGCAGGTGCCGTCGGCCACCAGCCAGAGCTGGTCGGCCACGAGCCGCACGAGCGAGGAGTCGTGGCTCACCAGGATCACCGCGCCATTGTACTCGTTGAGCGCCTCGACCAGCGCACCGCGGGAATCCATGTCGAGATGGTTGGTCGGCTCGTCGAGCATCAGGATATGCGGCGCGTCCTTGGTCATCAGCGCGAACAGCAGGCGGGTCTTCTCGCCGCCCGACAGCGACTTCACCTTGCGATCGGCTTTGTCGGCCGAGAACATGAATCGCCCGAGCTGTGCCCGTACCTTGACTGGCGGCGCCAGCGGCATCAGCCGGCGCATCAGCTCGAAGGGCGTGGCCTCGAAGTCGAGCTCTTCCTCCTGCTGCTGCGAGAAGTAGCCGACACGCAGCTTGCCGGAGCGGCGCACCGAGCCGGTCATGGGCTTGAGCCGATCCGCCAGAAGACGGATGAAGGTCGACTTGCCGTTGCCGTTCTGGCCCAGGAGCGCGATGCGGTCTTCCATGTCGATACGCAGGTCGAGCTTGGACAGCACCGGCGTGTTCTCGACATAGCCGACGGCGGCGCGATCCATCGTGATGATCGGCGGCGCCAGTTCCTGCGGCTGCGGGAAGCTGAACTCGATCGTACTCTCCTCGTTCATCGGCACGATCGGTTCCATCTTCTCCAGTAGTTTCACCCGCGACTGCGCCTGGCGCGCTTTGCTCGCCTTGGCTTTGAAGCGGTCGACGAAGGCCTGGATGCGCTTGCGCTCGGCCATCTGGCGCGTCGCCATCGTAGCCAGCCGCTCCGCCTGCTCACGCCTGGTGCGCTCGAAGCGGTCGTAGTTGCCGGCGTAGGAGACGAGCTTGAGGTTGTCGATGTGCACGATGCCCGTGCACACGGCGTTGAGCAGCTCGCGGTCGTGGCTGACCAGCACGATGGTGCGGGGATAGGTGCGCAGATAATCGGCGAGCCACAGCTTGGCCTCGATATCGAGGTGGTTGCTGGGCTCGTCGAGCAGCAACAGGTCGGGCTCGGCGAAGAGCGCGCAGGCGAGGCCCACGCGCATGCGCCAGCCGCCGGAGAACTCCTCGAGCGGGCGGTTCTGCGCCGCGTGGTCGAAGCCCAGGCCGTTGAGGATCGTCGCCGCCTTCGACGGCGCGGCATGCGCGCCGATGTCGATCAGCCGCTCGTGGATCTCGGCGATGCGGTGGGCGTCCGTCGCGTGCTCCGCCTCGGCCAGCAAGGTGGCGCGCTCGCGGTCGGCGGCCAGCACCTCGTCGATCACCAAGGTGGCGCCGCCGGGCGCCTCCTGCGCCACCTCGCCGACCCGGGCGCTCTGCGGCACCGAGATCCCGCCGCCATCCGGGGCGATATCGCCGCGGATCAAGCGCAGCAGGGTCGACTTGCCGGTGCCGTTGCGCCCCACCAGGCCGACACGATGGCCGGCCGGAATCGCAGCGGTAGCGCGCTCGAAGAGCAGCCGCCCGGCGACGCGGTAGGTGAGGTCGTTGATGTGCAGCATGGCGGGCGCGGCTCTAGCACAGGCGGTGCGCCGGGCAAAGCCGGCGAGGCGGAGCGATCCGGCTATCTGTCATCCCGAGCGTAGCGAGGGATCTAGGCTGTATCTGGATCCCTCGCTGCGCTCGGGATGACAGAGGGCTGGTTGCCGCCGCCCCGCCTTTGCGTCTATAAGCCCGCCACTTTTTCCGCAGGCGGAGCAATGACATGGCCCTTGAGCGCACGTTCTCGATCATCAAGCCGGACGCCACGCGTCGTAACCTCACGGGCAAGATCAACGCCCGGTTCGAGGATGCCGGCCTGCGGATCGTCGCCCAGCGGCGGATCTGGATGACCCAGCAGCAGGCCGAGACTTTCTACGGCGTGCACAAGGCGCGGCCGTTCTTCAAGGACCTGGTGTCGTTCATGACCTCGGGGCCGGTCGTGATCCAGGTGCTCGAGGGCGAGAACGCCATCGCCAAGAACCGCGACATCATGGGCGCCACCAACCCGGCCAACGCCGCGGCCGGCACCATCCGCAAGGACTTCGCCGAGTCTATCGAGGCCAACTCCGTGCACGGCTCGGACTCGGCCGAAAACGCCGCGATCGAGATCGCCTACTTCTTCGCCGGCAACGAGATCGTCGGCTGAGCCGACGGGTCGACGCCAAACGACAAAGCGGCCCTCGTGGGCCGCTTTCTTGTTTGTGGGATCGCGACCGGGTCAGTCGCTGATCAGGGCCCAGAAGCAGAGCGCGATCAGGCCGAAGATCATGCCGCCAAAGCCGATCAGCGGCAGATTGGCGATCAGCCCGAACGCAAGCCCGAGCACGATCACGATCAGCGCGGCGATGGTGAAGGTCGTGAGCTTCATCACGCCCGAATAGGTCTCGCGATGCGCGCGCATGTCGAACTCGCCGTCGGCCATTCGTGTCCCCCAGTGAAGTCACAATCCGTCGGGCAGTTATAGCCAACGCGACAAGAGGCGAAAAGGCCCCGCGACGACGTGTCAGGCCGCCGCTTCCTGGGCGCGGTCGTAGGCGCGCCAGCCATCCTCGATCGCCGGAATGATATCGAGCAGATCGAAATAGGGCTCGGCGAAGAACGCCGAATCGCGCAGGGCTTCGATCAGGAAGGACCAGGCCTGCAGGTCATCGGTTCGCCAGGCCGCGACCTCGCGCTGTCGCGGCCTTGCGTCTCCGTTGGACGCAGGCACGTAATACGAATAAAAGCTCGTCTATGTCGCTCGCGTTCCGGAAATCGCCACGGCGCTGCGCCGATCGAGCCTGAAACCGCGCAGACAGCCGAGCCAGGACCGCTCGGCCGACATGGTCGCGGCGATACTCGAGGCGGCGGCTCGCGTCTTGGAGCGCGAGGGGCTGGAACGCTACAACACCAACAGGGTCGCCGAGGTCGCCGGCGTCAGCGTCGGCTCGCTCTACCAGTACTTCCCCAACAAGGATGCGCTGACGGTGGCGCTGATCGAGCGCACCCAGGCCGATCTCGACGCCGCGCTGACGGCGGCGGCCAAGGCGTGCGAGGGCCACACGCTGATCGCGTCGCTGCGGCTTCTGGCGCGCGCCGCGATCACTTGGCAGGCGCGCCGGCCGCGTCTTGCGGCGGCGCTGGACTACGAGGAGCGGCGCCTGCCGCTGGCCCCTCTGCTCGACGCCAGCGGTGCCGCGATCGGGCGCCATGTCGTCGCGGTGCTGCGGCGGCACGCCCGCGAGATCACCGCGCCCGACCTCGCCGTCGCCGCCGCCGACATCCGCGCCATGGCCCAGGCGCTGATCGATGCGGATCCCGAATCGTCGCCATCAGACATCGAGGAGCGCGTCGTGCGGGCGGCGCTGGGCTATCTCACGATGCCGATCAAGACGCTGAACGCCAGCGACCAGGCCGCGGTCGGCTCGAAGGCGAGGGGCTGATCGAGCGGCGTGATGATCGCGGCCGAGCCGGCCTCGACCTGGGTCGGCCGGCCACCGCCTTCGACCACGCTGAAGCCACCGCGCACGACATGGAAGACCAGGGCACCAGGGCCCGCGATGCGCCCGGCGCCCGGCCAGCGCCCGACGCGCGCGACGGCCTTGCCGCGCCGGGTCAGCGCGTTGAAGGCCTGCATCGGCGTGGCGATGTCGCAGGTGGTGGTGCTGTCGCCCGAGAAGGCGAGGGGCTCGAAGGGCGTCAGCTCGTGGCGTGCGCCGTCGATCGTCAGGACCAGGCCCGAGGCCAACGGCACGAGCGTGCGGTCGAGGCCGGCGAGATGCGAGAAGGGACCGGCGCGGGCTATATCCGAAACGTCGACCCGCCACAGACAATCGTCAAACGATGCGCCCTCGGGCTCGGCGGCGATCGCCGCGGTCGTGCCGCCGCCGTTGCGCCACGGCGACTTGGGCAGCGCCGCGACGCGGACGCGCTGCATCACGGCCGCCAGAGCAGGGCGGCGTCGGGCGGCACGCCCTGGATCACGACGCGCGGCGGCAAGCCCTCGCGCGGCTCCAGCCGCACGCGGCCCTCGGCGAACCAGCGCAGCACCAGCGGGTAGAGCTCGTGTTCTGTCGCAAGAATCCGGGTCGAGAGCGCCTCGGCGTCGTCGCTCGCCAGCACCGGCACGGCCGCCTGGGCCACGGTCGGCCCGTCGTCGAGGTCGCTGGTGACGATGTGCACGGTGCAGCCGCTGACCCGCGCATTGGCGTCGATCGCCTGCTGCTGCACGCGCAGGCCCTTGAACGAGGGCAGCAGCGAGGGGTGGATATTGAGGATACGGTTGGGCCAGCGCGCCGGGAACCACGGGCTGAAGATGCGCATGAAGCCGGCGAGGCAGATCAGGTCGACCTCGGCGCGCTCCAGCTCGGCGCTGACGGCGCGGTCGAAGCTCTCGCGATCGGGATAGTCGCGATGGGCGACCACCGCGGTCGGCACACCGGCCTCGCGCGCCAGCGCCAGGCCGCCGGCATCGGCGCGGTTGCTGACCACCAGGACGATCTCGGCCGGGAAGTCCTCGGTGCGCGTGGCGGCGATCAGCGCCGCCATGTTCGAGCCGCGGCCGGAGATCAGGATACCGACCTTCAGCCTCGCCATAGCGCGTCCGCGTTGGCGACCGCGCAATCGGCCTCGCCGTCATGCGCCTCGACGACGCCGACCTCGATGCTCTCCTGACCCGCTTCGCTGAAGGCGTCGCGCACGCGCGCGACATCGTCGGGCGCCACGACCACGACCATACCGATGCCGCAGTTGAAGGTGTCCAGCATGTCACTGGTCGGCACGTTGCCGACCGCGCGCAGCCAGCGGAAGACCGCTGGAGGGCGCCAGCGCGCGGCGTCGAGGGTAACGCGCAGGCCATCCGGCAGCACCCGCGGCACGTTGCCGGGCAGCCCGCCGCCGGTGATATGCGCCAGCGCCTTGACCGCGCCGGTCGTGCGGATCGCCGCCAGCGCGGCCCGGACATAGATGCGCGTCGGCGTCAGCAGCGCGCGCGCCAGGCCAACATCGGGCGCGAAGGGCGCCGGTGCGTCGAGCTTGAGCCCGCTGCGCTCGACGATCTTGCGCACCAGCGAGAAGCCGTTGGAATGCGCGCCGATCGAGGGCAGGGCGAGCGCGATGTCGCCGGGCTTGATGAAGGCGCGCGGCAGCAATTCGTCGCGCTCGGCGGCGCCCACCGCGAAGCCGGCGAGGTCGAAATCGCCGTCGCTGTACATGCCCGGCATCTCGGCGGTCTCGCCGCCGACCAGCGCGCAGCCGGCCTGGCGGCAACCCTCGGCGATGCCGGCGACCACGTCGCGCGCCGCGGCGACCTCGAGCTTGCCTGTGGCGTAATAGTCGAGGAAGAACAGCGGCTCGGCGCCCTGCACGACGATGTCGTTGACGCACATCGCCACGAGGTCGATGCCCACCGTGTCGTGGATGCCGCTCTCGATCGCGAGCTTCAGCTTGGTGCCGACGCCGTCGGTGCCCGATACCAGGATCGGGTCCTTGAATCCGGCCGCCTTGAGGTCGAACAGCGCACCGAAACCGCCCAGCCCGCCCATGGTGCCGCGGCGGTCTGTCGACTTGGCCAGCGGCTTGATATGGTCGACCAGGGCGTCGCCCGCGTCGATATCCACGCCGGCGGCCTTGTAGGTGAGCGGGGAATTGTTGTGGTCGCGGGAAGGCGGGTTCAAGCGGCGCCCGATCATGCTAGAAATCGGGCGCGAAAATACCCCATCGTCGAGGCATTGCAATGGCGCCGCTTCTGACCTTCCGCCGCGTGCCGCGACTGATCATCGCGCTGGGCCTGGCGCTGGTCCTGCCGCTGGTCTGGGCCGTGCCGGCGGCGCTGGCGCAGCGTGGCGACCCGATTTTCACGGTCGGTGGCGTGCAGATCGAGGTCACCGGGCCGGATTTGACCAAGGCGCGCGACAAGGCGCTGCCCGACGCCGAGAAGAAGGCGCTGGAGCTGCTGATCCGCCGCCTCATCGCCGAGGCGGATGTGGAAAAGTTGCCGCCGCTGGAGCCGGCGCAGATCGAGGCCATGGTCAGCGGCTTCGAGTTCGAGAACGAACGGACCTCGCCCAACCGCTACGTCGCGACGCTGCGGGTCGCCTTCGTGCCCGACCAGATCAGGGGCTATCTGCGCGGCGCCGGCGTCGCCTTCGTCGACCGCATGGCGACACCCATGCTGGTCGTGCCATTGATCCGCTCCAAGTCCGGCGTCTCGCCGCTGGAGGAACGCACGGAGTGGCGCGAGGCCTGGACGCGGGTCGTGACGATCGACGGGATCGTGCCCATGACCCTGATCAAGGCCGACAAGCCCGACCAGGACGCGATGAGCCCCGAGCAGGCTTTCGTCGGCGACACGGCGGCGGTCGCCAAGCTGGCGGAGCGCTACAACGCCAAGCGTGTCCTGGTGATGATCGCCACCGGCGAGCCGGAGGGCCCCTACACCATCTCCTCGGCGTTGCACGAGATCGCGCTCGGCGAGCGCTTCGAGCAGCCGCAAGTCACCGGCATCGCCGCCAACAAGCTGCTCGAGGCGGCGGTGCGCCAACGCGCGCGCATCGAGGAGGACTACAAGGCGATCGCCACGGTGTCGCGCGACTGGGCCAACGCGGTCGAGGCGGAGGTGCCGATCAAGGCGCTGGAGGACTGGATCAAGATCCGCAAGCGGTTGCAGCACTCGCCGATCGTCCGTCGCGTCAATGTGCGCGCGCTGGAGAGCGAGCGGGCCTACGTGCGGGTCGAGCACTACGGCACCCGCGAACAGCTCACGAAGGCGCTGGGTCAGCTCAATCTGGCGCTGCGCGAGCAGGCCGGCCAGTTCGTGATCGTCGAGCGCTGACGTGGTGATGCGCGCCGTCTTCGCGCAGCTGCCCAACGCGCTCAGCCTGGCGCGGCTGGGCTGCGCGCCGGCGATGGTCTGGGCGATCGTGGCTGTGGAGCACGCGGCGGCGTTCTGGATCTTCCTCTCCGCCGGCATCTCCGACGCGCTCGACGGCTTCCTCGCCAAGCGCTTCAAGTTGCACAGCGTGCTGGGCGCCTACCTCGATCCCATCGCCGACAAGGCGCTGCTGGTGACGACCTATGTCGTGCTCGCGGCCTATGGCTGGCTGCCGGTCTGGCTGGTGGCGCTGGTCGTGTTTCGCGACCTGCTGATCGTCGGCGGCGCCCTGCTGGTGCGCATCGTGACGCACAGCCTGACGATGCGGCCGATGATGGTCAGCAAGATCAACACCGTGGCGCAGATCGCGTTGGCGGCCTGGGTGCTCACCGGCCTCGCCTTCGGCTTCCACGACGCCGCGATAACGCGCGCGGCGATCTACGCTGTGGCGGCAACGACGGTGCTCTCCGGCGGCGCCTATGTGGTCACGGGTTGGCGGCAAGTGGGGGCATGGGAAAACACAAGTCCGGGCGGTTCGAGCCCGGGTGACAGGGACGCATGAACGCGACCAAACATCTCAGGTTCTGGCTGATCGGCGGCGCGCTGTTCGTCGCGGCGCTGTGGCTGTTGCGCGACATGCTGCTGCCGTTCGTGGCCGGCATCGCCATCGCTTACTTTCTCGATCCGCTGGTCGAGCGCCTGGAAAAGCCGCTGCGCTCTCGCACCCTCGCCACCCTGGTGACGCTGGTGCTGGTGTCGCTGGTGGTGATCGGCTTGGCGCTGGCGATCGTGCCGATGATCGCCGACCAGGCGCAGAATCTCGCGGCCAAGGTGCCACAGCACATCGCGCGCCTGTACCAGCGGTTCCAGCCGCTGCTCGATCCCGTGCGCGAGCGCCTGGGCATGGCGCCCGGCTCCACCGGGCCCAACGTTGAAGGCGCCGCCAGCTTTGCCGGCGACGCGCTGAAATTCATCAGCACGTTCCTCGGCGGAATACTCAGCCAGGGCTTCGCGGTGCTGAACCTCCTGGCACTGGTCTTCCTGACGCCGGTGATCGCGTTCTACCTGATGCGCGATTGGCCGCGCCTGATCGCCGTCGTCGATGGGCTGCTACCGCGCAACCAGGCGCCGGCGATTCGCCAGATCGCCCGCGACTCCAACCACGCCGTCGGCGGCTATGTTCGCGGTCAAGCGATCGTCTGCCTGTCGCTGGCGGTCTTCTATAGCGTGACCCTGATGATCGTGGGTCTCGAGTTCGGCCTGATTATCGGTCTGATCATCGGCGTGATCGCCTTCATCCCCTTCATCGGCAGCTGGGTCGGCGCCATCCTGGCGGTCGGCATGGCGCTGGCGCAATTCCCCCCGGAGTGGATCAAGGTTGGCATCGTGCTGGCCATCTTCGGCGTCGGTCAGTTCCTCGAAGGCAATATCCTCACGCCCAAGCTGGTCGGCGATCGCGTCGGCGTCCATGCCGTCTGGCTGATGTTCGCGCTGCTCGCCGGCGGCGCGCTGTTCGGCTTTGTCGGTCTGCTGCTGTCGGTGCCGGTCGCCGCCGTGCTCGGCGTCGTCGTGCGCTTCTTCGTCGCCCGCTATCGCGACAGCGCGTATTACCGCGGCGAGCCGGATACGTCGCCTCCGGCATGAGCCGACAATTGCCGCTCGACCTGTCGGGCGACCCATCATACCGCCGCGACGACTTTCTGCCGGCGGAGGCCAACGCTGTCGCCTTGGCCTGGGTCGAGCGGTGGCCCGATTGGCCCGGTCCGGCGCTGGCGCTGGCCGGCCCCTCGGGCAGTGGCAAGACGCACCTGCTGCGGATCTGGGCCGATTGCGCCTCGGCGCGCCTGTTGACGCCAGACGACCTCTCGGTCGCGGCGTTCCCGGCGGTTCTCGACGCGATCGGCGACGCGACCTCGGTCGCGCTCGACGACGCCCAGGCCGTTGCCGGAGATGCCGATCGCGAGCGCCAGCTCTTTCACCTGTTCAACTGGCTGCGCGAGCGCGGCGGCTGGCTAGCGATGGCCGCCGTCGAGCCGCCGTCGCGTTGGCCGGTGGCGCTGCCGGATCTCGCATCGCGCTTGCGCACCGCGCAGGTCGCAGAGATCAGCCCACCCGACGATGCGCTGCTCGCCGCCGTGCTGGTGAAGCTGTTCCGGGATCGGCAAGTGCAGATCACCGCCGATGTGATCGACTACCTGATCCGGCGCATGGATCGCTCGCTCGCCGCGGCACGCGCCGTCGTCGATGCCGCCGACCATCAGGCGCTGGCGCAGAAACGGCCGGTGTCGGTGAAGCTGCTGTCGGAACTGTTCGCGGACGACGACGGATAGGCTAGGCTCGCCGCCGCAACCTGGGAGGAGTTCCATGGATCTCGGTATCAAGGGCCGCAAGGCCATCGTCTGCGCCGCCAGCAAGGGTCTGGGCAAGGGCTGCGCCATGCATCTGGCGCGCGAGGGCGTCGACCTGGTGATCAACGCCCGTACCGCCAGCGAACTGGAGGCGACGGCGGAGGAGATCCGCAAGGCCACAGGTGTGAAGGTCACCACGGTGGCGATCGACGTCACCACGCCGGAAGGCCGCGCCGCCGTGCTGAAGGCATGCCCGGAGCCCGATATCGTGATCAACAACGCCGGTGGCCCGCCGCCGGGCGACTTCCGGGAGTGGACGCGCGATCACTGGATCAAGGCGATCGATGCCAACATGCTGACCCCGATCGAGTTCATCAAGGCGACGGTCGACGGCATGATGAAGCGCGGCTTCGGTCGCATCGTGAACATCACCTCGAGCTCGGTGAAGGCGCCGATCGACGTGCTGGGTCTGAGCAACGGCGCGCGCAGCGGGCTGACCGGCTTCGTCGCCGGCATCGCGCGCAAGACGGTGAAGCACGGCGTCACCATCAATGGCCTGCTGCCGGGACCGTTCGACACCGACCGCCTGCGCGGCACCATGGTGGTGCGTGCGCGCATGAACAACCGCAGCTTCGAGCAGGAGCGCGACCAGGCCGCCGCGGCGCACCCGGCGGGACGTTTCGGCACAGCGGACGAGTTCGGCGCCATGTGCGCGTTCCTGTGCAGCGTGCACGCGGGCTACATGACCGGCCAGAACATCCTGATGGATGGCGGCCAGTACCCGGGCACCTACTGATGCACCGCGCGTTGAGCGTGGCGCCGGCCGTTGTGGCCGGCGCGCTGCTGGCGTCGCCGGCTCTCGCCAACGAGGTCTACGGCGTTTGGCTCACTGAGTCGAAGGCGGCGCATGTCGAGATCTACAAGTGCCCGGATGCGACGAACGGCCCGGTCTGCGGCCGCATCGTGCGTCTGCTCGACCCCAAGGGCGCCGACGGCAAGCCGGTGAAACCCGAGGAAGCGGTCGACCATCGCAATCCCGATGCCAGTTTGCGGACCCGCAAGGTGCTGCAGATGGTGTTCCTCTACGGCTTCAAGCCGACCTCGACGGCCGGCAGCTTCGAGGAGGGGGCGATCTACAGCGCCGAGGATGGCAAGACGTACAGGGCCAATCTGTCGCTGCAGGCTGATGGTACGCTGCGGCTGCGCGGCTATGTCGGCGCGCCGATCCTTGGCAAAACGCAGATCTGGACGCGCGTGCGTTAGCGGAACTTTGTTTTCTATCATTCTGAGCGTAGCGAGGAATCCAGTACCTGGCCTGGATTCCTCGCTACGCTCGGAAAGACAGGCTGATTCAGGGGAGCAGGGGTTTGCCGATATTCAGCATGACGGGCTACGCGCGGGCCGAGGGCAGTGACGGACCATTGTCCTGGACCTGGGAGGCGCGCAGCGTCAACGGCCGTACCCTGGAAGCGCGCACGCGCGTGCCACCCGGTTACGAGCGCCTCGATCATCCGGCGCGCGCCGCCGTCGGCGAGGCGGTGAAGCGCGGCAACGTCTCGATCTCGCTCGCTGTGACGGAGCGCCGCGCCGGCCAGCCGCCGCGCGTCAACCGCGATCTCGTGCGCGAGCTGCTGGGCGTGATCGGCGAGCTTAGGACGCAGGGCGAGATCGCCGCGCCCACCGCAGACGGCCTGCTGCGTGTGCGCGGCGTGCTGGAGGACGATCAGCCGGCGACCCCCAGCGAGGAGGAACTGACCCGGCGCGACGCGGCCATCATGGAGTCGCTGAGGCGCGCGCTCGACGGCCTGTCGAAGTCGCGGGCGGAGGAAGGCGCACGCCTCGATGTCATCCTGAAGCAGCGCCTCGACGAGGTGAGCAGCCTGCACGAGCGGGCGACCGGCCGCGCCGGCGCCCAGGCGGAGGTGGTGCGGACGCGATTCGAGACGCAACTCGCCGACGTGCTTGGCCGCGTGCCGGTGCTGAGCGAGGAGCGGCTGGCGCAGGAAATCGCCCTGCTGGTCGGCAAGGCCGATGTGCGGGAGGAGCTCGACCGGCTGTCGGCGCATATCGCGCAGGCGCGCGATCTTCTGGCCGGCGGCGGTCGTAACCAGCCGGTCGGCCGCAAGTTCGATTTCCTCTGCCAGGAGTTCAATCGCGAGGCCAATACGCTGTGCTCGAAGTCGGCCGATATCGAGCTCACGCGCATCGGCATCGAGCTCAAGAGCGCCATCGAGCAGATGCGCGAGCAGGTGCAGAATGTCGAATGACGGCGCCTCTATCGTGCGCCGCGGCCTGATGCTGGTGCTGTCCTCGCCATCGGGCGCGGGCAAGACGACGCTCTCGCGCCTGCTGCTGGAGCACGACGGCGGGATCGAGCTGTCGATCTCGGCGACGACGCGGCCCAAGCGGCCAGGCGAGCGCGACGGTGTCGACTATCATTTCATCGACAGCGCCCGTTTCCGCGGCATGGTCGACCGCGAAGAGCTGCTGGAGTGGGCCCAGGTCTTCGACAACTACTACGGCACGCCGCGCGCGCCGGTGGAGGCCTCGCTGTCGGCCGGCCGCGACATGCTGTTCGACATCGACTGGCAGGGCACGCAGCAGCTGGTCGAGCGGGCCCGAGAAGATCTGGTCAGCGTCTTCATCCTGCCGCCCTCGACCCAGGAGCTCGAACGCCGCCTGGTGACGCGGGCTCAAGACTCGGCCGAGATCGTGGCGCGGCGTATGTCCAAGGCGGCGGACGAGATGAGCCACTGGGCCGAGTACGACTACGTCATCGTCAATCGCGAGATCACCAGCAGTCTGGTGGAGCTGCGCGCCATCCTTCAGGCCGAACGCTTGAAGCGTCACCGCCAGATTGGCCTCTCCGATTTCGTCAAGGCGCTACGCGCCGGGCGATAGTCCTCTATCATCCCGAGTAGTCTGGATCCCTCGCTGCGCTCGGGATGACAGGGCTGTCTACCGCGGCGCGCGTACGATGCAGGGCGCGTTGTCGACGTAGACCTGGGCGGCCGGGCCGGCCACCTCGGTGGTGACCTTGTCGCCGCCGCGCACGCCGCGTAGCGCGACCAGCACCTCGTCGACGGAACGATCGCCATTGCGGAAACTGCAGGCGACCGAAGCATCGAAGGGCTGGCCCGAGTTGTTGGCGAGGTTCATCTGCAACACCCAGCGGCCCTGCGGACCGATGCGCAGCGAGGGAATCTCCAACGCCACCAGCGGCACGTTGGAGCCGGGGCCGGAGACCTTCGGTACCGTGCCGATGACGCGCGTCTGCGCCTCGATCATGCGCGGTGCGGCCGGCCCGCCGGCCGGCGGTGCGCCGCGACCCTGGGCGCGCGGATCGAAGGCGCGATCTTCCGGCGGCACCGGCTTGTCGTCGGGCTGGCCGACCTTTCCGGGTTCGTAGACACGGCCAGTCACAGGATCGCGAAAAACCTGCGGTTGGGCGTTAGGCGGCGGCGCCAGCGGCTGCGGGTCGCCAGGCTGAGCTTGGCCGGTGCCGGGAGGGGGCGGCAGTGGCTGCGAGGAGACCGGGCCGGCGCCCGGCGGTGGGGCGATGGGGCGCGGCGCGGCGGCGACCGGCGGCACGACAGGTGCGGGCGCGGGCCCAGCCGACGCGCCGCTGCCGACATCGGTCTCGATGCGATCGTAGCAGGCCAGCCGCTGGCCATTGTCGGTCATCTCCGAGCAGATCTTCAGGCGCCGCGCCAGCGCGTCGAGCAGTTCGCTCGATCGATCGGCGCCGCGTTGGGCGGAGGCGCTACCGGCGACGCTGGCAATGACAAGAACGGTCGCGGCGGAAAGGGCAATGCGAGCCATGCGGATCCTTGGAAGGCCCGGTCGGGCACAAGCGCAAGATTAACACGCCGTGCGGCAGAATTGTGATCACGCCGCGACGGTTTCGGGCCACAGGCTATTGTCGCGGTGGATCACGCGGCCGTCGAGCACGGTCATCAGGGCACGACCCTGAGTCGGGCGTTTGTCGAAGGCGGTGTTGCCTGTCTTGCTCTCGAATTTCTCCGGGTCGATCACCCAGGCGATGTCGGGATCGAACAGCACGAGATCGGCCGGCGCGCCTTTTTCCAGGCGTCCACCGGGCAGCTTGAACAGCTTCGACGGCGTCGTGGTCAGTCGCTGCCAGATGCGCGGCAGTGTCATCTGGCCGTTGTGATAGAGCTCCAGCGTTATCGGCAGGAGGGTTTCCAGCCCGACGACGCCGGGCTCGGCCAGGGCGAAGGGCACGCGCTTGCTCTCGACATCCTGCGGCCGGTGGTCCGAGACGATGCAGTCGATGGTGCCGTCGCGCACGCCCTCGACCACGGCGAGGCGGTCGGACTCGGCGCGCAGCGGCGGCACGACCTTGGCGAAGGTGCGGTAGTCGCCGACGGCGATCTCGTTGAGCGCGAAATAGTGCGGGGCGGTGTCGCAGGTCACCTTCAGCCCGCGCGCCTTGGCGCGGCGGACGACGTCGATGCCCTCGGCGGTCGAGATCTTGCTGGCGTGGTAGCGGCCGCCGGTCATCTCGACCAGGCGCATGTCGCGCTCCAGCTGGATCGCCTCGGCCAGCTTGTGGTTGCCGCCAAGGCCTAGCCGCGTCGCCAACTCGCCACTGTTCATCGCGCCAGTGGAAAGCGTCGGCTCCTGCGGCACCTGCACGATCAGCGCGTCGAAGGTCTTGGCGTAGTACAGCGCGCGGCGCATCAGCTGGGCGCTGGCGATCGGCTTGTCGCCGTCGGTGAAGGCGACCGCCCCGGCCTCCGAGATCAGGCCGATCTCCGAGAGCTGATCGCCCTTCAGGCCGAGCGTCAGCGCGCCGTAGGCGTACATCTTGGTGCGCTGCACCTGGCGCGCGCGCCGCGCCACGAACTCGATCAGCGAGGCGTCGTCGAAGGGCGGTTCGGTGTCCGGCAGGATGCACATCGAGGTCACGCCGCCCGCCGCCGCGGCGCGGCCGGCGGTGTCGAAGGTCTCCTTGTGCTCCTCGCCCGGCTCGCCGGTATGCACGCGCAGATCGACGATGCCCGGTGCCAGGCAATGGCCCTGGCAATCGACCGTGGCGATGCCGTAGGGCGCGCCGCCCGAGAACAGATTGGCGCCGTAGTCGAGAATCTTGCCGTCGCCGATCAGCACCGCGCCGCGCTGGTCGGTGTCGGCCGACGGGTCGATCAGGCGGGCGTTGATGTAGGCGACCGGCCGCCCGTCGCTGACGCTGGCCATTTCAGGCGGCCCCCGGCAGCGCGTTGCGGCGACCGCCGATCAGCGCGTCGAGGCAGGCCATGCGCACCGCCACGCCCATCTCGACCTGCTCATGGATGACGCTGCGTTGCAGATCGTCGGCCACCGCCGAGTCGATCTCGACGCCACGGTTCATCGGACCGGGATGCATGATCAGCGCGCCCGCCCGGGTCACCTTCATCTTCTCCTCGTCCAGCCCGAAGAAGCGGAAGTACTCGCTGACCGACGGCACGAATGAGCCGCTCATGCGCTCGGTCTGCAGGCGCAGCATCATGACGATGTCGACGTCCTTCAGCCCCGTGCGCATGCTGTAATGGACCTCGACGCCCAATCTGTCGATGTCGGTGGGCATCAGGGTGGCCGGACCTACGACGCGCACCTGGGCGCCCATGGTCTTCAGCAGGTGGATGTTGGAGCGCGCGACGCGGCTGTGCAGGATGTCGCCGCAGATCGCCACCAGCAGGCCTTCGAGCTTGCCCTTGCGGCGCCGGATGGTGAGCGCGTCGAGCAGCGCCTGGGTTGGATGCTCGTGCTGGCCGTCGCCGCCGTTGATCACCGAACAGTTGACCTTCTGCGCCAGCAGGTTCACGGCGCCGGAGTCGTGGTGCCGCACCACCAGCGCGTCGGGCAGCATGGCGTTGAGTGTCATCGCGGTGTCGAGCAGCGTCTCGCCTTTCCGCACCGAGGAGGCGGCGACCTCCATGTTGATGACGTCGGCGCCCAGGCGCTTGGCGGCGACCTCGAAGGAGGTGCGCGTACGCGTCGAGGCCTCGAAGAACAGGTTGATCACCGTGCGGCCCGACAGCGTGTCGCGCCGCTTCACCAACGAGCGGTTGGTGTCGATGTAGGTCTCGGAAAGGTCGAGCAGGGCCGAGATCGACGCGGCCGGAAGTCCCTCGATGCCCAGCAGGTCGCGCGGCATCGAGACGGAGAGGGAGCGCATTGTCATTAAAGCCGCACACTAAGCACCGCGTGGCGGCAAGAGCAAGCGCGGGCGCGTCGCGGCTGTGGAACAATCCCTCTTCCCGCGAAAGCGAGGAGAGCGCGGACTCAATTCTTCAGGAACGGGTTGTCCTGACCGCGCCCACGTCGGCGTGGCGGGAAGTGCTCGGCGAGGTAGTCGACGATCAGGTCGCGGTCGGCCTTGTCAGGATCGGCCATGCCGTGACGGTCGACCATGAACTGGAAGGTCGAGTCCCAGCGTTCGCGCGTCATGCCCTGCGCCTTGACGATCGCCGTGCCATGGCAGGCGGCGCACAAGTAGAACGTCTCCTCCTGGCCCTTGCCTGGTGGCATGCTGTCGACCGTGTCCTGATGCTTCACATCGGCGGGCAGCGCCTTCGGCAGGGCCTTGCCGCGAGAAGCGACGGCCGGTGCGGCGCCGGGCTTCGCCGAGACCAGCGGCTCGGCCGGCGGACGAAAGCCGCCTGCGCGGTCGAGCAGCATCAGCGCGGCCATCATCAGGATGCCCGCCGTGATGACGGTGGTCAGCTTCATCAGGCCTCGATCAGCACCGCGACACGGCTGACAGGATTGGCGCCGTAGCCCTGCGGGTTCCAGTTGCCGGCCTGGAAGGGCTGCGTCTTGCCGCTGGAGTCCGTCGCCTTGCTCCACACCTCGTAGTAGCCGGCGCTGGGCACCGGGATCGAGGCGCTGAAGCGCTGGAAGGCGAACTTGTTGGCCGGCGCCTTGACTTCGGCCTTGGTCCAGGTGGCGCCGTAGTCGATCGAGATCTCGACCGACTGGATCGAATTGTCGCCTGCCCAGGCCGAGCCGCGCAGGTCGATCTTCGTGGTGCCTTTGGGCAGCTTCGTCCCATGTGCCGGGAAGGTGACGACCGAGCGCACGGGCATCGATTCGAGGATCGCCATGTTCTTCTCGTCGCCCTTGTCGCCCGGGATCATCGGCGTGATGGGCACGCGATAGGAGAAGCCGGCCATGCCCGAGCCGTCATGCTCCTTGTCGCGAATCCAGACGCGGGTGAGCCACTTCGCCGAGAGCGAGCCGGCCCAGCCCGGCACGATCAGGCGTATCGGCCCGCCATGGATCAGCGGGATCTCCTTGCCGTTCATGCGAAAGGCGATGAGCGTGTGCGGGTCCATGGCTTTGGCAATCCGCATGCCGCGCGAGATCGTCGGCCGCGATGCGTCGCCGGAGAGGTGCACGTCAGCACCGTAATGCCCGGTATAGACGGCGGTGGATTTCAGCCCGGCGGTCTTCAGCACGTCGGCCAGCCGCACACCCGTCCACTCGGCGCAGCCGGCGCCGCCATTGGTCCACTGATTGCCGCGCGCTTCCGGCGTGAAGAACGACCGGCCGTTGCCGCCGCACTCCATCTGCAGCTTCAGCGACACCGCCTCGTAGCGTGCCATGAGATCGCCGAGGCTGATCTCCAGCGGCTTGTCGACCTCGCCGTCGATCTTGACCTTCCACATGCGCGGGTCGGACGGCATTTTCGCCGCGTCGGGCAGCAGGCCGTTGTTGCGGACGAAGAACTTCTCGGTCGGTGTGACCTCGTCGTCCATCAGCTCGGCCGGCGTCTCGGCGACCAGCGGCCGGTCGCCCAGCAAGGCGAGGTTGGCTTTGCCGTCCATCTTCAGCAGCTTCGGGCCTTTATCGACGCCGGCGGCGGCCGGAGGCGGCGGCGTGGTCGTCGCCTGCGCCAGCGCCGCCGGCACGAGGCCGGCCGGGATGTTGTCGGAGAACGGGATGGTGGCACCTATCGCCGCGCCCATGGTCGCCAGGCCCGCGCCCTTGAGGAAGCCGCGCCGGGAGCCGTCCGTACGGCGGCCGAAGACCAGGGCGTCGGCGCGCTCGGGATCGTCCGCATAGAGTTCGTGCATGCCGCGTTCACGCTTGGCCATGATTCCCTCCGTGTTACCGGTTCCTGACAACCTAGCCGAAAACCACCCTCATGCGCGATGCTTTCGACGCAGTAGCAGGGCGGAGATCACGAGGCCGATGGTGGATATCGCGATCACGATGGTGGCGATCACGTTGATCTGGGGATTGAGGCCCAGGCGCACGCTGGAATAGACCGCCATGGGCAGAGTTTGCGACGCCGCCCCTGACACGAACTGGGTCAGGATCAGGTCGTCAAGGGAGAGCGTGAAAGCCAGCAGCCAGCCCGAGACCAGGGCCGGCGCGATCAGCGGCAAAGTGATGGAGCGGAACACGGCGAAGGGCCGCGCACCGAGATCCATCGCGGCTTCTTCCAGCGAGCGGTCGAAATCGGCCAGCCGCGCCTGCACGACCACCGCGACATAAGCCATCGAGAAGGTGATGTGGGCGATGGCGATGGTGGCGAAGCCGCGCTCGGGCCAGCCGACAAAGCGCTCCAGACCGACGAAGAGCAGCAGCATGGAGATGCCCATGATCACCTCGGGCATCACCAAGGGCGCGATCACCAGGGCGACGAAGATCGAGCGTCCGGCGAAGCGACGATGACGCGCCAGGGCGATCCCGGCCAAGGTGCCCAGCACGGTGGCGGCGCAGGCGTTGACGAAGGCGATGCGCAGCGAGAGCAGGGCGGCGTCGATCATCGCCTCGTTGGCGAATAGCGCGCTCCACCATTTGGTCGAGAAGCCGCTCCACACCGTGACGAGTCTCGACTCGTTGAATGAATAGACGATCACCGTGGCGATCGGCAGGTAGAGGAAGGCGTAGCCGAAAGCCAGCGCCGCGAGCGGGAAACGCCTCATGCGTCTCTTCCTTCCCCCGGAGGGGGAAGGTGCCCGAAGGGCGGATGGGGGATGTCGAAGCCGAACAGAGGAGTCCGTCTTCGACATCCCCCTTCCGTCGCTCCGCGCCACCTTCCCCCTCCGGGGGAAGGTAAGGCAACGGGACATGCCCTCGCTCTCATGAGCCACCCATGTCCCGCGCCCGCAGGCGCTGATAGAGGGCGATCGGCGCTAGCAGAGCCACCAGCATCAGCACGGCGACGGCCGAGGCCAGCGGCCAGTCGCTGTTGGAGAAGAACTCGTCCCACAGCACCTTGCCGATCATCAGGGTCTCGGTGCCGCCCAGCAGGTCGGGGATCACGAACTCGCCCACCGCCGGGATGAACACCAGCAGGCAGCCGGCGACGATGCCCGGCAGTGACAGCGGCAGGGTGATCGACAGGAAGGCGCGCCACGGCCGGGCGCCGAGATCGGCCGCCGCCTCGAGCAGCGAGCGGTCGAGCTTCTCCAGCGCGGCGTAGAGCGGCAGCACCATGAACGGCAGATAGGCGTAGACGATGCCCAGGTAGATCGCCCATTCGGTGCCGAGGATCGTGCCGGGATCGCCGCTGATGCCTGTCGCGCGAAGGATCGCATTGATCAGGCCTTGTTCGGACAGCAGCCCACGCCAAGCGTAGACGCGGATCAGGAACGAGGTCCAGAACGGCAGGATCACCAGCATCAGCAGGATGGGTCGTCGCGATGGGGCAGCCATGGCGATGGCGTAGGCCATCGGGTAGCCGACCAGCAGGGTCAGCACGGTGGCGATCGCCGCGATGCGCAGCGAGCTGAGATAGGCGTCGACGTAGAGCGCGTCCGACAGCAGGAAGGCGTAGTTGCGCACCGTGCCGGCCATCGCCACCGGCGGCGCGGCGTCGGGCGCGTTCTGCCCGAGGCTGATCGCCGCGACGATGGCGAAGGGCGCGAGGAAGAACAGCAGCAGCCAGGCGAAAGGCGGGCCGACGATCGCCGCACGGGCGAGCCTCATCGGGTTGGAAGGACGCGCCGCCATGTCAGTCGTGCAGCACGATGGCGTCGCGCGCCGCCCAGGCGAGCCAGACCTTGTCACCGTGCCGCGGTGGGGGCTTGCCGTGGCGCGTATCGATCGCGGCGCGCATGGTCAAGCCGGGCGCCATCTCGACATGACAGATCGAGCGCTCGCCGAGATAGGACACAGCGCGCACCTCGCCCGGCGCGCTGTTCTCGACGTCTCCAGGCTTCTCCGAGGACAGCAGGGTCCGCTCCGTGCGGATCGCCACGCCGACCGGTTTGCCATCGCCGGTATCGATCTTCTCCCGCGTCACGATGTCGATGCCGAGCGCGCGGCAGCGCACGAGCCGCCCCGACGCCTCACCCTCCAGGATATTGGCGCCGCCGAAGAACTCGGCGACGAAACGGCTGGTGGGTCGCTCATAGACCGCGGCCGGCGCGCCGAACTGGGCGATGCCGCCCCGGTTCATGACCGCGACGCTGGTCGCCATGCTCATCGCCTCGTCCTGATCGTGCGTCACGATGACGAAAGCGATGCCCAGGCGCCGCTGCAGCTCGACCAGCTCCAGCCGCGTGCGTTCGCGCAGCTTGCGGTCGAGCGCCGCCATCGGCTCGTCGAGCAGCAGCAGCTTGGGCCGCTTGATGATGGCGCGCGCCAAGGCCACACGCTGGCGCTGCCCGCCCGAGAGCTGATCGGGCCGGCGCCTACCGAGGTCCGCCATCTGCACCAACTCGAGCGCTTCCTCGACGCGGCGCTCGATCTCGGCGCGCGCCACGCCTTCCTGCACCAGACCGAAGCCGACGTTGCGCGCCACGGTCATGTGCGGGAAAAGCGCGTAGGACTGGAACATCATGTTCACCGGCCGCTCGTAGGGCGGCAGGTCGGTGATGTCCTGGCCATCGACCAGAATGCGGCCCGCGTCCGGCCGCTCGAAGCCAGCGATCATGCGCAGGAGCGTGGTCTTGCCGCAGCCCGACTCGCCCAGCAGCGCCAGCCGTTCGCCCTTGGCGATGTCGAAGGAGACACCCGAGACCGCTGCCACGTCGCCGAATGTCTTGCGAAGCCCGACGACGCGCAGTGGAGACGGCGTGTCGATATCCTCGCTCACCGCCCGGTCTTGATCGTCGTCCAGGCGCGCGTGCGCAGGCGGGTGTGCTCGGCGTCGCCGGCGCTGATGGTGTAGAACTTGGCGCGCACCTCGCGGGGTGGGTAGATCAGTGGGCTCTCCGACACCGCCTTGTTCATCAGGGGCGGCGCCAGCCGATTGGCGTTGGCGTAGCCGGTGAGGTTGCTCGATTCGGCGGCGACCTTGGGCTCCAGCATGTAGTCGAGCCAGCGATGGGCGTTGTCGACGTTCTTGGCGCTCTTGGGGATCGCCAGCACGTCGAGCCAGAGCTGCGCGCCCTCGCGCGGGATGGTGTACTCGATCACCTGCTTCTTGGCCGCCTTGGCGCCGCGATCGCGCGCCTGCAGGATGTCGCCGGAATAGGCGAAGGCCAGGCAGACCTCGCCGCCGGCCAGCGCGTCGATGATCTCGCCGGTGTGGATCTTGCGCACGTGCGGGCGGATCTTCATGACCGCGTCGCGCGCCTTCTCGAGATCGGCCGGCGCCTTGCTGTCGGGATCGAGGCCGAGATAGAGCAGGGCGGCCGGCAGCACATCGGTCGGGCTGTCCATCAGCATCACGCCGCAATCCTTGAACTTGGAGACGATCTCCGGATCGAAGATCATGCGCAGGCTGTTGGTCGGCGCGTCGGGCATGCGCTTCTTGATCGCTTCGACGTTGAAGCCGATGCCCGTGGTGCCCCACATCCAGGGAATGCCGAACTCGTTGTTCGGGTCGTACTTGGCGAGCGCCTTCATCACCTCGGGGTCGAGGTTGCCGTAGTTCTTCAGCTTGGCCTTGTCGAGCTTCTGGTACAGCCCGGCCGCGAGCTGGCGGACGAAGAACGGCGAGGCGGTGGGCGTCACCACGTCGTAGCCGCCGCCGGCCTTGAGCTTGGCGTCGAGGATCTCGTTGCCGTCATAGGTCGTGTAGTTGACCTTGATGCCGGTGACCTGCTGGAAGTTCTTGGCCGCGTCCTCGGCGATATAGTCGTTCCAGTTGTAGACATTGACGACGCGCTCCTGCGCCAGCGCGGGCACGGCGGTCAGCGCGGCGGCGAGGATGAGCGAGGGCAGCGTACGGCGCATCGATGTCTCCCGGCGATCTCGGCGCATCTTTCCGGCGACGGGCTGTGGAAGGCAAGCCTTATGCCCTACCTTCCCCCCGCTTTGCGGGGGAAGGTATCAAACCCCCAGATACCGGTGCTGCAGCTCGACATCGGCGGCGAGCGCGGCCGAGGTGCCGGCCCACACCACGCGGCCCTTCTCGACGATGTGGTGGTGGTCGGCCAGCGCCAACAGCGCGCCGACGTTCTTGTCGATCACCAGGATCGACTGGCCGTCGCGCTTGAGCCGGCCCAGCACGCTCCAGATCTCCTGCCGCACCAGCGGCGCCAGGCCCTCGGTCGCCTCGTCGAGGATCAGCAGGCGGGGATTGGTCATCAGCGCGCGACCGATCGCCAGCATCTGCTGCTCGCCGCCGGAGAGCTGGTTGCCCATGTTGCCCTGCCGCTCGGCCAGGCGCGGGAAGAACTCCAGGACGCGTTGCAGGGTCCAGGCCGAGGCGGCCGACGCGCGCGCGGTGGCGACCAGGTTCTCGCGCACCGTCAGGTTGGGAAATATCTGCCGACCCTCCGGCACGAGGCCCAGCCCCAGCCGTGCGATTCTGTAGGAAGGCAGACCTTGGATCGCCGCGCCATCGAACGTCACCGTGCCTGATCGCGGCGGCAGCACGCCCATGATGGCGTGGACGGTGGTCGTCTTGCCCATGCCGTTGCGGCCCATCAGCGTGACCACCTCGCCGGCACCGACGGCGAGGTCCATGCCGAACAGCACCTGGCTGTCGCCGTAGGCGGCTTCGAGGCCGGCGACCCGCAACATCACGCCGCTCCGACGGCGGCGGCATCGCCGAGATAGGCCTGCCGCACCTCGGCATTGGCGCGGATCGCTTCAGGAGTGCCGGTGGCGATGGCGCGGCCATAGACCAGCACGGTGATGCGATCGGCCAGGGCGAAGACCGCGTCCATGTCGTGCTCGACCAGCAACAGGGTGCGCTGGCCCTTCAGCGTGCGCAGCAGGTCCACCATGCGCGCCGACTCCTCCGCGCCCATGCCGGCCATCGGCTCATCAAGCAGCAGCAGGCGTGGCTCGGCGGCCAATGCCATCGCCACCTCGAGCTGACGGCGCTCGCCGTGCGAGAGATCGGCGGCGGCGCTATCGGCGCGGGCGGCGAGGCCGACGCTGTCGAGCGCTTTCATCGCCGGTTCGCGCAACGAGCGATCGCCGCGCGCCGGCGCCCAGAAGCGGAAGGAGTGACCCTGGCGCGCCTGCACGGCCAGTGCGACGTTGTCGAGCGCGCTGAACTCGCGCAGCACCGAGGTGATCTGGAACGAGCGCGCCAAACCGCGATGCACGCGCGCCGGCGCCGGCAGTCGCGTGATGTCGTGGCCGTCGAAAATGACCTGGCCGGCATCCGGACGCAGGAAGCCCGAGAGTTGGGCGATCAGCGTGGTCTTGCCGGCGCCATTGGGGCCGATCAGCGCATGCACCTCGCCCGGCGCGACATCGAGGTCGAGATTGTCGGTGGCGACCAGGCCGCCGAAGCGCTTGGTCAGGCCGGCGACCTTGAGCAGCGCCTCAGCCATGGCCGCCCCCGGAACGGGACGGGCGGCCGAGCAGCGAGTCGATGCCGCCGCGGGCGTAGAGCGCGATCAGGATCAACAGCGGGCCGAAGACGATCTGCCAGTACTCGCCCCAGCCCTTGCGCCCGAGGTCGATCAGCGGCTTCAGCGACTCCTCGAGCACGAAGAAGACAATGGCGCCGAAGATCGGGCCGGTCAGGCTGCCCATGCCGCCGAGCACGACGATGACGATGAGGTCGCCCGACTTCACCCAGGACATCATCGAGGGTGAGATATAGGCGTCGTGGTTGGCCAGCAGCAGGCCCGACAGGCCACCCAGCACGCCCGATATGACGAAGGCGATCAGTCGGTAGCGGAACACCGGGAAGCCCAGCGCGAGCATCCGCGTCTCGTTGGCCTTGGCGCCGCGCAGCACCATGCCGAAGCGCGAGTTGACGATGCGCCACAGGCCGAAGGTCGTCGCCAGCAAGAGTGCGTAGCACAGCCAATAGAAGGTCGGCCGGTGGCGCAGGTCGATCAGGCCGGAGAAGGCGCTGCGTCGCGCGATGTTGAGCCCGTCGTCGCCGCCATAGGCCTCCAGGCCGACGCCGACATAGAAGATCAGTTGCGCGAAGGCGAGCGTGATCATGATGAAATAGAGACCACGCGTGCGCAGGCTGAGCGCGCCCACCGCCGCCGCCCACAGCGCGCACGCCAGCAGGCCAATCGGCCATTGGATCCAGCCGCTGAAGACGCCGTGATGGGCGAGGATGCCGACAGAGTAGCCGCCGACGCCGAAGAAGACGGCGTGGCCGAAGCTCACCATGCCGCCGTAGCCGAGGATCAGGTTCAGGCTCATGGCGGCGATCGACCAGATCACCACGCGCGTGCCGATCGACAGCAGATAGCGCTGGTCGAAGGCCTGGGTCAGCAGCGGCAGGATCGCCAGCAGCACCAGCAGCACCGCCACCACGATACCGCGCGGCGTGCGCAGGGCGGCGAGGAGGTCTTTCATGTGCGAAAGCGATGAATACCTTCCCCCGCTGGCGGGGGAAGGTGACGCGAAGCGCCGGATGGGGGTGGCTGGTGCGACCACTTCGGCCGTCGTGGCTGGCCGCGATACCGGCCACCCCCATCCGCCCTTCGGGCACCTTCCCCCGCCAGCGCAGGGGATTCGCATATGGCCTCGCCCTCACCCTGAGGAGCGCCGCGAAGCGGCGCGTCTCGAAGGGTGGGCAACACCCGCGGTGCCTGTGGCCCATGCTTCGAGACGGCCGCAAGCGCGGCCTCCTCAGCATGAGGTCGGGGCGTTTGGACGCCATATGCGAATGCCCTGCCCGCCAGCGGGGGAAGGTATGAGTGCCGCATACTCATTGCCGCTGACCGAACAGGCCGGTCGGGCGCCAGACCAGCACCGCGGCCATCAGCACGTAGATGGCCACTTGCGAGATCGACGGCGCGGCGGTCGAGGCGGCCGAGCTCGACATCACCTTCTTCAGCAGATCGGGCAGGAAGGCGCGGCCGATGATGTCGACCTGGCCGACGACCATGGCGGCGATGAACGCGCCCTTGATCGAGCCGATGCCGCCGATGACGATGATGACGAAGGCGAGGATCAGGATGTCGTCGCCCATGCCGATCTTCAGCGACACGATCGGCGCCGCCATCAGGCCGGCGATCGCCGCCAGGACCGCGCCCAGGCCGAACACCAGGGTGAACAGCAGCTCGATGTTGATACCAAGTGCCGCCACCATGCGGCGGTTCGAGGCGCCGGCGCGGATCAGCATGCCCACGCGTGTGCGTGTCACCAGCCAGGCGAGGAACAGCGCGACCAGCGCGCCGACGACGATGATGACGAAGCGGTAGGTCGGGTAGGGCACGCCGGGCAGGATGTCGATCGTCCCGGTGAGCGACGGCGGGAGCGTGATGCTCTTGCCGGCCGGTCCCCACAGCACGCGCACCAGCTCGTTGAAGAACAGGATCAGGCCGAAGGTCGCCAGCACGTGGTCGAGATGATCGCGTGCGTAGAGCCGGCGCGCGATCACCAGCTCGACGACGACGCCAAGCGCTAGCGCGGCGGGCAGCGCCAGTAGAGCGCCGAGTACGAAGCTGTCGGTCCAACCCATGAAGGTCCAGGCGAAGTACGCGCCCAGCATGTAGAGCGATCCGTGCGCCAGGTTCACCAGGTCCATGATGCCGAAGACCAGGGTCAGCCCGGCCGCCAGCAGGAACATCAGCAAACCGAGCTGGATACCGTTCAGGACCTGGAGGAAGAAGTATTCCATCGTCGTTCTTCCTACCTTCCCCCGGAGGGGGAAGGTGGCGCGGAGCGCCGGAAGGGGGATGCTTCAACGCATCCGGTGTTCGTCTTCGACATCCCCCATCCGCCCTTCGGGCACCTTCCCCCTCCGGGGGAAGGTAAGCGCAAGAAATGAAACGGGAGCGCGTGTGCGCTCCCGTCGATGTCGAGCCTGGCCTCCGTCACTTCATCGGGCACTTCTCGTGGTGCGGATCCTTGGCCGCGGTCATCGCCGTGGCCACGGTCTTGAGCGTGAAGTTGCCGTCCGAATCCTTCACGGTCTCCTGGATGTAGAAGTTCTGGATCGGGAAGTTGTTATTGTTGAAGGCGAAGTCGCCGCGTACCGACTTGAAGTTGGCCTTCTTGATCGCCGCCCGCACGGCGTCCTTGTTGGCGAGGTCGCCCTTGAGGGCCTCCGCGGCCGAGGCGATCAGCATGATCGCGTCGTAGCTCTGCGCGCCGTAGAACGACGGATAGGTCCCGTGCTTCTTGCGGAAATCGGCGACGAACTTCTTGTTCTGCTCGTTCGGCAGGTCGTTGACCCATTGCTGCGCGCCGGGCACGCCGAGCGCCAGATCCTTTTGCTGCGGCAGCGACAGCGCGTCGATGCTGAACGCCTGATAGAGCGGCACCTGGCCACGCAGGCCGGACTGCGCGTATTGCGACAGGAACTGCACGCCGTGCGCGCCGGGATAGAAGATGTAGATGCCCTCTGGCTTGACCGAGCGGATCTTGGCCAGCTCGGCGGAGAAATCGAGCTGGTCGGGCCACTTGGTGAGATCCTCGCCGGCGATCGTGCCCTTGTAAGTGCGCTTGACGCCGGCGAGCATGTCCCTGCCGGCGGCGTAGTTGCCGGCCATCAGGTACAGGCTCTTAACACCCTTGCTTTGCAGGTAGGCGCCCATCGCCATCGGCGTCTGGTCGTTGTTCCACGAGGTCGAGAAGTAGTTCTTGTGGCAGAGTTCGCCGGCGATCTGCGAGGGGCCGGCATTGGCGCTGATCAGGATGGTGTCGGCCTCGTCGACCACGGTCTTGAGCGAGGCCAGCAGCACGTTCGACCAGATGTAGCCGGTGACGAAGTTCACCTTGTCCTGGACGGTGAGCTTCTCGGACTTGGCCTTGCCGACATCGGGCTTGAACTGGTCATCCTCGTAGATGATCTCGACCGTCCTGCCGGCCATCTTGCCGCCGAGATGCTCGAGCGCGAGATTGGCCGAGCGGCGCATGTCCTCGCCGATCGCCGCCTGCGGGCCGGAGAAGGTCGAGATGAAGCCGATCTTGATCGTGCTCTGCGCCAGCGCGGGCACGGCGAACAGCGACAGCGCGGCGGCGCCGACGGCCAGTCTGGTCAACATTGCTGGGTCTCCCTCGTGATTTTCCACACCCGATCCCGCCTCGCCGGGGCAGGTTTTCGCGGGCGTTATAGAAGCCGAAAAGCCCAATCGCCACAACGCTTCATTCGACGGCGAAGCGCGTTTTGACGCTGCTGGCGCGTGCCGTCATGCGCTGATGCCACGACTCGATCGCCGGAGTTCCCGTCATCAGGTCGCTTCCCTCCGGCGCCAGGCGCAGCAGGGTGAGCATTGGGTAGGCGTGCAGGTCGGCGAGGCTCAGCACCGGGCCGGCGATGAACGGGCGATCGGCGGATAGTCGGGCGAGTTCGGACAGGGCCTTGCGCACGGTCGGGATCGCCGTGGCGATCTTGGCCTCGTCGGAGGTGCCGCCGCGCGCTGGCACGCGCAGCCGCTCGACGTAGATGTCCCAGACGCCGGCGCGGTAGAGGTAGCTGTCGCAGATGCCGATCGCTTGCGCCATCACCGCGCGACCGGCGGGCGTGGCCGGCTGTAGCGCAGGTCCGTCGAAGGCCTCGTCGACATAACGGCAGATCGCGGCGGTTTCATAGAGGCGCAAGCCGTCGTGCTCGAAAGCCGGGATCTTGCCGAAGGGATGGCGCTCGAGATGCGCGGCCGGCGGGCCGCCGGGCGCGAAGATGTCGACTTCGTCGAAACGGTAGTCGACGCCCTTCTCGGCAAGAGCGAGCCGAGCGGTCCTCGTGTAGACACTGTAGGCGGCGCCGAAGAGTATAGGATTGCTCATGGGTGTTCGCCCGGCTGCTTTCCGTGGTTTGATCCTGACATGACGATACCCTACGACAGCCCGGTCGCGCCCGCCGGTATCCGTGCGCGCTTCGTCGACAACGTCAACGGCCTGCGTATGCACGTGCTGGAGGCCGGCTTCGAGACGCCGGGCCGGCCCTGCGTGCTGCTGCTGCACGGCTTTCCCGAACTGGCCTGGAGCTGGCGCAATGTGATGCCGGCGCTCGCCGCCGCCGGCTACCACGTGATCGCGCCCGACCAGCGAGGCTACGGCCGCACGACCGGCTGGGATGGCCGTTACGACGGCGACGTCGCCTCGTTCCGCATGATCAACCTGATGCGCGATGCGATCGGCCTGGTCTTCGCCCTGGGCTACCGCTCGGTCGCGGCGGTGGTCGGACACGATTTCGGCTCGCCGGTGGCGGCGTGGTGCGCGCTGATCCGGCCCGATGTGTTTCGCTCGGTCGTGATGATGAGCGCGCCGTTCGGCGGTGTGCCGCCGCTGCCGTTCGACACGGTCGGCAAAGCTGCGCCAGTGACGGATCCAATCCACGACGCGCTCGCGGCGCTGCCCCGGCCGCGTAAGCACTATCAGTGGCACTACTCGACACGTGGCGCCGATGCCGACATGCATCGCGCGCCGCAGGGCGTGCACGATTTTCTGCGCGCCTACTACCACTACAAGAGCGCGGATTGGCGCGGCAACACACCTTTCCCGCTGAAAAGCTGGAACGCCGGCGAGCTGGCCAGGATGCCGACCTACTACGTCATGGATCGCGACGTCGGCATGGCCGCGACCGTGGCGCCCTACATGCCCTCAGCGGCGGAGATCGCCGCCAATCGCTGGCTAAGCGACCAGGAGATGCGCGTCTACAGCGCCGAGTACGAACGCAACGGGTTCCAGGGCGGACTGCAATGGTACCGGTGCTCGACGGACCCGCGGTATCAGACGGACCTGCAGATCTTCAGCGGTCGCACCATCGACGTGCCCTCGGCCTTCATCGCCGGCCGCCAGGATTGGGGCATCCAGCAGCGCCCCGGCGCTCTTGAACGTATGCGCGAGAGCGCCTGCACGCGGATGACCGAGTTCCATCTGATCGACGGCGCCGGCCACTGGGTACAGCAGGAACAGCACGAGGCCGTGAGCGCTCTGCTCGTCGACTTCGTCAGGCGGTCGGCTTGAATCAAACGTCCTAAGGCTTATGCAATCGCACCGGCTCGCGCGTCACAGTCCGCCGGCCGCGCTTGAAGGCCGCCAGCACCGGTGCGATCGTGCGCAGCGCCGTGACCGCGTCGGTGGCGTCGAGCATGACGAGATCGGCGGGATTGCCGACGGCGACGCCATAGTCGTCCTTGCGCATGAGTCGTGCGGCTGCCGACGTGGTCATATCCCAGATCGCCTTGACCTCGTCGTCGTTGCCGCGCTGCGTGACGATCGCATGCATGTTGGCCTGGCGCAGCAGCTGGCCGTCACCGAACGGCGTGAACGGATTGAGGATGTTGTTGGAGCCAATGGAGCAGGTGACGCCGAGCTCAGTGAGGCGGTTCAGGTCGACCACGTTGCGCGGCACGTTGTGGTCGGTATGGCGGCCGCCAAGATAGAGATCGGTCGCCGTCAGCACGGTGGCGGCCACGCCGGTGTCGGCCATGCGCTTGGCGACCTTGTCCAAGTCCTTCCACGGCATCGTGGACAGCTTGCCCACGTGGCCGACGGCGACGCGACCGCCCCATTTGTACTTCTCCGCGAGATCGCACACCAACAGCGTGTCGAGCTCCTCGGCGGAGGCGCCGCTGTCGAGATGCATGTCGATGTCGATATCGAACTCGCGTGCCATCTCGAAGACGCGGCGGATCTGCGCCGCGCGGTCGGTGTCGTAGTTCGGCGCGGCACCGACGACGGTGGCGCCGTTTTTCAGCGCGGCGACCATCAGTTCGTCCGTTCCGGGGTTGTTGGTCAGGCCTTCCTGCGGCATGACGCAGATCTCGAGGTCGATCGCCCATTTGTACTTGTCGATCAGCGCCTTCACGCCGTCGAAGCCGCGCAGCCCGACTTTGGGATCGACCTCGACATGGGTGCGCATGCGCGTGGCGCCGTGGCCGACGCACTTCTCGATGGTGCCTGAGGCGCGTTCGATCACGTCCTCGACCGTGAAGGTGTGCTTGACCGCCGACACGCGCTCCATGGCGAGATGCGGATTGCGTTTGGTGGTGTGCTCGCAGCGTCCGAGGATGCAGGCCTTGTCGAGATGGATATGGGTTTCGACGAAGCCGGAGCAGACAAGCCGGCCGCCGCCTTTGACCTCTTCCCTGGCGCTGCCGCCAAGCCTAGGGGCGATCGCCGCGATGCGGCCGTCCTTGACGCCAATGTCGGTGGTCGGTTGATCGGGCTTGCTCTCGGCCAGCCGCACGTCACGCAGAACAAGATCAAAATCCATCGGAAGCGTCGCTCTCCTTGAAGGCGGTATGGATGTTGCATCAGACTGCGCGGGAATCACAGGAGGTTCACCCAACGCCATGCTCTCTCGACGGACGTTTGTGATCGCCGCGGTCGCGGCGCCAAGCATCGCTCGGGCGCAGGCCGCATGGCCGACCAAGCCGATCCGCTGGATCGTCAACTTCCCGCCCGCGGGCGCGGCCGACATCCTCTCGCGCACCCTGACCGAGCGCTTCGGCACGCGACTGGGCCAGCCGATCGTGGTCGACAACAAGCCGGGTGCCGGCGGCCTGCTGGGCGCCGACATTGTCGCCAAGGCGAAGGGCGACTCGCATCTCGTCATGATGTCGAGTGCCGCCTCGCACGGCATCGGGCCGGTGCTCTACAAGGACGTGCCCTATGACGCGCTGGCGGATTTCACCCATATCCACCTGGTCGGCACGTTTCCATCGGTGCTCGCGGTCAATAGCACGTCGCCGATCAAGACCGTGGCGCAGCTGATCGACCAGGCGCGCGCCGACCCGGCGAAGGTGACCTACGGTTCGGGTGGCAACGGCACCATGAACCACCTCACCGGCCAGGTGCTCGCGCGCCAGGCCGGCGTGACGCTCACGCACATTCCCTATCGCGGTTCGGCGCCGGCGATGAACGATCTGATGGGCGGCCAGATCGCGGCCCTGATGGAAAGCCTGCCGACGGCGATCGGCCACTTCACGTCAGGGCGCATGCGGCCGCTGGCGATCAGCGAAGACGAGCGCTCGCCCGCATTACCCGATGTGCCGACCTTCCGCGAAGCGGGTATCGCGGGAGTCGTGACCACCAACTGGTTCGGGTTCTCGGCGACGGCCGACCTTCCAGCGGACATCGCCAAGCGGTGGGAGACGGAGATCTCAACCGAGCTCAGGAGCGACGAGGTCAAGGAGAAGTTCGCCAGAATCGGGGTACGGCCGAGCGCGGTGGGCGGACAGGGCTATGCTGCCCTGATCCGCAGCGAGCTCGACCGCTGGCGCGAGGTGATCCGCACTGGAAACATCCGGGCCGACTAGGCAGAGTGCGTCGAGCACATCGCCGATCTCGGGCCTGGAGCCCTGACGTCACAGAATGCCGCTGTTCATCGACTGGTTGCGTCGACGTCGGTCTGCCGACGACCAGGCCCTTCTGACCGGCATCATCGATCGACACGACAAAGCCTCCGGCGCCTCTGCGCAGCGCGGCAGATCGGTGTCCCGTGTCGAGCGCAGGCCCGCGGTGGTGGGGCGCGATCGCCGCGTTGGTTGGATGCGCCCGGCGATCCTGATCTCGATTTTCGTCGGCCTTGTGATCTACGTCGCACTCGAGCGGCCCAGGATTCCCGGTGTCTCGGGCGGCGTTCAGCGTCCAAGCGAGTTGGACAGCGAGTTCGTGGGGACCATTCGTGTGGTCGACGGTGACACGGTATCAATGCGTGAGCAGCGGCTACGCTTGGCCGGGATCGACGCGCCAGAGAAAGATCAGACCTGTACCCGCGGCGGCAAGATCTGGAACTGCGGGGAACAGTCGAGTGCCGCGCTGAAAGCCTGGATCGGCAGCAGCATCCTGACCTGCCTCGGTAACACCATCGACAAGTATCGTCGCCCTGTCGTGCGTTGTACGGCCCGAGGCTTCGACGTGGCGGCCTGGTCGGTCGAGAACGGCTGGTCTGTGGCAGGCCCGATCGGCCCGCCTGACTATAAGTCCCAGGAAGCGCAGGCCAGAAGCCTGCGGCTGGGACTATGGTCCGGCGAGTTCATCCCGCCCTGGGAATGGCGGGCGGCGCACGGGGTCGACAACCAGTAGGCGGCGCGTGATCACACCGTTGGCGGCGTCTTGCCGTAGTCTGCGTCGCTCACCGGCTCGTGCCACGTCGTAGCCTGGCCCTTTTCGTCGGTCTCCGACATGGCGAGGTGGCACATCATGGTATCGGGCGCCGAGCCGTGCCAGTGACGTGCATTGGGTGGGATCACTACGGTGTCTCCAGGCCGGATCTCCTGCACCGGCTGCCCCTCGAGCTGGTAGCGCCCAATGCCGGATAGCACGTAGAGGACTTGGCCGACCGCGTGCTGGTGCCAGTTGGTGCGCCCGCCCGGCATGAACGTCACGCGCGAGGCGCGCAGCTTCGACGGGCCTTCGGGCGCCCACACCGGATCGGACACGACCGAGCCCACGAAGTTCGCCGCCTCCGCCTTGGATGTCTTGCGGTCTCCCGCTCGCATGATCCTGGGTTTCATCAGAGCCTCCCTGGCGTGGAAGGGTAGGCGGATCGGGACCGGGCGCGCAACGTCAAGCGATGGATCTCGCCGGTCGCGGCGATGGATGCGCGCTAGATCGAGCGGCCGACCAGGAGGCTCAGGGGCATGACGCCCTCGGCCGCGACATCGGTCGGCTTGCCGTCCAGCGGTTCGTGCTGGAACCCGGCGCCGGCGGCGCCGGCGCACGCGGCGCTGACGACAATGGTGAACTGCGCGGACTTGGGCGCCTGTTTGCCAAACTGCTCCAGTCGCGCGGCGACGTTCACGGCTTCGCCGATCGCCGTGTAGTCGATGCGGCCCGCGAAGCCGACATTACCGACCATGACCGTCCCGGTGTGCAGGCCGATCCGTATGCGGCAGGCGAACGCGCCGCTGGCCTGGCGCGCGCGGTTGAAGGCCTCGACCTCGGCCGCGACCGCGAGCGCGCCAAGACAGGCGGCGCGGGCATGGTCGACGTTCGGCTCGGGCGCCCCCCAGAACGCCATCAGCCCGTCGCCGAGGTACTTGTCGATGGTGCCGCCGCTCGCCTCGATGGCTGGTCCGACTCTCGCGAGCAGGTCGTTGAGATACGCCGCCGCTTCCGCCGCGGGGCGGCCACGCGAATAGCTCGTATAGCCTTCGAGGTCGCAGAACATCACCGTGAGGCCGCGGTCCTCGCTGGCCGGCAGCCCACCCTGCCGCGCGATCAGGCGCGCGACCAGCGCGCGCGGCAGGTAGGTGGCGGAGAGACGCAGGCCGCGCGCCATGCGTTCGAAGGCCTGGTTCGCCAGGCTGACTTCCCGGACCGAGCTGTTCGTGAGCGCCGGGAGGCGGTCGAGCTCCAGCCGCTCGACCGAACGCGCGGCGTCGGCCAGCGCCAGGATCGGCTTGGCCAGTCGCCGGCCGACAAGGATCGCCACGATGCCCGTCAGCAGCATCAGCAGGCCGCCGGCGATCAGGATGCCCCGCACGATCCAGCGGGCACGAGCGCTCTCGCGACCGGCCTCGTGATAGCCAATGGTCAGACGGGCCGGCGTGTAGTCATCGATCGGGCGATAGTGCCAGGCGAAGCTGCGGTCGCCGACCCAGTTCCAGTGGCTGGTCAGCGACCGCGCGCCGACGATCGAGGGGAGCGGATTGGCGTCGGGCGCCCACATCGCGGCCAGGACCGGATCATTCACCTCACCGAGAGTCGCGAGCCTGCGGCGGTCGCGCTGCTCGGCGCGTCCGGCTTCTTTGCCGAGATGCGGGTGCGCCAGCACGCTTTCGCGGCCGACCAGGATGAACGGCTTGCGCTCGCCGCTGATCTCGAACTCCTTGAGGAAACGCGACAGATCGGAGGTTCCGATCGCCGCGGCGACGAATCCTCTGAATTCGCCGCGGACCCTGATCGGTGCGATGAGGGGCAGGATGGGCTCGCCGACCACGATCGACCAGATCGGCTCGGCCCACTGTGGTTCCGACATGCCGCGCGCACGCGCCATGATATCCGCCGCCTGCGGAACGCTCTCGCGCGGCTCCGGGCGTGCGCTGCGGTCGGCCCGGATGAAGCGCATCGGTTCGCCGTCGACCGGAAAGACCAGGTAGCCGACCGCCTGGGGGGCGGCGGCAAGGGCGCCGAGCGCGAAACTGCGCCACTGCTCGGGATTGTCGAAGTCGATCTCGCCGCGCTCGACGGCCTGGGTGAGGTAGGTGAGCTGAGCCTGCACGGGCTCCAGGTGGGTCTGCAGACCTCGGGTGATCAGGTCGAGCATGAGTTGACGGCGGTCACGGGACGCGTCGACCTGGTTGCTGTCGGCGGCGTACCAAGCGATGCCGATTACCGGTGCCATCGCCACGAAGATCAGACAGACGAGCAGGGCCGGCAGCAATCGCGCGATCGGCCAGCCCGAAGGCGCCGGGTTATCTTCGGCCACGTGACTAGATCCGCAACTTGAAGCGCTGGATCTTGCCGGTCGCGGTCTTGGGCAGCTCCGGCACGTACTCGACCCAGCGTGGATACTTGTACGGCGCGAGCGTCGAGCGGCAGAGACTCATCAGCTCGGTGGTCAGTGACTCGCCCGCGGTCTGGCCGGGCTTGAGCACGACGAATGCCTTGGGCTTCACCAGCTCGTTCTCGTCTTCCTGCCCGACAATCGCGGCCTCGAGTACGGCTTGATGGCCGATCAGGCAGTTCTCGATCTCCACCGGCGAGCACCAGATGCCGCCGACCTTCAGCATGTCGTCGCTGCGGCCGTCGTAGATGAAATAGCCGTCGGCATCCTGGCGGTAGGTGTCGCCGGTGTTGAGCCAGCCATTGACCATGGTCTCGGCGGTCTTCTCCGGCTTGTTCCAGTAGTACTTCGCCGCCGAATCGGCGCGGATCCACAACCGGCCGCTTTCGCCTTTGGGCACCGGCTTGCCGTGCTCGTCGAGGATGCGCGCCTCGTAGCCCGGCACCGGTTTGCCTGATGTGCCGGGGCGATGATCGGCCAGGCTGTTGGCGATGAAGATGTGCAGTGCTTCGGTCGAGCCGATACCGTCGAGGATGATGGTGCCGGTCTTCTCCTGCCAGCGGCGGAAGATCTCCGCCGGCAGCGCCTCGCCGGCCGAGACGCAGGCGCGCACGCTGGAAAAGTCGCGCTTGGCCTTGTCGAGCGCCACCAGCTGCGCCGCGTAGAGCGCCGGCACGCCGTAGTACAGCGTCGGCCCGAAGCGTTCGATCATCTCGAAGGTCGTGTCGGGCGTTGGGCGGCGATCGTCGAGGATCGCCGTGCCGCCGGTCCATAGCGGGAAGGTCATTCCGTTACCCAGCCCGTAAGCGAAGAACAGCTTGGCGGCCGAGAACGACACGTCGCTTTCGCGCACGCCGAGTGTGCGCACGCCATAGAGCTCGCTGGTCACCACCATGTCGCGCTGCAGGTGGACCGCGCCCTTGGGTCGCCCGGTCGAGCCGGAGGAATAGAGCCAGAAGCAGTCGTCGGTCGGCGCGGCGGGCCGCGCGTCGAGCCGGTCCGACGCGGCCGCCATCTTCAGCGTGAATGCATCGACGGTCAGCGCCGGGACCGGCATCTGCTTGAGCGCCGGCTCGATCTCGCCCGCGAACTCCGGGGAGTAGACGACAAGGCCGCAGCCCGAGTCCTCGAACAGATAGGCGTAGTCGGGGGCACGCAGCAGCGTGTTGGGCGGCACCGGCACGATGCCCGCCTTGATCGCGCCCCAGAACAGATAGAAGAACGCCGGGCAGTCCTTCACCACCATCATCAGCCGATCGCCGGGCTTCAGCCCGAGCGCCAGCAGCGCGTTGCCGGCGCGGTTCACGCGCTCGGCGAGCTGGGCGTAGGTGACGTCCTCCTGGAGCGTGCGAATCGCCAGCTTGCCGCCGCGGCCCTCGGCGATGTGGCGATCGATGAAGGGGACGGCGACGTTGAAGGCCGCCGGGAACGGCATCGCTGCGGGGGTGGCTTGACTAACATCGGCAACGAAACGATCCGGCGGCATACCGACTTCCTTATTGCAAAGCCCCTCAAAGGTTCCGGCGGCTTCGTGTAAGCCTGAACGCGTCGATAGGACCGCCGGGTCGCGTCGATCGTGAATCACGCCAAGGATAACGACACGCGAATCATCGTAGAGTCGAAAAAACAGTCTGTAAGGAAAGCCGCGAAGCCGCGCCCGTCGGATGGTGGTGGTGCGCGGCGCGTACGCCAGAGGATTTTCCGCCACCCGCCTGACAGTTGCCTGAAGCGCGTCGTGAAATCTTCCTGCGGTGGCGACATCACGTGCGGCGTACCAGCGCGCGGCCTCCACCACGTCTACTTCGGCTTCAGCGACGAAGCGCACGTGGCGGGTCATTTGCGATGGCTGTCAATTTCCGCATTCAGCTTGCGGAAGACCTCTTCCGCTGGAATGGCTGACGAAGGATCGCGCTCATGGGCTTCGAGGCGCCGCTTCAGCTCAGCGATGAGCTCGGGCGACTCCACTGGTTCCGCGTGCGGCGAACCATGTTCCGCTTCGATGCTGTCCCACAGCCGATCGATCAGATCCAGTTTCTCGGCCACCGTCAGGCGGGAGATATCGATGGTGGTGATAGCCATGCCTCCTCCGCAGGGTCTCCTACAGTTTAGCGCCAGACGCCTTCACCGGGGCCTGGAAAGTTTGTACCTGGGCGGCGACGAAGGCGGTGAACTCCGCCGGCGTCATCGGCTTGGTGACGAAGCCGAGATCGCCCAGCCGCTCGATCAGCTTGGCATCCGCCAGCACCTCGCTCATCGCCTTGTGCAGCTTCGCCTGCGCCGCGGCCGGGAATCCCGCCGGCGCGGAGATACCGACGAAGTTCTCGGCCACCAGCTTGGGATAGCCTAGCTCGACCACGGTCGGCACGTCGGGCGCGCTCGGCGCCTTCTGCGTCGAGGTCAGCGCGATCATCCGCAGCTTGCCGTCCTTGGCCAGCGGCAGCACTTCGGTGAGCGTGACGACGGCGAAGTCGAGCTGACCGGCCATCATGTCCTGGAACATCGGCGCGGCGCCACGATAGCCGATATGCTCCATGCTCAGGCCGAGCTCGGCCTTGAACATCTCGCCGATGATGTGGCCGATCGAACCCTGGCCACCCGAGCCGAACGGCACCGCCTTGCCCTGGCCTTTGATCCAGGCGATCAGCTCCGGCATCGTCTTGGCCGGCACGGCCGGGCGCACGACGAAGGCGTTGGCGACCGAGCCGATATAGACGACGTGCGCGAAGTCCTTGATCGGATCGTAAGGCGGCTTGTCGAACAGATAGGGCGCGATCGAGATCGGCGCGCTGTTGCTGAGCATCAGCGTGTGGAACTCGTCCTTGGCCTGCAGCACGGCGTTGGCGCCGATGGTCGTGCCGCCGCCGGGCTTGTTGTCGACGATGATGGTCTGGCCGAGCTTCTCCGACAGCGGCCCGGAGATCACCCGCGCGGCGGCGTCCGACGCGCCGCCCGGCGGGAAGGTGACGACCAGTTTCACCGACCGGCTGGGCCATGCCGCCTGCGCCGAAGCCGCCTTGCCGAGGAGGGTCGCGGCCGCCGCCATGCCCAACACGTGCCTGCGCGCAATCATGAAATCCTCCCGAAACGGACAGTCGGCAGGGGACAAGCAATGGCCGTGCCGGCTGTTAGGCGCCGCCGCGGAACAGCGAGAATCCCCAGGGCGTCATCTTCAGCGGCAGATGATAGTGCTGCGCCAGGTCGGCGATGCCGAAGCGATAGGGCACGATCTCGAGGAAGGCTGGCCGGGGCAGGGCGACGCCCTGCGCGCGGTACCAGTCGCCGACATGGAACAGCGCCTCATAGATGCCGGTCGCGACGATGCCCTCGCCGCGTATAGTCGGATGATCGAACGCGCCGCTGGCGCCGACCGCGCCGTCGGCCAACAGCCCGCCATCGGGGCCGCGCAGCTCGACCCGCAGCCCCGCCGCGGCGATGCCGCGCGAGACGTCGAAAACATGGATAGAGATGCCGCCCGATGGCATTAGGTCGCTCCTGTTGCCGAAGAGTTCGACGTAGGTCGCGCGTGGCGAATGTCGGCCCTAACCCGGGCGTGTAGGACAGGTTGAAGCCTGAGCGCCATCACGTCTTCCGACGCGCTCGCAATTCCGCGTAGACGTCTTCCCACAGCAGGGACGAGTCGGGATCACGTTCGTGTTATTCTACCTCGCGCTTCAACGCGTCGAGGAAGGCCTCGGGCTCCTGCGGCCAACGTCCCTCGCCAGGCGGTGGTTCGTCGCTAGCGGCGTCGATCGCGTCCCACAGCCGCTCGATCAGGTCGAGTTGCTCCTGGCGGGTAAGCTGCGAGATGTCGAGCGATCGGATGTCCATGCTTGTCCTCCGATAACGCCGCAGTATAGCGCGTCGGGCCCGATCAGTTGAACCTCACATACTCGAAATCGGCGGGCTGGTTATTGATGCCGCGCGCCGGCGGGGCGATCCAGTTGGCGAACTTGCCGGGTTCGGTGACGGCGCGCCCCATCAGCGAGGTCACATAGGCGCGGTCCTCGTCGCTCGGCAGCCACTTGCCCTCGTTGGCCTTCCACGTCGCCTCGTCGACCACGCGGCCATCGGGCGCCACGCGCGCGCCGGCGAAGCCGCCGATGCGGCGGTTGAAGCCGCGATGCGGCAGCTTCATCTCGAAGTCGATGCCGGCGCGCTCGATGATCTTGTTCCAGCGCAGCACGCCCTTGGCGCAGTCGTCGATGTAGTCCTGGCGCAGGCGCTCGTTGAGCGCGGTCAGCGCCGGCACCTGGCGCTCGACCACCGCGCCGCCGTCGAGGCCCAGGATGGCGTATTGCGCGCTGGCGAGCTGATGATCGTCGTCGATGCGCGTCTCGAGATAGCGGCCCTTCAGGCCCGCGGTGTAGTAGTTCGCGGCGTTGGTCGAGGCCTCCTGGCCGAACAGGTCGAGCGACACCGAGAAGTGGAAGTTGAGGTACTTCTGGATCGTCGGCAGGTCGACGCAGCCGAAGGCGCGCACGTCGTCGGACTTGCGCTCCTTCATCACCTCGCAGGTGCGCTGGATGACGCGGCCGACGCCGGTCTCGCCGACGAACATGTGGTGCGCTTCCTCGGTCAGCATGAAGCGGCAGGAGCGCGCCAGCGGATCGAAGCCCGACTCGGCCAGCGAGGCGAGCTGGTACTTGCCGTCTCTATCGGTGAAGTACGTGAACATGAAGAAGCTGAGCCAGTCCGGTGTCTTCTCGTTGAAGGCGCCGAGGATGCGCGGCTTGTCGGGATCGCCGGAATGGCGCTGCAGCATCTCCTCGGCTTCCTCGCGGCCGTCGCGGCCGAAATAGGCGTGCAGCAGATAGACCATCGCCCACAGATGGCGGCCTTCCTCGACGTTGATCTGGAACAGGTTGCGCAGGTCGTAAAGCGAGGGCGCGGTCTTGCCGAGCAGGCGTTGCTGCTCGACCGAGGCCGGCTCGGTGTCGCCCTGGGTGACGATCAGACGACGCAAGGTCGAGCGATGCTCACCAGGCACTTCCTGCCAGGCCGGCTTGCCCTTCTCGTCGCCGAAGGCGATGCGGCGGTCGGCCTCGCGGTCGGCGAGGAAGATGCCCCAGCGATACTCCGGCATCTTCACGTAGCCGAAATTCGCCCAGCCATTGGCGTCGGTCGAGATCGCCGTGCGCAGGTAGACGTCGAAGTCGAGGCTGCCGTCGGGACCCATGTCCTTCCACCATTGCAGGTAGTTCGGCTGCCACGCCTCCAGCGCGCGCTGCAGACGGCGGTCGCTCGACAGGTCGACGTTGTTGGGAATGCGTTCGCTGTAGTTGATGGACATGCTGTCCTCCGTTCAATCGTCGTGCCGAGCGCGTCGCGGGAGATTCCTCGCTGCGCTCGGAATGACGGATCAGTCTAAACGCGACGGCGGTCGTAGACCGGCTTGCGGCCCGACCCGTAGAGCTTGAGCGCGCCGTCGGCACCGACGGCGTTGGGGCGCTGGAAGATCCAGTTCTGCCACGCCGTGAGGCGCGAGAAGATCTTGGTCTCCATCGTCTCGGGCCCGGCGAAGCGCAGATTGGCCTCCATGCCGGTGAGCCCGTCGGGCGAGAAGCTGGCGCGCTCCTCGATCGCCAGTCGCACCTCGTCCTGCCAGTCGATGTCGTCGGGCGTGAAGGTCACCAGCCCCAGCGAGTCGGCGGTTTCGGCGTCGAGCGCCTTGCCGATCTCCGCCTTCAGCGCCTCGACGCGCGCCGGCTCGGCGAGGAAGCGGCTCTCCAGCCGGCTCAGCCCGTTGCCCATCGGCAGCTTCCCGAAATTCAGGCCGCTCAGCCGCAGCGACGCCTCGGGCAGGTTGCCGCCCTCGAGCTTGCCGATCAGCATGTAGGAGCGGTCGGCGGCGAGCACGAGTTCCAGCAGCGAGCCGGCAAAGCACGAGCCCTGCTCGACCAGCGCGATCAGGCTGCGCGAGGAGACATCGACGCGCTTGAGCGTGCGCTTGAGGAACAGCGTGATCTCGCGCGCCAGCCAGTGCGACTGGTTGGCCAGCAGCAGATCGTCATAGGCGGTGACCAGCTCGCCATCGCCGCTGCTGTGGAACACCCAGGTGCCGATGTCACCCTCGTTCAGCCGCAGATGGAGGATCGCGTCGTCGAGATCGCGCGCGAAGGCCAGCGGCCAGAACGTCGCGCCCTCAGCCTCGATGCCGGCGATGTCCTTCGGCGGCGCGGCCTCGGGCCCCTTGATGTGGAAATGCGCCGCCCGCAGCTCGCGATCGATCTCGACGGTGAGATGCGTGTAGGTGACGCGATCGTCCTCGATGCGGCGCGACAGCGGCGTCAGCGCGACGCCCTTGGCGCTCTTGGGCCGGTCGGACTTCGCGGCGATGGCGCGGGCGCGCGCCATGGTCGCCTCGTCGAGCTTCGACCGCGGCACGATCTCGTCGACCAGGCGCCAGTCGACGGCGCGCTTGCCGCGCATGCCCTCGCTGACGGTGCAGAAGAAATCGGCGTGGTCGCGCCGGACCTTGCGTTTGTCGACCAGCCGCGTCAGCCCGCCGGTGCCGGGCAGCACGGCGAGCAGCGGCAACTCGGGCAGCGACACCGCGGAGCTGCCGTCGTCGGCCAGGATGATGCTCTCGCAGGCCAGCGCCAGCTCGTAGCCGCCGCCCGCCGCGGTGCCGTTGATCGAGCAGAGATAGGTCTGGCCGGAGAAGGTCGAGGCGTCCTCGATGCCGTTGCGCGTCTCGTTGGTGAACTTGCAGAAGTTCACCTTGTGGTCATGGCTCGACACACCGAGCATGTTGATGTTGGCGCCCGAGCAGAACACGCGGTCCTTGGCCGAGGTGAGCACCACGGCGCCGACCTCGGGATGCTCGAAGCGCAGGCGCTGCACGGCGTCGGCCAGCTCGATGTCGACGCCCAGATCGTAGGAGTTCAGCTTAAGCCGGTAGCCCGGCTTGAGCGTCGCTTCCTCGGCGATGTCCATGGCGAGGATCGCCACGTCGCCGTCGAGCTTGAGCTTCCAGTGCCGGTAGCGCTCCGGCGCGGTGCGGAAGTCGACGAAGGGCTCGGACGCGGCGTCCATGGTGCCTCGTGAGTGTTAATTCGTAATTCGGTACTCAAATGCGTATTTACAGTTTGCGCCCCCTCAGACACGCTGTCAACGCACGAAAAAGGGGGCTTCGGTGGCTGTGGAAAAGCGGGATCGGGACCGACGGCCGACGCCGCGGCGCAAGCCAGCGCCGGCTCCGGCCCAGCCGCGCGAGGGCGCCACGATCCGCCTGCGCGACGTGGCCACCGCCGATCTGCCGGAGATCATCGATCTCGATCGCCGCCTGACCGGCGAGGCCAAGCCGGCGTACTGGAAGGCCGGCGTCGCGCCACAGCCGGACCGCTTCTTCCTCGTCGCCGAGAGCGCGAATGGTGGCTTCGCCGGCTTCGCCATCGGCGAGATCCGTGCCTGGGAATTCGGCTCGCCGCCGGTGGGCTGGATTTTCGCCATCCAGGTCGACCCCGATCTGCGACAGGCCGGCGTCGGCACGGCGCTGTTCGACGGGCTCTGCGCGCGCTTCCGAACCGCCGGAATCGGCCTCGTGCGCACCATGGTCAATCGCCGCGACCACCTGATCCTGTCCTTCTTCCGCACCCAGGGGCTGACCGCCGGCCCATCGCTGGAACTGGAGATGGAGCTCGAGCCGTGAAGCTGCAGATGGCGACGCGGCTCGGCCTCTACGCGGCGCTCGAGCTGGCGCGTGATCCGGCGCGTCAGCTCTCGGCTACCGACCTGTCGGAACGCTTCGCCGTCTCGACCAACCATCTCGCCAAGGTGTTGCGCGAGCTGGGCCGCGCCGGCCTGGTCGAAGCCGAGCGCGGCGCAGGCGGCGGCTATCGCTTCTGCGGCAATCCCCGGCGCACGACCTTGATGGACATCGTCGCGCTGTTCGAGGAGATGCCGGGCGATCGCGCTTCGGAGCCGGGCGACGGCACCGATATCGGCCGCGCGCTGGGCCGCGTGCTGTCGGAGGTCGACGAGATCGCCGAGGCCACGCTGCGCTCGGTCACTTTGGAGACGCTGCTCAAGCACGCGCGCCAAAAGGGGGCACGGTGATCCGTCTCGTCCTCGTCGCCCGCGTGTCAACACAGTGACGCGCGGGCGCCTCGATATGGTCCAAGTTTCGGGGCACCTTGTGCGTCGGCCGATCGACGGCTTCTTTCCGTGATCCGATGAGGAGATCCGAGCATGCGCTTCGTCCTCGCTCTTGCTGCCGCGCTGCTGGCCTTGCCCGCCGCCGCGCAACAGACCTCAGGCAGCATCGAGGTGCAGACGTTCGAGGGCCGCAAGACCATCACGCCGAACTGGCAGGCGATCAATGCGCTGCCGCTGGGCGACAAGGGCAACCCGGTGCGGGTCCACACGCCGCCGGGCCAGCGCGCCTACCTCTCGCGGCTCGTCTGCACCGGCGGCGGCGCACCAGCTTTCAATCGAGTCGGCTCGTTCGGGATCGGCCCGTACGGCACGATCATCGACGGCTACGACGTCGACTGCGCCGGCACCAAGCGCATGGTGTTCATGGACATGTACCACCCGGACTACGTCGAGCCCCGTCCGGTGCCGGGCTTCACGATTCGCGCGCCGTAGTCCGCCTCACGCGGCTTCCTGCGCGGCGGTGGGGCCGTCGCACTTGGTCGTGGTTCGCCGCAGGTCGCGGACCATCGTGAGATCGTCGTAGCGACGCACGCGGTGCATGGTGCTGCGATTGTCCCAGATCACCAGGTCGTGCCGCGTCCAGCGATGCGAATAGACGAACCTGGGCTGCGTGGCGTGCTCCATCAGGTCGCGGATGAAGGCGCGCGCTTCGGGCATCGGCCAGCCGATGATGCCGCCGATATGCGCCGACAGGAAGATCGACTTGCGCCCCGACAGCGGATGCGTGCGCACCAGGCGATGGCGCACCGGCTTCATCTTGGCGCGCTCCTCGGGCAGGAACCCGGTGAAGCCCAGCTGCTCGCGGGAGAAGATCTGGGAGTGCTCGCAGATCATATCCTCGATATCGCCCTTGGTCGTCCGGTCGAGCGCGTCGTAGGCGGCGCGCATGTCCGCGAACTCGGTGTTGCCGCCCGATGTCACGACGACGCGGCCGCTCAGCAGCGAATAGCGCGCCGGTACGACGCGGAAGCTGGCATCGGAATGCCAGAGACGGTTGCCGAGCGAGGCCATGCGGCGGCGATCGTCGCGCGCCAGCATGCGGCCATCCTTGCCGAGGTTGGAGACATCGGCGAAGGCGGGATCGAGCCGCAATTCGTGGCGGCGCTCGGTGGCGTTGGCGCCGTCCTGCAGCGGGCCGAAGTTGCGGGTGAACTCGAGCTGCTGCTCGTCGGTGATGTCCTGGCCGGGCAGCACCAGCACAGCGTGCTCGGCCATGCCGGCATCGACCGCCGCGACTTCCTCGGGCGTTTGCCGGCGGCGCACGTCGATGCCCGTCATACGGCCGGCGAAGACCGGCGTCAGCGGCGCGATCTCGATGGCCATGGTCTCCTCAGTCGGCCGACTTCAGCCAGCCGTCGCGAGTCTGCGGCAGTTTCTTCTTCAGGATCGCGCCGGCGACGACGTTGCGCAGCACTTCGGCCGTGCCGCCGCCGATGGTGAACATGCGCACGTCGCGCGCCATGCGTTCCAACGGAAGATTTCGCGAGTAACCCCGCGCGCCGAAGAATTGCAGCGCGTCGTTGACGACCGATATGGCGCTCTCCGAGGTGAACACCTTGGCTTGCGCCGCGAGCAGCATGTCGGGGAAGCCGCCTTCGCCGCTGCGTGCCGCGCCATAGACGAGCGCGCGCGCCGCGGCGAGCTTGATCGACATGTCCGCGAGCTTCCATTGCAGGCCCTGGAACTCGTTGATCGGCCGGCCGAACTGCTCGCGCGTCTCCGACCAGTCCAAAGCCAGCTGGTAGGCGCCATCGGCGATGCCCAGCGCCACAGTCGCCGCTCCGACGCGCTGGCTGTTGTAGGCGTTCATCAAATCGGCGAAGCCCTTGCGCAGGCCGCGCGGCGGGATCACCAGCGCCGAGGGCGGCAGGTCCATGTCCTCGAAGGCGATCTCGGCCTCGGGGATGCCGCGCAGGCCCATGGTCGGCTCGCGCTTGACGATCTTCAGGCCCGCCGTCTCGTCGCGGATGGCGAGAAAGCCGCCGACGCCTTCCTCGTTGCCCTTCTCGTCGAAGACCTTGGCGAAGATCAGGTGCAGGCGCGACACGCCGCCGCCGGTGATCCAGTGCTTCTTGCCATTGACCACGAAGCGGTTGCCCCTGCGGTCGGCGCGGGTGGTCATGCCGCTGGCGTCGGAGCCGGCTTCCGGCTCGGTGATGCAGATCGCCGGCTTGTCGCCGTCGAGCACCATCGCGGCGGCCATCTTCTTCTGGTCCTCCGAGCCGTAGGCCATGATGGCGCTGATCGCACCCATGTTGGTCTCGACGGCGATGCGGCCGGTGACCGAGCAGGCCGCCGACAGCGCCTCGATCACCACCACCGCATCGAGCCATCCGCGTCCCTGGCCGCCATAGGCGGTCGGGATGGTCATGCCCAGCAGCTTCGCGTCCTTGAGCAGCGCGACATTGTCCCACGGGTATTGTTCGCTGCGATCGACCTCGGCGGCGCGCGCGCTTACCGGGCCGTTGGCGAGCTCGCGGGCCTTGGCCCGCAGCGCGGTCTGTGACGCGTCGAGTGCGATGCTCATCCGACTTTCTCCAGGCAGAGGCCGTCGACGCGATGGATCGGCAGCCGCTCGCTGCGGCCCCTGATCTCCATGTCGCCCAGCGCGGTGTACAGGAATCGCGGACCGGCCCGCAGCTGGCTGGTCTGCGCCACCAGGATGCGCGTGCCGTGCTTCTTGTTGAGCTCCTGCAGGCGCGACGCCGTGTTCACCGCGTCGCCCAGCAGGGTGTAGCTCAGCCGGTCGCCGGCACCGATCGTGCCGCCGATCACCAGGCCCGTGTTGATGCCGATGCGCGTAGGCAGACGCAGGCCGCCAGAGAACACGCGATCCTGCGTGGCCTCGACGATCTCCAGCGCCGCGGCCACGGCCGCGGCGGCGTGGTCGTCGTTGGCCAGCGGCAGGTTGAAGCTGGCGAACAGCCCGTCGCCGATGAAGGTGTTGACCACGCCGCCGTTGCGCTGGATCGGCGGCAGCACGACGGCGAGATACTCGTCGAGCGCGGCGATCAGCGCGTCCGGGTCGGCGCGTTCCGAGAGCGTAGTGAATCCGTCGATGTCGGTGAACATCAGCGTCGCCTCGCGCGTCTGGCCGGTGATCCGGCCATCGGGCGATTCCTGCAGCAACTGGCTGGCGACGCTCTCGCTGACATACTTGCCGAAGGTCTCCCGTAGCTTGTCGCGCTCGCGCAAACCCACGGCCATCTGGTTGAAGCGCTGGGTGAGCTCGCCGACCTCCTCGTTGGACGTCACCGGCAGGCGTACCGAGAGGTCGCCGCCGGCGACTTTCTCCATCCCCTTGTCGAGGCGGCGCAGAGGATTGGTCAGCGAGCGCGACACCCAGTAGAGCACGATCGGCAGCACGAAGGCGGCGGCCAGCAGGTCGATCAGGATCTCCTGCACCAGCCGGTCGCCGGCGTAGCTCAACATCTCGACAGAGATCAGCAGCAGCGGCGCGATCGCGGTGAAGCCCAGCGCCACGCCGATCTTCAGGCTGAAGCTGCCGAAGAACAGACTGAGGTTCACGCCGTGGCGGCGGAACAGGAAGTGGCACAGGCCTTCGAGATAGCCGCTGACGATGAAGTAGGCCAGCACGAAGCCCAGCGCCGTCTGCACGACGATGGTCGCGATGGTGTCGCCCCATGTCGATAGCGGCACCTGTGAAGCGGTGGCGCCCAGGATGCGCGGCAGGAACAGCCGCTCGCTCATGATCACCATGAACAGGATGGCGACCCAGTAGGCGGAGCGCAGCGGCAACTGCGTCAAGGTGCGCTCGATGCCGGCGAAGTTCTCGCCCGAGGCGATGAAGGCGCGCACCGGCCTGAAGATGCGGGATGCACCGTAGAGGTTGACGCCCAGCAGCACGACGACATCGACAGCGAGGTTGAGCGCGAACAGGCGGAAGGCGTCGTTTATCCAACAGAAGATGAAGCTGATCACCGTGTCGACGAAGAAGATCAGCGACATGGCGAGGTAATAGCGCCGGATTACCCGGCGCGCCTCGTCATCGAGCGGTAGGGCGCGATCGGTCACGGCGCCATGCTTACCTTCACTCGCCTTGCGGGGGAAGGTATTCAATCACAGCCCAAGATACGCTTGACGCACGCGATCGCTGTCCAGCAGAGACTGGCCGGTGCTTTCCAGGACGACGCGGCCGTTCTCCAGCACGTAGCCGCGCTGTGCCAGCTTCAGCGAGGCCATGACGTTCTGCTCGACCAGCAGGATGGTCAACCCCTCCTCGTGCAGGGTGCGGATGACGCGGAAGACCTCCTGCGTCATGGTCGGCGACAGGCCGAGCGACGGCTCGTCGAACATGATCATCTCGGGCTGGCCCATCAGGCAGCGGCCGATCGCCAGCATCTGCTGCTCGCCGCCCGACAGTGTGCCGGCGGCCTGGCGGCGGCGCTCGTCGAGGCGCGGGAACAGCTGCAGCACCCGCTTCAGCGTCGCCGCCATCGCGCCCCGGGCGCGCTTGAGCGTGGCGCCCATCTCCAGGTTCTCGAGGACCGAGAGATTGGGGAAGATCTGGCGACCCTCGGCGACATGGCCGACACCCAGCTCGCAGACGCGATGGCTGGACCAGCCGGTGATGTCGGCACCCTTGAACGTCACGCGCCCGGCCGACGGCGCCTGCATGCCGTGGATCGAGCGGATCAGCGAGCTCTTGCCCGCGCCATTGGCGCCGACGATGGCGACGATCTCGCCCTGGCCGGCGGCGAGCGACACGCCGTCGAGCGCCTGGGCGTCGCCGTAGAACAGGTCGAGTTTGTCGACGGCCAGCATCATCAATGCGCGTCCTGCCCGAGATAGACGTCGAGCACGCGCTGGTCGCGCGCGATCGCCTCGGGCGGACCCTCGGCGATCTTCTCCCCGTAGTTCAGCACGACGATGTGCTGCGACAGCGCCATGACGGCGCGCATGACGTGCTCGATCAGCAGGATGGTGAGCCCGGTGCGCGCGTTGAGCGCGCGCAGGAAAGCCACCATCTGGTCGGTCTCGGTGGGCCGCAGGCCGGCCATCACCTCGTCGAGCAGCAGCAGGCGTGGCTGGGTGGCGAGCGCGCGCGCTACCTCAAGCCGCTTGCGGTCGGGCAGGGTGAGGTTCGACGCGGTCATGGCGCGCTTGTCGTGCAGCCCGAGCTCGCTGAGCACGGTCAGCGCCTTGTCGCGCGCGCGCCCGACATCGGGCTCGCGCTTGAGCGCGCCGATCAGCACGTTGTCGAGCACGGATAGGCCGGGGAAGGGCTTGACGATCTGGAAGGTGCGGCCGATGCCGGCGTCGCAGATGCGATCGGGCCTGAGTCCGGTGATCGTGCGGCCATCGAGCTGCACGGTGCCGGCGCTGGGTGGAAAGACGCCGGCGATCATGTTGAAGGTCGTGGTCTTGCCGGCGCCGTTGGGGCCGATCAGCGCGTGGATCGCGCCCGCCGGCACGTCGAAGCCGACATCATGCACCGCGCGCAGGCCGCGGAAGCTTTTGCCCAGCCCGCGTACGCTGAGATGAGCGCCACCGACACTCATGTTTCTTCCCCCGGATGGGCAGGGCGTTCGCAGATGGAGTCCGGCCTTACCTTCCCCCGGAGGGGGAAGGTGGCGCGCGAAGCGCGACGGATGGGGGATGTTTCAACGAATTCGGTGTCCGTATTCGACATCCCCCATCCGCCCTCCGGGCACCTTCCCCCTCCGGGGGAAGGTAAGACGAAGTCAAACGGGCCATATGCGATAGCCCTGTCCCGGAGGGGGAAGGTATGAGCGGAGCGGCTCATCGCACGAAGCCCAGCTTGCGCGCGAGCCACGGCCAGACGCCGTCGCGGCGGAAGGCGACGATGGCCAGCAGGGCCAGGCCATAGAAGATCTGCTTCAGCCCGGCGGTCTTCACGCCGAAGACCTCGCCGATCTTCTCGGCGGCGATGGTGAAGACGTCGCCCAGGCTGACGAGCAGGGCGGCGCCGACGAAGGGCCCGATCAGCGTGCCGAGGCCGCCGATGATCGGCGCCAGGATCACCTCGATCGAGCGGCCCATGGCGAAGGCGGTCTCGGGGAAGAGGTTCTTGTAGTAGAACGCCGCCCAGGCGCCGCCGATCGCCGCCATGCCCGAGGAGATCAGCACGGCGATCATCTTGCCGCGGAAGACATCGACGCCGCTGGCCTGCGCCGCCTCGGGATCCTCGCGGATCGCCAGCCAGTAGTAGCCGAGACGGCTGGTCAGCAGCAGGCGGCAGGCGACCAGCGCCAGCGCCGCCATGGCGAGGATGACGTAGTAGAACATCACCGGCCCGCCGCGCAGGTGCCATACACCGGGATCGCCGGAGACCTTGAGGAACAGACCGGCCGAACCGCCGACCCACTTGAAATGGTCGAACAGGATGCGCGTGAACTCGGCGAAGGCGATGGTCAGCAGCGCGAAGTAGACGCCGGCGAGCGAGAAGCGGAAGCCGAGGAAGCCGACGATGCCGCCGGCCAGCATGGCTACAGCCACGCCGGCGATCATGCCGATCCACGGCGAGATGCCGAAGTGGAAGGCGAGCGCGGCGGCCGTGTAGCCACCCAGGCCAAGATAGAGCGCGTGACCCAGCGAGAGCTGGCCGGCGAAGCCCATCATCACGTTCCACGCCTGGCCGATATAGGCGAAGTAGATGACCAGGATCAGGATCGACAGCGGATACGAGCCGATGAATGCCGGCGCGGCGAGCAGCAGCGCCGCGAACACTGCGAGCGTGACCTGCCCGCGTATCGGCATGTCCGAGGTGAGGCGGCGCCACAGGGTCATGGGCTGGGGGCGCGCCACTCCAGTGGCGCGTCATTCATGACGCGCCACTGGAGTGGCG